>Ga0075157_10000833_pt1 | contig 21378 bp, 11 predicted proteins | sample JI81BgreenDNA_FD_70967 | JGI IMG/M metagenome (GOLD analysis project Ga0075157, IMG submission 70967) | Wastewater effluent complex algal communities from Wisconsin, to seasonally profile nutrient transformation and Carbon sequestration -... | ecosystem: Engineered > WWTP > Effluent > Algae...
AATTTCCGAAAAAGGTTTCACTCTACAAGGATTTCATCACAAAATACCCAGGAAGGATTTCCGGCGCCCTTGTGCGTGGGCGGACAAAGGCCCAAATTCACCCCTCTAACCCGCACGTAACGGGCTTTTTTACCCTCCATATTGACGGAAAATTCGCGTAGCAACAAGCCTTTTTCCTGCGGAGCAACCGGATTGACAAAAGTACCTGCCGGCGTGAAATTTTGCCCGTCGTCCGAAATTTCCACGTCCAATTGTTTTGGGAAAAAGATCCACGCGTTTTCATCCTGCAGAAAGCTGCCGGTAATTTTATTCAAACTGCGTTTTTTGCCCAAATCCAGCACCACCTCCAAATCCTTACCCTCAAAGCCCTGCCAGTCGCCCGTGCGGAAATCCGCCGCGCCGCGCAGGCCGTCTACCAAACCCTGTTCGCCGTGGCCCGTGTATTGCGGGTTGAAGGGATGCGCATAGCGCAGCACGCGCAGGTTTTCGTCTAATTTTTTAAACGGAAATTCCAGCACGGCGCTTTGTTTTTCTCCTTTTTTGGCAAAAAAGTACAATTTTCCGTCCTTTTTCACCGTAATCGGCGCTTTATACAGGAACATGGGCATGTTTTCATTAAAGGCTTCCTCCGGCTTCAGAACGAGGGTGTAAATCTCGGCCTGCGGATCGAGACCGGCCAGTTCAATTTGCTGGCTGCCCCGGAAAACCCGCGCGCCTTTTTGCACAAACGGCGCCGGCACAATTTCCAGAGCCTCCGGCACGCTTTTTAACTTGAGTTTAAAAGCCGGTGGCGGCGTAGCGCTCATGTCGAAACGAAGGGTGCCGCCCTCCAGCAACTGGCTATGACTGATTTGGGTGTTCAATGCCCGGCCGTTCAGTTGCACAGCCGCTATATAGCAGCGCTCCTTTGATGCGCCGGGCGCTTCCAGCGTTATTTTTTTGCCGTTATCCAGCGTAATCGTCGCCTTTTCAAACAAGGGTGTGCCGAGCGTGTACTCCGGCGTACCGGGTGTGAGGGGGTAAAATCCGAGGGCGGAAAAAACGTACCAGGCCGACATTTGCCCGCAGTCTTCATTGCCGCTCAGGCCGTCGGGTTCGGGGCGGTACTGCTCGTCGAGGAGTTGCCGCACGCGCTGCTGGGTTTTGTCGGGACGCCCTAAGGCTGCGTACAGATAAGCGATGTGGTGGCTCGGTTCGTTGCCCTGCACATACTGCCCGATCAGGCCCGTGATGTCGGCCTGCTGCCTGCCTGTGGTACGCGAGTCGGCGCTGAACAGCGCATCAATGGCCGCCACGAGGCTGTCGGTGCCGCCGAACAAGTTGCTCATGCCCGCCAGGTCTTGCGGCGCAGAAAAGCGATACTGCCAGGCATTGGCTTCGGTGTAGTTGAAATTGACCTCGAAAGGATCAAAGGGCGTATGCCAGGCGCCGCGGTTGCGGGCGCGGAAAAAGCGCGAAGCCGGGTCGAAGAGGTTTTTGTACGACTGGCTGCGGCGCGTGAAATCTTCGTACACGTCGTTGCGGCCAAGGCTTTGGGCCATTTGGGCAATGCACCAGTCGTCGTAGGCGTATTCGAGGGTTTTGGATACCGATTCGGGTTCCTGGTCGGAGGGCACAAAGCCGAATTGGCGATACAGCGGCAGGCCGTAGCGCTTGCTGTTGGCGCTTTTGAGCATGGCTTCCAGCGCCAGGTTGGCGTCGAAATCGCGGATGCCCTTGTGGTAGGTATCAGCGATGACCGGAATGGCGTGGTTGCCGATCATGCACTCGGTTTCGTTGGCCGAAAGCTCCCAGACGGGCAGCAGTCCGCCCTGCTCATACTGGCGCAGGAAAGTTTGCACAAAATCGTTGGCGCGGCGCGGTTCCAGCAGCGTGTAAAGCGGGTTCGCGGCGCGGTAGGTATCCCAAAGGGAAAAAACGGTGTAGACATTGTGGCCCTTGGCCTGGTGAATTTTATCGTCGCGGCCGCGGTAGGCGCCGTCCACGTCGTTCCAGATATTTGGCGCCAGCATGGTGTGGTACAACGCGGTGTAGAAGGTCTTTTTTTGTGCGTCGCTGCCGCCTTCCACTTGTATTTTGGCGAGTTGTTGTTGCCATTTGGCTTCTGTGCTACGCTTCGTGCCGTCGAAATCGAGCGTTGGGCATTCGGCGTTCAGGTTCTTTTTAGCGCCTTCCATACTCGTGCCGGAGATGCCCACCGCCACTACCAAGGGTTGCTCGTAGCGTTTGAAGGTGAGCACGCCTGCTACCGCCTGGCTCGACACGGAAGCCTGGGCGATGCGCGGATTTTGCGCCATATCAATCATAATCGAGCTGAGCACCGGCTGCGAGAAGCGCATGTAGAAATAGACGCGCTGGTTTTTGGCCCAGGACGAAGAGTAGCGGTAGCCGGCAATTTCCGTATCGCTGATGACCTCCACGTGGGCTTCCTGCACCTTGTCGCGGAACACGAGGTTGAGCAGCAGGCTGCCTTTGTCGCGGTTGGGCGGGAAGGTGTAGCGGTGCAGACCCACGCGTTCGGTGGCCGTCATTTCGCATAAAATCCGTTCATTATGCAGGTAAACCGCGTAATAACCCGCTGAGGCGCGTTCATTTTTTTTCAAAAAAGCCGCCCGGTATTCTTCCGGCTCTAAGCGTGCGCCGCCCACGAAGGGCATGAGTTGGATGTCGCAGTAGTCGGGCACGCCCGTGCCGCTGAGGTGGGTATGGCTGAAGCCGTAGAGGATGCTGTCGGAGGCGTGGTAGCCCGAGCAGCCGTCCCACTCGCCGGGGTCGGGGCGGGTATCGGGGCTGAGTTGCACGAGGCCGAAGGGGGCTGTGGCGCCGGGGAAGGTATGCCCGTGTCCGCCCGTGCCGATGAAGGGGTCTACGTATTGGAGTTGTGCGCAGAGGAGGGTTGGGAGGCAGAGCGCTGCGAGGCAGAGCAGGTGTAGGCGTTTGCGGTATGGGTGCGTCATGTATCGGCGTATTTTGAGCAATATTATGCAATAATACTTGAATTTGGGATCATGTGAAAATAGCGGCGATTTTTTTATAGGATAGTTGGCTTCTGTAAAGGGGTTTACAGGAGAGCGGAATTGGTTGAAATCGTGTGCGGTGTGGCCCCCTCCTCACATCTTCACTAACATAGCACGCGCCAACTGGCCGCCTTGTTCGTACACCATGTGGTATAAACCTGCCGGCTGCCCGGCAAGGTCAATATACGGACTGGAATGATCCGCCGACTGGATGACAACAGGGCGGCCCAACGCATCAAAAACGCGGATGAGCACCCCGGCCGCAGGCCCGGAAATTTCCACATAAAAGCCCTCCCTGAATGGATTGGGCTGCACCCGAATGCTCCTGGCATCTGTCACGCCAGCTACTGCAATACCCGAATACGCCGCTGTACCGTCCTGGTCTACCATCCTGAGCCGATAGTAGTGCGTGCCGGGCGAAGGGCGCTCATGGGCATAGGCGTATTGCAGCTCGTCCGATTGCTCCACACGATCCAAAAAGCTGAAATGCAAGCCGTCCGTGCTGTTTTCAACTTCAAAATGGCTGAAATTGCGCTGCGCGTCAACGCTCCATGAAAGCAGGTTATGCCTCTCCTCCGGACGGTGCTCCGCCTTGAAAGCGGTGAGTGTTACGGGTAAAGGCGGCAGAAAAATCGTTTCAAAATTATTGGCAAATTCATACGCTGGGCCACAGGTGCTGACGGCGTCCCAATTGACAGACCAGGTCATCATACCACGCAAATTTGGGTAACCACTTGGGCTTATCCGGGTATATGCGCCTGGCTTTGGGCCTGTGCCGCGTAGATAGTCCACGGCACTTTTTACCACCGTCGGACTGGTATAGCCGCCGCCCGCAGCATCGGCGCAGGCGGGCAGCGCAACGGCTACCTTATGGGCCGGCAGCCCCAAAAACGGGCCTGCCTGATTGCTCCAGCGATCTACATTGAAACCCACGATCATAGCTTCTGTTTGCGACACAATAAAGTCGGCAGTAGCTTGCGTGTAGATGCCGCCATCCACGCCATACATGGAGCCAGAGTTGTACAATTGTACCATCATAATATCTAAGGAATCGCGCAAAGCGTGGATAATAGGCAAATACGCGCCCCAAACTCCGTTCCAGGCCGATTGGCCGCCTGTGGAATAGGCTGTTTCCGGCGCCATCGTGAGGAAGAGTTTCTCATTATTGTGGTTGCTTCGGTAAGACTCCATGATACGCCTTACGGCATTGTTCATCCGGATGATGGGCACGTCAACCGGATTGGCAATGGTGCCTCCGCTCACCGACAGGGAACTGCTTTCCAGATCGAGGTCCATTGCGTCAAAACCATAGGTGTTGATGATGTTGAGCATGGTATTGACGAAGGTGTTTTCTTCGCTCTGGCTATTGATTTTTACGGTTGTACCGCCGCCGCCAATACTGATTCCCACTCGTCTGCCTTGGTTTTTAAGGGTTTGAACCTGTGCGATAAAATCAGCTTGCGTGGTACCCGAAGGACTGAACGTCATGTTGTAGGTTGTGCCCGCGCTGGGAACTGCAAAAGCGACCATCACAACGTTGTAGCGACTGTCTACCTGCATCAGCTGCATATAAGGCGCGGAGGAGGTATTCCAGTTGTGCCAATACCCCACCAATGCAGGCGACTGCGCAAATGCCGCAAATGGTATTGAAAATACAAGTAAATACAGGCAGAAAAGGGCGTGGCGAACCGAAACAGGCATGGTGAAAGGTGTTGGATTGAAAAAAAGCGTGGAAAGATATAGCATTTTTGGCGGCTTGAGATACACGATTTATGAATTTTAGCGGGCATCGTACCGCCCCCGCCAAAATTAAAAATCCCCCCATCCCTTTTCATCCACCCAAATCCCGGTATATCTTTAGCCCGAAATGAACACGCCGCTGCAAGATACCAACGCCGCTTTCCGCGCCTTTCTCGATACGCTCAACGCCGCGCAGCGACAGGCCGTGGAGCAGGTGGAAGGCCCGGTGCTGGTGCTCGCCGGGCCGGGCACGGGCAAAACGCACGTGCTGAGCGCCCGCGTGGGTAAAATCCTGCTCGACACCGACGCGCGCCCACAAAACATTCTCTGCCTCACGTTCTCCGATGCCGGCGCACAAGCCATGCGCAAACGCCTGCAAGCCCGCATCGGCGCCGAAGCGCAGCGCGTGCCGGTATTCACTTTTCACGCCTTCTGTAACCGCGTTATTCAAGACAATCCGGAGTATTTCGGCCGCCGCAACTTAGAGCCGGTCAGCGACCTCGACCGCATCGCCATTATCCGGAAACTCATCGAACAACTGCCGCCCGAACACCCGCTGCGCGAAGGCCGACGCCGCGCATTTACTTTTGAAAAACCCATGCACCACCTTTTTCAAACCATGAAAAAGGAAGGCTGGACGCCCGGCCAAGTGCTCCGAAACACACAGGCGTATATACGCGATTTACCCCTCAACCCCGATTTTGTTTACAAAAAAACAACCCGCTTCGGTAAGGCCGGCACGCCCAAACAAGCCAAAATAGACCAGGAAAAAGAAAAAATGGAGCGCCTCAGCGCCGCCGCCGACCTTTACCCCCGCTACCTCGCAAGCATGGAAAACGCCGGTTTCTATGACTACGAAGACATGCTGCTCTGGGTGATTCGCGCTTTTGAAAAAAATGAAGCGCTCCTGCGCGATTACCAGGAACGCTACCAATATATCCTCGTCGATGAATTTCAGGATACCAACGGCGCCCAATACCAGCTCCTGCGCCTGCTACTGGATTTCTGGGATACGCCCAACGTGTTTATTGTGGGCGACGACGACCAGAGCATCTACGAGTTTCAGGGCGCCCGCCTCGAAAATCTGCTCAATTTCTACGCGCTTTACCGCGATGGCCTGACCACTATTGTGCTGGAGGAAAATTACCGCTCCACGCAGCCCATCCTCGACTTGTCGGGCCGGGTCATTGAAAACAACACCCTGCGCCTGATCGGCCGCATAGATACGCCCCTGCACAAAAACCTGCGCGCACACCACAAGGAACCCGCAGCATTTCCCAAAATACAGGTATTTGACAACCGCCTCCACGAACTGAGCGCGCTGCTGCAAGGCATCGAAGCGCGCCTCGCGGCGGGTGTGCCGCCCGAAGAAATTGCAGTGCTCTACGCCCAGCACAAGCAGGCCGAGCGCCTGATGCAGCTGCTCGAACAAAAAGGCATTGCCTACCAAACCCGCCGCCCGGTTAATTTGCTCGACCAGGGCCTGATCCGGCAGTTCCGGGATTTGCTGCAATACCTCTACGAGGAAACACAACGCCCCTTCAGTGGCGAACACCGACTGTTCAGCCTGCTGCACGCCGCTTTTTTCCGCATCGACCCGCTGCTGCTGGCCCAGGCAGCCCTGCAACAACGCGAAAACAACAACCAGCCCGGCGCCTGGCGCGTGCAGTTCGCCGAAACGCTCCGCCAAAACGGCATGCCCGACGCCATTGCCGACGGCCTCGCCCGCAACTGGGTAGAGGCCGCTCACAACCTGGCGCCCGTGCGCCTGCTGCCCTACCTGTTCACACATACCGGACTATTGTCCTGGGCGCTTGAACAGCCCGATAAAGCCTGGTACTTGCAGGCGCTGCATACATTTCAGGAGTTTGTTCAGGCCGAAAGCCTGCGCAACCCGCGCTTTTCACTGGCCGAATTGCTCGATATGCTCAATCGCCTCGACGAAAACCGGCTGCCGCTTTCGCTCCGGCAACCCGTGGAAACCGGCCGGGGCATTCAACTGCTGACGGCCCACGGCGCCAAGGGCTTGGAGTTCGACTCGGTATTTATTTTTGATACGGTAGAAAGTGCCTGGGAAAACAATAAGGGCGATCAACGCGGCCGCTTCGCCTTCCCGTCTACGCTTACCCATTCCGGCGAAGTTGACCGCGAGGAAGCCCGGCGCCGCTTGTTTTATGTAGCCCTCACCCGCGCCAAACGCCGGCTCTGGATCTCGCATGCGTTGCAGGACGAACAGGGCAAGGCCCTGCAAGGCAGCCTGTTTCTGACCGAAACCGGATTGGAAACGGAAGTGGCCAAGCCTGCCATTGATGCACTTTTGGAAACGCAGCTCAGCCTGCTCTCAGCGCCGCCCGGGCCGGTGCTGGCATTGCCCGAAGCTGCCGTGCTGGAGGCGGTGTTGTCGGACATGAGCCTCAGCGTTACGGCACTCAACCGATACCTCCGTTGTCCGCTGGCTTTCTACTACGAAAATGTGCTGAGCGTACCCATGCCGTCGAGCGAAAGCTCCGTTTTCGGGCAGGCCATGCACGCTGCCATGCAGCAGGTTTTTCTGAGTATGAAGGCCGACCCGAAGTCGCAATTTCCGGGTGCGGAAGCCTTGCAGCAGTATTTTGAAGCAGCAATGGAACAGCAGCGCGCGCATTTCGGCGCTACGGCTTTTGAGCAGCGCCTGCGCTATGGCAAAGCGCATTTGCACCGCATTTACGCAGAACAGGCAGCGCACTGGCGCCGCCGCGTGGTGTTGGAGCGCCGCATCGACCGGGTGACACTCGACAATGTACCGCTCAATGGGGTTTTGGATAAAATTGAATGGTTGGAAAACGGCACTTTGCGCATTGTAGATTATAAAACCGGCCGTTTTGAAACCAAAAAACACGCGGCGCCCACTGCCGAAAATCCGCATGGCGGCGAATATTGGCGGCAAATGGCCTTTTACACCCTGCTGTTACAAAATGCCCGAATCTATTCGGAAAACGTAGGAAAAACGGCGGTTTCCTGGCTTGAACCAGATGAAAAAGGGAACTACCGAACCATTGAAATCAGTTTTGATGCCGAGGAACTGGAAACCATGCGCGCGCTCATCCGCGAAACCTGGGATAAAATTCAGTCCCGGCAATTTAATACAGGCTGCGGTAAAACGGATTGCCCCTGGTGCCGCCTGCATCGCGAACGCAATTCCCGCTTTTTAGCCATAGAGGAAAGCCCTGAAATTATGCTGGATGAGTGATGCGTTTTTTTTAGTGTTTTAGGGTTTGAGTATTTTGGTGTTTTAGGGAGTGCTTAGGCGCGGAGCCATTCGTGCATTCGTGGCAACTTTTTATAACGATGAACGATGAGTGATGAACGATGAATTTTTTTGTGTTTTTGTGTTTGGGTGAGTGCTATACGTGGCAAGCCATTAAAGTACTACTCCAACATTCAAACCTGCCGACCAAATATGCCGATTCAGGCTGGCGCTCTTGGAAATACCCAGCAGGTTAACATCGAACATGGGCTGGATAAAAGCATCGAGTTTGCCGAGGCGAAAATTAAAGCCCGTGCCCAGTGCAGCGTTGAGGTTGTACTTTCGGAAACTGGTACCGCCGTAATCTGTGGTAGTATTAATGGTAGTGCCATCGGCGTTGGTAATTTGAAGGTCGGCCTTTTCAGCAATAGAATACTGATTGACCACGCCACCGATCAGATACCATTTCGTATGGTTTATCAGGGGCGCGTATTTCAACAGTACAGGAATCCGCAGCTGATGAAAGGTGTATTTGGCACTAAACTTCTGAGGTGGAGCGGGTTCGGGTAGCGAAAAGGATAATTCCCGTTCTTTATCGGCAAAGCCGGAAAGGCCATATCCGGCACCAACCTGCAATTGCGTTCGTTCCGAAAATTGATATTCCGCAAAAAAATGGGCGTACCCGGCGACGCGCGGAATTTCAATGTCCCTGAACTGGTTTTCAATGTCGGTGGGTATTGTGCCGTCGTTGGTGAAAAGTGCACCGCTCACACTCGGCGCGACGCTGATGCCAAAACGGAATTTCTGCGCTGTGGCGCAAAACGGCAGCAGGAGGAATAAAAGGAGGTAGTGTTTCTTCATGGTGGGAAAAGATTGATGTGTGGCAAATATACAATATGCATCAATTTTTTGGGGTTTAAACAGCGGTATTTCCGATTCCCCTGCTTTTTTGCGGGCTTTGATTTTGTTGCGTGGAATAGTATTGTTTTCACAGAAAGTGACTTTCGGGTAGAATCCGAAGGTCATTTCGTATGAAGTTGGAAGTTCACGTGAGCGGAGATATTTACAGTCCAAGTAATGCTTTCAAACCATCATAATAAACTGAAGCCGCTACGTTGCCTGCGATAGCCTCCGAGTTTTTATCCAACCATTTGAGGATTTGTTTACCGAGGCTTGTCTTTTCCTCTTGAGACTCAGGTTCAGGCAAGGTCTCAACAAAGGTTTTAAGATTTTCCTTTTGAACATCGGTTAATTGCGCTAAAATGGCTTTTAACTCCGAAAAATCAATTGGAATCGTCGCAATTTGGTGAAATTGTGGCTTATTCTCGATGTGGATATGAATGGATGGTATTGATGGCGTAATGTGCTTTTTGTCTTCAAAGCCACTAAGGTTAAACATACCAAATGCAGACATACGCCCAGTCTTTCTTAACCAATCTTCATTCAAATATTCTAGTAAATTCGATACAATTCTACTAGCTTGGATATCATACTCCGAGAATGATAATGTGCCTTTTAGATATGCTGACTTTAAATCAGCAAACTGCCTTTTTAAGGCAAGGGTGTATTCATCATCGCTTAATAAATCCAGGGCTTTATCTAATTGACCATCAGAAATTAAGTTTTTCAATTCTTCATTGAGCCGATGTCCCTTTGCCCCATACAGATCAACAGTAACCGTTGAGGCATCAAACACCCCTTTTAGTATCTCGGTTGCTGAAAATGGTTTGAGCGATTTATTGCATTGCAGTGGCACTTTGGCTTCTACAGCGTTTAGCACATCTTCATATTCAAAACTGAATGGCGTGGCGGCAGTTTGGCATTTATCGCATGCACAAAGTATGGTTTTACGCACGGTGAGTTTATCTTCAAAAGGCTGATTCACCTCACGCCAATGTTTCATCACTGTGCGAATCAAGACTTCGCTATTTGTACCTCTGGCAGTTATTTCTATTCTGTTTTGTCTAAAATTTTCAATGACCTGAACTTGAACGTCTTTCAAATCCAATTGGCGGCCATCTAAAACTGCGCCTTTGCGCCAAATCCATTGTTCACCATTTTCTAAAGTGACTAAATTATCATGCAGCGATACGATGAGTTGAATCGGAATCACACGGGGCATCCAATCGTATTGCAAATGCAGGTGTACATTATTACTGCTGTCCCATTCAGGCAAACCCTCTGTATCTTCGGGCAGCTTAGCAGGTACAATATGCTTATTTGCTACGCGGTTGTAATAGCTCAATTTGAACTCTTCCATCAAAGCGAGCAACTGATGGGTTTGGTTTTTATATTGCGCTTCATGCCATATTAATTCGGCATCCGATTGTCGAAACCAACCTCTGTTTTCTCTAACTATCGCATCATCCAATACCCGATATAAAGCATCGGTGACCCATTCCTTTTTTAGAATGACAGTGCTACGCAGCATCGTGTTTTTATAGTGCAATACATAACCTAAGGTATGAAAAATACCCAACAAATCCTCTTGTTCTGTCTCGTCAGTTATTTGTTTGCTTTTGCACACTTCTTTAAATTGTTCTATCGAAATCCAGTTTTTGTGCTCCAACTTCATCAATGCCTTCCGAATCTGAACCCATTGATCCGGTATTTCTTTGCCAATATGGTTAAGTTGACAAAAACTGTTCTCTAATTGTATCTTGAAACGTTTAAATTTATCTAATTCTTTCCTGTCATACGTCTCAGTATTTTCTGCTAATGCATTGAGGTTGATGACAAATCGTTCTGACTGTTTCCAAAATGGATAACGTTTTTTTAGGTCAGGAAAATCATTGCCTTCACGGTTCGTCTTGGGATTTTGAAGCAGTAAAACAGGACCATATCCATCGTTTTTATCTTTCCCAAGGCGTTGAATGGTATCCAACCAAAAGTCAATTTCTTCTTCATTTTTATTACGGTCAGTATCCGTGACAATAACATACGCCGATTGTTCGGCTACAAACAATTGATGTAACAAACGGTAATAATCCTGTCCACCAAAATCCCATAAGTGATAGGTCATATTATGCAGCTCATTGTCCTTTTCTATTTTGCATTTATAAGGGTCAATCTCTATCTCAAACGCTTTGGTACTTTCTAGTACAGTTGGCATGGGTTCATTCGTATTTTTGAGTTTTCGACGCAGGGTTGTTTTACCTGCACGTGGCTCACCCAATAACAACACCCGCGCCTCAAAGAGTCGCGTTTTGGGTTTGTCAAAATACCGGAGTACGGCTTTGCTCCCTTTTTTAATGGCGGCTATCAGTGATTTATCTAATGGACAGTCTTTTGCATAAATGCCGTTTATAAAACCCCAGTCCCCATATATAAGTGGAATTCCTTTTTGAATCAGGTGCAAAATAGGTCTTAAATCTTTGATTTGGGTAAAAGAAATATTCAATTCCTCTAATGCAAAAAGACCTGCCAAAGGTTCTATATCCTCAATATCTGTTTCATCTATTGTTAGTCTATTCAAGTTTTTTAACTGCGCCAAAGGCTGTAAATCTTTAATTTTAGTTTTATTGATATAAAGTTCTTGCAAGTTCGTAAGACCAGACAGCGGACTCAGATCGCTCACTTGCGTAGAGTGGCAACTGAGTTGTTGCAAGTTAATTAGACCAGACAGCGGACTAAGATCGCTCACTTGCGTAGAGGAGCACAAGAGGTGTTGCAAGTTCCTTAGACCCGACAGCGGACTAAGATCGTTCACTTGCATAGAGTGGCACCAGAGTTCTTGCAAGTTCGTAAGACCCGACAGCGAACTAAGATCGCTCACTTGCGTAGAGGAGCAAAAGAGGTGTTGCAAGTTCCTTAGACCCGACAGCGGACTAAGATCGCTCACTTGCGTAAAGTCGCACCTGAGTTGTTGCAAGTTAATTAGACCAGACAGCGGACTAAGATCGCTCACTTGTGTAGAGTGGCAACTGAGTTGTTGCAAGTTAATTAGACCAGACAGCGGACTAAGATCGCTCACTTGAGTAATATTGCATCTGAGTTGTTGCAAGTTAATTAGACCAGACAGCGGACTAAGATCGCTCACTTGCGTAGAGATGCAACTGAAATCTTGCAAGTTTGTAAGACCAGACAGTGAACTTAAATCACTCAATTCCTTCTGATCATTCAAATAGAGTTTCTTGAGCGCCTTTAGGTCGCTCAATTTGGGTGATAGCTTATTAAGTTGATTGGCTTTACTTTTATTATTGGATTCTATCCGTTTTCTTTCCTTTTTTTCAATATCAACCACCCAATACTCGCTACACAGTACCAGTTCTTCTAACCAAGGCAATTCAAAAAGTTCATCAGGCAGCTCAGTAAGGCCGCAGTTACCCAAATCCAGCGCTTTGGCTTTGGTTTTTTTATTTTCGTCAATAAGTTTTAGGGCTAATTCTGACATGCGTGCTGTATTTTTTGCACAAATTTAAAAAAAATCGTAAATCTTAGGTATTGGCAGCGCCTTGATGCTATTTGTCTATGATCCCACTGGGCGGTGCAAGTCCATTTTGAAGCATACCAACAAAGTGTTGGCGTGGCTCGCAGCCACGCCAACACTTTACTGAGTACGCCATGTTTTTATCAAAAATAGTAATACCCCCCTTACCCCCTCACAATATTCGCCCCAATCGCATTCAGGCGCTCGTCAATTTTCTGGTAGCCGCGGTCAATCTGGTGCACGTTGTGAATCACGCTTTTGCCTTTGGCTGATAGCGCCGCAATGAGCAGGGCCTGTCCGGCGCGGATGTCGGGCGAGGTCATTTCGATGCCGCGCAGCGGGTAGCGGCGGTCGAGGCCGATGACGGTGGCGCGGTGCGGGTCGCAAAGGATGATCTGCGCGCCCATGTCAATGAGCTTGTCCACGAAAAACAGGCGGCTCTCAAACATTTTCTGGTGAATGAGCACGCTGCCCCGGGCCTGTGTGGCCACCACCAAAATGATGGACATGAGGTCGGGCGTGAAGCCCGGCCAAGGCGCATCGTAAATGGTCAGGATGGAGCCGTCAATAAAGGTGTTGATTTCGTAGTGCTCCTGCGCGGGAATGTGCAGGTCGTCGCCCCGGCGGTCAATCTGAATCCCAAGGCGTTCAAATGTGTAGGGGATGATGCCCAACTCGTCTACCGCGCAGTTTTTGATGGTAATTTCCGACTGCGTCATGGCGGCCAGACCAATGAAGCTGCCGATCTCGATCATATCGGGCAGACAGCGGTGCTCGGTACCGCCGAGGTGTTCCACGCCTTCAATAACGAGCAGGTTGCTGCCCACGCCCTGAATTTTTGCACCCATACGCACGAGCATCCGGCAAAGTTGCTGCACGTAAGGCTCGCAGGCGGCATTGTAAATGGTCGTTTTTCCCTTGGTGAGCACGGCGGCCATCACCACGTTGGCGGTGCCGGTTACCGAAATCTCATCCAAGTGAATATACGTACCCTGCATGCCGCCTGCGGGCTGTTCTACGTAGTATATATCTTTCTCGTCGTCATATTTGAACTCCGCACCCAATTTTTGAAAACCTAAGAAGTGGGTATCCAGGCGGCGGCGGCCAATTTTGTCGCCACCCGGTTTGGGCAGGTTGGCACGGCCGAAGCGGGCCAGCAGCGGACCAATGAGCATCACGGAGCCGCGCAGGCGCTGCGCATCGCGCATGAAGGCGTCGGAGCGCAGGTAGTTCACGTCTACCGTACCGGCGCAGAACTCCCAGCTGTCGGCATTGAGGTGCTTTACCGTTACGCCGAGTCCGCGAAGCAGATCAATCAGTTTGTTCACGTCCAGAATATCCGGAACGTTGTGGATGGTCATCGTTTCATCGGTGAGCAAAACGGCGCTGATGATCTGGAGCGCTTCGTTTTTGGCGCCTTGCGGAATGAGTTCGCCTTTCAGCGGGTTACCGCCGATGACTTCAAAGGTATCTGCTTGTACTGACACGGAATTAACAGGAATGATGCGTGAAAGATATGGTTGTTTCGTTTTTACAGATCGAATTTGATGCCTTGCGCCAGCGGCACCTGCTCGGAGTAGTTGATGGTGTTGGTCTGGCGACGCATGTAGGCTTTCCAGGAGTCGGAGCCGGATTCGCGGCCGCCACCGGTTTCTTTTTCGCCGCCAAAAGCGCCACCGATTTCAGCGCCGGAAGTACCGATGTTCACATTGGCAATACCGCAATCGGAGCCCCAGGCGGAGAGGAAACGCTCGGCTTCGCGCAGGTTATTGGTCATAATGGCGGAAGAAAGCCCTTGTGGCACGCCATTTTGAAGGGCAATGGCCTCTTCAATGGTGCTGTATTTCATGATGTACAAAATCGGCGCGAAGGTTTCGTGCTGCACAATCTCCCAGTGGTTTTCCACCTCTGCGATGCAGGGTTTTACATAGCAACCGCTTTCGTAGCCGGGGCCTTCGAGTACGCCGCCTTCTACTACAAATTTGCCTTTTTGCTTTTTCACTTCGGAAATGGCATGCAGGTAATTTTCTACGGCCTGGCGGTCAATCAGCGGACCAACGTGTACGCCGGCTTCTAACGGATTGCCGATCGTCAGTTGTCCGTAAGCCTTGGCCAGGGTGTTTTTCACCTGGTCGTACACACTTTCGTGGATAATCAGGCGGCGGGTGGTGGTGCAACGCTGGCCGGCGGTACCCACCGCGCCAAATACGGCGCCAACAGTTACAATTTTCAGATCGGCGCTCGGCGTGATGATAATGGCGTTGTTGCCGCCCAATTCCAGAAGGCTGCGGCCGAGGCGGCCCGCAACGGTCTGGCCAACAATTTTACCCATGCGCGTACTGCCGGTAGCGCTCAGGAGCGGAACGCGGCTGTCTTTTGTCAGGAATTCCCCGACTTTATAATCGCCGTTGATGATACAGCTCAAGCCTTCGGGTAGGTCGTTGGCTTTAAGTACTTTTTGGAAAAGGTTGTTGCAGGCTACGGCGCAGAGCGGCGTTTTTTCAGAGGCTTTCCATACGCATACATCGCCACAAACGAGGGCGATCATGGCGTTCCAGGACCAAACGGCTACCGGGAAATTGAAAGCTGAAATGATACCAACGATGCCTAACGGATGCCACTGCTCGTACATACGGTGTCCGGGGCGTTCGCTGTGCATGGTCAGGCCATAGAGTTGGCGGGAGAGGCCGACGGAAAAGTCGCAGATGTCAATCATTTCCTGTACTTCACCGAGGCCTTCTTGCAGGCTTTTGCCCATTTCGTACGAAACGAGGTGGCCGAGGGCGTCTTTGTATTGGCGCAGCACTTCGCCATATTGGCGTACGATTTCACCGCGCTTGGGAGCGGGCACTTCGCGCCAGTATTTGAAGGCTTGTTCGGCGCTGGCAATCACCTGTTCGTATTGTTCGCGGGTGGTGATGCTCACCGAGCCGATGTACTGTCCGTCGACGGGAGAAAAAGAGTCGATGTAGCGGCGGCTGCCGGTAATATCATTTTGGCCGGTCCAGGCGCCCTGGTTGCGGGTTTTGAGGCCGAGTTTTTTGAGAAATTCTTTCGGTTGCATGCTTAAAAGCGATTTTACTGGTCAGAAAAACGGCCGCAAAGGTAGGGAAAAAAGCGCTCATTCCTTGTTTTTGGAATCCATGAGAATCGTCACCGGCCCGTCGTTTAACAAAGAGACTTTCATATCAGCGCCAAATTCGCCGGTTTGCACCGGTCGGCCGCTTTCCTGTGCAAGCAACTTCACAAAATTTTCATACAAAGGAATAGCCTGCTCCGGCCGGGCGGCACGGATAAACGAAGGGCGATTGCCTTTTTTGGTGCTCGCGTGCAGGGTAAACTGGCTCACGACAATCATTTCGCCCGCCACGTCCTGAATGGATTTATTCATCAAGCCCTGCTCGTCAGCGAAAATTCGCATGGATGCTATTTTTTTGCAAAGCCAATCCACGTCTTCTAAGCCGTCTTCCTGTTCCACGCCGAGCAGGATCAGAAAGCCTAAGCCGATTTTTGATTTTTCCACACCTTCAATCACCACCGAGGCATGGCTTACCCGTTGTATCACAACCCTCATAAAATCAAAATTTTCAGAATTTTAGAATTTACAGAATGCCGACCTTTGCAGGCCTATTCATTTTAAACAAACCTTCGCGAGGCGGAGCTTCGCGGTACTGCTATGTCAATTGTAGAAGAATTCAACGACTACCGCGCCCGCATGAACGAGCGCATTCTGGCCCACGACAACAAGGTCATCAAACGTTTCTGGAGCCTCGACAACCAAACCTACCAGGAGGGCGCGCTTGATGTAAAAACCAAGGAAATGCTCGGCCTCGTTGCCTCTATGGTACTGCGCTGCGACGACTGCATCAAATACCACCTCGGTAAATGCTACGAACTCGGTGTAAGCACCGATCAGATTTTTGAAATCTTCGCCGTAGCCAATATGGTTGGCGGTTCTATCTGCATTCCCCATACCCGCCGCGCCGTCGAATACTGGGAAGCGTTGTCAGTGAGCAGTGAGCAGTGAGCAGTTATCAGGGTTGTCATGCTGGGCGAAGTGAAGCATTTGGCTATGCGTGAGCACGTGGCCAAGCTTTTCGGTAACACCCGGCCAGATGCTTCACTTCGTTCAGCATGACAACCCTGATAACTGCTGACTGATAACTGTTCATTGATTACTACTGTTTTACGAATTTTTCGATGGCAGTACCCTTGGCGCTGCGGATTTGCACGAAGTAAATCCCTGCGGTCCAGTCGGCCACAGGAATACTGAACTGCTGGGCGCCGCCGATATTGGTATAATGGCGGATGCATTGTCCGTTAATGGCATAAACGGCTACCTGGGTATCTGCAGCCGGGGTTTCGCCGAATTGTACATTGACCATATTGGCTGACGGATTGGGAAACAGTTTTATCGCCAGGGCATTATTAAGCTCCTGCGTGCCTACCGTTGCCGGTTGAATCAGGAAGGCGAGCGTACCCAGAAAACCGCCTTTGCCATCGGTAACCATAAAGCGGAATTGATCCTGTCCGCCCGGGTTTGTGCCAAAGTCAAAGTATCGGATCAGGCCATTGTCCAGATCGGCTTGTGTGAATTTATCGCCGGCTTTCAGGTCAATGCTGCCGCCAGTTTTGCGCAGCGCGCCTTTTGCCGGCGTACTCATCAGGGTATACAGCAGCGCCGAATGCGGATCATCGGCGTCATCTACCCGGAGCAGGTCGGCACTGATATTCGCATCTGCACCGGACGACAACAAGAGCGGATTATTGTTCACCAAAAATGGCGGATTCAGTGCCAGGGTAGCGCATATTTCCAAGTGGAAATCGCTCAGTGTGCCGCCGCTTCCTGCAACATTATCTTTCACCGAAAGTCGCCAGGAGCCTGTAGCACTCTGACCATTGAATGCCGAAAGGGCTTGCAAGGGTTTACCTGGTGTGCCACTACTTGGCGGACAGGTCAGGTTTGTTGCCGCCGCATCATCCATGTAAATATTAAAGGCGCCGCTGTAGTTGGAACAGCGATTTTTGAACAAGGTAATTTCTGTGCCCTGGGGGCTGCGCAATTTCACCTCCAAATCGCCAAAATAACTATGGGTGCCCTTCAGTTGAGAAACGTTAATGTCGCTGATGGTCGCCCCGGCATTAATGGTGATATTCGATTCGATGGTCGTTGCGGCGCCAGCTGCAATAGGCTTGGGCAAATCAAATGCCTGCACATCTGTGCAACTCTCAGCAAAGGTGGCGAAGAAAAAAGGCTCTAACCAAGCCTGTACTGAGCAGGAATTGACTGGCCGGACACGCCAATAATAGGCCGTATTTTTTTGCAACAAAAGCGGTACTTTAAACGAATCAATGCTGATATCAAACTGCTCGCTTATTATATCGGCAGGCGAAAAGGCCGGATTGGTGGCCAGTTGAACGTCATAACGTTCTGCATTCACGGATTTTTGCCAATGCAACGTTTGAACCAAAGCAGCTTCCTTGGTACCATCAACGGGCTGTGAAAGCGCCATATCTGAAAAATCATTCCATACAAAATCCAGCGTTACGCTGCGCAAAAGGGTATCGAAGCCCGGTACTGCAATTTGTACATCAAAGGTGTAAATACCTTTTTCCGTAACATCCGACAAGTCAATTGTGAGTAGCGAATTTTCGCCAGGGGCTAATACTGTTTTGTCAAATGTCGCCACAGCGCCCGCAGGCAAAACACCTGCAACCGACAACTCCACAGGGGTATTAAAACCCATAATACCGGCAGTCAGGATTTCAGTTGTAAATACCGGTGGCAGGCAAATTTTTTCATAATCATTCACCACACTGGCGGAGAATGAGGGTTGCTGCGGCAGTTGAATTTTGAAATTTGCATTAGAAATGTCAAAAAACACATTATCGGCGGCATCTATCCGCACACGGGCAATACTGCTCACATTATTCGGCACCAAAACGTAGTGGCTACCATCATTATCTACCCCCGAAGCCAGGGTAATGGGATAGGTTTGCCCGCCATCAAGGCTGAGGCGGATGTTTACGTGTTTGCAATTCACCGGCGTCGCGAAAGTATTGGCCACATCCCATTTCACCTCCGCATACTCGCCTACCCGCCAGATCGTTGAGCTGGCATTGGGCGATTGCACCAAGAAAGGCCCGGCCCCCTCAAAAGCCCTGAACTCTACGGTTTCCCAGCCTACACCGCCGCCATTGGGCTGGTTGTCGCGGGCCGTCAGTCGGAAACTCAAATCGCGCGAATACGTTGGCAATTGTTCCGTTTTATCAAATCCATTGGAAATGACCGTACTCAGGCGCGGGAAATATCGGTTGGTTGCTTCCACCGCCGGGCGCGTGCGGAAAATAGCGGCTTTACCAGCCGGTTGACCAAGCGGCGTTTCCGGGCCGGCATCCACCTCCTCCCAGCAGTAGGTCAGCGCTTGTCCGTCAGGGTCAGCGGCCGAACCATTCAATTCAAAAGGCGTACTGATGGGGATAGAAAAATTATTCTGATAGGGCAGGGTCACTATCGGCGCCTTGTTGGTGGTTTCAATAAATGAACCACAGCCTACGCCTGCAAAAAAGGTGTAGTAATTGCGAAACTCTTCAATAGAACCAACGTGGTAGTACAGATCTGAATTCGATTGTACATTATCCGAGCCGCAAGCGCCGGCATACGACATAATGGTGCTGCCGCTGCCGGGTTCAAAGGCTACGTTACCAAAACGCCCGGCGCCACCGTTGCAACGGTTCCAGGTATGGCCGCCGGCCAGCTGGTGCCCGATTTCCTGACCAATAACATTCAGGAAAAAATCGCCGTAATCATTGTTCCCGTTACCGGCCGAACAACCCCGGCCCTTGGTGTCGGTACAGGCAAAACCGCCGGCTACCCCGATAGCGCCGCCTGTGATATAGCGGGCGAAAACGTGGCCCACATCGTGCGAAAGCGAACTGGTATATGTATTCAAAACGCCGGGGTTCTGGCTCATCCAATCTTCTACCAACTGGCCGGTGAACGGGTCGGTATTCGGATCCAGAAAAATAACATTATTGGTAATGCTGGCCAATTGGAGGCGCATGGTGGCGTCGCGTTCAAAGAAGCCGCTTACAAAATTGATGTATTCTGTAATCGCCGCCAGTACCAAGGGTTTAGTGCCCCCATGGTCTTGCGAAAATTCGCCATTGGCGGAGATCACCATCCTGTAAATTTTCATGCGCAGGTTTTCTTCCACCACCGCGCCTTTTTCTTCTACCGGAGGGGCAAAGGGCAACAATTCTGCCGGATCGGGCATATTATCATTCATTACACCTGTAGTAAAGTTTTGTCGCGCCGTAAAATCCAGGTTCGCGCGGTCGTAGCAGATATAGTAGGTTTGGGTTTGTCCAAAAACATAAGGTTCCATGTATTCAATCCCCATATCGGCACGCATGTGCATGACGCGCAAGCCGCGCGGGCTAAGGGTGAAACGAATGCTTCGGCCCGGGTGTTCCACCGAGATACCGGCGTATGTCTGAATTTCGGGATAAGCGGCTGCGAGTTCTGCCTCCATCATCGCAGTTTTCCACACTTTATAGGTCTCCATCATGCCCATAGTATTTGGAAAGCGCAATTGAAAGGCGCCGCCGTCGGCGGCTTTGCTGAATTCCTGCGGCGCAGTTTGCAGGGCGGTTCTCAACGCATTCAGGTCGAGTTGCCACACTTGGTAGGCCGAGGGCCAGTGTGCCCGTAGTTTGGGATCAATCCGGATATCGGATTCAAGGGCAGTGCTGAAGAAGTCGGGGGCCTGTTGGGCCAATGCGCTTGCTGCGCCAAAGAGCAGGCAAAACAGAACAGCGTAAAGTTTTTTCATGTCGTAATAAAGCTCATTAGTTGTCGAAGCGCTAAACTACGGTTTTGTACAAATATGCAAGGCAATGGGTTTTGGGGTATGTTAGTTTTGTCAAAAAAATGGCTTACTTTTGTAGTCAGAACAAGCATATTATGCATATACAATCGTTGCACATTCAAAATTTCAGGATTTTTGAAGACTTCCGACTTGAGGGGTTGAAAAGGGTAAACTTGTTTGCCGGCAAAAATAATACCGGTAAAACAGCCATACTTGAGGCGTTGCGGCTTTATATGGCTCCTTCGGAAGACTCGGTTTATATATCCATATTAGCAAACAGAGGTCAATACTCTGGTAACATAAACAGCGACTGGAGTTCTTTTTTTAATCGCAGAACTACTGGTAAAACAGGAGATACATTTTTTAGAATTAACGGCAGATTAGAATTTCAAAGAAAAGAGCAGCCGAATATTCCTTCGCCACAGTTTCATCTTTTTTGGGACGGAACGGAATATCCATATTTTATGTCAAATGCAAACGGTAAAAGCGCTAATACCAACCCGCAAGATGTCGCAGTCTTCCTCCCCTTTGGCGGCGAAAAAGCCTTTCCGCTTTTTAAATTTTGGGATAAAATAGCGCTAACACCACTCGAAGATGATGTCGTTAGCATTCTTCGGGATACTATTCTGCCGGATATCGTTCGCTTCGACATTAATCAGGAGCGCACCCTCGTGCGGCTCAAAAGCGAACCCAACCCGATTCCGCTGAAAAACCTCGGTGATGGCGCGCAGCGTATGCTTCAAATGGCCATTGCCTTAGTAAGTGCGCGCGATAATATTTTGCTGATTGACGAAATTGAATCAGGCCTGCACTATACGGTTATTGAAAAGCTGTGGCAGATTATTTTTGAATATGCTCCCAAATGGAACATTCAGGTTTTTGCTACTACGCACAGCTATGATACGGTGAAGACATTCACCTATTTACTGGAGGAGGATGCGCAAAAGGATGTCGGCGCTTTTTTTCGCCTGCAACCTGTGCGCGGCGGAGATCAAATTGTTGCCGTGCCGCTTACTTTTGAAGAATTGGAACTCAGCATAAGCAGCAATCTCGAACCAAGGTAAAGTATGGAACAACGTCTTATTGTAGAAGGCA
>Ga0075157_10000843_pt1 | contig 21266 bp, 21 predicted proteins | sample JI81BgreenDNA_FD_70967 | JGI IMG/M metagenome (GOLD analysis project Ga0075157, IMG submission 70967) | Wastewater effluent complex algal communities from Wisconsin, to seasonally profile nutrient transformation and Carbon sequestration -... | ecosystem: Engineered > WWTP > Effluent > Algae...
CCGCGACCAGCGCCCAGATCGACTCCGTCGCCCAGGCCAGCAGCAGCATGGCCACCACGCTGATGATCTGCGCCGACAGTTCCAGCAGCGTGACCCGCCCCAGCAGCATGTGCCGCGAGGCGGTTTCGGCGCGCGTGGGTTCGAGGGCCAGGATCAGCAGGCTGGTGGCGGCGACCGGGATCAGCTGCCACAGCATCGGCTCGTCATAAAGGACCGACATCGGCCAGGCCAGCGCGCAGGCGATGCCGAACAGCGTGACGGCGCGAATCAGGTTCAGCGTCCAGGCGGTGTTCAGGAAGGCGGGATCGTCGCCGCGCTTCGACGACTGGATCGCCGGCTGGATGCCCATGTCCGACAGCATCGTGAGGCCGATCAGAAGCACCGTGACCAGCGCCATCGTGCCGAAGGCCTCAGGGAACAGCAGATGCGCCAGCACCAGGTTCGAACCAAACCGGATCGCCTGTTGCGCGCCAAAGCTGAGGATCGTGAAACCCGACGAACGCATGATGCGCGCGCTGATGCCGGTTGCCTGCCGTGGAGGGGCCATGAGGGTTGCGTCTGCCAAAATCGCGTCTTTCGAGAGGAATCACCCATCCGGGCGGGGTCTGGTCAAGCAGGTTCATTCAAAATTGAGGCATATCTGTGGCAGCCCCGGTGTCGCAGTCGATGCCGCAGCAAGACCGCGGGGGTTTCTTGAATTCGCCCGAATTGCTGACTAGTCCGCTGCGGGAAACCCCTGTTCAGGTGCCCCTCCCGTGAAGATCGGCTACGTTCTCAACACCTATCCCGCGCCGTCGCACAGCTTTATCCGGCGCGAGATGCGCGCCCTCGAGCGGCGGGGAATCGCCATCGATCGCATGGCGATGCGCCCCTTTGACGGCGCCCTGCCCGATCCCGCCGACCGCGAGGAAGCCGCCGCTACCACCTATGTGCTGGCCAAGGGCGTGGGGGCGATGATCTGGGCGATCTTCCTGGTCGGCCTGCAGAGGCCCTTGCGCATCTATACCGCGCTGGCCCTGGCCCTGCGCGCCTCGCGCCGGTCCGAGGCGGGGCTTTTCAAGCATCTGATCTATTTCGCCGAGGCCGCGATCGTCGCCCGCCGGATGCTGGAAAAGAACCTTGACCGCTTGCACGCGCATTTCGGCACCAATGCCGCGACTGTGGCGATGCTGGCTTCGGAAATGACCGGGCGGCCGTTTTCCTTTACCGTGCATGGCCCCGAGGAATTCGACAAACCCCACGCCATCGCCCTGCCGCTGAAGCTGCAACGCGCCGAGTTTGCCGTGGCGATCAGTTCCTACGGGCGCAGCCAGTTGTGCCGGCTGGTGGATTACCGGGTCTGGCCGCGTCTGAAGGTGGTGCATTGCGGGATCGAGGCGCGTCTTTACGAGAACGCCCGCCCGATGCCGACCTCGCGGCCGGTGACGATGGTGAACATCGGGCGCTTTGCCGAACAGAAGGGGCATCTCCTGCTGATCGAGGCGATGGCCGAGGTCCAGCGCCGCGGCGTGGATGTGCGGCTGGTGCTGGTGGGTGATGGCCCGCTGCGCCGCCCCATCGAACGCGCCATCGCGCAGGAGGGGTTGGGCGCGCGCATCACCCTGACCGGCTGGCAGGACGAAGCCGGCGTGCGCCGCGCCATCGAGGAGGCGCATGCCCTGGTGCTGCCCTCCTTCGCCGAAGGGCTGCCGATGGTTGTGATGGAGGCGCTGGCCTCGTCGCGCCCGGTGATTGCCACCTGGGTTGCCGGCGTGCCCGAGCTGATGCAGGACCAGCGCACCGGCTGGCTGGTGCCCGCGGGCGATGCGCTGGCTCTGGCCGAGGCGATCACCGATCTGGCCACCGCTTCGGAAGACAAGCTGCGCCGCATGGCCAGCACCGGCCGCGCCCGTGTGCTGATGCGTCACAACGTGGATGTCGAGGCCGCCAAGCTGGCGGCGCATTTTGCCCAGCGCCCGGCGCGCAACCCTTAGGCGCGGGCCCGGCTGACGTGCCAGGCGACGCTCATCGCGCCGACCTGCGCGCCGGTTTCATCGGTGAGGCTGACCGCCACGTCGAAGACCACCTTGCCCGCGCTGTCCAGCGTGGCGCGCAGGGTGGGTGCGGGTTGGCTGGACTCGGCCGTCGCCGTCAGGGTGCCGCGGGCGATCTTCAGGAAGCTGATCCTTGCCTCGGCCGCGACGGGGCGCAGGGTCAGCAGGATATCGGCAAAGGCGCCGGCCATGGCGGCGCCCGAAGCGGCCTCGCCCAGGGTGAACATGGCGCCGGCGTGGGGCGTGGCGATGTGGTTCGTCACCTCGGGCCGGAAGGGCAGGGTGGCGCGGGCGGTGCCGGGGCCGACGGTGTCGATGATCACGCCGGCATGGGTGGCAAAGGGAACCGCGCGCATCAGATGGGTGCGGATGGCGTCATAGGGGTTGGTCATGGGTCGGGCCCTGGTTGCTTTGTGCCAGCCTTGCCGGGCCGCCTGTTCCGGTCAAGCGTGACGGTGGGTCAGCGCCCCCGCACCCAGCCCGCCTGCTGCGCCCAGCCCAGCCGCACCGCCAGCGTGACGGCGGCATAGGTGCCGAACGCCACGGGATCGGCCAGCAGCCGGCGCAGCAGCCAGGCCTTGCCGGGCCGCGCCTTGCCCTCGTTCGCGATGAGGCCGGGATGCAGCGCGGCCAGTTCCGCCACCCCCTGATCCTGCCGCCGCCGCACGCGCACAAGGCGCGAGAAGCCTTCGACCATCGGCCAGTCATAGGGCGCGGGAACGCCGATGCGTTCATCCGGGCTGAAGTGGAGGCGCACGAAGGTATCGTCCGAGATGATCTTCGGGAATTGCCCCCAACGCGCCCGCCCCGCCGCGTTGACGGCGAACAGGCCGAAACCGGGCACGCCCTGCGCCACAAAGGGCAGCCGCACCCAGAAGCGCGCATAGGCCCGGGCAACCCAGCCCTGCGCGGTGACGTTCGGCTTGCCGGAGGCATAGACGGCGCCGGGACGGTCCAGAACCCCGGCGATCTGCGCCAGAAGGGGGGGCGAGACGGCCACATCCGCGTCCAGGTACACCCGGTTCGCATGGATCGCCGCCGCATCGCCCGCGTCCAGCGCGCCGGGTTTGCCCAGGCCGGGCAATTCCAGCACCTCGAGCCGCCAGCCCCGCGCTGCAAAGGCCGGGGTGTGGGCGCGGGCGCGGGCGGCGGTGTCATCGGTGCAGCCGTTCGCCACGACCACGACCTGCGCGCCATTCACCCCCTCGGAGGCCAGCACCGCGCGCAAACAGGCGTCGATCCAGCCGGATTCGTTGCAGGCGGGGATGACGATCGACAGGCTCATCGCGCCGTCATGTCCATCAGCGCGCGCCAGCGGGGCGTGTCGTCATCGAGATGCCGCAGATGGCCCCAGGAACCCCAGATCGTCGGCGGCCCGATGTCCATGAAGGCCACGAAGGGCGTGGGCGTCAGCGCCTGCCAGCCCGCGATCAGTTCGCGATACGCCTGCCCCATGGGTTCCGAATAATTCAGCGCCTCGAAGAATTCGACCAGTTCGTCGTTCCCGTGATCCTCAGGGCGGGTGACGACATGGGTGCCCCCTTCATACATCACCAGCGCCATCCCGTTTTCCCGCGCCACCTGCGCGTGATGGGCCAGCGTCACGTCCAGCAAATGCCGGACCGAGTTCTCGGGGCCGTTGATCAGCTCCTCGCCAGCGCGCTGGATCGCCAGATCGAAGCGATGCGCCTGGATATGCGCCTCGCGCGCCTCGCCGGTCAGACCCTGCGCGCTGGCCTCGGCGGCGGAGCGGCTTTCGTCCAGCCAGCCCTGAACCATCTCGCGGCGGGATTCGGCGTGCAGTTCGGCGTTGAAATAGCCGGTCACGGCCAGCGCATCGAAGAACTCGCGCGGGGGGCGGTTGGCGGGGTCTTCGGCCACATAATCCGGCGCGGCCAGCATGTCGGCCTCCAGCCCGATCCAGCCGGTGAACAGGCCCAGAACCCGCACGCGGCGCGATTCCTGCCCGGCAAAGACGCTGTCGATGACGCGCATCACCTCGGCCGCGCGGACGGCGCCGAATTGCACCCAGGCCCAATCGCGGTTCCAGCGGGCGCGGGCGTTCTGTTCGGCCCAGTCGGCCTGGGCGAAGGACCAGTTCCAGACCTCGTTGGAAAACTCGAACCAGGCGCGCAGGTCGGAGCCCAACCCCTCGCGCACCTGTTCGGCGAACTGGCGGACATACTCGTCATCGGCCAGATGCGGCAGGGTGAACCAGGGGTCGGCGCCGGTTTCATTGGCCAGGCGCAGCATCACCTCCAGCGGCACGCCCCGGCGCGACCAGGAATAATCGGTCACCCGGGGGCGCTGGTCCCAGGTCTGAACCTCGGAATGGTTGGTCAGCATCCAGTCCATGAAGCGGATCACCGCCACATCGCCCACCCGCGCCAGCCAGTCGGGGTTGAACAGGGCGCCGGCCTGATGCAGCGGCAGGTTGCGTTCATGCACCACCGACAGGTTGCGCAGGGTGCCGCGGTTGAATTCGATCAGCACCGCGCCTTCGCCGGGGGTGAAGCTGAAGGTGGCGCTGTTGTCGCCGTAACGCACATTGCGCGCGGCCCCGCCAAAGCCCAGCGGCGCCGTCCCCTCCCAGGTCACATGATACGTCCCGGCGGCCGAGGTCATTTCCGCCGGCAGGTCCATCAGCACGAAGGTGGAGATCCGACGCACATCGCGCGGGATCGCCACGACCCAGCCGTCCTGATCCAGCGCGCCGGCCTCGAACAGGGCGGCCTCGTCCATCCCGCCCCAGCCCGAGCCCGTATGCCCCACCCAGCGCGCACCGTTGCGCATCACATCGACAAAGGGCAACCCGGTGTTCCAGGCGGCGATATCGGCCAGGTTCAGGCCCAGCGCGCGGCGCCCTTCGCGCGGGGACAGGTCGACCTGCGCCAGAACCGGGCCGCCCAGCGCCAGAAGCAGCACGAACAGGCCCAGAAGACGGGAAAACGGTCGAAATGCCATGGGACGTCTTTCGCTTGGTCGGATGCAGCGAAAATGGATGGACTTTCGCCTCCATTCCAGCCTTTTCTCGCTCAACACTCTGTTGCCCCTGATGCGGTTGCCTGAATGTCATCCCTGATCATGCTGTCCCCGGCGCCCCTGGTCGAACTCGCCGGCGGAGAGATCGTTCTGGACGTCCGCTTTGTCGAGGGGATGAAGCTGCATTGCCAGTTGTGGCCCGGCCCGGTGCGCGTGGTGATGCGCCGGCGCCCGTTGCCGATCGATTTTCCGATGCGGTATGCGGTGGCCAAGCTGGGGTTCGATCTGATCGTGCTGGATCGCGGCGCGCCGGTGCCGGACCTGCTGCTGGACGAGGCCGCGATGATCTATGCCGCGGCGGATGACCTGCAGTATCTGGACCTGCCCCGGCGCATGCGCGGGCGGATGGGCAAGCTGGTCTTTACCGTCGATGAATCGATGTCCGGGCGGATCGCGCAGTCGCTGGCGCAGACCTCGTCTCTGCGCAGGCGGCTGGGCGCGGTCTGGTGGAACCTGCGCAACGAGCGCGCGCTGCGCGCGGCCCTGCGGCAGGCCGACGGCACGCAGTTCAACGGCTATCCGGCGTGGCGGGCCTATCGCGGCTGCAACCCGCATCATCTGCGGTTCTTCGACAGCCGGATCCGCGCGCCCATGATCGTGCGCGCGGCCGAGCAGGAGGCGCGGGCGCAGGCGCTGCGCCGGGGTGATCCGCTGCGGCTGGTGTGGTTCGGCGCGCTGACGCCCGAAAGCGGGGCCGAGGATCTTCTGCGCATGGCGCATCTGCTCGACTCGCGCCGGCTGCCCTTTTCGCTGGAAATCCGGGGCGACGGCGAACTGGCGCCGCGGCTTCAGGCCGGGATCGAGGCGCTGGGGCTGGCGGGGCGGGTGACCCTGGCGCCGATCCCCCCCTTTGACCCCGTCCTGGTGCCCCGCCTGCGCAAGGAGGCGGATGTGTTCGTGTCAGCGCGGCGCCTGTCGACCCCGGTGAGCAGTTATCTGGAGGCGATGGGCTGCGGGCTGCCGGTGTTGGGCTATGGCAACGCGATGTGGTCGCGGATGCAGGCCGAATCCGGCGGCGGCTGGGCGGTGAGGCGCCGGCCCGGCGCGCTGGCGGCGGCGGTGGAACGGCTGCACGCCCAGCGCGAGGAGGTGATCGAAGCCTCGGCCAGGGCGGCGGATTTCGCCCGCGCCAATGCCTTCGAGACCGCCTTCGCCCGCCGCATGAACGACCTGCGCGATATTGCGGGGGTGGAGTGAGGGCTACCGCGCCAGTTCCCCGGCAATCCCCGGCAGCGCGGACCAGTCCTGAAACGCGCGGTCATGCGGGATCGTGTCCACCGGGGTCTTGCGGTAGCCTTCGGTGAACAGCGCAAAGGGCACCTTGGCGGCAACCGCCGTGGCCGCGTCCACCTCGCTGTCGCCGACATAGACCACCGGCCCCTCGCCCAGCGCGCGCATCGCCTTTTGCAGCGGCGCCGGATCGGGCTTCATCACGGGCAGCGTATCGCCGCCGACGACCACCTGAAACAGCGGCGTCCAGCGCAGATGGGCCAGGATGGCGCGGGTGGGCGCGATGGGTTTGTTGGTGCAGAGGCCGAGGCTCCAGCCGGCGCTGCGCAGGGCCTCAAGCGCCTGAACCACACCGGGATAGGGCCGGGTCAGGTCATGCGCGCGTTCATAGGTATGGGCGAAGGTGCGGCGCATGCGCTCGGTGCGGAGGGGGTCGTTCACGCCGGCGCTGGCGCGCTCCATCCGCTCCAGGAACACCCGCGCGCCATTGCCGATGAAGCTGATCGCCTGATCATAGGGGATCGGCGGCAACCCCTCGGATTCCAGCGCTGCATTGCCGGCGGCGTGGATGTCGGGCGCGGAATGGATCAGCGTGCCATCGAGATCGAAGATCGCCCTCATGCGGGCACCGCGTTCATCGGTTTTTCGCGGATCGGCAGATGCACCAGCGCCGAGAACGCGCCGACCGCCACGCCCACCCACCAGACCAGCGTGTAATCGCCATACAGGTCATACAGCCGCCCGCCCAGCCAGACGCCCAGGAAACTGCCGATCTGATGGGACAGGAACACGAACCCATAGAGCGTGCCCATGTAGCGCAGCCCGTAGATATGCGCGACCAGCCCTGAGGTCAGCGGCACCGTCGCCAGCCAGAGCGCGCCCATCCCGGCGGAAAACAGCAGGACCGTCGTCGGCGTGATCGGCAGCGCGATGAAGGCCGCGGCGATGATCGTGCGCGCGACATAGATGCCCGACAGCAGGTATTTCTTCGACCAACGCTTGCCCGCCCAGGCGGCGGCCAGCGTGCCGCCGATGTTGGCCAGACCAATCACCGCAATCGCCAGCGCCCCCAAGGCCGAGGTGGTGGTGATCCCCATCCCGGCCAGCAACCCATCGGGCGCCACGGGGCCGCACATCTCGGTCACCATCGCCGGGAAATGCGCAGTGATGAAGCCCAACTGATACCCGCAGGAAAAGAACCCGAGGAAGATCATGGAGTAGGAGGGGTCGCGGAACGCCTGCACCAGCGCGCGGCCCATGGATTGTTCGATCTCGGCCCTTGTCTGCACCTGCGGCGCGCGCATCAGCGGCAGGGCGAAAAGCGCGGCCAGGATCGCGCCGGCGAAGATCAGGAAGGTGGTCTGCCAGTCATAGAGGCCGATCAGCCACTCGGCCACCGGCGCGCCGATGACCTGGCCCGCCGAGCCCATGGCGGTGGCGATGCCCAAGGTCAGGCTGCGGTTTTCATCGCTGGCGGCGCGGCCGACCACGGCCAGGATCACGCCGAATCCGGTTCCGGCGATGCCGAAGCCCACCAGCACCTCGAGCCACTGCATCGCCCCCGGGGTCACGGCGAAGGACGACAGCACCAGCCCCACCGCATAGCAGAGCGCCCCCAGCACGATGGCGCGGCGGTCGCCGAACTTTTCCGCGATGGCGCTGAAGATCGGCGCGCCGATGCCCCAGGCCAGGTTCTGGATGGCGATGGCCAGCGAGAACTCGGCGCGGGGCCAGTTGAAGTCCTCGGCGATGGGGATCTGGAACACGCCAAAGGACGCGCGGATGGCAAAGCCGATCAGCACGATGATGCTGCCGCCGATCAGGACGGGGGTGAAGAGGGGGGTCTTCGAGGTCATGGCGCAGTCCCGGTTGAGAGGCTGGGGGGCATCGCGCCCCCCAGACCCCCCGCGGAGTATTTGAGGCAAGATGAAGGGGCGCCGCTTAACGTGTTCAGTTTTCCGGCGCCGTCAAGGTGTCATCGCGCCTGGGCGTGGTATTCGGGGTTCGGCTGCATCCCGATGGCCGAGGCAACGCGGTTCGACATGTTGTAGAAGGCGGCGGTCGAGGCGATGTCGAAGATGTCACGGTCGGTGAATCCGGCGTCGCGCAGGGCCTGACGGTCGGATTCGACGATCTCGGCGCTGGCCCTGGTGCATTTCTCGGCGAAGGTGAGCATGGCGGTTTGCCGCGCGCTGAGATCGGCGTAGCGCCAGTTCATCACCATCGCCTCGCCCAGTTCGGGGCTGCCCAGCGCGCGGACGGCGGCGCCGTGGGCGACCTGGCAATACCAGCAGCGGTTGATCGAGCTGACCACCACGGCGATCATCTCGCGTTCCAGTTTCGACAGGCCGGAAGGCCCCAGCATCAGGTCGTTATACATCGCCGTGAAGGCGTTGAGCTTGGTGATATCAAAGGCATAGGCCTGGAGCACGTTGGGCACCATGCCCAGCTTTTCCTGACAGATGTCGAAGTAGCGCTGCGTCGCCTCGGGCAGCGGATCGACGGGGGGCAGGTTCAGGGCGCTGATGCGGGTCATGGGGTGATCTCCCGGTAATGATAGCTGCCAGCGTCGACCATGCCGAGGTCGCTGTAAAGGGCGCGGGCGGCGGTGTTGGCCTGGGTCACGGCCAGCGCAAACCGCGTCGTGCCGTTTTGCAGGGCCCAGTGGGCCATCGCCCGGACGGCCATCCGCGCGACACCCTGACGGCGGAAGGCCGGTTCGACATGCAGGGCGTGCAACATGGCCGTGCCCTTGTGGATCGCGACAAACCCCACGCCGGCGGGGCTGTCGGTGTGGCGGATGATGAAGCTTTGCTTGACCCCCTGCACGCGGTCCATCACGGCCAGACGTTCGGGCCCCGTATGGGCGGCGGCCCAGAGGTTGCGCATGATGGCGAGGGGCGGAAAGCAGCCCAGCAGGAACACCCGCGGCGGTGCCTCGGCCAGATCGGCGGCGGGGGCGGCCATCAGGATCGTCGGATCGATCAGCGCATAGCCGCGCCTGTCGAGCGCGCGGTCGAGCGCCGCCTGCCCGGGGCGGACCTGGAACAGCGGCTCAGGGCCCAGCGCCTCCAGCGCGGCTTCGGTAAAGGCGCCTTCCAGCACCGTCGCGCTGACGCGCTTGCCGCCGCCGGCGCCGTCGCGCCGCCGGAACGGCCCCAGGCGCTGGCTGGAGGCCGGGGGCCAGGTGGCTTCCAGAACCTCGAACAGATCGCTCATGCCAGCCGCGCCAGTTCCACCATCGCCGCATCCAGCCGGGCAGCATCGGTGCCGCGCACCACCAGTTGCGTGCCGTAAGCGCCGTTGCGGGTGTAGGGATAGGAGCCGAAGCTGAGATCGGCATACCGCGCCGCGAGGTCGGCCAGCGCGGCCGCAATCTCGCCCTCGCCCTTGGGCACATCGACCATCTGGCTCAGCAGCGGATCGCCCCCCGTGAGCGTGGGCAGGACCGAGGCCAACATCGCCTCGAAGATCGCGGGCACGCCGGCCATGACATGCACGTTGCCGAGGCTGAACCCCGGCGCCGAGGAGATGGGGTTGTCGATCAGCGTGGCGCCGTCCGGGATGCGGGCCATGCGCAGGCGGGCGGCGTTCAGTTCCAGCCCGGTGCGGGCGTAATGGGCGCGCAGGATGGCATGGGCATCCTCGCGCACGCCGATGGCCACGCCAAAGGCATCGGCCACGGCATCGGCGGTGATGTCGTCATGCGTAGGGCCGATCCCGCCCGAGGTGAAGACATGGTCATTCGCGGCGCGCAGGGCGTTGACGGCGGCCACGATGGCGGCATGGTCATCGGCGATCATCCGCACCTCGGTCAGGCGGATGCCGCGGCCGGTGAGTTGCTTTGCGAGGTGATGGGCGTTGGAATCGCGCGTGCGACCGGAGAGGATCTCGTCTCCGATGACAAGCATGGCGGCGGTGGGGTTGGGCATGGGGTCCTCGTTGCTTTGCCGCAGCCTAGCGCCGAGTGCGGGCATTTCCAACCGTTTGCGCCGTCTGGCCAAGGCGGTGATAATTCCGTATCTAGAGGCGATGAACCAGAAAGCCCGACCCGTGACCGAAACCCATGGCCGCATCACCCGCGACGGCATCCGCCTGCACGATCCGCAGGACTTTGCCGGCATGCGCAAGGCCGGGCAGGTGGCGGCGCGGATCCTCGATGACATTGCCGAGCATGTCTTTGTCGGCCAGACCACGGGTGAACTGGACCGCCTGATCGAAGGCATGGTCCATACCCATGGCGCGCAATCCGCGACCATCGGCTATCGCGGTTACAAGCATGCGAGTTGCATCAGCCTGAACCATGTCGTCTGCCACGGGATTCCCGGCAGCGTGGTTCCGACCGGCCGGAATGAGCCGCAGCGCATGGATGACGCGCTGCGCGACGGGGATATCCTGAACATCGATGTCACGGTGATCGTGGACGGCTGGTTCGGCGATACCTCGCGCATGTATGTGGCGGGCAAGGCCAAGCCCTTTGCGCTGCGCCTGATCGAGGTGACCCATGCCGCGCTGATGAAGGGCATCGCGATGGTGCGGCCGGGGAACACCTTCGGAGACATCGGCCATGCGATTCAGGCCTATGTCGAAGGGCAGCGGATGGCCGTGGTGCGCGATTTCTGCGGGCACGGGCTGGGGCGGGTGTTTCATGCGCCGCCGAATGTGCTGCATTACGGGCGCCCGGGGCGCGAGGCGGTTCTGGAGGAAGGCATGTTCTTCACCATCGAACCCATGGTGAACCTGGGCCGGCCGGAAACGAAGATCCTGTCCGACGAATGGACGGCGATCACGCGCGACAAATCGCTTTCGGCGCAGTTCGAACATTCCGTCGGCGTGACGGCCACCGGCTGCGAGATTTTCACCCTTTCGCCGGCGGGCCGGTTTCATCCGACGCAGATCTGACGACAGCCCCTGCCCCCGCGGGCAGGGACGGGTCGATCAGATCGCCAGGTCTTCCAGCGACTTGCCCGAGGCCAGGGCGGCTTCGGCCCAGCGCGGACGGCGGCCACGGCCGGTCCAGGTCTGCGAAGGATTGGCGGGATTGGCGTATTTGGCCGAGGCGGGCTTGCGGGTTTTCTTGACCGAGATTTCCGAAAGATCGGCGGCGGTCAGGCCGCGCTCGCGGGCAAAGGCCTCGACCTCGGCCAGGGCCTTGCGGCGTTCCCGGTCCTTGAAATTCGCGATCGCGGTTTCAACGTCCTTCTGGAGTTGCTTGAGGTCCTTCAGCGAGAGGCTGTCGAGATCCATGGCGTGCTTTCCTGTAATTATCGCCTGATTGTGTAGACTTTTGCACCTGAAACGAAAAAACGTCAATCGCAATACGCAATATTCAATTCCGATTCGCTCGCGCTTCGCGAAAAATCATGTAGAGTCCGCCGCTTAGGATCAGTCCGATGCCGATCCACGCGATCCCATCGGGCCATTGGCCAAAGACCAGGACCCCCCAGAGAATGGCCATCGGCATCGCCACATACTCGAGAGGGGCCACAAGGGCCGATTCGCAGATGCGATAGGCCTGTGCAATCAGAAGGCCTCCCATTGCGGTTCCAAACCCGGCAAGCGCGAAATAGGGCAGGTGCTCCCATTCCGGCCAGACCCAGGCGCGCAACAGGAAATTCATTGTGCCGTCGCCGCCCGGATCCAGCGCGCCATCGCCCAGGGTTGCGCCAAAGGCGGCGCTGAAGCCCAGAAACACCGCCTGCGCGTAAAAGGACAGGGTCAGCGCGCTGTCCGACACGCCCATGCGCCGGGTCATCGTCTGCATCGCGGCATAGGCGGTCGCGGCCAGCAGCGGCAGCAGGGCCACGGGCGAGAAGGTTTCGCTGCCCGGCCGGATCATGATGACCACGCCGACCAGCCCCGCCGCGATGGCGCCCCAGCGATGCGGGCCGACCTTTTCCTTCAGAAAGATCACGGAAAACAGCGCGATGATGAGGGGGCTGACAAAGAAGATCGCGGTGGCATCGGCCAGCGGCATCGAATTGAGCGCCAGATAGAAGGCCATGTTCGACGACACCACCAGCACCCCGCGCACCACATGCCGCCCCGGGAACCGCGTGCGCAGATGCGACAGGCCCCCCGCCAGCGGCATGACAACGGCCAGAAGGATCGTCACGGCAATCACCGAACGGGTGAAGATGATCTGATACAGAGGGTAGTCCTGCGACAGGACCTTGATCGCCATGTCGTGCTGGGTAAAGGCCAGCGAGGCGCCGATGGCACAGAGCGCGCCCATCATCGTGGGCGAGAGGGTGCGGATCATCGCGCCCCCGCCAGCAGCCGGTCCAGCGCCTGGACAAAGGCGGCGCGGTCGCGTTGGGAAAAGGCCCGGCCCGAACCCTGGCGGAACGGATCGGCGGCGCGCAGGTCGGCGGCCAGATCGCGCATCGCCAGCACCTGGCCGATGTTGGTGGCGCTCAGCACGGCGCCGTCCGGCTTGACCACGCGGGCGCCGGCTTCGATGCAGCGGGCGGCCAGCGGGATGTCGGCGCTGACCACCACATCGCCGGGGCCACATTCCGCCGCGATCCATTTGTCGGCGGCATCGGCGCCCTGATCGACATAGACGTTGCGCACCTGCGGGTGATCGACGGGCCTTATCCCGCCGTTCGATACGATGGCCACCCCCACGCCCCGGCGCAGGGCGGTGCGCAGGGCCTCGTCGCGCACCGGGCAGGCATCGGCATCGATGAACAGCGTTGGCATGGCGCCCTGTTGTTTAACAGGTTCATCTACGCCCGCCGCGGGCGGCTTTGCAAGGTCAATGACCGAGGTGGCAGCATCCCGTCAATCCGCGGGCATCGCCGCGGAAATAGACCTGCGTTTCCAGGCCGAAGACCCGGTCGCTCATCCCGTCCGAGCAGACGCCGTTGCGGATCACCGCCACCCCCTCGCGCGCGCCGGAAAAGGGCAGGGCCAGCGTGGGCGGAAAGGCCGTGTGCGGCAGGTTGGGGGCGTCGGTGCGCACCTCCCACGAGTCGTCGGGCGCGACGAACTCGGCCCGGTTCCCGGGCAGGAAGAAGGCCATGGACCAGAAGGGCTCGGTCCCCAGACAGGTCAGGTGGTGGGTGCCCGCGTGCCAGGCATCGGCATGTTCGCGCGTCAGGAAGCGCATGTTCGACCATCCCGCCCCCTCGGCGGTGCGCACAAGGCCCCAGGTGCGATCCTCGGACAGGCCGATCACCTCGATCCCTGCGGCGTCACGCGGAAAGCTGCCGACGATGGCCGAACGCGCCGAAGGCTCGGCCCGGATGTTCAGCACATCGCCCGCGGATACCCCGGTGACGCGGTGCAGCGCGGGGAAATCCTGCGCGGCGGCGGGCAGGGCGAGCAGGATCAGCGCGGCAAGAAGGCGGAGAAACATGGCAGGTTCCTAATGTTTGGCACCCCAGCTGAGCGAGGCATGACGGCGCGTGTAGAACTCGCCCATGAGGCCCAGGAGCAGGCAGGCAAAGCTGATGGCGACGGGATAAAGCACGTTGGTGTAATGCGGCACATAGTTGAGAAAGGCATATCCGCGCGCCTGATCGATGATGTGGAACAGCGGATTCCAGGTGAAATAGGGCAGGATGAAACCGGGCAGCGAATTGGCCACGAACATCTTGCCCGAGGCAAACATGTTCACCCGGGAATAGATCTGCGCGGTCAGACCCACGGCCTTGGGCGCCCAGGGCTTGGCCGCCAGCAGCACCATGCCGATCGCCACGCCCGAGAACCAGCCCAGGAGCAGCATCAGGAGCGAGCCGAGCATGTCGTCGATCACCAGGGGCTGCCAGGCGGCGTGATAGACGAACAGCACCACCACCATCGAGATCAGCTGCAGATACAGCTCGCCCAGCGCGGCGGCGCCGATGGCGACGATGGTGTTCATCGGCGCGTGCTTCATCATGGGCGAGGTTGGCCCCTCGGCGCCCACGACGGCGCCCATGACCTTGACGTGGCCCATGAACAGGAACACGCCGGTCATCAGATACAGCAGGAAATCGCCCCGGATCCCGCCCGCGCCGAACCCCGAGAACAGATAGACCGCGTAGAAGATCGCGACCAGCATGATCGTCTGCAGGATGTTCAGCAGCAGGCCCAGCACCGCATTTCCATGCGCATTGCGCACCGTGCGGACGGCGGAGTGATAGATCAGTTCGGACAGGGTGAAGGTGGCGGCCAGCCAGCCGTCCTGGCTTCGGTTGCTCAGCATGCGCGGCTGTCCTTCCGGGGCGGTGCTTGCGTAGGGGACAGGCGGCAGGATAAGGCGAAACACGGATTCATTCAATCAACCCCCTGTGCGAAAGCGTCTCCCATGTCGGCATCCTTGCATCAACAGATTGAGACTGCGTTTCGCGCCATCGCGATTCAGGCCGGGGCGGTGATCCTTCAGGTTTACGGACGCCCCGATTTCGCCACCCGCGCCAAATCCGACAACAGCCCCGTGACCGAGGCCGACGAGGCCGCCGATGCCCTGATCCGCGCCGAACTGGCCCGTGCGCTGCCGGGGATTCCGGTGGTGACCGAGGAGGCCGCCGACAGCCACTCCCTGCGCGCCGAGCGCTTCATCATCGTCGATCCGCTGGACGGCACCAAGGAGTTCGTCCAGCGGCGGGGGGATTTCACGGTGAACATCGCGTTGGTGGAAAACGGCGTGCCGATTCGCGGCGTGGTGTATGCGCCCGCGCAGGGGCGGCTGTTCTATACCCGCGCGGATGGCTCCAGTGTCGAGGAACTGGCCGACGACACGCTGCGGCCCCTGCGCGTGGCCACGCCCGACAATGCCGCGCTGCGCGTGGTGGCGTCGAAATCGCACCGGGATGCGGCGACGGATGACTACATCAGCCGCTATGCCGTGGCCGACATGAAAAGCGCGGGCTCGTCGCTGAAGTTCTGCCTCGTGGCGGCGGGCGAGGCGGATTTCTATCCGCGTCTGGGCCGCACGATGGAATGGGACACTGCCGCCGGCGATGCCGTGGTGCGCGGGGCGGGCGGGCAGGTGCTGCGGATGGACGATCACACGCCCCTGACCTATGGCAAGCCGGGCTATGAGAACCCGTTTTTCCTCGTTCTGGCGCCGGGCGTGGCGCTGCGCTGAGGGATCGATTCAAAGCCTGAGATTTTCCGCGCAAAAAGCACCAAAACCCCCGGTTGTGGCCATAAACGCGCCCGGATTGGCCGCGAAAACCACCTGGCAGGCGGGAGAAGCCCGTCCGAACAACGCAAGGTGGAAAGTCCGATGCGCAACAAAGTTACCAAGGCCGTGTTCCCTGTTGCCGGTATGGGCACGCGTTTCCTGCCCGCCACGAAGGCGATCCCGAAAGAGATCCTCACGCTGGTTGACCGCCCGCTGATCCAGTATGCGATCGACGAGGCGCGCGAGGCCGGGATCACCGAATTCATCTTCGTCACCTCGCGCGGCAAGGGCGCGCTGGAGGATTACTTCGACCGCGCGCCGCAACTGGAAGCGGAGCTGAAGGCGAAGAACAAGACCGACCTTCTGGAAATCCTGGATGCCACGAACATGGAATCCGGCTCGCTGGCCTATGTGCGCCAGAACAAGCCGATGGGCCTGGGCCATGCCGTCTGGTGCGCCCGCCATCTGATCGGCGACGAGCCCTTTGCGGTGCTGCTGCCCGATGACGTGATCGCCGCCGAAAAGCCCTGCCTGAAGCAGATGGTCGAGGCCTACGCCGAAACCGGCGGCAACATGGTCGCGGCGATGGAAGTGCCGGCCGACAAGACCTCGTCCTATGGCATCCTGGATGTGCCCGCGGGCATCAGCCCGGTCCTGCCGGTGCGCGGCATGGTGGAAAAGCCGAAAGCCGGCACCGCGCCGTCGAACCTGGCCGTGATTGGCCGCTACATCCTGTCGCCGCAGGTTCTGCGGAACCTCGACAACGCGACGGCGGGCGCGGGTGGGGAAATCCAGCTGACCGACGCCATCGCCAAGCAGATCGGGCAGGAGAACAACGTCTACGGTTACCGCTTCCAGGGCCAGCGGTTCGACTGCGGCACCAAGGCGGGCTTCCTGCAGGCGACCGTGTCCTTCGGTCTGGCGCGCGAGGATCTGCGCGACGAGCTGGAAGACTACATCTATGACATGATGGCGATGCGTCAGGCGGCGGAATGAGCCTTCCGACAGCGTGATCGAAAAAAGAGAGGGGGCGGCTGCCCCCTCTTCGCCTTTGGCGAATTCACCCCCGCGAGTATTTGGGGCAAGATGAAGCCACAAGGCAGGAGTGGGATGGGAAAGCTGGCAGACCTGATCGCGGCCTATCGCAGGCGCTGGCGGCGCCGGCGCGGGCTGTTGCGCGGGCTCAGGCGGCGGCGCGAGTTGCTGGCGGTGGCCGACCGCACCGAGGCGATCCGCCCCGGCGATATCCTGCTGTTCATGACCCTGCGCAACGAGGCGCACCGGCTGCCGTTCTTCCTGACGCATTACCGCGCGCTGGGGGTGCGGCACTTTCTGGTGATCGACAACGCCAGCACCGATGACAGCCGCGACCTGCTGGCCGATGCGCCGGATGTGTCCCTGTGGCTGACCGAGGCCAGCTATCGCCGGGCGCGCTATGGGATGGACTGGGTGCAGGGGCTGATGATGCGTCACGGGCACGGGCATTGGTGCCTGTGCGTCGATGCCGACGAGTTGCTCGTCTATCCCCACCACGACACCCGCCCCCTGCCCGCCCTGGCCGAGCATCTGGAGCAATCGGGCGAGGCGATGATGGGGGCCCTGATGCTGGATCTGTATCCAAAGGGCCCGCTGGAGGCCGCGCGCCACAGGCCCGGGCAGAACCCGGTCGAGGTGCTGGGTTGGTATGACCGTGCCAATTACACGATCCGCGAGAAGCGCGATCTGGGCGCCTTGTGGATTCAGGGCGGGCCGCGCAGCCGCGTCTTTCTGGCCGACACGCCGGAACGCGGGCCCACGCTGACCAAGGTGCCGCTGGTGAAATGGAACCGGCGCTATGCCTGGGTCAATTCCACCCATTCGCTGCTGCCGCGCCGGCTGAATGAGATTTTCGATGCCGAGGGGGGCGAGAAACTGTCAGGCGTCCTCCTGCACACGAAATTCCTGCCCGGCATCGCCGCGAAATCGACCGAGGAAAAGACCCGCCGCCAGCATTTCGGCGAACCGGGGGCGTTTGACGGGTATTACGACGCGCTGGCGGCCTCGCCCGATCTGTGGTGCCCGGCCTCGACCCCCTATCGCGGGTGGCGGCAACTCGAGGCCGAGGGGCTGATGTCGCGCGGCGGGTGGGGATGATGAACCGGGCCGCAAGTTTTTGGTTGGACAGTGATTCGCGCCAAGGTATTCCGGACGAATCAGGCGTGAGGGACGGGTGACGTGGGGTTTGTGACCTCGTATCGGCTGCGGTGGATGCGCAAGCGCTGGTTGATCCGCGCCTGGGTGAAGGCGCGCGAGCTGTCGGTGCTTCAGGATCGCACACGGCAGATCGGCGCGCGGTCGATCCTGCTGTTCTGCACGCTGCGCAACGAACGGGTGCGGCTGCCGTATTTCCTGAAGTATTACCGCGCGCTGGGGGTCGAGCATTTCCTGTTCGTCGACAACGGCTCGGACGACGGTTCGGCCGAGTATCTGGCGGCGCAGGCGGATGTGTCGGTCTGGCGGACCGGGGCCAGTTACAAGGCCTCGCGTTTTGGCGTGGACTGGATGAACGCGCTGCTGCGCCGGTATGCGCATGGGCGCTGGGCGCTGGTGGTGGATGTGGATGAATTCCTGATCTATCCCTTCTGCGACACGCGCAACCTGCGGGCGCTGACCGATTGGCTGGACGATTCCGGGCATCGCAGCTTTGGCACGCTGCTTCTGGACATGTATCCCAAGGGCCCACTGATGGATCAGCCCTGCCTCGAGGGGCAGAATCCGTTCGAGATCGCCACCTGGTTCGACAGCGCCAATTACACGATCACGCGCAACGCCACGCACCGCAACCTGTGGATTCAGGGCGGGCCGCGGGCGCGGGCCTTTTTCGCCGATCAGCCCGGCGCGGCGCCGGCGTTGAACAAGGTGCCCCTGGTGAAGTGGCACCGCAGCTATGCCTATGTCAGTTCCACCCACATGCTGCTGCCGCGCGGGTTGAACCTGACCTATGACACTTCGGGCGGGGAAAAGGCCTCGGGGTGTCTGTTGCACGCGAAGTTCCTGGCGACCCTGGGCGACAAGGCGCGCGAGGAGTTGGAACGCGCCGAGCATTATGCCGGCGGGCGGGAATACCGCGCCTATGCCAGCGGGCTGGAAGATCGGACGGATCTGTGGACCAAGTGGTCGGAAAGGTTCATCAACTGGCGGCAACTGGAGATCATGGGCCTCATGTCGAAGGGCAACTGGGCATGAGCGCGCGGCTGGGTTTCATCCTGCTGGTGCATACGGCGCTGGACCGGGCGGCGCAGGTGGCGCGGTTCGTCGCGCAGGCCGGGTGCCCGGTTGTGATCCATGTCGATGCGCGGGTGGCGGCGCCGGTGCGGCAGGGGCTGGAGCAGGCGCTGGCCGATCTGCCGGATGTGCGCTTCTGCGCGCGGCATCGCTGCGAATGGGGCACCTGGTCGCTGGTGGCGGCGATGCAGACGGCCTCGGAGAAACTCCTGGCCGATTTCCCGAAGGTGGAACGGGTGCAGGCCCTGTCGGGCGCCTGCCTACCCTTGCGCCCGATCGCCGATCTGGCGGCCTGGCTGGACCGGCACCCGGATGTCGATTTCATCGAATCCGTCAATGTGGCCGATGTGAACTGGACCAAGGGGGGCCTCAGCGCCGAGCGGTTCACCCTGTGGTTCCCCTTCGCCTACAAGCGGCACAAGTGGCTCTTTGACCGCGCCGTGGACGTGCAGCGCGCGCTCAAGGTGCGGCGCGACATTCCGGACGGGATCGTGCCGCATATCGGCTCGCAATGGTGGTGCCTGACGCGGCGCACGCTGGAAGCGATCCTGACCGATCCGATGCGCCCCCATCTGGACGGCTATTTCCGCCGGGTGTGGATCCCGGATGAAAGCTATTTCCAGACCCTGGTGCGCCAGCATGCGCGCAAGATCGAAAGCCGCAGCCTGACCCTGGGCAAGTTCGATCATCAGGGGCGGCCGCATGTGTTCTATGACGACCATCTGCAATTGCTGCGCCGGTCGGAGTGTTTCTTCGCGCGCAAGATCTGGTCCGGCGCGGGTCGGCTGTATGAGCATTTCCTGGCGCCGTCGGACGCGCCCGTCTCGATGGCCGAACCGCAGCCCAGCCGCATCGACCGCCACTTCGCCCGCGCCACGGCCCAGCGGGTGCGGGGGCGGGCGGGGCTGTATATGGCCAGCCGTTTCCCGGGCAAGAACCGCGAGAACGGCAAGACGGCCGAGCCCTATTCGGTGTTCCAGGGCTTTACCGAGGTGTTCCAGGATTTCGAAGGCTGGCTGACGGCGGTGGCGAATTGCCGGGTGCATGGGCATCTGTTCGCGCCCCACAAGGCCGAATTCGCCGGGCGCGAGAAGGTGTTTTCCGGCGGGCTGTCGGACAATCCCAAACTGCGCGACTATAACCCGCGGGCGTTCCTGACCAATCTGCTCTGGGCCACGCGCGGCGAACGGCAGTGCTTCCAGTTCGGCCCCGCCGACACGCAGGGGCCCGGCTTCGATCTGCTGTGGTTCATGGCGACCGATTCGAACGCGCAGATTTCGGTGATTTCCGGCGCCTGGGCGGTGCCGCTGTATCGCGCCGGCGGGGATTTCGCGCAGGTCCGGCGCGAGGCCGCGCGCCTCCAGCGGATCGAGACGCAGATGCTGGAGATCCTGCAATCCCCCTGGGTGCGGGCGCGGATCCGGGTCTGGACCATGGCCGAATTCCTGGAAAACCCCGCCGAACCCCTGCACACGCTGTTCGACGAAATCGCGCCCCACAGCCAGGCCCGGCTGATGCGCATCCCCGATCTGGTCGATCTGTCGGGCTTTGGCAGCTTCCTGCAGGAGCTGCGCAATCAGGGCATGCAACCCGTCCTGATGGGCGATTTCCCGCAAACGCCGGCCAGCCCGGACCCCAAGCACCGGATGAAATGACCCATGGGTTTTGAGTATTTCGTGATCCTGGCCGAGATGCGGACCGGATCGAACCTGCTGGAATCGAACCTGAACGCCTTTGCCGGCATCGAATGTCACGGCGAGCTGTTCAACCCCGATTTCATCAACACCGAGGGCACGCAGGAGTATCTGGGCGTCTCCTATGCCCGCCGCGACGCCGATCCCCTGGCGCTGGTGCAGGCGATGCGGCAGGCGGCCAAGGGGCTGCCCGGGTTCCGGCTGTTTCACAACCACGACCGTCGGGTGTGGGACCATGTGCTGGCCGATCCCGTCTGCGCCAAGATCGTGCTGACGCGCAACCCCCTGGAATCCTGGGTATCCCTGAAGATCGCCGAGGCCACGAACCAGTGGAAGATGGGCGATGTGCGCGGGCGCGGGCAGGCGCAGGTCACCTTCGATCCCGATGCCTTTGTCGAACACCTCTCGCGCCTGCAGCAGACGCAGATCGCCATTCTGAACCGGCTCCAGACCTCAGGCCAGACGGCGTTCTACATCGGCTATGACGATGCCAATGACCTGCCGGTGCTGCACGGGCTGGTGCGCTGGCTGGGGGTGAACAGCCGGATCAGCGACCTGCCGCGCTATCTGAAGAAGCAGAACCCCGAACCGATGGACCAGAAGCTGACCAACCCTGAGGCGGTGGCCCAGGTTCTGGCCCGCATCGACCGCTTCGACATGACCCGCACGCCCAATTTCGAGGCCCGCCGCGGCCCGATGTTCGGTGCCGTGCGCGGTGGGGCAAAGACGCCGCTTCTGTTCCTGCCGGTGCGCGGTGCGCCCGAGGGCGCGGTGATCGACTGGCTGGCGGCTCTCGATGGCGTGCGGCCGGGCGATCTGGCGCAGGGATTCGATCAGGGCAAGCTGGACGGCTGGCGGCGCGGGCATCCGGGCTTCCGGTCCTTC
>Ga0075157_10000845_pt1 | contig 21243 bp, 15 predicted proteins | sample JI81BgreenDNA_FD_70967 | JGI IMG/M metagenome (GOLD analysis project Ga0075157, IMG submission 70967) | Wastewater effluent complex algal communities from Wisconsin, to seasonally profile nutrient transformation and Carbon sequestration -... | ecosystem: Engineered > WWTP > Effluent > Algae...
CTGGAGCGGGTAGCGGGAATCTACCCCACTATTCGAACGTCTCACAACCCGCAGAAAACCGGGTCTGTTAGCATCTGGTGCGCAACGTGTATCTGGTTGTGTGAGAACGTCAAGGCGCAGTTTTGTCGCCGGTTTGATTCCTTCGATTCAGACCTGGCCCGGGTGCCAGCAGAATTTTCTAGCGGCAAGCCTTCTTTCCTCCGATTGTGGCAGACGGACCTGTTTCCTTCAGCGCCTCGGTCGCGATGAGAGTTGCCTCCTGCAGATGGCGCCCCTCACAAATGTCTCACCTCTTACCGCCCTGCCGCGTGTGGCGTCCCCTGCAGTCCGCCCAGATTCCAATTTTCCGCAACTCGTGCTTTTGTAGGCCATTATCGAATCCGAGTGCCACATTATACCACTGGATACGAATCATTGCGTTTGAATAATCATTCGAGACCTCAGGGTAGCAGTGAGGTCATTTACAGCAGCCAGACAACCAAAAATCTAGCAGATCTATTCATATTTTTTTGAATATTATTGATGACATAGACTGGGTCTATTTATCGATCAGACCACCCCTCAAGACCTAAATTTTTAGAGGTCATACTAGTCTAAAAAACGTGATAAATATCAAGTAGTTGGGAGCAATTCCTGACTAATACATCAAGCCAATTACACACCTTCCAACTGCATCAAAAATCAAAACAGATAAACAGCTATCTGGCTTGATAAACAGTTTTCGAAACCGCAATCCAAAAATTTTTTGTAGACACGATAAGTAGAAATACCTAATTTGGTTCTTATCAACACTAAAGGAGGCTGCTGTGGACAACATTAACGATGTACCCAAGTTGTTTTCAAACATACCCTCTGTCCATGAATTGACCACAGAAACCGCTCAGGCTCATGGATTGGATATTGCGAAAGAGGCATTAGAAGCAGATGAATCGTCAATCAAGACGTGCGCAGCTCAATCTGCTGGGTGCTTTATGGCCACTCTGTCCTATTCCGAAGCTTCCATTTTCCAAAATACATTGTTTAAATACACAGAAATTTCGGAAAGTGAAATCGATATAAGCGAAATCAACGCCGTCTCAATATTCATTGTCCAAGAAAATTCAAAAAGTCATGACTGTGATAGGAATTTTAGAGAAGCATTGGCAATGCTCGCGGTTAGCACAGCGATCGGTCTAGATATAGTTAAAGACCTCAAAGGAATAGCAAATCCCCGAGGCCGCGTACCAATCGGATTTTTCTTGCACCATTATTGGATTTTCAGATCTTTAAGAAATCGGATCCTTAAATCTGAAATTTATTCTGAAGATGAAAGCTATATATCAACTCACGAAGAGTTCTTATATCAAAAGATCGAGACGCGCCGGACAGAAATGTTGAAAGAGTTCGACAATTATCCAAATTATAGCATTTCACTCCATGACAATACGGGAGAATGTGAAGATACTGCAACAAAACATGAAGATATTGCCTCAAGCAATCGAGATCGTTTTTCAGTAGTTTCGGACTCCGTCGATATTAAAGATTACAGTAATCTAGAGAAATTAAGTGAACTCGACGAATGTTCAAAATGGAGCAATGTCTCGTCGACACAAGAAACGCCGAACGTCGGTCCTGCCATGAGGATTTCTGAAATATTTGATCGATGGGTGAACAATTTTGCTGATAAGCATAAGTCAGCAAGAAGCTGCAACCGCCGAGCAGCGGCACTGATGATTGATACGCTTCATCTGAGCGACAGCATTCCGCTTGAACACGCCATTTTGCCGCCAGGGTGGTCGGATTCTCTGTCCAAGGCCATATACGAGTCGGTAAATACACCGAGGACGCGAAGGGATAGAGTCGAAGCTACCAAGAATTTTATCAAGTTCATGTCTCCAGTGGGAGCTCTGAAGGAACTTGAAACGTGGACTTACAGTGGTGGATTTTAAGCGTGGCAAGACGCTTGCGATCATTCAACGGTGCATCCATTCCATTGATGAACGGCAGGAACTTGTCGCGCACCAAGTAAACCCTCCATCCGCTCCGCGATCTGAATTGAGACGACCCGCGCCCAATCATGGCACTCCCAGGCGCGGCGCTTAAGGTCTGGTTTTGCCTAAAGCCACCACGCCGCTTTTGGGATTCAGCCGGGGGGCCGTTTATGACCATTGACGGGTGGAAAGCGGACTGGCTGCTTCTCGAAGGGTTTCGATGAAAGTTGAACATGTCTGTGGATGGTGCCAGAGCCGCCCAATAGTCCGCTAGTAATCCCCATGGTCTCCTATCTCGCTCCGCAATGCTGCCTGCTGCGCTGCTCGAAGATCCTCCAAGTGCACCTGAATCGGTTTTAAATCGAGGCGATACATTGGCACCTGCCATTGATTGTACAGGTATTGCAGCTGGCTCTGTTCGGCGTTTTGCGAAATCAAATCCGTCGCGTGCAGTCGTTCCAACATTTGCTGCGTCAGACTGCGGGAAAGAGAAGCACTCGATCTCACCTATGAAATCGACCGCGCTCCAGACGTGAGAGACAATGTCCAGCCCCGCTCGGCTGAAGGCGCCCATGTCGCTCAGGGCCTTTGCCACATACCAGATTGAGGAACGTTGGCCCCCGAACCTCGCTGGTAGCCAGTCCGACGGCTCGCTCCACATTGGCTCGCCATACTCATGGGTGATGATGTCGGCGTAGATCCACCACGGAGGGAACAGCGCTTGCTACATCCCCTCGCTCGACCGCGTCCACATGCCTCAGTTCGAGGCCTTCCGTGACGCCGAGAGCTACTACGCCAGGTGCGGCAGCGACCGCCCGAGGCGATCGAGCCTCCATGTGACCAGCACATCCCCCGGCTGCATCGCCGCCAAGGCTTTATCTAGGCCCGCGCGCCGCTCGACCGATCCCGAGACGCCCTGATCCTCAAAGACCGTCTCGCACCCTGCCCCCGCCAGCGCGTCACGCTGGAGGGCAAGGCTCTGATCGTCCGAACTGACCCGCGCATAGCCGATTTTCATGCGGTGAATTTGCAACGGGATTTTGCAACGCGCAACCGCTTGGTTTTGCGTAACCGCCAAGACTGTTGCAAAATCGAGCGTTTTTGCAACGTCAGAGGAGCAGAGCCCAGAGATTTAGCCCGCCGGAGGCAGCGAGCAGAAGAAAGCCCGCGACCAGCAATCCCGTTCCCTTTGCTCGCTCGACGTGTGCCGTCAAGTTTCCGAGGTTGTAGATATCGCCCGTCTGCCCAGGCATGAGCTGCTGGATATTCAGTTCGTGCCCCCCAACCACCAGCGTCAAGGCCTCAAGGATGCGTTTTACCCGCCAAGCGAGGAGGACGGAGCCTCCCACGCTGCTGAGGGCGGCCAAAATCCTGAGATTGTCGGCTTCGATCACCATGGTTTTCCTTTCGGTTGCCTGATCACGCTGCCCGCGTCGGGAATGCGATCACATTCCCGCCGACGCTCACTTCCGGCGCGTTCTCCGTTACCAGGCGACGCATCGGCGCGATCACGAGCTGATCCCACAGAGTGTTGGTGATTTCTTCGAGCTTGTCCTTGAGGTCCGCTCGCTTCTCGAACCAGCCCTCCAAGTCGCTCGCCACCCGTGACTTGAAGCCAGGCCCCGCGCCCCACTGCGAGGCGCAGCGGGTCCAAACCGGGTCCTGCGCGAGCGGGCCACGGTAAACCTCCATGCCTGCCCGCTGGACCGCTTCAAGAAATGCCGTGCGGGAAGAGGCCGCACTGCGCCCCATCTGCTCGATGTTCTTCTTCGCCAGATCGAGGCCTTCGTCGGCCTTCAAGGTGGCGAGATAGTCGTTCAGGGAAGAGAACCACCGCTCGCTTCGCTGCCGCGCATCTTTCGCCGCACCAACGCCGATGTTGTGGACGATGTTCAAGCCGGAATACTCGCCGTTGCGGCGTGTGGCAGCCCACAGGGTTGCCGCGTAGCGAACACCCCTGATCGTCATCAACGCTTCGGAATAAGCGTGACGTTCACGCGCGGGGAGCGCGGGATGAGCCTCAAGAAAGCTGTTCAGCCTTGCGGCTACTTCCTCCATGGCTGCGGTGAGAGCCTGGGCCTCGTGGTTCTTCATCACTTCATCGGCAGCAGCACAGAGATCGAACAGCCTGGTCTCGACCGTGGAGCGCATTCGGTTGAGCTGGTCGAACAGCGCGTTTCGCACCGGAGCCGGATCATCAGACTGCACGTTGAAGAACACCATCGGGACACCAGCCAAGTCCTCGGCGGCCAGCTCGTTCTCCACCTGCATCTGCTTGAAGGCATAGCCTTCCACATCATCCAACGCGACTTCGCCTGCGTCGTCCTTCATGGCGCGCGCTTCGTCCGCGCGCGGGAGTGCCAGGATCGACACCTTGCCGGTGTTAACAGGCTCAGAATACGTCTGCTGCATATGCTGGAGTAGCGAACGCGCCGTAACGTCCGGCGCGTCGTTGAAGCGGGTGCAGAACACCACCGCCGTGCGCGGGTCCTTGAGCCTCAGGTCCAAGTCCTCGCGCACCGCCACGTCGTCAACGCCCTTGGTGTCCACGACATTGATTTCCAGTTCGCCAAAGCTCTTGCCGAACTCGGGGATCAAGAGGTCGATGCTCGACGGCAGCGACACGTCCGGCAGGCGGCCATTATTGACCTCGCGGAACGTCTTCATCACCCATTCCATCGGGTGCTGGCGCGTTGCGCTGTCATACCAGAGTTCCCGGCGCGTTCTCTCCGGCAAGTTCATCAGTTCCAGAAGGCGGGTCCGAAATTCGTCTTCGCTGGCGCAGGCGGCGACCAGCTCGCTGATCGGATCGAAATACTCGATCTTGCCGTCCTTCATCGACCGCTTGCGGGTCAGACCCGACATATTGCGAATGGCACGATCGTGTTCACGGCTGACGCTCGGCGTATCCGCCTCTTTCGCCTCGGCCTTGAGCACGGCCCACCGCGCCGCACAGAAATCCGATACCAGTTCGCGCAGTTCGCTCTCTGGCATCGGCAGGAGCGAGATTCCAAACTCCGGCCCGCGCTTGATGTGGACTTCGCAGATCGTCGTTCCGCCCGCACCGGTCTCAAGGACCGGTCGCTCAATCGGCTTCGAAGCGATCGACGGCGGGACCAGCAGATCAAACAGAAAGCTGAGGCCCGTGGACTTGCCGACCCCAATCGGGCCGATGAACGCGATGTTATGGTTCATCTTCTGGAGATAGACCGCGCCCCTGATGAGCGTTTCACGATGCCGCTCGATCTGGCGACGCAGCGGCCAGGGGCGGCTCTCGTCAGCAAGAAACTCCTCGATGTTGCAGAGAGCCTCGTCGGCAATCTCCAGACACGCCCGCTGCGGGTTGAAAAAACTCGGCGGCGGAACCTGCTTCCATTCGTGCCCGCGAAAATCCTTGAATGCCCGCGCATGGGGAGAACCCATTTTCGTCAAGGCATCGAGCACCTTCTCGACTTCCGCATCTGCGACGATCTCGCCCTTTTCAATGCGCGAAACGCGGCTCTGATCGAGCCCCGCTTCGGAGGCCAATGCTGCCTGGGTTACGCCCAGCTCCGCTCGAAGACGGGCCAGCAAGGCTCCGTCAGACGACACTTCGGAAAGACCACTCATACCGAATCTCCTTTCATGCAGCATGTATGCGCGCGGCATGCGGATTTGTCAACATACATGTGGCATCAATGCGAATAGACGCCTGTCTCAGCCTGTCCTCCGTCTCTCTCGCGCTTATGGACGGTCAAAATCCGCAGCCTCTATGGCACCGGCCACGGACGCGATGGCAAGGCGCGCGGCGTGACTTCCCGTCATGCAAGGCTGCAACCGGATCAGAGAACGTTTCCGTTGGCCATGACACTATGAGCACCGGAGGCGGACCGTTCTTTCAGAATACCGGCGTCGGGAATCGCGCGCTCCGCGTGAACACGGGATCCAGAAACACCGCCGTTGGCGACCGCGCATTGCAGAGCAACACAACAGGAACCGACAACGTTGGCGTCGGCAAGCAGGCCCTCTCGAACGCGACGACCGTATCACAGAACACGGCGGTGGGTGCATATGCGTTAGACGCTAACACCTCGGGCATGAATAATGCAGCACTCGGCTTCAACGCTCTTAAAGCCAATACCACCGCGTCACAGAACACGGCGGTGGGAGCAGGCGCCCTGGGCTCTAACACCTCGGGCACGAATAATGCAGCACTCGGGTTTAACGCTCTTGCAATCAATACCACCGCGTCAAATAGCACAGCCGTCGGACACAACGCTTTGCTAACGAGCATCGGGGCACAGAACACGGCGATGCGGGTGACGATCCTTGAAGCAGTCGGGTACGGGACTTTTGCGGATGTGCGGCTCGAAGCCGGGCGGGACCTCGGCGGTCATTGTTTGCCCACAAAGTCGCGGATCGCTGCCAGCACCAGATCGGGATGCTTCGAGTTCGGGCGTAGAGTCGTTCGGAGGCACCATGGAGCGAGCCTACGTCCGCATCACCGAAAGGTCTGAAGCTAGAACCGCGAGCAACCAGCCACCCGGCTGATCCACCACTACGACACTGTCCATCCTGTCGCGCCCTTTGCACCTGACCCGGTGCGACTATATCAACTAAAAAAACCAGTCAAATACTGTGCGAGACATAAGGGGCAGCGACATCGCGCTACTGCACATAACGTCGGGCACAAATGCACATTTGTTTTAGGCGCAATACCGCAAACATGTGGCAGAGCCACATATTTGCTGTTCCGCAACGTTGCGATAGAATTTGGGCGCAACAACACATGATGCTGTGATTTCTCGCGCCTCGTCGTGTCGCAACTTCGCTGCTCAGGGCGGACGACGCAGCCGTCCTTGGGCCTTGCCATGCTCTTCGAGCAGGCGCTTGCAAAAAACTTATAGCGTATCGCGGGCTATTTACTGTCGCAAGGCAGACGGCACGTCGTGGGACAAACCTGCCGTAAACGGTCCACCAATCGAACGACCGCTCCCACAAAAAGCTGACCTCAGGTCGTTTGCTCGGGCATTGAGTTCAGTTGTGCCCAAAAAGCTGGGTACGACCCAGACAGCCTGATCATGCAAAGCCGGTAATTTGCTTTATCAGGTCTCTTCTGTCTTCCCGTGGGGTGCCATCAACCTGCAGGGCGACGGCTTCGTCTTCCGGTGTCACGAACCAGTGGACCCTGCGGTCTTGGGTGGCTTGCCAGACCGTTTGCGCAACTTGTTGCGGCAGTACGTTCACGCCCAGGATATCGACCGATTTCGCCTTGATCTGCGGCGACAGGACCATTGGCGTGGCGACATAGGCGACCATGATGTCGCAAACCCAGATGCCTGCCGCTTCCAGTTCGATATTGAGCGCTTCGGTCAACGCCCGGACTGCAAACTTGCTGGCCGAATAGACCGACTCTTCGGGTATGCCATGAATGGCGGCGACCGACGACATCGTGATGATGCGCGCTCCGGTGCGCTGGCGCAGGAGCGGCAGGGCGAGATGCATGCCGTTGATCACGCCGTTCACATTGACGTCGATCAGCTTGTGCATTGCCGCCAGCGAACAGTCTGCAAATTCGCGCATCTCCAGAATGCCGGCGCAGTTGAACAGAACGTCCAGCCCATCGTCGCCCGCAAATGCCTGGAGCGCGGACGCCAACGCTTCGGGATCGCACACATCAGCCTGACAAGCGGTCGCGGCGTCGCCAAGCTCTGCAGCCAGGCTTTCGATCCGGGCGGAATCAATGTCGCACAGGGCTATGCGCCAGCCCTGAGCCGCAAACAGCTCTGCCGTGGCCTTGCCAATTCCCGAGGCGGCCCCGGTGATGAAAATCGAGGGTTTCGTCATGTGCTGCCATCCTGCGAGCTGCGCTCGTTCCAGACAAAGCCGCGGAACCGATCACGCAGATCCTTCTTGCTGATCTTGCCGGTGCCGGTATGCGGGATGGCATCGACAAAGGCTATGGCATCGGGCAACCACCATTTGGCGATCTTGCCGACGAGGAAGCTGTGGATGTCTGCATCGCTGCACTCCATGCCGGGCTTCCTGACCACGACCAGCAAGGGCCGTTCGTCCCATTTGGGGTGATGGATGCCGATTGCCGCGGCTTCGGCAACCGCCGGATGACCGATCGCCGCGTTTTCCAGCTCGACCGAACTGATCCACTCGCCACCCGACTTGATCACGTCCTTCGCGCGGTCGGTCAGCTGCAATGTGCCGTCAGGATGGATCACGCCGACATCGCCCGTGTCGAACCACTGGCCTGCGACCACCGCATCGTCATCGGCCTTGAAATAGCGCCTGATGACCCAGGGCCCGCGCACCTGCAACGCGCCAGCGGTCAGGCCATCGCGCGGCAAGACCTTTTCCGGATCGTCCAGATCGACGCATCGGATCTCGACCCCGAAGGGTGGCCGACCCTGCATCGCCTTGATGCCGACCTGCTCGTCAAACGGCAGATCGTCCCAGTCCCAGGTCTCTGCCCCGATCGTGCCGATGGGTGACGTCTCCGTCATTCCCCAGGCATGGGCGACACGGCATCCTGCCCGCATGAAGCGGTCGATCATCGCGCGCGGCATGGCCGATCCACCCGTGACGATGGTCTGCAGGCTGGGCGGTATTCGGCCGCCGTCGTGCGTATCCACATGCTGCAACAGGGCCAGCCAGACGGTTGGCACTCCTGCCGAACAGGTCACCTTCTCGCGGTTCATGAGATCGCACAGCACGGCGCCGTCGTTGACGGCGCAATAGACGAACTTCGCCCCAGCCGCCGCCCCGGCCCAGGGCAGGCCCCAGCTTGCCGCATGGAACATCGGCACGATCGGCAGCATGACCGAACGGCAATCCATTCTGAACACCGATGGCGTAATCGCGGCCATGGCGTGGAGCATGGTCGAGCGGTGTTCATACAGCACGCCCTTGGGATTGCCGGTCGTGCCGCTGGTGTAGCAAAGCATGCACGGGTCGCGCTCGTCTCCATCGTGCCAGGCTGTCTGGCCGTCTTCGCCGCCGATCCATGCCTCGAAGTGCAACGCAGGTTCGCTGCTGTCGAAGCAGATATAATGCTCCACCGTCGGCCAGCGCGGCTTCATCCGTTCGACAATCGGTGCCCAGACCTTGTCGAACAGCATCACCCGGTCTTCGGCATGGTTGACGATATAGTCGAGCTGATCGTCGAACAGGCGCGGGTTGAGCGTGTGCAACACCGCGCCCGCACCGACCGCGCCATACCAGGAAACGAGGTGCCGGTGATGGTTCATGGCCAGCGTGGCAACGCGGTCCCCCGGTCGCACCCCCAGTTTGCGCAAGCCCTGTGCCATGCGCAGCGCATCGTGGCGTATGCCTGCCCAATGGGTCCGTGTCTCGCTGCCGTCGGCCCAGCGGGTGACGATCTCGCGACTTGCGTGTTCGCGCGCAGCATGGTCGATCAAATGCGTGACGCGCAGTTTCCAGTCCTGCATCGCCCCCTGACCTGTGCCCGCAATCATGCCAGCAATCCGCCATCGACCACGAGCTCGCTGCCGGTCATGTAGCTCGATTCATCCGAGGCTAGGAACACCACGGTCGCGGCCACCTCGTCCGCCTCGCCGAAGCGCTGCATCGGAATGCGGTCGAGCGTCCTGGCGGCAAAGTCGTGCGGCAGCTGTGCGAGCGCGTCCTGCACCAGCGCGGTTCCGACATAGCCGGGGTGGACGCTGTTGACCCGGACGCGATAGCCTGACCGCGCGCAGTGAATGGCGGCGGATTTCGTCAGCAGACGCACTCCGCCCTTCGAGGCGTTATAGGCCGGGACGTGCGCATTGCCGACAATCCCTTCGATCGAGGAGATGTTGACGATCGACCCGCCCTTTTCGCGCATTGCCAGCACGCCTGCGCGGGTGCCCAGGAACACAGCGTCAAGATTGATCGCCATGGTCTGCCGCCAGTCGCTGAAACTCTGTGTCTCGATTGTTCCCGGCAAGGCTATGCCGGCATTGTTGACCAGAATGTCGATGCCGCCAAAGGCTTGCTGCACCTTTTCGACGACCTCGTTCCAGGCTTGCTCCTGTGTGACATCCTGCAGCAGGAACAGGGCCTGTGACCCCCCGCTACGCAAGAGATCGGCCAGGGCCATGCCCTCGTCCTCCCGGATGTCCGTAACCGCGACGCTGGCACCTTCTCTGGCCAGCGCCAGGCAGATGGCGCTGCCGATCCCGCGCGCGCCCCCTGTGACCAGCGCCACCTTTCCCTTCAAGCGCATCCGAAGCTCCTTTGCTGCACGAAAAAACGGGGTGGGACATGCCCACCCCAGGATCGGGGGGATGATCAGAAGCGTGCGGTCAGCTCCACGCCATAAGTTCGCGGCGTCCCCCGGTTCAGATAGTCCAGCCCGAAGATGTCGATATTGAGCCCGTAGCTGTAATAGAACTTGTTGGTCAGGTTCTTGACCCACAGGCTTGCCGAGTAATTGCCCTTTTCGACCGTCAAGCGGCTGTTCACCAGCCAATAGCCGGGGTTGCCGCATGTAATGGCGACACCCGCGGGCCGCACCGCCCCCGGCGCGCCCGGACGGTCGCATGGATCCAGACCATAATCGCCGAACGGGTCGAAGAAATAGCGGCCGGTATAGGCGGCATCGCTGCGCAGGTTCACGCGCAGGTCTCCCGCATTATAGGCATCCCAATCCATGCCGATCGAGAAGGTCTCGCGCGGGGCATTGGGAAATGGATTGCCATTGACGTTCCGGGTCGGGCTGGAGGGATCGGCAGGATCGACCACATTGCCCTTGTATTTGCTGCGCAGCAGACTGGCCGACCCATCGATCCGGAAGCTGGGCGTCACCTGCCAGGTCAGCTCCGCCTCTCCACCATAGAGACGGCCATCGGCGCTGCGGGTGAAACTGGTGGCCCCGATGACCTGGGTGACCTGGTGGCCCATGTAGTCATAATAGAAGCCCGCAAGGTTCAGCTGCACGCGGCGGTCGAACAGCCTCAGCTTCAGGCCGCCTTCATACGCGTCGATTGTCTCGGGCTTGATGAAATAGACCTGGTTGGTCCCCTGATAGGCCAGGCCATTGAAGCTGCCCGCCCGATAGCCGCGGCTATAGTTGAGATAGCCCATCACATCATCGGTAAAGTCATAGGAGACATTGACCCGCCCGGTCAGCCGATTGGCCGATTCGCGCTGCTCCAGTGCGGGCAGGCTGGCATTATAGGGGAAGGAATAGGGGATGGTGCTGGCGACAATGCGGCGGCCGCCCAGATCGTAGAGCACTGTGCGCCCATCGAGATAGTTGACCTTGTCGCGGGTGTATCGCAGGCCGACGCTGACCGTGAGCGCATCGGTCAGATCATAGCTCGCATCGGCATAGAGGGCGAACGAGGGGCGGCTGATCGTAAAGCGCTGCTCGCCGTTGATCGGCCCGAACGGCGGCGCACCCGCCGCACGGCAAGCCGCCGAAACGACGCCACCGAAACCACCGCCGCCAGAATTGTTCAGCTGAATGTCGGTCAGCAGGGCAATCAGCGAGCGGGCGTCGAGAAAGCCGTTGGGATTGCCTGTCGCGACCGGCGCGCATCCCGCCGGCACAGTCGGGTTGAGAGCAGGGTTGACCGCGAAGGCCGGAACGATGGCGGCAGCCTGAGGCGCGGAAACCGGTGCGTTGAAGAAACTGTCGGGTGCGCCTGCGGAGCGGAGCAGCGGCTCAAGCACACCGAAAAAGTCGATTTCGTTGCGGGTCTTGATCCTGTCCTTGCCGTAATATCCCCCGGCGACGAGGTTGAGCCGGTCGGTCTGGAAGGTCAGGCGTAGATCCTGGTTGAAGTTCTTGCTGGTCGAATTGTAGCGCAGCGCGCAAACGTCGTTGGGCGAACCATCGCAATCGAACGGCGAATTGCTGTATCTGCCCCAGTCATATCCGGTGATCGAGGTCAGCGTCAGACTGTCGCTCAGCTCCGCCGCGACGCTCAGCGAAAATCCGCGCGACGCGGTATAGTAATTGCCGCCGGTATCGGCCGCCACCTCGTTCCGGCGGAGCGGACGCCCGCCGTTCTGGGCCGGATCCGACCGGGAATAGCCCAGCACGTCCCTGTCGCCGGCCAACTGGCCGATCGCATAGGGATTGGGCGCAAGCGGATTGTCGCGCGCGAAATAGCCCTTCAGGTTGATGTCGATCGACTCGGCGGGCTTCCAGCGGAGGCTGGCGCGGCCGGCATAGGTATTGGTCGTGCCTGCATCGCGATTCTGCGCGGGGTTGAACTGCCAGCCATCGCCCTTGGCAAATGTCCCGGCAAGGCGGATGCCCAGCACATCGGGAACCAGCGTGGCCTCCACCGCCCCCTCGGCGGTCCAGGTGTCGTAATTGCCATAGCCAACCGTCACATAGCCTTCGCTCTCACCCAGCTTGGGCTTGTTGGTGAAGAAGCTGATCGCGCCGCCGGTGGTGTTGCGCCCGTAAAGCGTACCCTGCGGGCCGCGCAGGACTTCGATCCGTTCCAGATCGTAGAGTTGCTGCCCATGGCTGGCGCGAAAGCTCTGATAGACTTCGTCGACATAGACACCGACGGGCGAGGCCGTCGATGCGGAGAATTCGTTGGCCACGGAAACGCCGCGCAGCGCGAAGTTCGGCTGGGTGCGCCCATAGGGGGTCGTGATCTGCAGGCTGGGAACGAAGCCCTGCAGGTCGGACGTTTCGCTGACCCCGCGGGACTGCAGTTCGTCACCGGTCAGCGCAGAGACGGCCAGGGGCACGTCCTGCAGGATCTGCGCGCGCTTCTGCGCAACCACGACAATGTCCGTTATTGCCCCCTCGTCTGCAGGCTCGCTCGCCTCTTGCGCAAAAGCTGGTGCCGTGCACAGTACGATTCCTGTTGCGCCCGACAAGAAAAATGCTCGCAGCTGCTTGTATGGGGTCACGTTCGCCTCTCCCTTTCGTTTATTGCTGCTCCCCGCTCTTCATGAGCTGGTGGACAGCCGATTGTTCTTTGAAGATTATATTGCGCCAGGCGGAGGCAGCCGACCATGACACGTCTTGCCAAGTTCTTGGCCTCACGTGCCAGATTGACTTGGCCATGGCACGGTTCAGGCTGCCTCGTATCCAAGCACCGCCTTGACCTCCATGAACTCGTGAAATGCCAGCTCGCCCCATTCGCGGCCGTTGCCGGACTGCTTGAAGCCGCCGAACGGCGCGTTCAGATCCAGCGCGGCATAATTGAGCAGGACCTGCCCTGCGCGGAGCCGCGACGCGACGGCGCGGGCCTGTTCGATGCTGGCCGATTGCACATAGGCGGCCAGGCCATAGACGCTGTCGTTGGCAATCGCGACCGCTTCATCGACATTGCAATATCCGATCAGGACAACCACGGGGCCGAAGATCTCCTCGCGTGCAATGGCCATGTCGTTGGTCACATCCGCAAAGACGGTGGGCTTGACATAATAGCCAAGGTCGAGACCATCGGGCCGACCGGTGCCACCGGCGACCAGGGTTGCGCCTTCGGCAATGCCTTGAGCGATCAGCGCCTGGATGCGATCCCATTGCGTCTGGGAGACGACCGGGCCCAGCGCGACCGCTTCCTGCGGCGAACCCACGGACTGCTGCGCGATGGTCTGCGCCGCAACCGCCTTTGCTTCCTCCATCCGGCTGATCGGGACCAGCATACGCGACGGCGCGTTGCAGCTCTGACCGCTGTTCACCATCATCGCTTCGACACCGCGCGCCACGGCATCGGCAAGATCGGCATCGGGCAGGATGATATTGGCCGACTTGCCGCCCAGCTCCTGATGCACCCGCTTGACGGTGGGGGCGGCATCGCAAGCGACCTGCACTCCCGCCCGCGTCGATCCGGTGAACGACACCATGTCGACACCGGGATGCGATGAAATCGCCGCCCCGACCGAAGGCCCATCGCCGTTGACGAGGTTGAAGACGCCGTGCGGCACGCCCGCCGCATGAAGCGCCTCGGCAAAGATCTGCGCGCTGAAGGGTGCCACTTCCGAAGGCTTGAGCACCATCGTGCACCCGACGGCGAGCGCCGGTGCAACCTTGCAGGCAATCTGGTTGAGCGGCCAGTTCCAGGGCGTGATCATTCCCACGACCCCGATGGGCTCGGCGGTGATCAGCGTGGTTCCCACGGTCCGATCGGTCTCGAGACCTGCCAGAATCTGCCGCGCCAGCTGGAAGTGACCGAGACCGAAAGGCACATGGGCGGCGGCGGCGAGACCCGCTGGCGCGCCCATTTCCTCGGTGATTGCCGCCGCCAGATCATCCTTGCGCGCAACCAGTTGCGCCAGCACTGCGTCCAGCAGGTCAAGGCGCTCGGCCCGGCTCGTACGTCCATAGCTTTCGAAAGCGCGCCGCGCCGCCTGCACGGCACGGTCCACGTCCGCTGCACCGCCCATGCTGATCCGGCCGGCAACCCCTTCGGTGGCGGGGTCGAACACCTCCAGGGTCCTGGGTTCTGCAGGCGGCACCCAGGCACCGTCGATGTAGAAGTCGAGATAGTTGCGCATCAGAATTCTCCTGCAAGGACTGGATCGTTTTCACGCAGCACTGCGGCGAGCAGCCGCGCTGCACGCGCGATAAGGGCATCGCCGCCGGGCAGGCCACGGCGCATGGTCGCCATCCCGTGGATCAGGCCTGCCGCCTCCAGATAATGGCACTCGATCCCGCGCCGGATGAGTGCGGCAGCCAGCGCGCGCCCCTGATCGCGCAGCGGGTCAAGCCCGGCTGTCAGAATGACGGTCGGCGGCAGGTCCGCGGACAGATCGTGCAGGACGGGCGAGACATCGACATTCCGACGATCGTTCGCGACCGGCAGATAATCGGTGATGAAGCGATGCATGAGCTTGCGGTCGAGCAGGAAGCCCTCGGCAAACTCGGCATAAGAGCCTGTTTCGGGCTCGGTGCAGTCGCCGACCGGGTAGATCAGCAACTGGGCCAGCCGTTGGGCGGGCTCCAGCCTCGCACTGACGGCAAGCGCCAGGGCACCTCCGGCACTGTCGCCCGCCAGGGCAATGCCAGCGACCGGCGCTTCCAGAACCGCAGGCCCGTCGGCCACGAAGCGCGCCGCCGCCAGGCAATCGTCATGCGCGGCCGGATAGGGATGTTCTGGCGCAAGCCGGTAATCCACCGCCACCACGCGCAGACCCGCCACCGCGGCCAGCCGGGTGCAGAGCGCATGATGCGTGTCCAGGTCGCCGATGACCCAGCCGCCGCCGTGAAAGAAGACGATGACCGGTCCAGCTGAGGGTTGCCCAGGGAAATAGGCCCGCATCGGCACGCCATCGCCCACGAAATCGGCGATGCGAACGGAAGCGTCGGCATCCGCCTCGAACGCGGCACCCAGTTGGTGATAGACCGCACGGGCCGCTTCCGCCGGCAGGTCGCCCAGATGCGGCCCATCCATGGCGGCCAGGGCCTCCAGCACGACGGCGGTTTCGGGAAGAACAAGCGGCTCGGTCATTTGCCCGCTCCCCGTCCCTGTTCCTGAATCTTCAGCAGGAGCGCCCTTGAGGACACATAGGCGCGCAGGGCTTCCGCATCGGCGCTGGTCAGGGTCTTGGCGAAACTGATCATGCCGCGGTCCTTGAGCGCGCCGCCGATGACCACTTCCTTCCACCCATCCGCGCTTGGCAGCACGCCGGAGCGGCGCAGATCGGGCACCACGCCGCTCGATACCGCGCCAGGACCGTGGCAGGCCCAGCAGTCCTTCTGGAACAGCGCCTCGCCCCGCGCTACCAGCGATGCCGGGAACGGTTCGCTCGAAGGGTTGGCCGGTGCCTTGAAGAGCTTTTCGACCTTGGGCATGGGCGCCTTGCCGCCGATGCGGAAAACGTAGACACGGCCATTCGGGCGGGGTCCGGGATTGTCGTTGAAATAGGAGGTCAAGGCATAGGCACCGCCATAGCCGGCCAGCACGGCGATATACTGGTTGCCGCCCGCCTCGAAGGTCATCGGCGCGGCCATGATGGCCATGCCCAGGTTCACATTCCACAGGACCTTGCCGTCGCTTGCTGCAAAGGCCCGGAAATTGCCGCGCGTGTCGCCCTGAAAGACCAGGCCGCCCGCGGTCGTCAGCACGCCGCTGTTCCAGGGTTCGGGATAGTCAAATCCCCAGGCCTCCTTCTGGCGCACGGGGTCCCAGGCGATCAGCCGGCCGCCGAGAAGCGCGCGCGTCGCGGCTACCGTTGCGGGATCGTCCGGCGGGGAGGTGCGCTGGGTTTCAAGGCCCAGGTTCCACCGGCCCGGACGGAACGAATAGTCGGACGGCTGTTCATAGGCGAACAGGGCCTTGTTGCCGGGAATATAGGTCAGCCCGGTCTCAGGGTTGAATGCCATCGGCTGCCAGTTATGCGCCCCAAGAGCGCCCGGCATGACCACGGCGGGTGCCTTTTCGAACCGGGCGGCGGGGATTTCTATCGGCCTGCCGGTGGCCATGTCATACCCTGTGGCCCAGTTCACATCGACAAAGTTCCTGGCCGAAAGCAGCTTGCCGTTGGTGCGGTCGATGACGAAGAAGAAACCGTTTTTCGGCGCCTGCATCAGCACCTTGCGCGGCTTGCCGTCGATCGTCAGATCGGCCAGCGTGATCTGCTGGGTGTTGGTATAGTCCCAGGTCTCACCGGGGTTCGCCTGATAATGCCAGCGATAGCTGCCGGTATCGGGATCGAGCGCGACGATCGACGAGAGGAACAGATTGTCGCCCTTGCCCTGGCTGCGGATGCGATAGTTCCAGGGGCTGCCATTGCCCACGCCGATATAGAGCTGGTCCAGTTCCTCGTCATAGACGATCGAATCCCAGACCGTGCCGCCGCCGCCCTGTTTCCAGTATTCGCCCGACCAGGTCGCTTGCGCCTTTTGCGCAAGGATGCTGTCGGACGCGGCACCATCCGGACCATTGGCCGGGTTGCCGGGCACGGTGTAGAAGCGCCAGGCCTGCTTACCGGTCTGCGCATCATAGGCGGTCACATAGCCGCGCGCACCCAGCTCCGCACCGCCGTTGCCGATGACGACGCGTCCCTTGACGATGCGCGGCGCTCCGGTGATGGTATAGGTCTTGGATTGGTCTACGGTGACCACCGACCAGACGGGCTTTCCGGTCTTCGCATCGAGTGCGATCAGGCGCCCGTCGAACGTGCCGAAATACAGCTTGCCATCGTACAGCGCGGCCCCGCGATTGCCGACATCGCAGCACCCCTTGGCGGCATATTCGCCGGGCACCTGCGGGTCGAAGCGCCACAGCTCCTTTCCGGTGACGGCGTCGAATGCATAAACCTTGGACCAGGCCGTCGTGACATAGAGCACGCCGTCCTTTTCCAGCGGCGTTCCTTCCTGCGCACGGTTGGTGTCCAGTTCGAACGACCAGGCGAGTCCCAGATCCGCGACGCTCTTGGCGTTGATCTGGGTCAGACCGCTGAAACGCTGCTCATCGAACGTGCCGCCATAGGTCACCCAGTCTCCGGCCTCGTGCGAGCTTGCCAGCAACGTCTGCCAGGCGGCATCGTTCGAAGGCGACGACTTTGAACCGAAATACACTATCGCGCCGGCGGAAATGGCGACAGTGGTGACCGCCAGAGCGGTCATTCGTGCGAATTTCGACACGGTCTCTCCCCTTTATGATTGGGGCGAATGTGTCTTTATCTGCCAAAGTCGGCCATGGCGTGGCGCGCCAAGTTATTGACGCAATCCGCCACGCGGTCCTATCGTGCAAAGAAAACGACCGATATGTGATTATCGGCCAGGCGGGAGACCGGATGCCATGAATCCTCAAGCCCTTTATGCGGCACTGCCCGATCTCAGCGCGCGCATCATGCAGTCGGTCGTGGTCAAGACGCTCAACGCGAACTGGGATTCCTTTTGTCAGTACAATCAGCTCAAGTCCTTGAAACTGGACGATGATCCCAAAGAAGTTCTGGCCAAGGAAGAGCTGGTCATCCAGCAGGGTTTTGTCCAGCTGACCGCGGGCCAGACCGATTTATGGTTCGATATGGGCCAGCGCTATCGCTCGATCAAATATGGCGCGCTGGGACTCGCTATGATGACCGCAGGCACGCTGGGGCAGGCCTTGCAGATCGCCTGCAAATATCAGGCGCTCACCTTTTCGCTGATGCACTATCGTTTCGTGGCGCAGGAAAACGGCGCTGCCGCGCTGATCGCGGATCACGAGGGAATAGCGCCGGATTTGTACGATTTCACCCAACAGCGCGATCTGGGGGCGGTGCATACGCTGATCCGCGACCTCATGGGCAGCGACCAGGTGCTCGAGCGGGTGACGGTGGCCGCGCCGCCGCCGCGCAACTGGAGCGAGCTGCGGCGCAGCTTCCATTGCCCGGTCGAGTTCAATGCCGACCGGACCCGGTGGATCTTCCTGCCGAACGCGGTCAACCGGGCCCTGCCGCTAGGCGATCTGGAATTGCAGACGCTGTATCTCACCCGCTGCGACCAGACGCTGGGCAAGGCGCGATCGGATGCGCCGATTTCGCACCGGCTGTCCATTCTGCTGAGCGCCTGTTCCGATGCGACCATGTTGCAGGCCGGCGATGCGGCGCGCAGGCTGGCCCTGTCCGAGCGCACGCTCCATCGCCGCCTGGCTGATGAAGGCACCCGGTTTTCCGCGATTGTCGACAAGGCGCGCTATGACCGCGCCTGCCAGCTGCTGGCCGACCCCAGGATGTCGGTGGAAGGCATCGCCTTCGCGATCGGTTTTGCCGAGCCTTCCAGCTTTTCGCGCGCATTCAAGCGCTGGTCGGGCATGGGTGCACTCGAATATCGCAGGAACATGGCCGGCCAGATGCCCAGGACCAACTGAACGATCCCTGCCCGGTGCCCGCCGCTGGTAGCGGCACCGGGCATCGCGATCGTCACGAATAGACGAATTCCGGCCCGTCCAGATCGATCGAGGGAATGTCCTCGGCCTCGGTCCAGTAGTCCTGCGAGTGCCGCCATTCGGGCCGATCGCCCAGGCGCTTGGGCAGCTTGGCAATATCGCGCATCAGATAGCCGGGGTTGAAATTATCGTCTTCAATCCACGGAGTGCGCGGGTCGTCCGCAATATCCCCTGGAATGACGATCCTGACTTCCCTGGCACCCTTGGCGTCAGCGTGCTGCAGCAACCGGCAGACGAAATCGCCCAGCAGGTCCACACGCAACGTCCAAGCCGCGCGGAAATAGCCGAACACCCATGCCAGGTTGGGCACGTTGTCAAACATCATGCCGCGGAATGTCGTCCTATTGCCCCAGTCGACCGGCTGGCCATCGACTTCGAAGACAATTCCCCCCATGACCAGCAGATTGAAGCCCGTGGCCGCCACCACGAGATCGGCTTCCAGATGCTCGCCCGATTCCAGGGCAATGCCCGAGCTCGTGAAATGTGCAATCCGGTCCGTTACCGCAGAGACCTTGCCCTCGCGCATCTTCACGAACAGGTCGCCATCGGGAATGAACGCAAGGCGCTGTTGCCATGGCCGGTAACGCGGCACGAAATGCGGCGCGAATTCGAACTCTTCACCCGCATAGAGCCGGACCAGCTCCTTCAGTTCCTCTACCACCGCATCGGGCTCGGTCCTTGAGCGGCGGTCCAGGGTCTTGAGCTGGTGCAGATAGTCGAGCCTTGCACATTGATGGACCGTGTCCTCGTCCGCGCCGATTTCCCGAAGACGATCGGCAAGGTCGGACCGGTTGGGATAGCAGAAGAAATAGGTGGGCGAACGCTGCAGCATCGTGACATGGGCTGCCTTGTCGGCCATGGCCGGAATGACCGTAGCCGCCGTGGCACCGGAGCCGATGACGACCACCTTCTTGCCGACATAATCCACGCTGCCATCCCATTTTTGCGCGTGGACCAGGGTGCCATTGAAATCTTCCATGCCGGGCCATTGGGGCAGAAACGGATTTTCGTGATCGTAATAGCCTTGGCACATCCACAGGAAGTTGCACTTGTAGGTCTTTCCGGCGGCACCATCGGGCGTACGGGTTTCGACCGTCCACAGGCGCTCGCTGCTCGACCAGGCGCAGCGGGTGATGACTGTGCCGTATCGGATGTGCTGATCGAGATCGTTTTCGGCAATCACGCCGGAGAGATATTTGAGGATCTCCTCGCCCGAAGCGATGGGCGCGCCGACCCAGGGCTTGAAACGATAGCCGAAAGTATAAAGGTCCGAATCGGAACGAACACCCGGATAGCGATGCGTGTGCCAGGTACCGCCGAAACTCTCCTTGGCCTCCAGAATGGCAAAGCTCTTGCCGGGGCATTGGGTCTTGAGATGGTAGGCGCTGCCGATCCCGGAAATCCCCGCACCCACAACCAACACGTCAAAGGCTTCAACTTCGCCCGGTGCATGGTCCAATGCGGCTTCGAGTACCTGAGACACAGTCAATATCCTCTCGTTCTGGCTGCTGCACGCACAGGGCGAAGGTAGGCGCGTGCTTTTGTTGATGTCCGCATTTCACTTGCGAACGGACCGGGAGACCACGTCTGGTTTTGCCAACTTTCTGACTGTTTCTGCCAATGACGAGATTTGACCCGCAAGGCGGCCGTCATTCAAGTTGCATCATGATGGGTACAAACAGCCGGTGCATGCGGGATAAATGCGTGCCATCAGGAAGACCTGCTGGCGGCAAGTGGCAATCGCACAGAATTGCGCTTGTGTTTGCCGCTGGTTTTCGGACTTTGTGATTCGCCGCAAACTATCGGCAGCTTGTGTCCGACACAGACATCTGCAGTCAACATTTCGAATGACCGATTGTGGGTCGAATGCTGCCGCAAGGCGGAAGGCGCGCTGTGGGACATGGACGAACTCGCTCCGCGGGAGGGGCGCTTGCGGTGGTGTAGCCATCAGTTATCTTGGCGGGCACGCACAACCGCGAGGAACCCAGACACATCCATCAGCCACGCCTGCTGGGTAGGACGATAGGTCGTATGCAGTCGGCGCGGGACGACAAGCTGGAGCCTCTTCGCCTGCATTTCGTCGGTCTGGTTCTCCGAAACGCCCGGCTCAAGCGTCAAAAGATGCTTTTCCTCGATCCGTACCGCTTCGGAAAGCACCTGTCGCCAACGGTCCTTGAGCGTGGATTTTGCGCCGAGCATAGTCAGGCGCGCGGCAGGAAAGGCCGGATCACGATATTCCTGTTGTCCGGGAAATAGGAAATCCGGCTTGTTGCGGTTCTCGGTTTCGGCACCGCGGACGTAGCGAATACCTTGCGCTCGGAATACAGCCTCCATATGGTTTTCCAGGGCCTGCCCGGCGCGCGCCTTGCGACGGTTCTGGACGCTCAGCGAGAAGGACAAAAAGCCATCCACGTCAGCGCCGTCCGGCGCAT
>Ga0075157_10000848_pt1 | contig 21200 bp, 17 predicted proteins | sample JI81BgreenDNA_FD_70967 | JGI IMG/M metagenome (GOLD analysis project Ga0075157, IMG submission 70967) | Wastewater effluent complex algal communities from Wisconsin, to seasonally profile nutrient transformation and Carbon sequestration -... | ecosystem: Engineered > WWTP > Effluent > Algae...
GTTTGCATCTGCGAATAAGACGCAACGTTGGAAAGATTTGGAAGATTAGCGACATCAGAAGATGCAGCACCACTTGGCAATCCTTGTTCTTGACAAAAAGTGCGTATTGCCTCCAAGAAAACCTTACCGTACTTATCTCGCTTGTTGCTACCAACGCCGTAAACTTCCTCGAATTCTCTGAGATTTTGCGGGCGTTTTTCTGCCATATCTCGCAAGCTTTTATCGGCAAAAACTACGTAAGGTGGCACAAATTGTTCGTCGGCAATTTGTTTGCGTAGTGTCCGCAGTATGCTAAATAAAGCTTCTACTTCTACTGCCAAAGACCGAACTTTCGCCTGTACTTCCCGTTGGGGTTCAATGGCGATTTCAACTGTGCGCTGACGTTTCATAATTTCCCAACTTTTTTCATTCAGTTTCAAAATGGGAAATCCGTCTGTTCTTTCCTCTAAAAAACCTTGATTTAACAGGGAACGACTCAATTTTTTCCAATCGTCTGCACTTCTATCTTTGCCAATTCCGTAAGTAGAAAGTTTGTGGTGCTGGTATTGCAATACTTTTTGATTTTTGGAACCGCGCAGCACGTCAATAATGTGATTCATGCCGAATTTTTCTTGGCATCTGGCGACGCAAGAAAGAAATTTCATTGCCTCAATCGTCCAATCTTCTACGGGTTTTTGGTTGCAACAGTTATCGCAAGTACCGCAGTTTCCGGGGAATGAATCGCCAAAATAACTTAACTGGATTGTGCGACGGCACTCGGTGGATTCTGCATAGTTGATTACTCGACGCAACTGTTGGCGGGCAATTCGTTGTTCTTGCGGGTCAGGTTTTTGCTCGATGATGTAGTCGATCATTTTGACATCGCCGTAGCCGAAAAATAAGCTGCAATGGGCGGGTTCGTTGTCTCGGCCTGCGCGGCCGGATTCTTGATAGTATCCTTCGAGATTCTTGGGTAAGTCGTAGTGAATTACAAACCTCACGTCTGGTTTGTTGATGCCCATACCGAAGGCTATTGTGGCTACCATTACTTGCACGTCGTCGCGAATGAAGCGGGTTTGATTGGTGGCGCGATCGACATCGTTCATGCCGGCGTGGTATGGTAAGGCTTGGATGCCACTTTGTTGCAATTTATAGGCAACTTCGTCAACTTTTTTGCGGCTGAGGCAATAGATAATTCCCGAACCGCCTTTTTTTTGGATGATTTGCAAAACTTCGGCAAAACTGTGTTTGGTTTTGGGGCGAACTTCGTAGTATAAATTGGGGCGGTTGAAGCTGGCGACGTGGATGTAGGGATTTCGCAGAGTTAGCTGCTGGATGATGTCTTGGCGGACGCGCTCGGTGGCGGTGGCGGTTAGTCCCATAATGGGAATGTCGGGATATCGATCGCGCACTCGCTGCATTTGCCTGTATTCTGGTCGAAAGTCGTGCCCCCATTCCGAAACGCAGTGGGCTTCGTCGATCGCAAATGCCGAAATTCCTAACTTATTTGCTACTATATCTAAAAACGGTAAAAATCTCTCACCGAGCAAGCGTTCGGGTGCAACGTAGAGCAATTTAATCTTACCTTCGAGAATTGCTGTTTCGCGCGATCGGGTTTCCTGAGAGCTCAAAGTGCTGTTGAGAAAAGTCGCCCCAATTCCATTATCCTGCAAAGCCTCCACCTGGTCTTGCATCAGAGCAATTAACGGCGAAACAACCACTGTCAATCCCGGTTTCAACAGTGCCGGTAATTGAAAACACAAAGACTTGCCACCGCCCGTCGGCATGACAATCATCATATCCCGTTTTTGTAAAGCAGCTTCGACAATTTCCTGCTGTCCCGGACGGAAAGAGTCATAGCCAAAAAAATGTTTAAGAGCTTGTTCCAGGGACAGTGGCACAGAAGATATTGGCGGATGAGACGCTGGCATTTGCAGTAGTTGGTTGTTGGCTTCTCAACTATTCTATGCCTTTTGAGCACAAATACAGTTACAATAATTGAGAATCTCAATTTAACCAGAAAAACTGATGCCGAAAGCAATTTGGAATGGTGCCGTTTTGGCCGAGAGCGACAAGTGCGAAATTGTAGACAACAACTATTATTTCCCCGCCGATGCCATCAACCGTGAGTATTTCAAAGACAGCAGCACTCACACTACTTGCGGTTGGAAAGGTGTTGCTAGTTACTACAATGTCGAAGTCGGCGGACAAGTTAATAAAGATGCTGCTTGGTACTATCCAACTCCAAAAGATGCTGCTAAAAATATTGCCGGATATATTGCTTTTTGGAAAGGAGTTAAGGTAGAGGCTTAGGTTTTTTCCGCAGGTTTGTTAGCTGGCGATTCCGACAGGCCGCCAGGGAATTAATTCCCTGGCTCATAGCTGAAGTCGTCTTAAGACGACTGTGGAAATTAGGGAGGAATAACATAAGTTGCGATGAGTTCAAATAGAAATAATATCTAATATCTACTGATAGCGATTGCTCCTATGATAATTGTCAATCCTTTAAAATATAGGACAGAGCTTAATTAAATTCAATACCATAACCGCTATATTTAACAGTCCTCTTTGAGAGGACTTTCGCTCTCTCGACGGGGGTTTTGAACCCCCGGCGGACTGTTGGAGAAGCGAAAGCATCCTCAAAGTTTAATCGTTTTCCCAAACGGCGACAGCTTCCGAACCCAAACCACGGCGAACAACAATCGGTTCGCTTTGTGTCAAATCGAGAATGGTAGAAACTTGATATCCCGGATCGGAACCGTCATCGACAATGATATCTACTAACTTTGAAAAACAATCAAAAAGTTCAGCTTTGCCAAAACTTTCTGCTTTTTCTGCTGGCACCGGTGCAGCACCTTCATCATCGGTGGTAATGTGAGCGGATGTTGAAATAATTGGATTTCCCAAGGCTTCCAACATGGTAAAACAAAGCCGCTGGTCTGGAACGCGAATTCCCGTGGTTTTGCGCTTTGGGCTCATTACCAACCGTGGCACTAACTTGGTAGCTGGCAGCAGAAATGTATAAGGCCCTGGTATTAACCGCTTGATAATTCTGTATGCTTCATCGCTGACTGTAGCATAGTCGGTGATATTTGATAGAGAGGAACACAGGAACGTTAAAGGCTTATCATTGGATAGTTGCTTGATCTGCCTGACTCGTTCTACAGCAGACTTGGAGTTGAGATCGCAGCCGATCGCGTAAACTGTATCTGTCGGATAAAGCATCACGGCCCCATCTTTTAGAGCTTTGTTAATTTTCTCGATCCGGTCTCTTTGGGGTGCAACTGGATGCACTTCGTAAATAGTTGCCATGTTAAGATATTGCAGGCTAAGTGGGCGATCGAAATATCGAGTGAAACAATCAATGCTAAAAATTAATTGTTAACAATGAATAAAATAGCTTATTTTGACTGTCCAACCGGCATTGCTGGCGATATGTGCATCGGAGCTCTCGTCCACGCCGGCGTTCCTTTAGAATACCTAATCGAAAAACTCAATTTGCTCGGCATTTCGACAGAGTACCAGTTGCGGACGGAATTAGTCCACCGGAATACTCAACAAGCCACTAAATTTTATGTCGATTTAGCTGCGGATTTGTCGTTAAAACCAGAAAATCCCGCTACCGAACTCGATCCCTCGGAAACCGAATCCCCGACTTTTGACGCCCGCCACCACCATCATCACGGGGAAGAACATTCTCACAGTCACGGCGAAGCAGAGGCCGAAATTAGCCACAGTCATCACCGCAATTTACCCGAAATTGAGCAAATCATCGTCTCTGCAAAATTGCCTCCGCGCGTGGAAGCCGGGAGTTTGGCCGTATTTCGCAAATTAGCAGAGGCAGAAGGTGCCGTACACGGTATCCCCGCCAGCGAGGTTCACTTTCACGAGGTGGGGGCGACGGATGCAATTATTGATATTGTGGGTACTTGTTTGGGTTTGGATTGGTTGGATATTGAGGAGTTTTACTTTTCGGCGATGCCGACTGGTGGCGGTACGGTGAAGGCGGCCCACGGCCGATTAGCGGTGCCGACGCCGGCGGTGATGCGGTTGTGGGAAACGCACCGAGTGCCGGTTTATAGCAATGGGATCGATCGCGAATTGTGCACTCCTACGGGAACTGCGATCGCCTGTACTCTCGCCGCTGGTTTCGGCCCGCCACCGTCGATGCAAGTTCAGGCGATCGGTTTGGGTGCAGGTTCTCGAAACCTGGCAATTCCTAATATTTTGCGCCTCTGGATTGGGGAGAAGTCAGAAGGAAGTTCGGCAACGGATTCTGTAACGGATGTAACGGATGTCAGAAAGAGGGCAGAAGGAAGAGGGAAGTTTTTAAACAATACTCAATTCCCAATTACGGATTCCCAATTACCAATTACCAATTCCATAGAAACTATTACGGTACTGGAAACGCAAATTGATGATTTGAGTCCGCAGGCGATCGGCTATGTTTTTGATGCTTTGTTTGCCGCCGGAGCTCTGGATGTTTTTACTGCCCCAATTGTGATGAAAAAGTCGCGGCTTGGGGTTTTGTTAACTGCCATTTGTCATCCAGAATTTGAGGATGCTTGCGAAGCTGTGATCTTTCGCGAGACTACTACTTTGGGAATTAGGCGATCGACTCAACAGAGAACTATTTTGCACCGAGAAATCCAGACTGTTCAAACAGAATACGGCGAAGTCAAGATCAAAGTGGCGAAGTCTGGACAAACGATTGTTAATGTACAGCCGGAATACGAAGATTGCGCGGAAATTGCCAGACTTAAAAATATTAGCTGGCGGGAAGTTCACCGCTTGGCGCTGCAAAGTTGGTACGATCGCACTTAATCAATTACAGTGACTTACATGAGGAATTTAGTCCCTGACGGGCTGACAATCAGTCAGACCCAGCAGGCTTGAGGAATATCTAAATCAGAGGAATCAAAACCTCTGATATCATGTCGGGTCGATTACCCCTAATACGATAGGGGCGGGTTCACGAAAAATATCTGCCAATAATTGACCATCTCAAAAACCCGCCCTTTTAATCGCTTTTTCTTCAAGCTATTATAGAAACATACTTGATTCTCGATCGCATTATGGTTGCCTTACCCGATCGCCCATCGATGAGTGCAGAAGAATACCTGGCTTGGGAACCCACCCAAGAGGAACGCTACGAGTATTGGGATGGCGAAGTCGTCGCCATGAGTGGGGGCACCCGCAATCACAATCGAATTTCAGGAAATTTCTTCAGAATCCTAGATGATGCCCTTGTCGATCGCCCTTGCGAACCTTACATCACGGATGTCAAAGTCCAAGTGGAACGAGGGCAAAAGTATTTTTATCCTGATGTTGTGGTAACTTGCGACGAGCATGATAACGATCCGCAATTAGTGCAATTTCCTTCCTTAATTATCGAAGTTTTATCGCCTTCCACAGAAGCAGCAGATCGCGGTATTAAATTTGCTAAATACCGCCAATTTTCCACACTGCAAGAGTATGTCTTGGTGCAAGTTGAACAGCCCGGAGTAGAGATATTTCGGCGCAACCAACAGGGGCAATGGGTTCTATCAGAGTATGGTTTAGGCGATTCCTTGCAACTTGAATCGGTGAATCTAGAAATTGCGATCGCTGATTTATATCGCCAAGTACAATTTTCTTAGTCTCGTATTTGTGCGGTACTAATTTGTAGGGTGCGTCGCTACCAGATGAGAAATGGAACTTGCAGATTGACGGGTGGCGACGCACCTTACCATTTGTGCGGTGCTAATATTTCAGAACCCCGACTTCTTCAGCAAAGTCGGGGCTTTGGGTGTTCAGTTTTTTGAAATGAGCTTACTTAACCAGGATTTACGCACTCGACAAAAGAAACCGGGTTTTTTACCAAATCTTCGGACTGCAACGCGTCTTTTCGTAAAAAACCCGGTTTCTGGGCCCCGATGCGTAAGTCCTATTTAAACAAACTGACCCGTTGGAGTCGATCGCACCCGGCGAATTCCAATCACCGACGGCATCGGCGAACGACGCCTGTCATTCTCAATATTGCTCGGCCACAAACTGCCGCGAGAAACACTCCGAGTCTGATTAAAAACAGCACCGTTCAAATCCAACATTTCAATTTGCCGACTCAGTACAGTACCGTCATCGATCGGGCAATCTTCCCCAGGATGCTGCACCGCAAGCAACAGCGTATCTCGCCCGACAAAAGTCGGCCCCGTCATTTCGCATCGGTTCGGGCCGTAAGCAAACGGAATTACTGTTCCTGCATTCGGCCCAGAAGTGGGAATATAAAACAGCCAATTGTTGCCAAAAACACCAGTCAAATCTGACACATTTCCAGTCTTGTTGTGGTCGATCGTCTTTGGCTCTCCACTCGCACCGACATCAAAACCGTTGTGCGTGCTCGTAGACATATCAGTGACGACCCAAACATTGCCTTGAGGGTCAAAATCCAAATTGTCTGCATTAGCAAATCCCGCCCCATCTACCGCACCGGCTTCTCCACCCTGAGCCAAACGCTGCCAGCGGAACGTCAAACCCGCACCGTCGGGACTGTCTTCAATTATTTTGTAAAGTCCTCCCGACTGCTGATTGCTGTTGACTGCGCTACCGTATTTAGCAACATTAAAAATGCGAGAATCTGGATAGCCGTCGCTTCCCGGTGCGCCGTCAGTATAAGCAATGAAAACTTCCTTCGTAGTAGGATTAACTTCCAAATCTTCCGGCCGCGCCGTCGGAGTGCCACCAATCAAATTAGCAGCTAAGAAAGCATCAACTAAAACCGCGCCTTGGCTGCTGTAGAAATTAGCCAGAGTTTTATTTTGGTAGCCCGAAATTGCTGTTGCTTCATTGGTTGTATCTACTACAAAAGAACCGCCGTCTTCGGTTTGACCAGCAATTCCGGCGCGTTTGGGCAAGCGAGTAGCGGCATCTCTTTGAGCTTTGCCAAAACTTGCTAATTCCGCCTCGCCAACTCTAGAAGGACGCACCGGATTTGTCGGGGTATTTAATGTCAGTGGCAGCCATCTTCCAGTACCGTTGCGGTTATATTGGGCAACGTACAAAACCCCATCTTCAAACAATCGGCTGTTGTTTTTATCTGCGGGATTGGTGACATTACCGTTGCTGACAAATTTCCAGGTGTGTCCGCCGCGCCGATCGTCCCCCATGTAGCCTATTAACTTGCGGCCTGCTTCAGCGCGAATCGCGACGTTTTCGTGGCGGAAACGGCCCAACCATGAGTGCTTCCGGGGGCGGAAACTTGGATCTAGGGGATCGACTTCTACCATCCAGCCGTATTTTTCGCCGACTAAGCCAAATTCCTCACCGATAGTGCCCTTGGCGTAGCTGGTTTGGCCACCGTTGGGTTTGACGTTTTCCTGAACCCCGACGAAAAATGCTTCGCTACCTTGGAAGTTTTCTTCGGCGGAGAGGATTGTTCCCCAAGGGCTTGTGGCGCCGGAACAGTTGTAGGCTGTACCGATGATGCGGTTGCCGAGTCCGTCGGTGTTGACTTGCGCGAAGACTTGGGTAGCTGCAGGGCCCGTGCCGATGAGGTAGTTGTCGTCCCCTTGTCTGGTTCCCCAGGAGGTGACATCTTTGTATTTGTCGGTACGCTGGCTGTTGATTCCGAGGCCGGAAAGTCCGTGAATACGGCGGTTGAGGGGGTCGCCGGCGATCGCCTGAAATCTGCCGTTGGCTTGTTTGGTGATGCGGACGATCGAACCACCGAGATTGTACAGGAATTCGCCGATGGTATCGCGATTCTTTACGGATAAGTCTATACCGAGGACGGCGCGCTCGGTTGTTGGAAATGATGCCAAGTCTGACGGGGTATCGGGTGCCTCTTTCGACATTGGGAAGGATACGTACTCGTGGTTAACCCAGAGATAACCGTCGTCATTGCTGCCGCGAAGGCCTACAAAGCCGGTGTAGTCGCAGTTGTAGCCGAAATAGTCTGCCGGATTGGGAAAAACTCGATCGCCCCAGCGGACAATCACGTAACGTTCGTATTCCGGCGGCACAACCACATCGTCAACAATGCTGTAACTCGTTAATCTAGTATCCTGTGAGGCAGCCATCACAGTTCCCTGTCCGTTTAAGCCCATCGGCATAAAGCTGGACAATTCTCGATAAATCGGCAGCGGGTGGGGAAGTCTTAACGGAGTGAAAGATAGCGGAACTACAGCTTCGGCCGAGGTGGAATTGATGCCGAATAGTGTTTTAGTTACTTGAGGGGCAAGCACAGTGGTAGCTGCACTGCTGCCGAAGAAAATTAGCAGTTGTCGGCGAGTTATTTTAGACATAAATTCCTGTTCAGCCCAACTTCCCTAATCAGATGATTCCGTATGAAACTATATCACTGTTCAATTAAGGGAAGTTAACCTGAAGGTTAATTAACATTGGGAGATATTTAGGTTAACAACAAGTTAAAAATAGGAAATTATAGCAATCATAAATCATTTGTGAATTTCTTACTCCCTCCCCTTGATAAGGGGAGGGTTGGGGTGGGGTAAAAATTTCACGAGTCATTTAGGATTGCTATAGTATGAGAGAGATATTTAGGAAAAAATATCTATCCGTGTATCCGTGATTTCCGTGTCGTGCTGTTGGTTATTTGTTATTTGTTATCTGTTACCAATGCCCGATGCCCGATGCCCCATGCCCGATGCCCGATTTCAATCATCTCGAAAACCTGGATCATTTTCTCTGGAGGTCGATCGACTAGGCGCAGGTACATTCCTCACTTGCGAAAATCCAGAATTTGGGGACGAAATACCGCCGTTTCTGAATCCCAGCAGCAATTGAGCATCGGCAAAATATCTAGTCCACTGTTCGATTCTCGCATCTTGTTGCCAGTCGCGACGGGATACTCTCGATCGCAAAACTGGAACTCTTTGTCGGCTGCGATCGGCTGTAATAATGACTGTAACTTCTGTTAATGCCGGATTTTCTTGAAACTCGCGGGCGATCGACTCTTTCGCTAAATCTTCCGCCTGCTGCACTAAACTCGCAAAAGATTGACTACCGTCCGAATCTAGGGTAAGGTAGCGCTCTTTTGTTTCAGCCAAACCTATTGATATACTTGCTGTTAAACTGATAATTGCTAGAATGACAGCCGACAATAAGCGTAGGTACAAATTCATTATGTTTGAAACTAAATACTAACACTTGTCAATAATAGTTAATAAAATTTAACATACTGTTAAGCTTAAATTAAAATAATATTTTGTGTTATCAGAATGCGCCAAAAATGCAGGCTTTAGGGGGAAAGTTTCGTAAAAATACAACTTGTATGGGCGGGTTAAACCCGAAATCTGTTTAGGAATCAAAGAATATTGATAAACCCGCGCCGCCTTAATCTTCTCTCTTCCTGACATCCGTTACATCCGTTACACAATCCGTTGCCGAACCTTCCTTATGAAACTAACAAAATGTGCGATCGCCCTCGGTAGCAACTTAGGCGACTCCCTAGCCACACTCTCTAGCGCGATCGTAACCCTAAACAACACCCCAGGAATAGCAGTAAAATCCCATTCAAGCTGGTATCAAACCGCCCCCGTCGGGCCGCCCCAACCCGATTACATCAATGCCTGTGCCATCCTAGAAGTTGCACTAGAACCCGAACAATTACTAGCAAAATTATTAGAAATTGAAATAAAATTTAATCGAATTCGCCGAGAAAAATGGGGGCCAAGAACCCTCGACCTAGATTTGCTGCTGTACGACAATTTAATCCTAGAAACTCCCACACTGACTCTACCTCATCCCCGGATGACCGAAAGAGCTTTTGTATTAGTACCTTTAGCAGAAATTGCCCCGGATTGGGTGCATCCGGTGACGAAAAGTGCGATCGTCCAACTCCTGCAAACCGCAGACTGTTCGGGAGTGCAAAAATTGTAACTGTAAAAAGTGAGTACAATTCACCGATCGTACCAGTTTCAAAAAAAATGCAACCGTAGCTAAGCTGCCAACTGTGATAGTCATCAGTCATTCCCAATCTAAAATCTAAAATCTAAAATCTAAAATCGTATTAGATCGCCTATGATGTCTTAAATCGGTGCACCCTAACATTATTCGCTTGTCGCTTATGTCGATCGGTCAAGAACTACCCCAACTCCTCAAACAACGCCTATTTTACCAAGGGCGCAAATTCAACTTTGACGTAGCCACCCTCCGTCTTCCCAACGGTTCCGAAGGCGAGTGGGAATGTATTCGCCACCCAGGCGGAGCACTTGCAGTTCCCGTCACACCCGAAGGTAAACTCGTCTTGGTACGCCAATATCGTTTTGCCACAAAAGGGCGAATTTTAGAATTTCCCGCAGGTACAGTAGAAATCAATGAAAATCCCGCCGAAACTATCAAACGAGAAATCGAAGAAGAAACCGGATATCGCGCCGGAAAATGGCAGAAATTAGGGCAATTTTTTCTCGCCCCCGGTTATTCCGACGAAATCATTTATGCTTTCTTAGCCCAAGATTTGGAAAAACTGGAACAGCCGCCAGCACAAGATGATGACGAAGACATTGAAACAGTTCTATTCACTCCAGAAGAATTAGAAAAAGCTATCTTAGCTGGGGAACCCATTGATGCAAAATCTATTTCTAGCTTTTTCTTGGCACGTCCCTTTTTGATGTAAATCTGACTGACGGAAAAACCCGGTTTCTTATAAAAATCGTGCGTCCAACCGATAAATATTAACTTAGAAACCGGGTTTTTGAACCCGCTTGTGTCCAGAACTGTAAAATCTAAAATCTAAAATCTAAAATCTAAAATCGAATGTCTGATATATCCAATCTAATTTTATTTTGGCACCGCCGCGACTTGCGTATTTCTGACAACATCGGACTGGCAGCAGCGCGCCAGCAAAGCCCGAAAGTAGTCGGAATTTTTTGTCTCGATCGCAATATCCTAAATCGCGATGACGTAGCCCCAGCCAGAGTCACCTACATGATCGGCTGCTTGCAAAAACTCTCCTCGCGTTACAGGGAAGCAGGCAGCCAATTGCTGATAATTCAAGATGACCCGATCCTAGGAATACCGAGATTAGCAACAGCTATAAATGCCCAAGCAGTATTTTGGAACTGGGATGTAGAACCCTACGCCAAACAGCGCGATCTGGCCGTCTCAAACGCCCTCCAACAAGCAGGAATTCAAGTTCAAAATTTCTGGGATCAACTCCTGCACGCCCCAGATGAAATTCGCAGCGCTACAGGGACTCCCTACACAGTTTATACACCATTTTGGAAAAAATGGAACAGTCAACGAAAAGCCCAACCAGTAGAGACACTGCCGATAACTTATCTGGAATTAATGACCGGATTAACCGCCGAAGAACAAGCAATCGCCAACCAAGCAGGTGCAAGGGAAACAGTGCCAACTGCCTCTAGTTTAGGATTTATTTGGGAAAACCCATTAGTAATAGAACCAGGAGAAGATGCAGCGCAAAAAAAATTAGAAGAATTTTGCGATCGGGCAATTTACAAATATCAAGGACAGCGCAATTTTCCCGCCATTAACGGCACATCCAAACTCAGCGCAGCCCTCAAATTTGGTGCAATTGGCATCCGCACTGTTTGGCAAGCTACCCAAATAGTAATGGACACTTGCAGCAGCGAAGAAGCGTCTACAAGCATCCGTACTTGGCAACAGGAAATAGCGTGGCGAGAATTTTACCAACACGCCATGTATAACTTCCCAGAATTAGCAGACGGCCCCTACCGTCAAGCATTCAAAGACTTTCCTTGGGAGAACAATGAAAAACTCTTTCAAGCTTGGTGTAAAGGCAAAACAGGCTATCCTATTATCGATGCAGCAATGCGGCAGTTAAATCAGACAGGTTGGATGCACAATCGCTGTCGCATGATAGTCGCCAGTTTCCTCACCAAAGATTTAATTATTAACTGGCAGTGGGGTGAAAAATACTTCATGCAAAAATTGATAGATGCCGACCTTTCTGCTAATAACGGCGGCTGGCAGTGGAGTGCATCTAGCGGCATGGACCCGAAACCTTTGCGAATATTTAATCCGGCGAGTCAAGCTCAGAAATTCGACCCGGAAGGGGAATATATTCGGCACTGGGTTCCCGAATTGCGTCGCGTTGATACTAAATTTTTGCTAACAGGAAATATTTCGTCTTTAGAACGCCGACTTCTTCATTATCCCTCTCCGATCGTAGATCACAACGAGCAGCAGCGCAAGTTTAAGGAACTGTACACGCAGCAAAAAATTTAAACATCACACCCAGAACCCCGACTTTTTGAAGAAGTCGGGTTTCTAGCTGCCCTTATTACACCTACCTAATTAATATGTGATATCATGTTCTGTTAATTCCCCTTAAAAAAATTGTTTGTAGTAAGGACTTGAGTCCTTGTTGACTCTATTCGAGGACTCAAGTCCTCACTACGAACTATTGATGGCTATATGAACGGAGAATTTTTCATGATTCAAACCATAATCAAATCTATAACATTTGAAGACTTTTTAGAATGGTATCCAGATGGAAAAGGACGTTTCGAGCTACGCAATGGAGTAATAGTTGAGATGAACCCAAATGGAGACCATGAGGAAGTTACAGGTTTTCTGCTTCGTAAAATTAACGTAGAAATTGACCGTTTAAATCTTCCTTATGTAACACCTTCAACTTATTTTGTCAGACCTCCCGAAACGACCACGGGCTACCAGCCGGATATTATAGTCTTAGACAAACCAGCCTTAATGTCAGAGCCACTCTGGAAAAAATCATCAGTTATTTCTCAAGGTAGCTCTGTTAAGCTTGTTGTCGAAGTAGTTAGCACTAACTGGCAAGATGATTACCTGGTAAAAGTGGCTGAGTATGAAAGATTGGGTATCCCGGAATACTGGGTTGTTGACTATGCTGCCTTGGGTGGTCGGCGGTTCATCGGCAATCCCAAACAACCTACTGTCTCGATTTACCAGTTGGTAGAGGGGGAATACCAGGTTAGCCAGTTCCGAGAGGGCGATACGATTATTTCGTCTGCCTTCGGGGAACTTAATCTGACTGTTGAGCAGGTTTTTAGCTCTATAATTTAAATAAATCGGAGGTTGAAATGGTAACGCTGCAATTAAGGCAAATCATTGTACCACCTGGACAGAGAGTGCTGTTAAATGATGTCAACTGGCAGGAATTTGAAGCAATTTTAGAAGAGTTGGGAGAACACCGTGGCTCTAGAATAGCTTACAGTCAAGGAACTTTGGAGATTAGGATGCCACTACCAGAACATGAATTCAATAAGGAAATCATTGGCGATATGGTGAAAATATTACTCGAAAAACTTGAAATCGATCGAGAATGTTTTGGTTCGACGACTTTTCAGCGAAAAAGTATGTTACAAGGAATTGAACCTGACAATTGCTTTTACATTCAGAATTATGCTCTAATGATTGGCAAAAAGCGGATAGACTTAACTATCGATCCGCCGCCTGACTTAGCTATTGAAGTGGATATAACTTCCAAAACTCAACTCGATGCTTACGAAGCTTTGGGAGTACCTGAAATATGGCGCTATGAAAATAAAAAGCTTCAGATTAATGTGCTTCAAGATGGGAAATATGTTGAATCGGAAATTAGTCCGACTTTTCCAAATCTGCCAATTATTGAAGCTATTTCTCAATATTGCGAACAAAGCCAAACAGTGGGCACGAGTCAAACTCTCAGATTGTTTCGCAAGTGGGTTAGAGACCAAATACAAAATTGATATGAAATCGGTCTTCCACGGACTTGCTGTAAGGAATCCGGCTTATTTACGATCGCCAAAAAGCAATTTTCTCACAGCAAGCGTCCTAATTCCGTTTTATTTTTAATTTCGCTTTTGGGAAATAGAGAGAGAGTAAGGGTGTTGACCTTGAGCTCGATCGCCCACAAAAATAACATAAGTCCCCTTGTCCCCATAACCGGAAAATTCTACATTCCCCGCAGCAGCATTCGCCGGCAGCACGCAGAAACGCCCCCTCGGCCCTTGAATCATCAAACTCGGAGCTCCAGCGGTTTGTACTGCAATCCGCCAGTAAGGCAAATCCTGCGTTACTTCAATGACGTGGTTCGGCCCTTGGGAGACAAAACCGCAGTCGCCACTATTGTTCGGGCCGCCGGAAACTCCAGAAACTCCCAGCGGTTCGGGAAATCCCGGAGCAATTTGTAGCGGTTGGCTCCGAAGGGCACCCGCATCCGCTAAAATCATTGCCAAGGCTACGGTCACGATCGAGCTAAACCACAGTTTGCCGCGATCGCCCGGATAATTTATCTTCATGTTTCCTCACACAATGGCATTTGGTTATAGTTCTTTGACGGTAGGGGATAATGGCAGTTCCAAACACATTAATCTAAAATAACTTCCGAATTTTTTTATGAATCCTCAAAATAACTTCAATTGGCAGCAAGCGTTCGGAGAACTAAAAGCTAAAGTAGAACGATCGCGACTCATCACACAAAATCCAGACAGCTATCAAGCCGTCGGAACCTTCTACAATCAATTACTGGACAAGTTTCAAAGACTCCCCAAACCTGGGCAGGTGGCAGCCTTTGCCGTCGGAGCGATAATTGTCCTGACAGTCTTCAATAGCGTCGTACAGCTAATTTCAGCGCTGATGACTCTTGCCGTTCTCGGAGTGCTAATCTACATAGCGTATAAATTGGCAATTTCCCCCCAGTCCTCAAATACTAACGACAAATAATAGGAATTTCTAAATATGGCTAACCCCACCGCGCCCAGCGGCATCAATCAACCCGATCCGTCTTGGCAAACACAATCCAAGCAAATGCCACTGCTGGTTCGCAGGTGCGGCGCTTGGGCTGTGGAAATTTCGTTAATTGCGGCCAGCGCCCTCGTTCCCTTCAGTATCGGGGCATTAGTCAACCAGGAATCTCAAACCGTACCGCTCAATTCCTCAGTAGCAGCAGCATCCGAAACCGTCGCCCGTACCTTGGGCATACCCGTGCGCGATCGCAGCCCCAGAGTAGCACCCCTAACTAATCTATTCTGGTCGGGGGCACTGCTGGCACCGGCAGTTTTAGCGGGGTGGCAACTGTTTTTGCTCGCCAGAACCGGTCAAACTATCCCCAAACGCTGGTTCGGCGTCAAAGTTGTCACAGCGTCGGGTACTCCTCCGGGTTTTGGGCAAGTGCTAATTCGCGAAAGTTTGGGGCGCTGGGGAGTGCCTCTGGGCGTCGCTTACGGCATTTGGCGCTTGACGGGAGCGTTTCCTGATTTGCTGATTTTAGGGGGGCTCAGCGGCTTGGCAGTGCTCGCAGACGGGGCTTTTGCATGGCGCTACAAACGGCAAACGGGACACGATCGCCTCGCCAATACTTTGGTCGTCAACGCTCGATCCCATCAACTGTCTGCCAATCCTGTCAAGACTCAAGATTGGACTGAGGAAGACGCGCAGATTGCGGCTTTGGTTGTGACTCCACCAAGCGGCCTGAAAGTAAATGCCAGTTTGTGGAATTGGATGCGCCAACACCCAGGCACAACTTTAGTAATAGTTACCGTCGGCAGCGCGGGATTGATTTTAACTTTGTTTGTCGGCACTCTCATCTACACTCAAAGTCAAGCAAATATGCGGGATTCCCGGCAGCGGAACGACGAATTATTTGTGGCTTTAGTCAGCAAATTGTCTCCCACATCGGCTAGCGGGGCATCGGGCAGGCGATCGGCAATTTTGGCTTTGGGGGCGGTGGAAGACTCCCGCGCCCTACCCCTGCTATCGGATTTGCTAGCTCAAGAAGACAACCGGGCCATGCTGGACGCGATCCAGCAAGCTTTAGTCAGTAGCGGGCCGAAAGCTTTGCCTGACTTGCAGCGGTTGAACCAAGCCCTCAGCAACGACCTCGATTCCCTGCGGTTTGACGGCAAGGCCCCGGAACGCGAGTTAGCGGCCGCCCGCCAGCGAACAGTACAAAGGGCGATCGGCAAAATTCTCACAGTGTATAGCAGCCAACTCAACGGTGTCGATCTCAGCCGCACGGATTTAGCTCAAAGTCCTGCCGGCCCATCTCAGTTTACTTTAGTTTTAAACAAAGTTGACTTGTCGGGAATTAAGTTGAGAAATGCCAATTTAACCAATGCCAGCTTGCAGGGATCTCGCTTTTACGGCACCGGCGAAGACAGGCGTCCGGGTACATTTGACGATTGGATTTCTGACTTGAGCGGCGCTAATTTGGAAGGAGTAAATTTGACCGGGGCGTCTTTGAACAGTGCTGTAATGAACGGGACTAATTTTGTGCGCGCTGTCATGAACAAAGCTAATTTGTCAAACGGCAATTTGAATTCAGCTAATTTCAGCAGTGCTATTTTAATTGGAGCCAATTTACAGGAAGCAATGTTAAAAAATGCCCGTTTTACCGGAGCCGATATAGGAAGCGCGAATTTGTCGCGAGCGGATTTGTCCGGTGCACGTTTGGGCAAAGTTAAGGCTCAAGGCGCTCAGTTGTCCTTGACAAATTTGTCTAAATCGGAATGGCAAGGTGCTGATTTATCCGGTGCTGATTTGAGCGGCGCAAACTTACAAAATGCCAATTTGACTTCGACTAAACTCGCCAACGTGAATTTAAAAGATGCTCGGTTGCAAGATGCCAATTTTCGGAATGCAGAGGTGAGTTCGGTTGATTTTCGGGGCGCGAATTTAGCGGGAGCGGATTTTAAAGGCGCGGTGTTTCTGGGGAAAGCAGCTTCGGAGCAATTTATTCAAAATCCCACGACTGGTAGTAAATCAGGTAGATTCCTAGGAGTTGATTTTGCGGAGGCTAAGAATTTAGATAAAAGTCAAATTGCTTACATTTGTTTGCAGGGGGGGATTCATCCAAAGTGCCCGCAGAAGAAGTAAGGATTTGTTGTTAGCGAGTAGGCTAATACAGTTGAGCATTTAAATTGTATATTCACGGCGGGTGGGACACCCCAAAAAAGTTTGATTATTTTTTGACATACAATTTAAATGCCACAACAGCTTAGTCAACAATCAATAATCATGAGGAGTGCAACCGGGATTGAGATTATGCAATAGCATCCGAAGTGACAAGAGTCTCGAATTGCGCCAATAGCATTGCCTCACCACTATTGGGAGTTCCAAAAATTTTAGGTAACTGGCCTGTTTGGGCGAGAACTTGTCTCACTTCTTGGTTAGATACATCGGCTAGATTTTTGTTATTTAGAATGGCATTAACCGCAGCGATACCCACACCTTGACCAACTGCAGCGTTGAATTCAACTATTCTGCCGACAGAACAGGCTAACCCTTCAAATCCCGAACACGGACTGACTACTGCCAAGTTAGGAACGTTTTTAATTAATGCGTGGCGGATGCCAATATTAAAGATAGGCTGTTTAAAACTCAGACTTTTAAACCATCCTAGACTGTTTGCTTTCTCGCCAATACCCTGGATGCCTCCCCGTACATCAAAATGATAGCTAAATGTTGCCAGGGCTTCATTAGCAGGTACGCCACCTAACAGCATTTGTGCGCCAGTTAAAGGTTCTACAACTCCCGTCACATTGCCAGCGTGTCTGATATAAAGTTCTGAGGCATAAGTAACAGAAGTAGCCCCCAAACTCCTCAGCCAAGTTGTAATAAATAACATCTCTCTTTGCATATTAGCCGTGGGTTTGCTCCCGCTTCTAGCTAAGGCTTCGGCTTCGCTGGCTGTGACTGCAAATAAAAGCGCATTCCACGAAAGTCGGTCATTTGGAAGTATTGCTATATTTCCCTCATCTAAAATTATGCCAGTTTCAGAAAAAGATAGTTTTCTTCCTCTAAATGAGTGGTAAGCTACAGACAGAGCCGGCGCGCGAACATCGATGTAATCGTTACCCGCCCACAGAGTTTTGAGATTGCCTTGAGTGTCCCTCATTTCCCGCCGCAGCTCTTCTGCTAGTTTGGCATCCTTGCCTGCGGCGTACAGCAAAAATTTTTGACTCTCTGCATCGGCCAGGTTGGTAAAGCGTTTTAGATAAATATAATCGAATTCTTTCAGTGCTCTTGCACTGAGTCCTTGGGTTTCAAAAACGAGGGTGACTGGAAGTTCTGAATTAGGCAGACCAAATGTTTCAAATCCCTTCAGCTTTCTCACACCGGCAGCTTGAGCTAATTCGGCATTGACAGTGGCATCAATAAATTGCTTGCCGGCATAAACTACGCCTTGAGAGGTGGTTATACTGACAATTTTTTGACCTTCTTTACTGACTGATTTAATTTCTACTTTGCTCAGGAGATCGGCCCCAGCTTTTACCAGCATTTCTTTCAGGGCTGCACTGGCTTTGCGGGGGTCAAGTGCAATTGCGGTGACACCGGATTTTTGTAAGAATTCTTTATAGATTGTCGCTGGTGAACCAAAGGTATCTAACTTTAAAGATTGTTGAAGTTGTTCACTAATCTGACTTCTATCTAAATAAGCAAGGCCGCCTCGTACCAAATGTCCGCCAATGCCTTCTTGCAAGCTTCCTTTAGACATCAATAGAATTCGCGGATAACGCTTTGTTCGGCGAAGATATTCTCTGGAGGCAGAGATAACAGCAAGAACTCCTGGAACTTCATCACCAAAACAGATGACATCGTAAGAACGCACATTCATGACCATTATTTAATAACCTCTCGTGATTTCCATATTTTAGAGCTAAATTTCAATGTTTTTTTACCGAAAGACGCCTTACAGACCGCAGAACAAGGCAAAAAACCCGGTTATGAAGGTTTTGATGCGTCCAGGACTAATTAAAATTGCTATAGCAATCCTAAATGAATCGTAAATTTTTTACCCCACCCCAACCCTCCCCGAACCCGCGGGGAGGGAGTAAGAAATTCACAAATGATGCGAGGATTGCTATAAGCTGTTGCGCGTTTAAATTGCATATTCGGGACGGGCTAGAAGCCCATCCCACAATAATTTGAGTGATTTTTGACACAAAATGTAAATGGAGAACAGCTTATTACGCAACAGCATCCGAAGTGAAAAGATTCTCGAATTGCGCCAATAGCATTCCATCAGCATTATTTGCCACTCCAAAAATTCTAGGTAACTGACCTGTTTGGGCGAGAACTTGTCTCACTTCTCGGTTAGATACATCGGCTAGATTTTTGTTATTTAGAAGGGCATTAATCGCAGCGATACCGACGCCTTGACCAACGGCGACGTTGAATTCAACAATTCTGCCAGCAGAACAGGCCAACCCTTCAAATCCCGAACAGGGACTGACCACTGCCAGGTTAGGAACGTTTTTAATTAATGCGTGGCGGATGCCAATATTGAAGGTAGGCTTTTTAAAAGCCATACTTTCAAACCATCCTACACTGTTTGCTTTGCCACGAATACCCTCGATACCTCCGCGTATATCAAAATAATAGCTAAATGTTCCCAGAGCCTCATTAGCTGGTACGCCACCTAACAGCATTTGTGCGCCAGTTAAAGGTTCTACAACTCCCGTCACATTGCCGGCGTGTCTGATATAAAGTTCTGAGGCAGAAGTAATAGAAGTAGCCCCCAAACTCCTCAACCAAGCTGCCAGAAATAATATCTCGTTTTGCATATTAGCCGTGGGTTTGCTCCCGCTTCTGGCTAAGGCTTCCGCTTCGCTGGCGGTGACTGCAAATAAAAGCGCATTCCACGAAAGTCTGTCATTTGGAAGTATGGCTATATTTCCCCGATCTAACATTATGCCGGTTTCAGGAAAAGATAGCTTTATTCCTCTAAAGGAGTGGTAAGCTACAGACAGAGCCGGCGAGCGAACATCGATGTAATCTTTTCCCGCCCACAGAGTTTTGAGATTGCCTCTAGTGTCGATCATTTCCCGCCGGAGTTTTTCTGCTAGTTGGGCATCGTTGCCTGCAGCGGAAAGCAAAAATTTTTGAGCCTCTGAATCGGCCAGGTTGGTGAAGCGTTTTAGATAAATGTAATCGAGTTTTTTCAGTGTTCTTGCACTGAGTCCTTGGGTTTCAAAAACGAGGGTGACTGGAAGTTCTGAGTTAGGCAGACCAAATGTTTCAAATCCCTGCAACTTTCTCACGCCGGCAGCTTGAGCTAATTCGGCATTGACAGTGGCATCAATAAATTGCTTGCCGGCATAAACTGTGCCTCTAGAAGTGGTTATACTGGCAATTCTTTTGCCTTCTTTATTGACTGATTGAATTTGTACATTGCTGAGGATATCGACTCCAGCTTGTAACAGCATTTCTTTCAGGGCTGCAGTGGCTTTGCCGGCATCAAGTGCAATTTTCGTAACACCGGATTTTTGCAGGAATTCTTTATAGATTGCCGACGGTGAACCAAAGGTATCTAAATTTAAAGATTTTCTAAGTTCTGGACTAATCTGACTTCTATCTAAATAAGCAAGGCCGCCTCTTACCAAATGCCCGCCAATTCCTTCTTGCAAGCTTCCTTTAGACATCAGCAGAACTCGCGGATAACGCTTTGTCCGGCGACGATATTCTCTGGCGGCAGAGATAACAGCGAGAACTCCTGGAACTTCATCACCAAAGCCGATGACATCGTAATAACGCACATCCATGACCATGATTTAATAACCTCTCGTGATTTTCATTTTTTCGAACTGGAGCTCAATGTTTGCCGTCAAACTCTCTGTTTGTTTCAAGTCTAGGCCCATGTTTCCAGATTTTTGCGATAAATATTATTCACACATTCCTGGACGCAGCAACCGGATTTTTTCTCGAAAATCCTCCGTTGAGGGCGATCGATCGGGCGTTGAAAAACCCGGTTTCTGAGCGTCAAGAGTGCGTCAGTCTTGTAGCCTTTACTGCCATCAGCCCAGATTCTCAGGATCTATTCCCAACTCCCGCAATCGCTGAGCTAGTCGATCGGAACGTTGGGCCAATCGATCGGCGCGCTGCGATTCCTGTTGGGCGCGCTGCGATTCCTGTTGGGCGCGCTGCGCTGATTCTTTCACCTGTTCTTCAGGAGTCAGATAACGTTTTCCATCGGCATCATACCAATACAACCACTCCCTTTTCACCCCAGAATAATTTCCCCTTTCACAACCAATTCCCAAACCAATTTCTGGCATCCAAACTGGATGTCCGGGCTGTAATTCATACTTCCCATTGACTAATTTATGTACTTCCAAACGGGGTTTACGGCGGCGGCGGGAAGAATAAATGACGTAATAAAGTACGCCTAAAGCTTGATATTCCTCCAACTTTGTGGTGTATTCTTTGCGATAAGTTGGGGAAACAACTTCCAGCACAAAAGTAGGCAGAACATTTTCATCCCACAGCACGTAACT
>Ga0075157_10000850_pt1 | contig 21105 bp, 20 predicted proteins | sample JI81BgreenDNA_FD_70967 | JGI IMG/M metagenome (GOLD analysis project Ga0075157, IMG submission 70967) | Wastewater effluent complex algal communities from Wisconsin, to seasonally profile nutrient transformation and Carbon sequestration -... | ecosystem: Engineered > WWTP > Effluent > Algae...
GCCATTATTGATGCTAAATCTCACTTAAAATGATCTACAAGTTATTTCAACGCAACCCGATGTTGGCGTGGCTTGGCACTTTGTTTTTTGTTTGGACAATGGTGCTTTTGCTGCTTTTGCCAGGATTTGAAAAACAGGTTTTAGGCGTAAACGCGCTTTATAAACCACTCAAATTTGCTATTAGTCTGTGCATTTTTATTTGGTCCATGGCGTGGTTTAGTCCTGTCTTTAAAAACTACACTTACGTCCGACGCATGTCGATGCTGGTGGTTGTTACCGCCGTTTTTGAACAATCCGTAATTACCTGGCAAGCTGCATCGGGTCGCATGTCACATTTTAATCGCGAAACACCCTTTGATGCTGTGCTGTTTGCACTCATGGGCATCATGATAGTGCTGCTAACAGCCTATGTTGCCAAAGGGGCATTCATCATCCGAAATCAACCCGGGGGCCTTACGCGACCTTATCAACTTGCTGTATTCAATGGTTTGATGATTTTTGTTTTGGCCGGCTTGATAGGCGGCGTGATGAGTGCGTTAAATACCCATGCCATAGGTGGCGAAATGGGCGGCAAAGGCATTTTCTTTTTCAATTGGCACATCGAAGGAGGCGACTTACGCATCTCGCATTTCATTGGCATGCATGCTTTGCAATTGTTGCCGTGGGTTGCTTGCAAGGTGCAAGCCCGGATGTCGGCCTCTGTTGCTTTAACGCGGGTTCAACAGTTTACCTACATTTATGCATTTGTGGTGTTATTCACCTTTATTCATGCCATTTTCGGTAAGTCTATTGTACCTACAGCAAGTGCGTCAATTGAGCAAAGTTCGGCAGAACATGCACCAGCTTTTGTGCGCACTACTGTGGAGTAGATGCCTCAACGCCCAATGCCCTTACCGCTTGCGTTTCACTTCGTCACGAACGTACATGCTATACATTACCAACAGTAGGGTAAAGCACAATGCCGACACACTGCTTACCAACAAGCGCCATTCGGGGCCGGTTTGAATGCTGAAATACAGCATGCGGTACGACCAGCCACAAAGCAGCAGGAGGATGACGATGATGATGCGTTGGTTGGTAGTCATGCCGCAAAGATAAGCCAATGTGCAGCTCGGGACTTGTTTTTTTGCCTGTATGCTGTCTTCGGACTCAAAACCTGTAGCTTTGCAGCGTGAAACGAATCACCGGCTTATTATTCAGCTTGCTTTGGTTGGCATTGATGCCCCTCCAAAGCCTGCAAGCCGCTGTTCCACAGGCTTCCTTGGCCGTTCCGGCATCGCTGCAAGCCGGGCTGCTCGATGTCAAACAATCGCCCATCCTTTGCAGCGATGGGGTGATTCGCATAGTTACCGAAAATCCCCAGCTTAACCGTTCGACATCTTCCGAGCTTTCAGATGATGCCCCTGCCACACGCACCTATAGCTGGTGCGTGGATTGTCAATTCGTTGTTCTTGGCAGTGCGGTTAGCCATTCGTTTTTAACCGCTCCCCTCTTTTTAAATCACTGCAACTGGAGACTATAGGATAGGGCCCACTGCCGCCTTATTATCCCATTTCAATCTCCATTTATGCTCTATTTCCAAAAAATCACTTTTGGAAAGCAGGCAGGTGTGCGCATGCTCCTGGCAGTGATGTGCAGCCTCGTGCTTTCTGTATCAACCCATGGCCAATCGGCCCTCCAAATCAATCAAGGCAATGTGAAAGTAACCCTCAACGGATATGCCGATTTTGGCTATGCCGTAGGTCCGCAACGCGCCCACAAATACAAGGACTTCATCAGCGGCGATACGCTCAATGACTTCGGTCGACGCGATTTCACCAGCTATCCGCTGTACGTGAACCAGTTTTCGCTCTCGCTGGCCTATATACAAGCGCAACTGGATTATGGCGACAAATTCCGTTTTCGCGTTGCCTTGCATGCCGGTCACATCCCCGACGCCCTCACTTTTGCCGAGCATCCCTCGCTGCGGAATGTGCGAGAAGCTGCAGTTTTGTACCGCTTGAACGACCGCTGGTCGGTTGAAGCAGGTATTTTTCCTTCGTACTTTGGCTCCGAAGTACCCCTGAATAAAGAAAACCTGCATGCCACACGGGGATACATTGCCGACTTTGCCCCCGATTATGAATCAGGTATACGACTGGCCTACAGCCGCAATCCGGCCCACACCATTACTGCCATGCTACTAAACGGCTGGCAAGAAATACGCGATGGCAACGGTACCAAGGCCTTGGCACTATCTTATGCAATCAACAAACCCGGAAAAATTACAGGTAACTGGAATGTGTACCTGGGCGATGAACGTGCCTTTGGTGGCCCATTCTCGCAGTGGCGCATGTACCACAACATATATGCTCGATTGTTTGTAGGTGAAAAGTGGTTGCTTTTGCCGGCTTTTGATTGGGTAATTCAAGAAAAAGCTGGGCCGCAAAAAGGTTTAGGTGCCGATGGCTACCAGCAGGTGCTTGGCTTGGCATTTTCGGCACGTTATGCCTTACACAAGCACCATGGCATTGCAGTGCGCTACGATCATGTGCACAACCCGCAAGACATTGTAGAAGAATTACGCACCAATTCACCCAATGGCTGGCGCTCGTGCTCAGGTACGCTTACCTACGAATTTGTGCCCATTCCGCAGTTCACCTGGCGGGTTGAAGGTCGCTATGGCTTGAACAAAGATGCTGTTTTCCGAAATGCCAACAATGGAGCTACCCGAGCCGATTGGTATGCGATAACCACCGCAGCATTTCCTTTCTAAACATAAGGGCTTTGCTCGGTTAGTCGGTTTTGGTTGGCTTACTGGGCAAAGCTTTGATTTTCCAGCTAATACCGCCGCCAACAAACCAATAATGTTCGCGACTTGCATTGGGGAAGACAAGGGGAGTAGTTCCCAGCTGATTTTCAATGAGCATATCGGTACGCACATAACCCCCAAAAAGATCAAATTGGAAATTGGGCGTTAGCCTCCAAGATATGCCAGTGTTGAACATGCTTACGTTGCCTCCGCCATCGCTGGTTAAAAAGTCTTGTCGGGTTTCGAAGAAGGTGTAGAGGTTCTTGCCCAAATCAAAGTCGAAATGTACGAGGTAATACAAGTTGGGTGCGGGCACTAAAACCCCAACGGGTTGGTTTAGGCCAATGTTGCCAAGCGCACTCACGCGGTGACTGAGTGATTTGCTGCCCAAAAGCCCCAGCTGTACATTGCCTGGCATATCGCGCTGCCGGCTGTAATCGGCGCTGGCCTGGTGGGTATAACTGCCAATGAAGCCCAAGGAAAAGGGTTTGTTGTGGGTTTCGTCCATGAGGGTATGCCGCAAACCGAGTTGCAAGTTATTCCAACGCCCGCTGTAGCTGTTGGGGAAATAATTGTTTGGTGCCCAATCAATGAGGTTGGCGCTTGCCAATGGCTCAAAGGTGGTGCGATTAAAGCCCATGCGCGAGGCACCCAATTGAATTTCGGTTTTGTTGGTGAGGCCAAAGCGCACCAAAAGGTTGGTTTGTGCTGGATTGCCCTCGGCAAAAGTGCTGTTGCCCAAGTTGGTGCCGCTGAGCCATCCGCCTTGATGGCCCAGTTGCATTTGCAAATAGTGCTTGCCTACAGTGATGGGCGTTTGTCCAAAACCGGGTCGGTCGGCATCGATGCGCAGGCCGCGTTGGGCATTTGCCAAAAATGGTAAAAGCAGGCACAAACATGCCAAGTTTAAAACCTTTGTGTGCATGTTCAAAACTACTGAATTTACAACCTTTTATTAGGTCCTTTCTTCCTTAAGGAACAATCAACTTCTGAACACCCCTTCCTTTGGGCGATTCCAATTCGAAAAAGTACATGCCGGGTTCTAGGCCTGATGTAGAAATAGATTCAGCTGCATCGGTCAATTGGCCTTGGCGCACCGTACGGCCCTGCACATCACGCAAGCTCCATGCAGCGGGCTGGTCGAAGGCAAGCTCGATTTGAATTTTAAATTGCCCCTGATTTACGGGATTGGGGTAAACCGTAAACTGCACGGCACTTTTTTCGGGCACGCTGCTGACGATGAAACCGGTGGTTAGCAATACCCATTTGGGCTGACTGAAACTCACATTTGGAAAAAATAAGGTAGAATCGCGCCAAAACGACCATCCCTGCATGTCAACCGCTACGGAGCCCGTGCTCTTAAATGCCATGCTGAGCGTGGCGGCATGTAAGTTGGTTAAAAAGGGAGGCTGCGTACCTTGACTAAATGCGTATTGGCCAATGGTATAAAATCCAGTGGAGGAGCGTAAATCGTACAAATTGGGATTAAATCCCGGTATTTTGAAAAAGGCCATGTTTTCAGATTGCCAAGAGAAAGTTTCCTCCTCAACTTCTTGGTAAAAAAAATCGTGAACCGTCGAATCGACCATCATTTCACTGGAAATATCCCAGCGCAGCTGATTTCGGCCAAAGCCAATGTTCTTTACAGCAGGGGTTGACCACATAAAAAACCGAGAAGGTCCAGGCACCCCTTGAATTATCGCCGGTTCAAAATTGAATGCAAAACCTGGTTCGGTGCGCAGAAATACCACCGAATCGTTGGCGGGGAAAAGTCGGGCCAAAAAGTTTCTGTAGCCAGTTAATGTGCCATGCAAGGGGGCGGGCACTTGAAAAATGTTGCCCGTATCGGCCATGGTGCCGGTAACCAAATAGCTTGTGGTATCGTTCGGAAAGGGGCGTGCATCGCTGATGGTACGCACGCCCGGAAACTTTTTCTCCCACAAGAGTTGTCCGGTGAATTGATTAAAAGCTGCTAGCCAACCCATGCTGTCGCTGGCCAATCCACAAGCCAGGAGCTCATCGGTTTTGCCTTGCCGAAGTTTTTGAAAGTGATGGTCACCCGGCAGGGAGGCATGCCATACCCAAGTGTAACTGTTGGTATTCGGGTCGTATTGGGCAATGAATGGATTTAAATTTTGGGCAGAAGCGCCCACCAACGTATCGTTGCCCAGGTAGGAAGTGCCTTTGTAAGCACCTGTCAGCCATATCACTTGCTCGCCGAGCATGTCAAACACCCGAAAGTTACCGGCCGACATCAAGGTAGTAGATGAGGGCGTTTGGTACCTGCCGATATTGCTGTGTATCCGCAAACGCAAAGGGCCATATGCAGGGCCGCTGCTGCTTTCAGCTACGGTACTTACCATCAGGCTGCCGCTCCAGTCGCGGGCCATGGCGGTCCATTCATAACCCACCGAATCAAGGTCGTGGGCAATGAAGTAGTTTCGGGGGTTCGATTGGGCCTTGCTGTTTGCTGGCAACAGAAATATCAACCATCCCAAAAAAAAGAGGCAACTGGCGTTTTTCATGGGCTATGTTTAGGTGGCTAAGGGTTGTTTTGAATCATGAGTTTGGCAAATCGGCTGCCCTCGGGTAACGCCAGTTCGAAAAAATACATGCCGCCGGGCACATCAGCTACCTGAATGGATTCCGCTGCATCAGCCAATTGGCCTTGGCGCACCATGCGTCCCTGCACATCTCGCAAGGTCCATGCAGCGGGCTGGTCGAAGGCAAGCTCGCTTTGAATTTTGAACTGCCCTTGGTTCACGGGATTGGGGTAAACCTGAATGACTCGCTTTTCATTGGTTTTCACCGCATCACCAAAAGGAAGGAAATGCATGACCACCCAATTGTGTTTAAATGGCACGTCGGTCGATTGACCAAATACGGCAATGTCAAATCTGGCAGGATCAAATGCTTCTAAAAGCAACCTCACCGGGATGGCCAATACTGCATTGAATTGACTTAAAGAGAAAACTCGTTTGCTGGTGGATTGCCAGCTATCGAATTCGATGATGGCTTCCCTGTGAAAGCAAAATCGACATTCCAATTGCCATACATGAAAATTATTATTTGGCCATGTCGCTGTTTCGTAAAAGTGCGAAACGGGGTAGGTTCCAGGTGCATCTTTGTGGTAAAGCAAGCGGCCATTGTGCCGCACTGAATCCACTGCCTGCGCCGTCGGGGCCTCCCGGTCAAAGTAGAGCTGATTGGTAAGCTGATTCACGGTCGTTGCCGTTGGCAAGGAGGCCATTCCGTTTGAGCTTAATGTAGGCAATAGATCAAATCGGGTATAGGGGAATGACCGAAGAAATACAACTGAATCGTTGGCAGGAAAATAGCGTGCCCAAAAACTTCTGATACCCGTAAGTGTGCCAGTCAGCGGGATGGGTGTTTCACTGATGTATCCATCGTCGCGACAAGTGCCCGCTAAAAGGATGCTGCCTGGCACCTTAAAATCGGCAACGGCGTCGCTCAGGGTGCGGATACCGGGAAAATGCCTTTGGAGGATGATGTTGCCATTGGTAGCATTCAGTACTACCAACATGCCCGTGCTGTCGTTTAAGGAGCCACTGATGGTGAGTCGGTGTGGGAAAGCGGTCTGATTGCTGTGCCTTATTTGGTGTATGCTACTGGCGCCACCTGAACTGTCTTGCCATACCCACGAAAATCGGTGATTTTGCAGATTCATACCGCCTACAAAAGCTTTGCGATTGCCCACGATAGCCGGGAAAAGCGTTAAACTATCGAGTTGACTGGTGTCTGTGAAAAATCCCCCTATGAATGCGTGGTTCATAGCATCTTCAATGCTATTCACACGCATCTTGCCAGGGTAATAGAAGGTCTGGGTCGGTACAATGGGGCTATACAAAGACCCATACTCCCTCAATCGTAGGGTCCCCGTTTCGGGAGAAATGCTGTCGATTTCAGGAAGTGTAGCGGCGAAAAATCGCCAGGTATAGGTTGAGGCAGCTGTCCATTCATAGCCAAGTGAATCTAGCTCGATGACACGCACATACTGAGCAGGCGTTTGGCCTTTTGACTCGAAAAGTGTCAGTAGCAAGCAAAAGCTGAAAATCAAATATTTCTTCACGGTTCACGCAAGATAACAAATCCCAATGGCGGGAGCAAACATTTGTTTTTCTTGAAGGAGGCGACTTTTGATTGGTACAGTACCTCGGGCTGACCTGTGACACCTGGTATTTGCACCGACTGGCTTTTATCGCTGTTGTTCAACACCACCACCAAACCCTTTTTTTCGCCAGCTGCACGCCGGCGGAAAGCGTAAACCTGTTGTTTATCTGCCGTGAGCAGGGTTTCGAAACTGCCATCGCGCAAGGCGGGTTCGCTGTTGCGCAATAGGCCCAGGGTACGGTAATGGGTCAATAAATCTGCATTTACCGCCACGGTTTGTGGGCTCGCATACAGACTGCCGTCGGCTTTGTAGCGCTCGGGCTCGTAGGTAAACTCTTCCCAAACCATGGGCTTGCGGCAATCGGGATCGTTGGCGCCCCACATGCCCACCTCATCGCCGTAGTACACCATGGGTGCACCTACATAGGTGAACTGAAACACGGCAAACAGCTTTTGCACGGCGTATTCGGCTTCGGTGGGTTTGCGGGTGTTGTAGCTGGCATTGCTGGCTTTCGATTTGCCGAAATAATCGCCCCAATCGGCGTAACGGGCAAAATCGCGGTTTACAATGTGTGAGGCGATGCGGTTGGCATCATGCGAGCCAAAGAGGTTTTGCATTACGCGGTAAGCTTCGTGCGGATAACGTTCGCGCAGTTCTTTGAGCTGTTTATCAAACTCCGACGTTTTGATGCGCTGTTTTTGGTTCACAAAATAATCGGCACTCACAAAAGCGAAGTTGTAGTTCATGATGGCATCGAACTCGTCGCCCTCGAGGTAAGGCGCCACCTTTTGCGGCACATCAATGACTTCGGCAGTGAGGTAAGCTGAGGGGTTAATCTCTTTCACCAATTCGCGCCAGGCTTTCCAAAAAGGATGGGCCACACAAAATGCTACATCGAGCCGCCAGCCATCGATGCCCTGGCTGAGGTCGCCCGTGCCTGTAGGGTCCATCCAGCGGCGGGTGGAGGCAAAAATGTATGCACGCGGACCGTCAACAATGCCGTTGCTGTCTTCCTTGATTTCGGGCAGCGACTTCACCCCAAACCAGCCGTCGTAATCGAAACGGGTGCCGGCCGCCGGGTCGTCCCAACTTTTGATTTCAAACCAATCGCGGTAAGGCGATTCCTTTTGCCGGGCGATGAGGTCTTGGAAAGGCTCGCTGCCCACACCCAGGTGGTTGAACACCCCGTCGAAAATGATGCGCATGCCGCGGCGGTGGCATTCTTTGATGAGGTGCAGGGCAAGCGTATCGGCTGAGGTCCATTGCCAGGTTTCGGGCAAGTAATACTGCTCGCTGGCCATGATTTCGAAGTCGCCCTGCGGGTCGGGACCGAGGTACGGATCAACATGGTGGTACATCATGCCGTCGTATTTGTGGTGCGAGGGCGACCAAAAAATGGGGTTGAGGTAAAGGGCCGTAATGCCCAGGCTTTGCAAATAATCGAGTTTGTTGATGATGCCCTGCAAATCGCCCCCGTAACGCCGGCGGGTGATGTTGTAATTGAGGTCCTTGCCGTTTTGTTGCTCCCAAGGCTGGAGTTCGTACCAATCGCTGGTCCAGGGGTGTATTTGCCAGGGCGAAAGCGTATCGTGTGGCCAAGCATAAAACTGACTTCCCACAGGCGGGTCATTCGTGGGGTCGCCGTTGTTGAAACGATCGGGAAATATCTGGTACCAAACCGCTTCTCGGGCCCATTGGAGCGGGTGCTGTTGGGCAGTGGAGAGGAGAGGCAGGAGGCAGCATAAAAGAAGGAATGAACGCATATTCGAATATAGGCAATTGCCTTGGTTCGAAAAGGGCTGCCCTTACCTTTTCACCCAATGCCGGTGCAAACTGTAACCCTGCCTCAAATGCAGTTCGAGCAGGTAGCTGCCTGGTGAAAGGGTGGTGGTGTTCATTTCAAGCGTCGTTTGCTGGGTCAACTCCATGGATTGTTGGAGGCGGCCGTGAATGTCATACAGCTTCAAATAAACGGCATCTTTGGGCAGATGCATGGCCAACCAATCGCCACCCGGATTGGGCCAAACCTGCCAGATGGCATCGCTCAGGGATTGAATCCCCACATTTTGAACCACAAAATCACCCGAGCTGCTGCTACAACCGTTGCTATCGGTTACCACCACGCGGTAACGGCCGTTTTCGAATACCGACAAGCCGGGACCTGTAGCACCGGGCAAAAGGCTGTCGTTGCGGTACCATTGGTTGCCGCTGGAAGCACTGCTCAGTAGGAGGCTGCCTTGACGTGTTATGGTAGGTTGGGGAGGAAGCGGCAATATCAGCACATTCACCAAGGCCGTATCGCGGCAACCATCGGGATGCATGGCTACCACCGAAAAGAGGGTATTGCCGGATGGTGGCCAGGCCCGTGTTTGCGCTTGGTTTGGATTTTCGACGAGGCCAGCGGGTTCCCACCGGTAAGTTGCGGCATTCCATGCCGCGCTCGCTTGCAAAACAACGGTATCTCCTGCACAAGCAGGCGGCACGGTGTTGGCCAACAGTTGCGCGGCTGGAGTGATGTATATTCGGATGGAGTCGCTGAGCACTGCGCAGCCATTGGCATCCGTTACCTGCAGGCGGTAAGTGGTGCTCACGGCCGGACAAGCCAGCGGATTGGCCAGGTTAGGATTGTTTAATCCCACTGATGGGGACCATTGGTAGCTGAAATTGCCCGATCCGCCACTGATGCTGCTTTGTAAAACCACACAATCGCCTGCGCACAGGCTGTCGCTGGTAAAGCCAAGCTGCAAAACCGGTCGGGGAAGAATGGTCACCACCACCGTATCGCGCGAAACCCCGACGCTGTTGGTGCCTTGCAGCCAATAAGTTCCGGATGTTCTGATAACCAGGCTGCGCACGGTATCGCCTGTACTCCACAACCACTGGGTACCGGGTTGGGCTTGAACGGTCAGCAACAGCGAATCGCAAGCCGTGGTATCGGGTCCCAGTTGTACGACAGGGGCGGTTAGCTGTTCATAAGCCCCCATGTCGGGCGGATTGTTGCGTACCCGCCCATTGATATCGGTGGGAACTTCGGGTAAAAGCAAGCCACTGTTCATCAAAGCCGGTGCGTTGGGGATGAGTATGCTGGTGCTGGTGAATTGTGGCGGCACCGAAACCGAAAGCGAATCGCGGCCGGTGGCAGTTTGGTAAGCGGCCAAAGTGGTGTGGATAGGGGTTAAGTTGGGACCTGCTGCATACAAGTTATTGTAATTGCTCACAGCATCTTGTGAATTGATAGACAAGTGAAGCGCATGGTTTGCCGTTGCTGTTCCTTCGTGCACCAAGACATTGTTGAACAGGCGACAGTTGTTGGTCACTTCCAATTGCAAGGCCACCGAATACACCCCGCCGCTCATGCGCACGCTGTTGTGGGCATACAAATGATACGACCCGCTTGCCCTGATGCCATAGGCAATGGGCGAATTGCCGGCCGTAAAGCTGATTTCGTTGTTGGCAATCAAAATCGGCTGATTCGCCCAACCGCTCGAAGAAATGATTTGGATGCCATGGCTGTTTTGAGCGCCACTGAGCACCGCAATGCGATTGCCCACAATGCGGGCCCTGCTGTGTCCCGATAGTAAAATTCCTGCAGTTGAAGACCCACCTCCTGCTTCAATGAGGTTATTTGAGATTTCGGCAAAGGCGCCCCCCACCACGTAAATGCAGTTGGTGGAGATGCCAAATATGTGGTTGTTTCTGAAAATGGGTTTTTGCAGCAGCGAAAAGCTGCTTCCGGAGGCGGTTATTCCTTCGTTTGCCCCCCTGACAATGCAGTTTTCAACCACCAAATTGGAATCGCAGCCACCTTGCACAACATACTCGGTGCCAGAACTTGTGGAACTGACATGGCCCCACAGCACACAATTCGAAAAAGTAAGGTTATGGCCCCGGCCTACAAATACCACGGCATTGTTATGCACTGAGGGCAGCTGCCTAAAAGTGAGTTGGTGAAAGCGCATGTAGGCCACCCGGTTCATCCACAAGGTGTTGGTGTTGGTGCTGGTGGTGGTGCCGTTGATGATCACGGACGTGCTGTCGCTACTTTCCGACCGGAAGGTGATGGTATTTACAGCGGAGGCGCCGTTTACGGAATCAATCAGCAAGGTTTCGCCATAGGTGCCATTGCGCACCCAGATGGTTACCGGACCAGTCACCCCAAAGCTGTCGAGCCGTTGCAAGGCTGCAGCAAAAGTGGGGAAATCGGGATTGACACCGCCCAAGCTGTAGTTGCCGCTCATAGGCTGGGCCAACGCAGCCTGGCCACCTGCAAGCAATACCAAACACCATAGCCATTTTATAATGCTTGTTCTTGTTGGAAGTAAGGTCATAGAGAATGGATGAGCGTTTTGTTTGCAGTGCCTACCGGGGGCATACACTTGTGCTGTCAAAATGGTTGGTGCCACCGATAAAATTTCAAAAATTATTGTTTCATGACCTTCAAAATGCTCGGTTGTGCACCTCTTATTTCAATCAAATACATGCCTTTTGGCCAGTCTGATGTTGTTAACTGTGTTTTGCCATGCAGTGTACCGGTATAAAAGGTTTGTCCGAGTGCATTCCGGCAAACAAGATCGGCTTCAGGCATATCAACCGGTAATTCAATCTCCAAATAATCTGAAAAAGGGGAGGGATAAGCCTTGATGCTGGCCACGTTCAACACAGGTACGTTGGTTTGGGTGCTGGGCAAAACATCGCACTGCAGATAGTTTTCCATTGCTTGTCCGCTGCTGTCGTAGCAGGTGGTGGTATAGTTGCCGCTATCTTCTGCTGCTATTTCGGCCGTACTAAAGCCCATCAAGCCAAGGTAATATTTGTACAAACCTGAACGCAAGACCACTTTTTCAGTAAAAGCTGGGGTCGAGCTGCTTCGGCATTCCAGGCCTCCATTGATGATGTTGTTGGTGTGCGCAAAGCCTTGTTGGTACATCTTGGCAGTGCTGTAAGCACCTACTTGCGGCAGCCACTGCCCATGCATCACCTGGTGGCAAGAGGGTTTGGGACATTGCGGCATCATCCAAAACCACAGGGCCGATTTGAAAGCAATCACCCCATCGCGTTGCAAGGAGTCAGGGTCGTTGAGTAATATGCCCTGGTCGTTGAACAAAAATTTGCTGAATTGACCGTAGTTGTAGTTCCACGATAACTGAATGGGGCCACGGCCATAATAGCCTTTGGCCGGATTGGGCGGATAAAGCGGATGTGCCTGCGAATAAACACCTGCACTGTTGGCCGGGGTATAGCCCACCTCATGCACAAAGTAAAGTCCCCACAAGGCATAATCGCCAAACGAGCCACCACCAATGGGGAATTGCCAACCTCCGGTTGTTTCTTTCGAGATGTGCGCGAGAAAAGCAGCCAGTTCACGCTTGTTTTGCTGGTTGGAGGGGGTATTGACAAAATCGCTGAAATTCACCACTTGAGTGGTGATGGGCACATTGCTTTGCAGCCAATTGGCGTCAGGTTCTGCATAAAGGTATTGTTGGCCGCTGGCAAGTCGGGTAACAGTTATGCGCTCGCCCCAAACGCCGGTCTTCCTTTCAATGGTTACCCGGTAGTCGGCCATTTCCTGGATGGCTTGCTGCAGTTTTTGGTAGGAATAAAAGTCGGAGGTATAGCCTTGCGGGTGTCCTGCTGCTGTCCCGGCTCGTTGAGGGAACATCGCCTGCCATTGTGCCTGATTGATGAGGTTAGATAAGCCCTGCCCTGAAACGCTGCTGGCAAGGAAACACAAGAAAAAGGCAAGGTGCCTAGTAAAAAACTTCATGCTCGGAAAATTAAGCCAAAGCTACGTTTAAGCAGCAAGCTCTACAAGCTGTCTGATTTTCAGTGGCTTTGGTTGGAATGTTCGGTTTTAAAGCGTTTGGGTGTGATTATCCCAAATCGGCCCACAATTTCTCGAGCGTCAGGTAAGTAATCGGACAAAAAGTGCTGTTTTTGAGGGTGATGTTGGGGCGTTTGAACAGCACGTCTTCGTCGGTGTAGGGGAACCGCCGGCAGTCGGAAGGACGCATATCGTAAATGCTGCAGGCGTTGTCGCTGCCCAGGAAGGGGCATGGCGAGCTTTTGACCACATAATCGCCTTCTTCGTCGAGTTTGAGGTACTGCTCAATAAAGGCTCCTTCGCGCATGCCCAGCCCTTTGCTGATGCGCTTGATATCGGGCGTTTTAAATCGCGGAGAATAGTTTTTACAACAGGCCGCGCACGACAGGCAATCGACTTGCTCAACGGCCGCTTCGTGTGCTGCCGGTTGGGCCTTGAGAAATGCCTTTTTGTCGGATTTCTGCAGCAGCTTTTTGTAGTTCTTCTGCTGTTCGAGGGCGCGTTTTGGCCAATTGCCGGGGAGTGAGGTTGCCATGCTTGTGGGGTCGAATTTAGCGCCAAGTCTGGCTGTTTTGCAAGTTTAATCTGTGCTGGGAATGAGGAGATGCGTGGAACCAACCGGGTCAGGAGGATGGTAGAGCCGGGTAATTTAGGAAATCTTAAACCCTTGTCCCCATTTGGTTTTTGTACTTTTGCGGCCGATATGGCTTTGTTTATAGCAACTTTCAGCGCCCTTTTTTCGGTGGTTAATCCCTTGGGAGCCATGCCGGTTTACCTGGCCCTTACAGCCAACGACAGTCCGGGCTGGCGCGAAGTACAAATACGCAAGGCCGCCATTTACCTGGCCTGCATCCTCATCGCCTTTTTCCTCATAGGCAGCTACATCCTCGATTTTTTCGGCATCAGCATCGAAGGTTTGCGCATTGCCGGCGGTATCATCATCACCAAATCGGGCCTCGATTTGCTTCGCTCCAAATCGGAATATTCCAAGGGCCGCGCCATCAATAAAAAAGTGAAACAAGAGGCCCTGCTGAAAAACGACATCAGCTTTTCGCCCCTGGCCATGCCCATGCTGGCCGGACCAGGCAGCATTTCGTTGCTCATCAGCATGGCGCTTGAGCTGCGCATCATTTGGGACTACCTGCTGGTGATTGCGGCTGTGTTGACCATGGCCTTTACCACTTACCTCATTTTGCGCATTTCTCCCCGTTTGGTGGGCTTTTTGGGCGAATCGGGCATCAGCGCCCTCTCGCGCATGATGGGTTTTATTGTGCTGGCCATCGGTATTCAGTTCATCGCCAATGGCGTGGTGCCCATGCTCGAGCAGGTGTTTAGATAAACAAACTGCTTATGGCGCAAAAAACGACTTCGGATAACTGATTTTCCACATCCCGCGCAAATTGCCTAACTCAAAGTTCACCGCCTTATCATTGGGATAAAACTTACGGATTTGCGCCAGGGTTTTGGTGTGAATGTCGCCCTCTTTGAGCAAGCCATGACAATCGAGGCAACGGGGATTCGGGATGGTAATGGCACCGTACCAATCGATGCGGTCGCCACGGTCGAACCAGCGAGGCTTCGGCTGCTCGAGGGCTGCCATGGCCTTTTCCCATTCGGCTAAAAGCGCAGTTTCTTCCGCATTGGCAGCATTGGCCGGATTGCGGTACTTGCTTGCCACACGGCGGATGCTGATGCCATGATGTTGGGCCACCGAATCGGTGAGGGGCAAGGCACGTTCGTTGCAAAAGGCCACCGCACCGTCGGGACCAACCGCTTGGACTTGCGCCATCAATACGCTGCTGAGCGCTTGAAAGGCTTGTTGCGACAAATAACGTGAGGTATCGAGCACTTGTGCTTCCAATGATTTGGTAGGTCCTGTTTCGGTTATTTCGGGAGCAGCCTTTGCTTCGGTTTCTGCCGCTTGTTCTGAACAAGCCAGCATGCCCACCGCCAAAAGGGGCAAGATCCATTTTACCACCTGATTTTCTCCTTGTTTAAAAATGATGCTATGCCTTTTTGACAATCGTCGGTGGCGCGGGCTTGGGCATTGCGGTCGGCAGCGAGGGCCAAGGCTGCTTGGTAAGGCAGGTCCTGCACATCGGCCAGCAGCTGTTTGGTCATGGCCAGCGCACTTCCCGAGCAGTTTTTGGCCAGGTTGAGGGCAAATTGCTGCACTTTATCGGCAATTTCGTCGGCAGGAGTCACAAAGTTGATCAGGCCCTGGTGCTGGGCTTCGGTGGCGCTCAACAAATCGCCGGTGAGCAACAACTCACGGGCTTTGCCTTCCCCGATTTTCCGGGCCAAAAACACCGATACAATGGCCGGAATAAAACCTATCCGCACTTCGGTATAGCCGAAATTGGCTGCAGGCACCGCAAAACAGAAGTCGGTGACCGTGGCCAGTCCGCATCCGCCAGCAATGGCATGGCCTTCAACCTGACTGATAACGACCTTCGGGCCTGTATAAATCATCTCGTACAGCTCCATCAAGTGTCGCGAATCGGCCCGGTTTTCGTCATAGGTGTTTTTTTGTAGTTGTTGCAGGTAGCCCAAATCGGCACCGGCGCTAAAAACTTCGCCTTTGGCCCGCAGTACAATGATTTTGCAGGCATCAGACGCATAAAAATGACCGAAGGCTTGTTTTAATTCTGTTACCAGCTCGGCGTTAAAAGCATTGCGCTTTTCGGGACGGTTGAGGACGATGTGACCGATGCGGTCGATGAGGTGGAGTTCGAGGAATTGGTAGTCCATAAGGGAATTTGCAAGGCGCCTTCTTCGGCCACCAACCGCACGGGCAGCTGGTGTTGGGCAGCCAGTTCTTGTAGTTTCCTACAATAATAAGGCGAATTCGACGAATCGAGAAGCAGCCCTTTGTATTTGCCCAGCTGGGGTGCCAACTTGCGCCAGGCGGGTTGGTTCGAAAGCAGCAGCCAATCGGCTTCGGGCAAATCGTCGGTTACAGCTGCCTTGCCTCGCAGGTGCAGCAAACTGCCGCCTTGCCAGCGCCACAACTTGCTGCTGCTGTCGTTGAGGTGGATGCCTTTTTGGATGCCGAGGGCGGTAAAGTGCGGATGCTGGGGAGCAAATGGGGCAGAGCGCTCGGGCCCCCAATACCAGGCTTGTTGTCCGAAAACCAAGGCCCCGGCGGCTTCGCGGCGGTTGTCGTAAACCACCAAAAGGGCCTGTTGCCGGTCGGCATGCAGCTGCCAAACGCCCTTGCCCAGCAGCAGCAGGCAAAGCACCAGGCTGATTTGTCGCATCCGCGCACTTTGGTACACATACCACCAACTCAGGCTCAGTAGCAGGGCGGAAAGCAGGATGGCGGCAATTCCGTCGAGTCTAATGCCGCTGCTTACCGCGCAAGGCAGCCGTTCGAAGGCCATCACCAAGTCATTGAGCCAACCAATGCCGGTGCCCAAGAGCCAGCCCAGCGATTTGGCCATGACAGGAAAGGGCGATAAGGCCAGCACCAACAAGCAACCTCCCAGGAGCGGCGCCATGAGGGGTAAAACCAGCAGGTTGGTGAGCAGAAAGTAATTGGGAAACTGACCGAAATAATGCAAGGTCAAAGGCAAGGTAAACAACTGTGCAGAAAGCGTTACACAACTGAGCTCCCAAATTTTATACACCCACCGATGCGGCACGTAAATCGATTTGAGCAGGAGCGGCTGCAAATACACGATGCCGGTAACTGCTGCAAAAGAGAGCTGAAAACCTGTGTCAAACAGCCAAATGGGCTGGTACCACAGCAACAGGAGGGCAGCCCCCGACAGGGTATTGTAAACGCCTGCTTGCCGCTGCCAGTGTTTGCCCAAAGCCAGCACCGTGCACATGAGGCTGGCGCGGGTTACTGAAGCCGACAGTCCGGTTACAGCCGCATAACCCCACAAACTGGCCAGCAAAAAGGCGAGCAGCAAGCCTTTTTGTTTGCGCAACAGTTTCCCTAAAACCGTTTGCAACAGCAAGTACACAATGCCTACATGGAGGCCCGAAACGGCCAGTACATGAATCAAACCGCTGCTGCTGTAGGCCTGTACCAAATCACTGGGCAGGGCAGAGCGGTCGCCCAGCAAAAGTGCCTGTGCCAGGGCGCTGCTTTCGGCACCCCGCAAATAACTGCGCAATTGTTGGGCAGCCGTTGCCCGCAAACGTGCCGGATGCCACCAGGCGTAGCTGCCTTCTGCCACGTGCCATTGTCCAGCTTTCACATAAAGCTGGTAGTAAATGCCCTTGCGTGCCAGGTATTGCCGGTAGGAAAAGCCATGCGGATTCCTGTTTTCGGGTGGCGGACCCATTTGCCGGCTCCATACCCACAGCCGACTGCCCGCTTGCCAGTCGGGATGGGTTTCGGCCAGGTACAACAGCAGTTCGCCCTTGGCCGCAACTACCTGCTGATCTTGCTGAACGGCTTCGATGCGCGCCGTGGTTCGGAAGCTTTTGTTCCTCGCCGCAGGTGGGTCATTCAACCGCACCAACAGCCAGCGGTTTTGCAGTTCTTCGAGCGGTGTGGGTTGTCGACTTTGTTCAAATTGCCACGCCCTGTCGGCACCCAGCAGCAAACAAGCCAGTGCTAAACAAATACCCGGCAGCCAGCGCAGCCTGAACTGATAGCGCCATGGGAGCTTTTCCCAAAAGAGCAGCGGAAGCAACAAGAGCAGGGCTGCAGTCCAGCCGGGTAGGGGCGGCACCCACCACCCGGGCAGCACCGGCAGCATGCCCAGTGCTACAAACAGCAGCAGCCTGAAAAGGGGCACCTGCCGCCAATCGAAATCTACCTGCAATTGCATGCTTGAATTTAGGCAGCAGGTAGCGAGGCAGGATGGCTGTATATAAAACTGTATATATACAATTTTGTATACAAGCGGGTCTTTAGGGCATTTTGGCTTCATTCTTAAAACCAACCAAATCAACAAGCGGCTGCGTTAGATATGCATGCCGTAAAACAAGAATCAAAGTTCAATTGCTGTTTTCCAAGTAAAGGAGAAATGGTATATTTGATTTTAGATTATCGCCATGGAATCCATCATTCTCAAAAGCAAATCGAAAGAAAGTTTAAACTTATTACTTGCTTTGGCCAAGAAAATGGGCATGGAAGGTGCTTTTTTATCCGAAGAAGAAGTTGAGGATTTATCACTGGTCAATGCCATGAAAAAAGGCAGGACGGGTCAGTACGTTGATGCAGAGCAATTGATTCAAAGCTTGAAAAAGTGAATTTGTTGATTGATAAGTCCTTTGAAAGGGATTTGCGAAAAATCAAGGACAAGTCCATTCGGCTGAGGGTTGCTCAAATTCTTGAGGCTGTTTTGGTGGCTGAAGGCTTAGATGGATTAAACCAAGTCAAAAAGCTATAGGGCGAAAACCATTACTACAGAATAAAAGTGGGGGATTACCGCCTCGGTTTTGCGTTTGAGGATGACACTTTGACCGTTCTGCGTTTCCTGCACAGAAAGGACATTTACAAATACTTTCCGAAGTAAGGTCATAAGTGAAGAAGGTAAATCAATTAAGAACCATTTATCTTCGTTACATGCCCAGTCTCAGCCTACACCGCTTTCGCATGCGCCGCCATTTGGCGTCACGGGTAGACAGGGCGCTGGCGTTTTTGCCCATGAGCAGCAAACAAAAGGCTGTCTTGGTAAAGGCGGTTCACGAAGGAGGCTTTTGGCTTTCCTTTGCGCTTTATTGGCTGTGGCCGGCTGCCCGTCCCGCCATTTTGGTCTTGTACCTGCTCGTTTGGGCCAGTCAACTTTGGCTGGGCGGTTGCCTGCTCACCATCCTCGAACGGCATTACAGCCACAGCCGCACCACCATCATGGATCCCTGGCTGCGGTGGATGGGCCTACCGCAAAACCACCAGTGGCGCATCCGCCTTACCTTATTTGCCAGCAGCGGTTCGCTGTTGCTGATGTTGCTCGAAAGGATGGGGTATTTTTAGGCCGACTGCCACACGCACTTAAAATGCGGAATATTCGCCTCCCAAAAACGCTCGCCTTGGGGTAGAAAGTTGTTTTTGCGGTAAAACTCCAGGGCGTGCTCCTGGGCGTGGAGGTAGATGGGGCGACCATCTCTGGGAATCAACGCCAGCATGCCCCGCAGCACCTGCTCGCCATAACCCTTGCCGCGCGACTCGGCCAATACGGCCATGCGCTCTACCTTCCAACCCTTGTCGGTGCTGCGGAAGCGCCCGGTAGCCACACCTTGTCCGCCCACCCGCAGCAAAAAGTGCCGCGAGCTGCTTTCAAATTCGTCGTATTCTTCTTCCGCATCTACCTGCTGCTCTTCCACAAAAACCACCCGGCGAATGGCAAAAACTTCGTTGAGCGACTGGCTATCGGTGATTTCTGAGAAGTCCACAGTGGGTTGATTTTCGTGAATGGCGGTCATGCGAATTTTGCTTAGTTTTGTCGCTTCCAAATTAACCCAATAATAACTGCTCGTTATGGCAAATCAAAAAATAGTGGAAGCTTTGGGCGCTCAGGCCGATTACCTGTTGGGCCACACCTCCAAAACCATCAGCAAAGAAATGTTGCACGCTCCGGGTGGCGATTTTGTAGATCGCATTTGGGCGGGCTCCAACCGCAATAACCAAACCCTGCGCAGCATGCAGGCACTGTACGACAACGGTCGCCTCGCCGGCACAGGTTATTTGAGCATCCTGCCAGTTGACCAGGGCATCGAGCACTCCGCCGGTGCGTCGTTTGCGCCCAATCCCATTTATTTCGACAGCGAAAACATCGTGAAGCTGGCCATCGAGTCGGGTTGCAATGCCGTAGCTTCAACCTATGGCGTTTTGGCCTCGGTGTCGCGCAAATACGCCCACAAAATTCCGTTCGTGGTTAAAATCAACCACAACGAATTTTTGAGCTACCCCAATAAGTACGACCAAATCATGTTTGGCTCTATCAAAGAAGCTTGGGAAATGGGTGCCGTGGCCGTAGGTGCAACCATCTATTTTGGTTCAGCCGAATCGAGCCGCCAAATCATTGAGGTTTCGAAGGCCTTTGAAATGGCACATGCGCTGGGCATGACCACCATTTTGTGGTGCTATACCCGCAACAACGGCTTCAAAGTAGATGGCGTTGATTACCATACCGCTGCCGACCTTACCGCACAGGCCAACCACCTGGGCGTAACCATTCAGGCCGACATCATCAAACAAAAACTTCCCACCAACAACGGCGGTTACCTGGCTACCAAGCACGGCAAAACCCACCCCAAGGTGTACAGCGAGTTGAGCAGCGACCACCCCATCGACCTCTGCCGCTACCAGGTAGCCAACTGCTACATGGGCCGCGCCGGTTTGATCAACTCTGGTGGCGAATCAAAAGGTGCCAGCGACTTGGCTGAAGCTGTTACAACTGCCGTAGTGAACAAGCGTGCAGGTGGTACCGGCCTCATCTTGGGCCGCAAAGCCTTCCAGCGCCCCATGAACGAGGGTGTAGCGTTGCTGAATACCATTCAGGACGTTTACCTCGACAACAGCATCGACTTAGCATAACCTAAATACAACCGAATGGCTTGGTTTAAGCGTTCCACCGCTGGGGTGACTACCAGCACCGATGATAAACTCGACGTCCCCGACGGCCTGTGGTTTAAATGCCCTTCGTGCAAATCGTCTTTGCTGTCGAAAGACCTCAAAGACAACAAATTTGTTTGCACCCAGTGTAACTACCACTGCCGCATTGGCTCGGCCGAGTATTTCGAAATCATTTTCGACGACAACCAATTCGAAGAGCTCGATGCCAACATGACCTCGGGCGACCCATTGAATTTCACCGATACCAAGGCGTACAAAGACCGTTTGAAGGCTACCATTGCCAAAACCGGTTTGAAAGACGCCATCCGTTCGGCGGTGGGCAATGTAGAGGGACTGCCCTTGGTGGTAAGCTGCATGGATTTCGACTTCATTGGCGGATCGATGGGCTCGGTGATGGGCGAAAAAATTGCCCGCGCCATCGACAAAGCCCGCGAACGCAAGTGTCCGGTAATGGTGATCAGCAAATCGGGTGGGGCACGCATGATGGAAGCCGCTTTTTCGCTCATGCAAATGGCCAAAACCTCGGCCAAGCTGGCCCAGGCCGGACAAGAAGGCGTGCCTTACATCTCGCTCATGACCGACCCAACTACTGGTGGGGTAACGGCTTCGTTTGCCATGTTGGGCGACTTTAACCTGGCCGAACCCAATGCCTTGATTGGTTTTGCCGGTCCCCGCGTAATCAAAGAAACCATCAAAAAAGACCTGCCCAAGGGCTTCCAGTCGGCCGAATCGGTGATGGAAACCGGCTTTATCGACTTCATTGTCGACCGCAAGGAGCTCAAGCCCACCCTGGCCAAGCTGCTGCGGTTGATGGCGAATTAAAG
>Ga0075157_10000851_pt1 | contig 21097 bp, 12 predicted proteins | sample JI81BgreenDNA_FD_70967 | JGI IMG/M metagenome (GOLD analysis project Ga0075157, IMG submission 70967) | Wastewater effluent complex algal communities from Wisconsin, to seasonally profile nutrient transformation and Carbon sequestration -... | ecosystem: Engineered > WWTP > Effluent > Algae...
CGTGGAGTGTTGGATGGTGGACCGCCGGAGAAGAAGGCGATCGACCCGGAATTGAATTGAGCCGGAGTGAAGGATCAAGTAGGAAGACCGAAGACGTAAGAAGAAGCACATGCAACTAGGACCGACCAAACTCATCGCCATTCGCAGCGGCAGTTACGACTACGCCGAAGTGGAATTGAGCGATTCGCTGCAACTCGTAGGGCCGAACAACGCGGGTAAGACCACGTTGATCAACACCCTGCAATTCCTCTACCTGGACAACCGGAACCAGATGGTGTTCGGTGACCACGACTCAGAGGCCACGCGCGAGTACTACTTCCCTGACCATTACAGCTACCTGCTGTTCGAGTGTTACGGTCCGGGTGGATCATACATTCTTGGCTGGCGCGGACAGGGCAAAGCCAGCGGCGGCGACCCCGTGCGTTTCACCTACGACGGTACGTACGACATCAACGACTACATGGATGGCGACCGCGTTGCCGATCCGAAGAACGTGTTGGCCAAGCTCGCCGAGCGCAACTACCGTGAGCTGAAGGATGCCGCCGCGCATCGCGAAGCCTTGCTGGTGGCCACCAAAGGCGATAGCAACGGCATGGGCATCGTCCACCTGACGGAGAACGACCGGTATGCGCACTTCAAGGAAGTGTTGAAGAACCTGCTCAGCCTGCGAAGCATCGACCAGCACGAGATGAAGCGCAGCTTGCTGATGTTGGCAGGCATTCCGCCGAACCGGCCGGCTTTGGAAGCGAACCGCTTGATGACCGAAGAGTTCGAGCGCATCCGTGATCGCCGTGTGAAGCTGAACACGCTGAAGGCCGAGAAGGAACGCTTGGAGAAGTACGTGGCCATGAGCGACGTGCGCATGGGCCTGGAAGCTCGTCTCGCCACGGTCTACAGCGACCTGATGGAGAAGCGCCGCAAGGCCCACGACCACAACAAGCACGTGAAAGAGGCCATCGTGGCCAAGCAGGAGGCGCTCGAGAAAGAAAAGATCAGCACGGCGGAGATCCTGAAGGACTTCGACGACCGCATCGCTGAATTGGCCGGTGCGAAAGGCCGTGCCGAAGGTGATCTCGCGCGTATCGCCGACCTGAGCAAGGGTCTCGGCGACTTCGTGGAGAACCTGGAGCGCGAAGCGTTGAGCAATGCCAAGGAGCGACTCACCGCATTGGATCGTCGCTTGGGCAATGCCGAAGAAGCGGACCGTCAGCGCACCGCCCGCAGCCTGGCAGAAGTGACCGGTCGCGTGGCGAATACGGAACGTGCCATCGCCAACTTCGACAAAGCGCTGATCACCGAACTGCGCAGCACGCTGAGCGAGGAACAGGTGCGCGGCCTCTCGCAGCTCTTCAACCTGGACCTGCTGAAACTCCCGGTGGAGAAAGGCGGTGTAGAGCTGAAGAAGCGCAAGGAGGTGGACAAGTTGTTGAAGGCCATCGCTGAGAACATCACCAACGACAAGTACGCCGACTCGTTGATGACCCTGCCGCTGCCCGACAACAGCCACGCGTGGAAAGAGCTCGTGGATGTGAAGGCGCTGAAGAAATCGCTGACCGACCTGAAGGCCGATCAAACGCGTCTCTCGCAGTTGATGGAAGCCATCGAGAACCGGGAGCACCTGGCGAAAGAGCGCGCCACCACACAAGCCGAGGTGGATGAGCACCACAAGAAGCTGGCCCGTTGGGAGCGCCTACAGACCGAAAAGCAGGACGAACCTCGCTTCCAAAAGGTCCTGGCCGAAGTGACGAAGGAGAAGACCACGGCCGACCGCCAGCGCAAGGAAGTGCGCGACAAACTGGAAGAGATCGGAGTGAAGTTGTTCGAGCAGCGCACTGCGTTGAACAAGGAAGACGAGCGTTTCAACCGCCTGCTCCAACTGCTCGAGCAGTGCGTGCCACCACCCGACCTGGAGGCGAAGGGCAAGGAGCTCATCAGTGTACCGAACGACGCCGAGGACGCGATCGAACTATACCGCAAGCTCACGCTGGAGCACAACGGCATGAGCCGTGAGATGGACCAACTGCGCTCCAAGATCGAGATGGTACTGAAGAGCGACATCATCGGTCCGAACGAGATGGAAACGGTTCGTCTGATCCGCGAACAGATCGAGGGGCTGCCCACCTTCGAGGAAGCGTTGCGCAAGGATTGGGACACCTACCTGCACCAGTTGCGCGCCAACTTCGCCCAGGTGTTGAACGGTCTCAACGACATCAAGATCGCTGCGGACCGGTTGAACCGTCGCTTCACCAACGTGAGCGTCTCGAACCTCGAGAGCCTGAAGATGGAGGTGATGGACCAGAACGATCTCGTCGGTGCGCTGCGCGAACTCGCCGAGACCGATCACACGGGCCTCTTCGACGACAGCAAGAAACTGGATGCCGCATACCAGAGCTTCCGGAACAAACTGAGCGAGCGCATCACCCTGAACTACGGCGACCTCTTCACGCTGCGCTTCACCGTGAGCACGCGCGCCGGCCGCACACACAGCTACGACAACCTGCAGGTGGAAAGCCACGGTACGGCCATCACCATCAAGGTGTTGTTCAACCTGTTGATCCTGCGCAGCATGCTGAAGGAGGATCCCAAACAGAACACGCCGCTGAGCCGTGTGCCCTTCTTCCTGGATGAGGTACACTCGCTGGATGCCATCAACCGGAAAGCGGTGTTGAGCATGGCGAAGGACCTCGGCTTCATGGCCATCACCGCAGCGCCAGAACCGGTGAGCGAGGTGGACAGCCTCTACTTCCTGCGTCCGAAGAACGGCCGTCTGGTGCTCCGCAACGAACTGCGCATCGGCGTGAAGTTCGACGAGGCGATGGCGGAGGCGTAGACCTTGACCGATCAATACGTGCAAGCCCCGGTGATGAGCCGGGGCTTGTTGCGTTTCAGGAGTCGGCCAGCGCTGCAGTTGCAGCTTCGTCCAAGAAAAGGCGGTACTTCTCCTTCTTGACCGGACCGAGTCTGTCGTAGAAGCGTACGGCATCAACGTTGAAGGAGGGCGTCTGCCACTGCATACGGGTCACACCAAGTTCGAGTGCGCGCTGTGCGATGCACTTCATAAGTTCCCTTCCAATGCCTTTGTTCCGCGCCTGGGGCCGAAGGAACAAGCAGTCCATGTGCATGTAGTACGCCGCATCCCAGGTGGAGCATTCCACGGAAAAGGTGGCGTAGCCGATCAGCTTGCCCGCTTCTTCCGCAACGAGACAGTAAAGGCGGGCATCCGAGGCGAAGATCATTTCGTGGAGCGCATGCTCTTTACCTGCGGGTTCGAACTCGGATCGCTCATAGGCGGCATGTTCCGCACAGAGTTCCACAAGTTCTGAAAGGTCGGATGGCGTGGCCTGGCGAATGGTCATGACGAACTGGTTGCTGAAAATTAGTCATCCGCGCGCAGACCAATTCCCTGTCAACACCCGTCTCGAAGAACGGAACTATCACATGGAACCAGGGTACTGAAAGGTGCAAACGGAGAGCAAGGTTTAACAGGAGCTACTAACGCGGATCCCACCTACCCCGTTCAAAGGCTTCACGGGAGATGACGACCGAGTTGGAACATGGACCATCAGGAGCGGCGCCGACGGAATGCGACCACTAGGACCAGCACGACAGCTGCCGCTAGAACCCACCACCCATACCTGTCCCAGAAACCGATCTCGATGGGCTCCACATCACCGACCAGGACCAGACCAGCCCAGTAGTAAGGCATTGAGAGCTCCTCATCGGCGGTGGCTAGGTGATCCAGTTTGGCCTGGCGAAGTGCTTCGTGTTTCGGGAGACCCTCGGCAAGGAGCTCATAGAAGCGCGTGATGATCGCAGAGCTGGTCTTCTCATCGATGCTCCAGAGCGACATCACGAGGCTGGGGCAGCCTGCATAAGCGAAGCTGTAGCCCAAGGAGCGAACGCCTTCACCATCATCCATGCCGGTACCCGTTCCGCAAGCGGCGAGCACGGCAAGTTGTGCGCGTAGGTCGAGCTCGTAGATCTCGTAAGCGTGCAAGTAGCCATCCGCGTCGGGGCCGTCACCACCTGAAGGATCGTTGGAGCCATCCTTATTGAGGACCAAGCGCGAATACATCGGGTTGGTCGCATTCATTTCCGCATGGGTACCCAAGTGCAGGATGCCGTGGTCACGCAACCCGTTCCGGAAAGCTCGCTCGGTGGCACTGGCACCCAGGAGCAAGCTGGCGTTGAAGGTCCTGCCCAGCTCCTCGGCAGCGCGCATGGCGAAAGGCTGACGCACGTAGCGCAGGTAATCGCGGTCGATGCGGCTGCTATCCGTGGTGCCGGCCAGATAGCGTTGCTTAACCTCATCGGTGAAACCGGGTGCCAACGCGAGGGTCTTGTGTGATCGTTCCCGTGTGAGCTCGGCGAACTGGACCGCGGTGGTGGCACTGAGCAGGTAGGCGATGGTGTAGCGGTGCAGCAGCAGGTTGCTGGTCTCCATGCTGATGGAAGGATCCTGCGTGCGCAGCACCTCGAAATTGACGAGGCGTAACGGTCCATCGGGAATGATCAGCAGTTCTTCACCTTGCAGATGTGGAAGCAGCGGTTCCACGAGTTGCTGATAAAGCGTGAACGCAAGCGTACGGTATCCGACATTGTCCCGCCCGGCGATGGCGGCATTCAGATCAGCAACGCGCTTGGCGAGTTGGTCATCGTTCAACTTCACTAGCACGGATGAGCTGCCGCTCACTACCAAGGCATACAATGCCGAAGCACTTTCCGCATAGGAGATCACGGTGCGACCCGGTTTCAGTAGTTGCTTCCGCAGGGTTTCGATGGATGTTGCTGCCTCGCCGTGACGCAACGCGAAGTAGCTCGGGTGATCCTTGCGCAGTTGGTCGAGGAAAGCCAAATAGGCCTTTTCATGCTCGTGAAGGCGTGTGGCACTGCTGGGGTCTTCGGGATCGATGATCAATGCCTGCAGCAATTCCTGCTCCAGTGAGATGATGCTATCGGGGATACCGGAGAAACGGATCCCTTTGAAAGCGTTCAGTCTTTCCTTCAAGAGGATCGAGCGATCGGCTTCCGATACGGCGAGGAACCTGTTGCATGCGGCTTCCATGCCCACGGAATTGTGTGAAGCATAGGCAAGGTCCATGGCTAGATCGAAGAGACGTTCCTGGGCACCGGTCAGCAGCAATTTGGAACCGGCATCATCCATGTCCGCCTTGTTGCGTGCGAGCGCGGTGATGGCGAGGTCGATATCGGCGTTCCATTCGTTCCATTGGGTACTGGATGGCTGTGACCCGGCGAGCGCTTGTTCTGCACGCACCTTCCAGTAGATGGCGTCGGGCACGATATGCGGTTCGGGGTATGTGCTGGGAAGCGGACTGCTGCGAAGGTTCGTGATACGGTCATCCAACACATGCAACGCCTGTTCTGCGTGGGCTTGTGCTGCGGCAGGGTCACCAGCAGCGAAGGCGGCTTCGGCCGACAGGCCATCGATCTGCGCCACCATGTGGTGGGTACTATCGTGGATCCTAACGAGCACCTGACGTGCGCGCAGGAAATCGATCGCCGCATCGGCCGGTCTCCCACCCTTGACCCGCGCAGTGCCACGCAGCTTAAGGGTGTAGGCGAGTACGGCATCCGTATCCGCGTCGCGCGCCTTCTCTCCGGCGGCGAGGCTGACACTGAACAAGGAATCGGCCTTCTCGAAATTCCCTTGTTGAGCATGGACGTCGGCCAGCTTCGCGGTGGCGCGGACGTATTCTTCGCTGTGGCGGCCGAACTTGCGCTCGCTTGCATCGACATACGCTTCCAACAGGACTTGAGCCTTCTCGGGGTTGCGCGCATTGAGCTCCAGATCGGCATAGCGTTCCTTCACAGCCAACAACTGCGGGTCGTCCGCTTGAAGCACCTGGCTTCTGTCACGCCAAGCCATATCGAGGAATTCGCGTGCCCGCCCGTTGTTGCCGCGTTCGAAATACACGGTGGCCAGGTTCACGTAGGCGCGTGAACGGTTGACCATCGCCTCGTCCCGCGTGAACTGATCCTCGGTGGAAGCCAGCAACCGGTCGTAGATCCGGAGCACCTCGTGGTAGTATTGTTGCGCACGGGTCACATCCCCCGAAGTTTGCCAGAGGACGGCGAGATTGCTATAGGCCGTGCCCTTCCGGTTGAGGATGGCTTCTGAACCGCCGTTGCCCAGTTTTTCCAAGGCCTTCGTGTAATAGGCTTCCGCTTCGCGCACACGGCCGAGACGCCAGGCGGACACCCCAGCGGCCGTAAAGGACTCGGCCCATTGCGCGACGGGAATGGAATCGCCTCGTTCGTACTGCGCGATGGCTTCGAGCGCCCATTTGCCGGACCTGCGGTAGTCACCAAGCACGCTGTGATCGAACGCGAGGTATTGGCGGGCCCGACCGCGCTGGCCGATGGGAACCGACGGATCACTATCGGCGACCACCACGGCGATGGAATCCACGCGGGCACACTGTTTCAGTTCACCCACATCGTAATAGATCCAGCTGAGGTCGAACAGGGCCTCCAGTTCGTTGGTCGCATTCTTCCTGGCTTTCACCAGTTCGTAGATGCGCTCGGCCGCAGCGATGCTCGCTGGAGCATCCTCCACCTTTCGGTAGGCTCGTCCGTATTTGTAGAGGTAGCGATGCAAGGAATCAGCGTAAGCTGTTCCCTTCACTGCTTCCAGTTGGAGATCGATCTCGCGGATGAGCTCAGGGAAACGTTGGGCTTCATACAGGTCCCCGATGCGCTGGTGGCGTGCGGCGACGGGATCCACCTGCGCTTGGACCGCGATGGCGCAGCAGATCAGGGTCGATACCAGCAAACCGCGCATCGCCTATTCCAGTTCGGCAAGGACCATTTTCGCCTTGGTGGCGTACGGATGATCGACCGCAAAGGGAACCGCTCGGGCGGTCACGAGGTCGCCACTTCGCACCAAGGCCAGGAAGCCGAACCAACGGGCCTTCGCAGCGAAGGCGGAACCTTGTTGATCGGCCACGGACAACAGCAGGGGCGCAGCACGGTCGGCACGGTCGGCATTCAATTCCGCGCAGCCGATGAAATAGCGCAGTGTGTCGTTGGAAGGTTTCTCTTTCAGCAGTGCCGACCATTTCGTGATGGCCTCGTCGTTATCCCCCAGCTTGTAAGCGACCATGGCATCGTGGAAGGCATGGTCGTGAGCTGCGCTCATGGCAACGGGCAAGCCCGGATCAGCTGCGTAGTGGTTGGCGAAGGCGCGTTCGTTGATGTTCGGTCTGGTGATGTACCACCAAGCAGCGCCGAAAAGAACAGCGACCACAGCGGCATATTTCAAGTAAGAGATCCACGATCCACCACTTCCCTGTTCGGTCACCTGTTCTGCGCGTACCTGCTTCAGCACGCGTTGCAGGCCACCTAGTTCAATGGCCATGATGTTCTCCCGCTCCAGGTCGACCTCTGAGCGAAGTGCCGCATCCGTAGCCAGTCGCTGCTCGAAGGCGAGGCGCTCATCCGCGCTCAAGCGACCCAGCACGTAGGCCTCTATCCGCTCGAAGGTGGGTTTATCCAATGCGCTCATGCTTCATCCGTGTATTCGTCGCCTGCGATGGTCTTTCGCGAGGCCCGTAGCTTCATCATGCACCGGTACTTGATGGTGCGGATACTCTCCTCCTCCACCCCCATGCCTGCTGCGATGGCGCCCAGGTCCTTCCGTTCGAAGTAGAACTGATCGAGCACTTCGCGGCATTTGTCATCGAGCCGGGCGTACACATCCCGCAAGCGGGCGAGCTTCTCCTCGGTATCGTCCGGCACATCTGCTCGAACGTCCGGCTGGCGATCATCGTGTAGGACCCTCATGTGTTTATGCGCGGCCGACCGCACCACGTCGAGCCATTTGTACTTCGCCACCCTGAACAGGAAAGCGCCTGGTTCGGAGGCATCCTGGATAGCCCCCTCCCTCACCTTCAACCAGAGCACGGTGAGCGCTTCCTGGAAAACGTCCTCGGCATCGCTGGTGGTACCGCTGTTCTTCAACACATAGTGCTTCACCGCGGCGAAGTGCTCCTTGTAGAGCGTACGCACGGTCTTCGGGTCGTTCCGCTGAAGACCCGACACCCAGGCGGGTGGAGCGGCGATATCGGCTTTGGCTTGCACAGGGAGAGTGAAGCGGAGCACGATAATACGGAGATCGGTCGTGTTGGTGCATATTCCAGGGAACGACGGCCGGTCCGGACCGCCTTCCAACACCCTTATCGGGGATGTTCCCGGAATGTGAACACGACAAGCCAGGTCAATGCTCCGGATCCAAGCTGGACCTCGGCGGAATGGTGATGAAACACCCGATCCGCGCACATACCAAGACCTCAATGCCATGAATACGGATCGCAGCAGTTGCTTTCCCCACAAGTCCAACACTCCAGCGCTACATGCCGTTCACATTCGCAGGGTTCACCGATATAGCCATACATCAACCAACGTCACCCATGCGATCACGCCTACTCTCCGCGCTCATCTGTGCTTCAGCATTCAGCTCCATCGGGCATGCACAGACCCCGACCCTCCTCAAAGACATCAATCCCAGCGGGGGTTCGAACCTGAGCAGCCTGACCTGTATCGATGGAACGATCTATTTCCAAGCGGACGACGGCGCACATGGCGCCGAACTCTGGAAGTCGGATGGTACGATGAACGGAACCGTGCTGGTGAAGGACGTGGTTCCCGGGGCCAACAGTTCCTTCCCAAAGGACTTCATGTCGGTGAACGGCTCCATCTACTTCACCACGAACGATCTGGCGAACGGCGTGCGTTTGTGGCGCACCGATGGAACCGAACAAGGCACAGAACTCGCCCTAACGCTGGATGATGTGCCGGGTTTGCTGGAGTGGATCACGTTCGTGTCCTTGGGTGACCGCATCTTCTTCCGCGGCTATGAGGCAACGACCGGACGTGAACTCTGGAGCACCGATGGCACCCCTGGCGGCACCCAGCTGTTCATGGACATCAATCCAGGTGCGTTGAACAGCGGCTTCCAGAACCCGACGGTGCATGATGGAAAGATCTATTTCAATGCCTCCAATGGAACGAACGGTGGCGAGCCTTGGATATCCGATGGCACAGTGAATGGCACTTCCATGATCGCGGATATCGTTCCGGGTGGCCCGGGGTCGTCCCCTTCCCTCTTCACTGCCGTCGGTGACCTGATGTTCTTCCGCGGCGCCACCTCAGCCACGGGTGATGAACTGTTCGTGACCGATGGAACAGCGGAAGGCACTTTCTTGGCCAAGGACATCTACCTCGGCGCGAATAGCAGCCTTCCGTCCTTCCTGACCGCGCACAACGGGTCACTTTACCTGCGGGCCTACAACTTCAACGGGAACTATATCTGGAGCAGCGATGGCACTCCAGCGGGCACGGTGCAGGTACCCATTCCCGCAAGTGGTTACACCTTGGCCGAGAACCTCTGCAGTCACGACGGCTGGCTCTATTTCTCCGGCTTCAATGGCACCTCACGACAACTATGGCGCACCGATGGCACCGCTGAAGGCACTGAGGAGCTCGTGCTATCCGGCAGCGATACACCACAACCATTGAACCTTTCCGGTCCGATGATAAGCTGTACCGGTCAATTGTTCTTCCGAGCGAACTACGCAACAAGCATAGGCCAGGAACTGTATACGCTGAGTTCGTCCACTGCCGTGAGCAATACCGATAGCCCAATGATCCGGTTGCATCCGAACCCAGCAGCCGATGTCCTATCGGTAGAAGGTTTCCCACCCAACTCCGCGTTAGAATTCCATGGTACGGACGGTCGACTTGTTCTAGCGGTACCTGCTGCCAGCCAGGTGGACATCAGGGCCTTGAAACCGGGCGTTTACGTAGCGCGCCTCTTGGATGCCACGAATAGCATCGTGCTGCAACAGAAAGTGGTCGTCGATCGATAGGCGCTCGGTCGACATGGACCGGAAGCGTACCGGAACAATGATGCCCGTGAGAGCCCTGACCTTCAAGGTCGGGGCTCCATGCTTTTCTAGGGCAGAGCTAACGGAATAAGTGCATTCACTTTACGTGGCACTAACTCCAGTGGTCTTGAAGCTGGCAGCATATGCACGAAACGTAGATCAATGGTGATCGGAGCCTAACGCCCAAGCGAAGCCGGAGCCCAAGTTTTGCGGCCCGATGTGCTCCCTCCATAGATCCCTCGTCGCCCTCGCCTTCGGGCTCCTTTCATTCGGTCTTTTTGCCCAGCTAACCATCCGCGGTCGGGTGACCGACCAGACCGGCGCCACGGTGATCGGGGCCAACGTGGTGGTGAAGGACACACCGGGTGTGGGCACCATCACGGATCTCGACGGGCTCTACACCCTACAGCTGGACCGCACCACAGCCGTCACGCTCGTCTACTCCTTCATCGGTCTGGCACCCCAAGAGCATGTGGTGCAACCGCAGACCAGCGTCGTGGTGCTGAATGTGGTGTTGAAGGACAACAGTGTGGAGTTGAAGGTCTTCGAGGTGGAAGGTAAAGCCCGACGCGGCAGTGATGTGTACCTCGATCGAATGAAGATCAACTCGGCAACGGCGTTGGACTTCATCTCCCGTGATGTGATGTTGAAGACGGGTGATGCCGATGCCGCAGCAGCCGTGCGTCGTATCAGTGGTGTGAGCACGGTGGGTGCGTTCGTCACCGTACGCGGTCTTGCCGACCGGTACCTGGTCACAGGGATCAACGGCGGTCGTGTGCCCACGTTGGATCCGTTCACGAACAACCTTCGATTGGACCTCTTCCCAACGGGATTGATGGACAATATCGTGATCACGAAGACGCTGACACCGGACCTGCCGGGCGATTGGGCCGGGGCCTACTTGAGCATGAACACGAGTGATTATCCCCAACGGCTCACCGTGAGCGTGGCGACCACCGTGGGATACAATCCGAACAGTAGTTTCAAGGACATCGTGAGCGCAGGAACAAGTAGTACGGACTGGCTGGGTCGAGATGATGGTCTGCGTGGCATACCGGATGGTGTTCCGGAAGCCGTGGAAGATTACCCGGTTTTCCAGAATCCCTCGTTGTACCAGCAGCTCGGTCTGCTTGGGATCGGAAATGCGTTGACACGATACGGGATCACCGGAACCACCCCTGGCTTCAACACCACGACGATGTCCGCCGGGAACCCCTTACAGTCCGTGGCACTCGCTGAGTTGGGCCTTCTTGCACCCGCACTTGTATTGGACCAGAATGCCGTGGCCACCGCGGTCAACAACTACAACAACACCTACGACCTAGCCTATTTCTCACCACGCGTGAACGGGGAATTGGCTACCCTGAACAGCGCCTGGGATAACACCCGTTGGCGTGTAGGTACAGCGCAAGGGAGCCCGAACTACAACCTTTCCTTCACCATCGGGAACCAGGTGGATCTCTTCAAAAAGGCGAAGACACCGAAGCAGCTGGGCTATCTCTTCGGCCTACGCTACGCCACGGAGACCCAGAATGACGAGCGTTCCACCGTGCTGCGTACCATCGAGCGATTCGAGGACGAGAACCCAGGCGACACCTTCAACCGAAAGGGAGAGCAACGAGTGAGCGTGGTATCCGCCGGCTACAATGCGTTGGGCAACCTATCCTTCAAACTGAACCGGAACAACAGCTTTTCCCTCTTGGCGATGGGGAACGTGCTCGGGCAGAACAACGCCCGTTACCTCACCTTCCTTGATCCCACGGTGAGCGGTGAGACGTTCATTTCCGAAGAGCAATTCTGGGAGCAACGCAAGTTGTGGGTGTTCCAATACGGTTCGAAGCACTTCATCCCCGCTATCCAGCTCACGGTGAACGCCGATGTATCCTACTCCGATGGTGAACGCGACCTGTTGGATCTGATGGTGGTACAATACGTGAAACCACCGGATGGGCAGCCCATCACCGATGTGGATGGCGCTTTGCGTCCACCGGGCCGTATCTACCGCTTCCTGAACGAGCAGGTGATGGATGGCCGACTGGGCTTCGAGCTTCCATTGGATGAACCTGGCAAACAACGCACCTTGAAATTCGGCGGTTCTTACCGCACCAATGAGCGTCGCAACGACCAGAAGTATTACGTGGTGATGGGCGCACCCGGCCCTGCCCAATGGGAGGAGTCTGGAAGGTTCACGATGCGGCCCGATGGTCGCTTCACCAGCATGTATGCACCGTTCGGTTCGTTCAAGGACAACGACATCGGGATACTGGACGTGAGCGCCGGCTACCTGATGGCCGATTACGCGATCACCAAACGATTCCGGATAGCGGGTGGCTTGCGCGCCGAATACACATCTCTATTGAGCGACATCTACCAATACTACGTGGATGGGCTGGCCCCGGAAGACCCCAGTCGCGGAACGGTCGGCGACCTTAGCGTGGGTGGTTCCAGCTCACCCGAACCGAAGCCTGCGATCCCCGGAACGATCGAGCAGTGGGACCTACTCCCGAGCTTGAACTTGATCTGGAAGCTCAACGATGGCGAAGAAAAACCGATGAACCTGCGCGCGTCGTACTTCCGTTCCTTGAGTCGCCCCAGTTTCCGGGAGTTCTCGGTGGTTCAGTACTATGACTACCAACTACAAGCACCGGTGTACGGGAACCCCGAGTTGAACATGACGTCCGTGGACAACTACGACCTCCGACTGGAGCGCTATTTCAGCAGTGGTGACAACATCTCGCTGAGCGGTTTCTTCAAGGACTTCCGCAACCACATCGAATTGTTACAGACCGCCCAAGGCGGATTCACGTGGCGGAACGCAGCGCGGTCACGGGTTATCGGTGCAGAGTTGGAAGGTCGTGTGAAGCTCTTGAAGCCCTTGGAGTGGCGTGGAAACCTGACGGTGATGGATTCCGAAAGCGAACTCTTCGTGATACTCGACGATCAACGCGTGGATTACAAGACCCCCATGTTCGGTCAGGCTCCCTACATCGTGAACAGCACGCTCACCTATTCACTGGATAGCCTGAAGATGGACATCAGCGTATCCTATAACGTGCAAGGGCCGAAGCTGGCGGTAAGCAACGCCGAGTTGGACCCCACAGGGATCCGGGCCTATGAGATGCCGCGGCATGTGATCGATGCTACACTGAACAAGCGCTGGGGCAAGCATTGGAGCACCACCTTCCGCGTGCGCGATGCGTTGAACTCGCCGATCCGGCGCACCTACCTCTTCGAGCAGGGGTACACCGGCGACTTCGATCGCTTCGCGTTCGGCACCGAATACTTGCTCACCCTCTCCTATTCCATCCGCTGACCTGTCATGTCATCCGCTCACGCGACCTCGCTCACACTCTCGGTAGCACTGCTCGGATCAGCATTCTGCCCATTGTCGGTCCATGCCCAGAACGATATCGAGAACGTTCGCGTGGTGACCTACTACATCACGGATACGAACGATGCCACGGACACCATCGGTGGTGGACTGGCTGCAGGGTGTACGACCTATAGGGTGTTCATCGACCTCGCTGAAGGACGTTCGCTTCGTGGACTGTACGGGCGCGCCGGACATCCGCTGCATATCACGAGCACCGCACCGATCTTCAATCACCTGGACCGTGGAAAGCGGTTCGGGCACGAGGTCAACAACAGCGCATTGGATGAAGGTCTTGTGGCCCTTGACAGCTGGCTATCCCTTGGCGCAGCGAGTAATCAACGGTTCGGTATCCGCAAGGAACTGGACGCAGACGGCAGCATCCTCGGTGGCTCGAACAACGATGGTGGCAGTGCGGAGATCACCGAAGGTCTGCTGAACAACAACATCGCTGGTGCGGGCATACCGCTTACCACGCAGGATGGACTGGTGAGCGGAGCTGGCACCATCATCCCACCGAATTTCCTCATCACCGGCGATGATCCTCGCCAGGCGTTCGCGGACAGCACGCTCATCAACCTCTTCCACTCCGAGGACTTCCGCATGGGTTGTTCCACGCCAGGAGTGCAAGGTGTAGGTGACGAGAACGAGTTGCTCGTAGCTCAGATCACCACCTGTGGCGAACTCAGTTTCGCCCTGAACATCGAACTAGAACTGAACAATGGTGACGTGGTGCGGTACGTGGCTGCTGACACGCTGTTGGATGCCGATGAGACCCCCAATGGGCTGCTCACCTACCCACAACAATGCGGTTGTACTGATCCGAATTTCCTCGAATTCGATCCCGCCGCCGGATGCGACGATGGATCATGCTCAACTGCGATCATCTTCGGATGTTTGGATACCGAGGCGTGCAACTACGACGCGAGCGCCAACTTCAACATCGCCCAACTCTGCTGTTACGGTCCTTCGGATTGCAATGGACTGGACATCACCTTGGTCTGCCCGGATGTGAGTGTCGTTGACGCTGCTGCGGTGCTGACTCCATTGGTGGCACCGAATCCCATCGCGAACGGACGCATCACCTTCCAAGGCCTCACAAGTCCTCTCCGCGCGTACAGGGTCCTGGATCTTGCTGGACGTGTGGTATCAGAGAACAGCGTTCCTGGTGGACCGATGGAGATCGATGCATCCGATCTCTCGACCGGCTCCTACATCCTGGAGTTCGTGGTGGGTACGGCGAAACTGCACCAGGTGGTGGTGATCCCGTAACGGTTCGCGACACGAACACCATGTTGGCCACACGCCACACCTCGTCCATGCCACCGACCATCCGGCCAGCCGCCCGTATCCGCCGGTCGCGTCGTCGATTGACCGAGGAGCAGGAGATCCAAGCACAAGTCATCTTACGATCGACGCTACCGGAAGACGGCGGTGCGTGGAACCGCGCGAAGGCTCATGCGCTCACGAACGAGCTGGCGCGCATAGAGCTTCCCGATCGAACGTTCACCGCCTATCTGGAACGATGGGGATTTGTTCCGGACAAGCCCCTGCGAAAAGCCCATGGAGCGGATCCGTTCGGTATGAAGGCGTGGATGACTTTGGACTATCCGATCATCGCGATGCAGGCGCGTGAAACAGGCTCAGAGATCCTCTGGTTGGGGTCGGCCCTATTGCCTGTGCTGCGCAATGCTCGCGGGACCGAGATCCGGAGCACTGCCGACCCTGTTGGAGAACACCTGGTCTTCGTGACGACGAATCGGGGTGACCGGGAATGGTTGGCCCTGGAATACGCGCCGACAGCAGGCACCATCATCAGCTTCCTTGACCTCATCGTACAGCACGAGCGAGCGATCGACCTCATCGTACCCGACATCACGCCGTTCAAAGAAGCCTCCTCCCTACGGTGGTTGCAACGACAAGCCCGTCGGGTGAACATCCACGCGCTTCCAGTGGTGAGTCGAACGATCAACCCGCGACGTTAGCGGCCACTTCATGTTTTGACCACGATCCCATCACATACGCTGGCGCGTGATGCGGGTAGCTTCGCCGCCGATCCGAAAGCCATGAGAACGCTCGCCCTTGCCACTGCCGCACTTCTTTCCATCAGCCTTGTGAACGGTCAATACGCACCGCCCGACCCGGGCGGGTTCGAAGGCTTGATCGTGGAGCCCTACTACGTGGCCGACGACGCGGATGCTGCGAATACCGATGGAGGACCTGGACTGATCCCCGGTGCGAAAGTCTACCGCGTCTATGCGGACATGCTGCCAGGGTACAAGATCATCACCGTTGGTGGCTTTCCCGGTTTCCCGATGACCATCGGCACCACCACCGCCTTCTTCAACAACGAGGACCGCGGCGAACCTTGGGGGCGGAACATTCCTGCGAACAACTTGGATGACAATACCGTGGCCATCGACTCCTGGCTGACCTTGGGTGCGGCCTCCAACCAGCACTGGGGTGTCTTGAAGAGCGCGGATACGGACGGTAGCATCATCGGTGGTGCCAACAACAACGATGGACTCATCGCGAACGATGCAGCCTGGGCCGGCACACCACTCACGGAGTCGGATGGCCTCTACGCCACAGGCACTGCACCACCGCAATTGGGATTCCTCGGCGACCCTCCGACCTGTTTCGATCCAGAAGGCTCCAACACCTACACGAACGACAACTTCGGCTGGTTCGTCCTTGGCGGCATCGAAGGCCCCACGGAGGAGAACCGGGTGTTGATCGGTCAGTTCACCACCGATGGCGAATTCTCCTTCTGCTTGAACCTAACCGTGAAGCTCCCCGCCGACTCGGTCTGCGACGATCCGAACTGCCACAACTTCATGGAGTTCCTAGCCACCTTGGAGCCAGCCGATACGGTGGGTGGTGGTTATGCTGTCCAGAACAAGTTCACCCATCCCACCTTATGTTTCACGTCGTCCAGCGCGGTAGTGGACTGTGAGGGCAACCCGGATGGAACGGCACTACCCGGAACGTCCTGCAACGACAACAATGACTTGACCGCCAATGACACCTGGACCGATGCATGCGAATGCCTGGGTGACGACTGCGAAGGTGTTCAGGGCGGTGACGCGCTACCTGGAACGGCTTGCGACGACGGCAACGGCGATACCGAAAATGATATTTGGTCCAGCACCTGCCTGTGTGCCGGCACGCCCACGGGCATTGAAGAGCGCGGCATGTTCGCGGCTGTATCCGTGGCCCCGAACCCAACAGCAGGGTTGACCACCATAACTTTCCCGCAAGGGCTGTCCGCAGCAACTCGGATGTATGTGATGAACGCCCTTGGCGCAGAGATCTCCACGACCACGTTGAGCATCCTCGCACCCGGCGCAACGCACACCCTCGACCTTACGGGTCACGCCTCGGGCATGTACCAGGTCCGCCTCGTATCCTCGGAAGGCCAGCGCACCTTGCGCATCTCGTTGCGCTAGTCGGCCATGCGTTCGGTATTCCTGTTCGGAATTGCCTTCCTCGCGCAGCTCTGTGTAGCGCAGGTCGAAGGTGTCTTCGTGGAGCGCATTCCAGCGCACGATGGGCTGACCACCTACCGCGTATTCATCGACCTGGAGAAGGACCATGTGCTCCAGACCATCTATGGTGATCGGAAACATACCCTGACGCTATCGACATCCACCACGTTCTACAATGACAGCGTGCATGGTGTGGCGTTCGGCGAACAAATGAAGTCTTCATCGCTCCGGGAGGGACTGGGATGGGCGGATTCTTTCCTAGCCTTCGGCTTCGCGAGTGATTCGCACAAGGCAGTGCCGATGCACTTGGATGGGGATAAGAACATTCTTCGATCCGCTCGCCAACAGGCGGTCCGCGGTGAACGGGACGGCCTCATGCACGCTGATCGTGTACCAACGACCACGAATATGAGCGTGGCCACCGGCTATGTCAATGGCGTGAAGGGCTCCCTCATACAGACCGACAATGGTGGCTGGGGTGTGCTCGGTGGCGTGAAGGGAAGTACACCCGAGAACTTCGTTCTCGTTGCCCAACTAACCACCGATGGCACGTTGGACTATGCGCTGAACGTACAAGTTCGGACGCCAGATGGCACCGTGGTGCGCTGCACACCGGACCCGACCGACAACACCGAGGAGCGGTATCAGCCCGCTTTGCGTGGAACGGTCACTCCGTAGCACATCCGCGAACGGAACGTTCCGGTGCGGATGTTAGATCCACATGAAGGCGCCGTTGGGAGGGAAACGGTACGATGAGGGATCCTTCACACAACCCTAGAGTGGCGCTAACCACGGGCAGACAGCCTTGGGGACACTTTTGACGGCCACCAGAAGCGTGGTTCCCTAGGTCAAGAAAACTCCCAAAACCCAAACCGACAAAGACATGAAGAATGTACGCAAGTCGATCGTGGCAGCCAGTGTGGCAGCCATGGCCGTAACGGGCGCCAACGCACAGTCCATCGGGGCTGCCTGCGGTTGTCCGCCTGTGAATTCCCGAACGCCGGTGAACATCTCCACCTTGGTGGATGCCACCACCAAGAACCTGCTCAGCGCGACGACGACGTTGACCTGTAACAACCTGTACACGCTGGACAGCCGTTTGTACGTGAACGCAGGCCAGGACCTGTTCATCGAGCCTGGTACCGTGATCAAAGCGAACTCGAACCCCGGTGCCGCACATGCCATCATCGTGGCGCGTGAAGGTCAGATCTGGGCGAATGGCAGCGAAACCTGCCCGATCATCATGACCGCGACCGCTGACCCCCTGGACGGCAGCTACAGCGTGCAGAACCGCGGCCAGTGGGGAAGCTTGGTCGTATTGGGTCGTGCATACACCAACAAGCGCACGGCTGATGGTGATCCCACAGCTACTGCAACGAACGGCGTAGGCACCATCGAAGGTCTTGCAGCAGGCGACGCTCGCCACCTGTATGGCATGCCCGTGGGCCAGGAAATGAACGAGGACAACAGCGGTGTACTCCGCTATGTGAGTCTGCGCCATGGTGGACAGATCATCGGTGCCAACAACGAGATCAACGGTCTCACTTTGGGTGGAGTAGGCAGCTCTACCACCATCGACCACATCGAGGTGATCGCGAACCTCGATGACGGATACGAATTCTTTGGCGGCACTGTGAGCGCGAAGAACTTGGTCGCCATGCATTGCGATGACGACTACATCGACTACGACCAAGGTTGGAACGGTAAGCTGCAGTTCGTTTATGGCGTTCAAGGTCCCGATAACAGCGGTGGAGCGAACAACCAAGGCGACAACGGTTTCGAGTGCGACGGCGACGACGCAGCGACGAACATCGGCAACGGTGGTATCTCGTCGAACCCGACCATCTACAACGCGACCATCATCAGCCGCAACGTGAACGATGAGGCGATCGAAGCGAAAGAGCGCACCTTGGGCACCATCGCGAACAGCATCTTCGCCCGTTCGGCGCAAGGTCTGAACATGACCACGGCCGTTGAGACCTCTTGGAATGCTGGTCTGTTCAACGTGAAGAACTGCACCTTCCAAGAAGTGACCAACCCCCTTCGCATTAACGGCGTGGTGACCGGAGCCGGTGCGGCCTTCACCAAGTTCACCACCACCGATGGCAACCTCGTAGTGGGCGCGAACAGCCTGATCGATGCCACCTACACGATGACCCAGCCGGGCAACGTGTTGACGGACCGCGTGAACCCTGTGCCTGCTGCTGGTACCGCCAGCACCACGTTGACGCCTCCTGTGGACGGATTCTTCACTGGTGCGAAGTACCGCGGTGCTTTCCAGCCTGGTGCTGAACCCTGGACCACTGGCTGGACCTTGGCCGCACAGATCGGTCTGGACGTGAGTGCAGCTGCTGGCTGCACCGGCGACATCAACCGTGACGGCATCATCAACATCACGGACTTCAACCTGCTCGGCGCCAACTTCGGCGGCAGCTGTTTCTAAGCGAAAACCCTGCTCCGCACCGCGATCGGGTGACCGGTCGTGGTGTGGATAGGGATCAGCACAACACCAACCATGAAAAAGATATTCAAACAACTTCTGGCTTGTAGCGCCCTTTTCCTGGGTGCTACGGCCGCGCAAGCACAAGGCTTGGAAGGCATCATCGTGGAGGAGTTCCACACGGTGACCCAGGCCGATGCCGATGTGATCAACAACGACATCGCGGGTAGCTCGTTCGCCATCACACCTGGTGCCAAAGTGTACCGCGTGTATGTGGACATGGCGCCGAACTACCGACTCTCCTCCGTGTTCGGTAGCGGTATCCCGTTGGGCGGAACGGTATCGCCGAACCCGCTTTCGATCAGCACGACCACGACGTTCTGGAACGATGACAACTTCGGTAGCGAAGTGCCCGGACAGACGCGTCGTATTGACGAAGGAACAGCTTTCGACAGCTACATCACCGTCGGTACCACGGGTATCTCCGGAGGAACCGCCGGCTGCGGCAGCGCTACCCAACAATTGGGTATCCGTCGCAACTTGGACACCAACGGCGACCTCACCACTTGCGGAGTCTATCCTGGCTTTACGGGTAACGACGGTAGCATTCCCGGCACAGCCCCATCGCTGACCTACAACCTGAGCGCCAGCGTCAACTTCGACGCGCTTACGGTCGATGGCAACGTGCTGACCATGGTGAACGACGGATGGTCGACGCTGCCGAACCAGACGGGTATCGACCCGACCGGTTCCAACGTGGTACTGGTCGGCCAATTCACCACGGATGGTGTGTTCTCCTTCCAGATCAACGTAGCGCTCGCCGATCAGAGCAACAACGTGGAGACCTATGTGCACAGCACCGCTGGTGCAGGTGAAGTGGTAAGCCCCTTCCTCACCTACCCGGCCGCCGCTTGCAACGCTCCTGTGTTCAGCAGCTTCACCAGCAATGGTCCGATCTGCGCTGGCAGCACGCTTCAACTGAACGCGCTCGCCACCGGTGATGCCACCATCACCTACAGCTGGAGCGGTCCGAATAGCTTCAGCAGCACGGCTCAGAACCCGAGCATCGCCAACGCCACCGTAGCTGCCACGGGCACCTACACGGTAACGGCCACCAACGGTTGTGCACCCGACGCCACCGAAACGGTGAACGTGGTCGTGAACGCACCGGCCAACGCGGGAACGAACGGCACGCTCACCATCTGCGCAGGCAGCACTGTGAACGCTGCTCAGCTCTTCGCACAACTCGGCGGCACACCACAATCTGGTGGCAACTGGAGCCCTGCATTCGCTGGCGCTGGCGTGTACACCTACACGGTGAATGGCATCGCACCTTGCACGAACGCCACCGCAACGGTGACCGTTTCCGAGCAAGCACAGCCGAACGCTGGCACGAACGGCACGCTCACCATCTGTGCTGGTAGCACGGTGAACGCCGCTCAACTCTTCGCACAACTCGGTGGTACGCCAGCTGTTGGCGGAACCTGGAGCCCTGCCTTCGCCGGTGCTGGTGTGTACACCTACTCCGTAGCAGCCGTTGCACCTTGCACCGGTAACGCCATCGCAACGGTGACCGTTTCTGAGCAAGCACAACCCAACGCTGGAACGAACGGCACGCTCACCATCTGTGCTGGTAGCACGGTGAACGCCGCCGAGCTCTTCGCACAACTCGGTGGTACGCCAGCTGCTGGCGGAACCTGGAGTCCTGCCTTCGCTGGTGCTGGTGTGTACACCTACACGGTAGCCGCAGTGGCTCCTTGCACGGGCAACGCCACCGCAACGGTGACGGTGACCGAGACCGCCACCGGCGTATGGTACCAAGACCTGGATGAAGATGGCGCTGGTGACCCCAACGTGGTGTTGAATCAGTGCGACCAGCCTGTTGGCTACGTGG
>Ga0075157_10000855_pt1 | contig 21044 bp, 18 predicted proteins | sample JI81BgreenDNA_FD_70967 | JGI IMG/M metagenome (GOLD analysis project Ga0075157, IMG submission 70967) | Wastewater effluent complex algal communities from Wisconsin, to seasonally profile nutrient transformation and Carbon sequestration -... | ecosystem: Engineered > WWTP > Effluent > Algae...
GTCATCACGACACCTTTGCCATGGATCCCGGGTCGCAGCCCGGGATGATCGAATGCTGTCCTTCGGCCATCATTCGATCACCTTTGGCACCGCGAAGAAGCCGCTGGCGGCCTCCGGCGCATTGGCCAGCACCTTGTCTGCAATGCCGCCATCGTTCACCACATCCGCGCGCCAGCGCAAATGCCCGGGCATCACGCTGGCCATCGGTTCGATGCCGCTGGTATCAACTTCGCCCAGCTGCTCGATCCAGCCCAGGATGCCGTTGAGCTGTTCGGTGAGGCCCGGCACCTCGTCGTCGGTGACGGCGATGCGCGCCAGGCGGGCGATCTTCTTCACGGTTTCGGCGTTGACAGACATGCTGTTGCCGCTAGCAGGCGCGCGCGCCGGCAACAAGTGGGGGATCGGCGCGCGATGGCATCAACGCGGCGCTGCGCGGGCTGTCAGCTCAGCGCTGCGCGGGCTGTCAGCTCAGCGCTGCGCGGGCCTGGCCGGCGATATGCGCCAGCATCGCCGGGCTGACAACGCCGCCGCTGCGAGCCCGGGCGATGGCGCCGCTAATGCGCGCCACGCGCACGGCCTCGCGTGTCAGCCATTGGCGGATGGTGGCGACAGGGTCGCCGCCGTCCGGCACCACGTTGCGCAGCAAATCCAGCCTGATCTGTTCGAAATCGCGGATCAGCGAGGCGGTGAGCAGCCGTTCCCAGGGATCGGCCGGCGACAGCGCGTGCGCGGCGCCACGTGCCCAATCAAGGCCGATCTCCTCGCCGATCAGCGTGTAGGCCTGCGCGGTTGCTGCCACGTCGAACCGCTGTTCGGTGGCAAGCAGCGCCACGCCCACCGCGCCATCCAGCGCCTCGATGTGGACAAGCCGGGACACCAGCGCCGGAGGGGCGCCCAGATCGGCAAGGCGGGCGGCCATGCGATCAAGCTGGCCGCGCACTTCGGCCTTCACCAGCGTGCCGATGGCATCGCCCAGCGCGGCAAGGCCCGGCGCCACGGCGGCGACCAGCGCCGACGCGCTGCGGCCGCCGCCCAGGCGGATCAGATCGGCCATCTGGGTGCGCAGCACGGCCTGCGCCTCGCGGTGCAGGGCCAGCGCCACGGCCGCCGGCACATCGGCGGTATCGATATCGGCCCACAGGCGGGCAAAGCCGAACATCTCGCGCGCCGCCACGAACGCCAGGGCAACATCGGCGATGCCGGCGCCCAGTTCCTCGGCCAGTTCGAACGGCGCTGCCAGGCCGGCGCGGTTGATCAGTTCGTTGGCCAGCTTGGTCGCCACCAGTTCGCGGCGCAGCCGGTGGTTCAGGATGGCATCGCGGTGGGCGGCCTGCATGGCGGCCGGGAAGGCGGCGATCAGATCGGCTTCCAGCAGCGGATCATCCACAACCGCGCTGCCCACCAGCGCGTCATAGGCGGCCATCTTGCCATAGGCCATCACCACCGCCAGTTCCGGCCGGGTCAGCCCCTCGCCGGCCTGGGCCCGCTGTGCCAACGGCTCGTCGCCCGGCAGGCCTTCCACCTTGCGATCAAGCCCGGCGCGGCCTTCAAGGCCCTGGATCAGGCGCTGGAAGGCCGGCACGGCAGCCGCACCGCCGGCTTCGGCGATGCTGAGCGCCTGGGTCTGGAGCCGGTTGTCCCGCAGCACCAGCGCCGCCACATCGTCGGTCATCGCCTTCAGCAGCGTATCGCGATCCGGGCGGGACAGGCGGCCGGCGGCCACTTCGCCGTTCAGCGCGATCTTGATGTTGACCTCGTGGTCGGAACAGTCGACGCCGGCCGAATTGTCGATGAAATCGGTGTTGATGCGTCCACCATGGCGGGCGAACTCCACGCGGGCGGCCTGGGTGACGCCCAGGTTGGCGCCTTCACCGATCACGCGCGCGCCAACGTCCCTGGCGTCCACGCGCAGCGCGTCATTGGCGCGGTCGCCGGCATCGGCGTGGCTTTCGGTGCTCGCCTTCACATAGGTGCCGATGCCGCCGAACCACATCAGATCCACCTGCATCTTCAGGATGGCCGCGATGAGGTCGGTGGGGGACAGGCTGTCGGCGGCAACGCCCAGCATCGCCTGCACTTCGGGCGTGAGCGGGATGGATTTCAGGCTGCGCGGGAACACGCCGCCGCCCGCCGAGATCAGCGCCTTGTCATAATCGTCCCAGCTTGATCGCGGCAGCGCGAACAGGCGCTGGCGTTCGGTGAAGGCGGCCGGCACGTCGGGGGCAGGATCAAGGAAGATGTGGCGATGATCGAACGCCGCCACCAGCGCGATCGCCGGGGACAGCAGCATGCCGTTGCCGAACACGTCGCCCGACATGTCGCCCACGCCGGCGGCGCGCACCGTCTGCGTCTGCACGTCGATGCCCATTTCGCGGAAATGGCGTTGCACCGAAATCCAGCCGCCCTTGGCGGTGATGCCCATCGCCTTGTGATCATAACCGTTGCCGCCGCCGCTGGCGAAGGCATCGCCCAGCCAGAAGCCGTGGTTCTCGGCGATGCCGTTGGCAATGTCGGAGAAGGTGGCCGTGCCCTTGTCGGCAGCGACCACCAGATAGGAATCGGGGGCATCGTGGCAGAACACGCCGTCGGGCGGGATCAGGCTGCCATCGGGCGCCAGATTGTCGGTGACCGAAAGCAGCGCCCGGATGAAGATGCGATAGGCTTCGGTGCCTTCGGCAAACCAGGCATCGCGATCCGATGCTGGTGGCAGCAGCTTGGGATAGAAGCCGCCCTTCGCGCCGGTGGGCACGATCACCGTGTTCTTGACCTTCTGCGCCTTCACCAGGCCCAGCACTTCGGTGCGGAAATCGTCGCGCCGGTCAGACCAGCGCAGGCCGCCGCGCGCGATCGGCCCGCCGCGCAGGTGAATGCCCTCCACCCGGGGCGAGAACACCCAGATCTCGCGGTATGGAATGGGGGTGGGCAGGCCGGGCATGGCGGCGGAATCGATCTTGAAGGCAATCGCCTCCGGCCCACCGGGCACGAAGAAATTGGTGCGCAGCGTCGCCAGCATGCCGTCGCGATACAGGCGGATGATGCGATCATCATCGATGCTCGCCACAGCGGCGAGGCCGGCATCGATGCGGGCGAGAACGGCCGCCTGTTCGGCCGCCCGGTTGCCGACATCAAGGGCAAAGCGGGCGGTGAACAGGGCGACCAGATCGCGGGTGATCGCCGGATAGCGCTTCAGCGCATCCACCACCGTCATCACGCCATAGGTGACGCCGGTCTGCCGCAGGTAACGGAACCAGGCGCGCAGCAGCGACGCGTCGCGCGCCGCCAGGCCGCAGCCGGGGATGAGCGCGTTGAAACCATCATTCTCGCGGCGGCCCAGCAGCACTTCCACCAGCGCCGGTTCCAGCCGCGCGGCCAGCGCCGGCAGATCGTCCAGCACCGCCGGATCGGGCACTTCGCAGATGAAATCGTTGATCCGCCCCAGCCGGCCATCATCGAGATCGAAGGGATATTCCTCGATCACCTTGAGGCCGAAATTCTCCAGCACCGGCACCGCTTCCGAAAGCGGGATGATGGGCCCAAGGCGATAGAGCTTCAGGCGCAATTGGCCGGGGGTTGGCGCCGCCATGATGCGCACGGCGCGTTCGGCCTCGTCCGAAAGATCGGCCAGCGCCAATATGTCGGTCGCGGCTTCGGCCGCCGTGTGCTGGGCGCGATAGCTGGTGGAAAAGGCGCGCCCGTGCGACAGCGCCAGGCGGGCGGCGCGGGTCGGTTCGATCCGGGTGGCCAGCGCGGCTTCCAGATCATCCTCCCAGCCGCGCACCAGCTGGCTCAGACGGCGATCAAGATGCGCGGCCTGCGCCGGGCCAAAGCCGGCGGTATCGGCCACATCGATCACATAATGCACCCGCGCCAGGCCTTCGGCGCGCAATTCCACCTCGTAACGGGCGATGCGGCCGTTCAGTTCCTGCGCCAGCATCTGGCCCACCGCCTCGCGCTGGCGGCTGGAATAGGCATCGCGCGGCACGAACACCAGCACCGACACGAAGCGGCCGAACGGATCGGGGCGGGCAAACAGCTTGGGCCGCGGCCGGTCGAGCAGCGACAGAAGGCCCAGCGCCATCGTCTTCAACTCGTCGGGGCTGGCCTCGAACAACTCCATGCGCGGGAAGCTTTCCAGCACATGCACCAGCGCCTTGCCGGTGTGCCCGGTCTCGCCAAAGCCCAGCGCGTCGATGATCTCGCCCACCTTGCGGCGCAACAGCGGCACCTGCCGCGGCGAGGCATTGAGCGCGGCCGACGTGTAAAGGCCGATGAAGCGGGTTTCGGAGATCACCCGGCCCTGGCGATCAAAGCCCTTCACCGCCACCAGATCGCCGTTCACCCGGCGATGCACGTTCACCACGGCGCCGGCGCGCGTGATCAGCAGCGGTTCGGGGCTGGCCAGCAATGCCTTCAGGGCGCGCGGCGTATCCGCACCGCCACGCGTGCCCGACCACACCGGATAATCGGGATCGCGCAATATCCCCAGGGCAACATCACTGTCGGGCCGCATGGCGGGATCGTCCAGATCGCCTTCCAGCCGATAACGGCGGGCGCCCAGCAGGGTGAAATTGTCGGCCGCCAGCCATTCCAGGAAGGCCATGGCTTCGGCAGTTCGATGCGGCGCCAGCGGCGGCGGATTGTCGGCCAGCGCGCGAATGGCATCACGCAGCAGCGACAGCATCGCGGGCCAATCGGTCACGGCAGCGCGCACATCGGCCAATACGTCGGCCAAATGGTCCAGCAGATCGGCGCGGGCCTTGGCCCCCACCTGTTCGATTTCCATGTAGATCAATGATTCCCGCAGCGCGCCGCCGGCCACCGCCGTCAGGCGGCCATCGGCATCGCGGGTCACGTTCAGGATGGGATGCAGCAGGCGGTGAATGTCGATCCCGGCCGCCGTGACGGCAGCGGCGGTGGAATCGACCAGGAACGGCATGTCCTCGCCGATGATGGCCAGTTGCAGCCGCCGGGCACCTTGCCCCATCGCACCCAGCCGGATCGCCGGCGTGCCGGGCGCGCGCTGCGCGGCGGCCTGCGCCACGAACGCGGCAATCGCGGCGCGGCCTGCATCGCCCAGATCCTCGATCTCGCCGGGCAAGGCCTGATCGAACAGCGTCCCGGCCAGCGCCGTCACCAGCGCGGGATCGATGGGCTGTTCACCGGCAGGCGAACGTTCGGAAACCGTTGAAGGGGCGGCCTTGTTGCCGGTCCCCCGGGAAGAAGCAGACACGTCTCGCGCTCCCGCGACAATTTTCACCAGCATATGCGCCGCGTTGCCGCGAAAGGGAAGCTGTGATTGCGCTCTCATTCAAAAAATTCTGTTCGCTTTCGCACAGAATCCCGGTTGCTCCGCCGCGGGAACGGCTCGCCGTGCGGCCGGCCGGATGCAGGGGGCAAGGGCGTGATGCTGGCGAAGGCCCGGGCCAGTTCGTCGCGCAGTCGCCGCGCCGCGCTGCGTGACAGCACTTCGCGCCAGCTCAACACCAGCTGCACCAGTGCGGCCGGATCGCTGGCGTCGGGGATCGGCAGGGCCAGGCCGCGCACCATCAGCTGCGCGCCCATCGGATCGTTCACGCTGCATTCGAAGGGGATGGGCATGGGTTGCAGGGCCACCAGTTCGCAGGCCGCCACCAGTTCCTCGCCGATCCCCGGATCGCGTTGCAGCGGCAATCCCGAAATCAACCCGAAACGGGCCGACACCGGCCCGCCGACGCATTCGATCATCGGCCGTCCCGCAGGATCGCGCACGATCAGGCTGTGATCGAAGAACGGCGCCAGCGCCGCTGCGATGCGGCCATCCTCGGCGCGCTGCCAGGCGGCAAGCGCACGGTTGGTCAACCGCCGTTCCACCACGACAGACCGCGGCAGGCGATCGAACCGCAGCGGATCAGGCCCGTCGCTGGCGGGCGGATCGGCGGGCATGGGCGATGCCGGGGGCAGCGTGTGGGGGCTCATGCCCGGTGTAACGGCCGGCATCAGTTGGCGTTGAACAATCGCCCTTGCCGGCAACAGCACCGCCAGAAACAGGCAGCACTTGCCAGCCGCCCTGCCCCCTGTTAAGCGCCCCCACCTTGCCAGGCGCCGCTGTAGCTCAGCTGGTAGAGCACGTCATTCGTAATGATGGGGTCGGGGGTTCGAGTCCCTTCAGCGGCACCACCCATTCCCCCGACCCGGGATAATCCGGGATCTGCTGGGACATGGCGGGATAGTACGCGGCTTTTCAGCGGCTTGCGTGGCGGGAAGTTCTGACCTCAGGACTAGAGACGCGTTTGGCCACCTGCAGAATGGCAACGGGAGCCAGATTTCTCTGACCCCCGATTTTCCTGTCCTCAGATGCGATGCAGATGTGATGCGGGCTTGGCGCCTGACGGTGGGCTCAAACGAAGCCAAGTAGCCGGCGCTGCTCGGCCCAGTCGATGGGCAGGTTGGCAAACCGCAGGAGAGTGCGACCGCTGAGCGAGGGCGGTTGCCGGCCCTCAACGATGGCAGTGACAATATCCGGCGCCAGATAACCCAGTCGTGCCAGGCGGATGAGATGCTGCTTGCTGTAGCTGTCGACCAAGTTATCAGGCTTGCCGGTGACCAAATGCTGGCGTGCAGCGGCCCCTAGGGTCACCAGCTTAAGCAATGTCGGGTCAACTGCGGCATGCACATCGCCGCCGTTGGGTCCGATGGCCAACCGGAGGTCAGACCCGCGGTCGACCAGCTTGGCAGGGGTGTTCAACATGATCGGCTGCTGGGTGCTGGGATGTCTGAGCGTGATGGCCACACTCTCCGCCTGCACTTGGACCTTGGTCTGGAGTTCCAGCAGCACCGTGCGTTGCTCGCGCTGTGAGCTGCTGCGCAGGGTGCGCGCATCCTGGCGGGCCTTCATGATCATCTGCTCTGAGGCCAATGCATCCAGGATAGCGTCCGGCGTGACCACTTCCAGCCAGGTTGCAATCTGTTCTGTGACAAGAGTCTCGATCGCCGCCGCTGGCATGCGCAGTCGCCCTTCGACCCCGCGCATGCCGCGCGCTGCATCACGGGTGAGATAGTAGCGATATCGCCGTGCTCCCTTGATCGAGAACGTCGGCATCATCGGCCGACCGTGGTCATCACTCAGGATCCCGGTGAGCAAGCTGGGCGCCTTGCCCCGGCTGCCTAGGCGTCGCTCAACTCGGTTCTCGGCGAGGATTGCCAGCGCCTGTTCCCAGAGCGCCAGGTCGATCAACGCCTCATGCTCGCCAGGATAGACCTTGCCCTTGTGCACCACCTCACCGGTGTAGGTCCGGTTCTGGAGCAGATAGGCGATTGGCCCTTTGGTGAACGGGATGCCGCCAACAGTGCGACCATCCTTGTAAGGCCGCACCTTGGTTGTGACCCCATCACGCGCCAGTTCTGTCGCCAGATCGCCAATAGACCGCAGTTCGCAATAGCGCGTGAAGATGCGGCGCACGATGGCTGCCTCAGTCTCATTGATGACCAGCTTGCGTTCGTTAAGGTCATAGCCCAGCGGCACCGGGCCGCCCATCCACATGCCTTTGGCCTTGGAGGCGGCCACCTTGTCCCGGATGCGCTCGCCGGTGACCTCGCGCTCGAACTGCGCAAAGCTGAGGAGTACGTTCAAGGTCAGCCGCCCCATGCTGGTGGTGGTGTTGAACGCCTGGGTGACGCTGACGAACGAGGCGCCGGCCTTGTCGAGCACTTCCACAATCTTGGCAAAGTCTGCCAGGCTCCGGGTGAGCCGGTCGACCTTGTAGACGACGATGGTGTCGACCTTGCCGGCCGCCACATCGGCCATGAGTTGCTTCAGGGCAGGGCGGTCCATGCTGCCGCCCGAGTAGCCGCCGTCGTCATAGTATTCAGGGACCAAGCTCCAACCTTCGTGGCGCTGGCTCTCGATATAGGCGACACAGGCCTCACGCTGCGCATCAAGGCTGTTGAACGCCTGCTCCAGACCCTCCTCAGTGGATTTGCGGGTGTACACCGCGCACCGCAGCTTGCCGCGCTCAGCCATGGAGCAACTCCGGCATTTCAGGCATCTCGCCCATATCTACAGGCGAGGCCAGCAAAGACGCCTCGGTCTTCTTGGTTCCCTTAGCGGACGAAGTTCGCACCTTCGGCTTGCGCTTGCCCTTCAACCCAAAGAACCGCGGGCCTGACCAGTGCGTGCCGGTCACCTCACTGCTGACGTGCGTCAGCGAGCGATAGCGCCTCCCTTCGAACTCGAACCCGTCTTCGGTCACCAGCACATTGATGGTCCGGCCGTGCCAACTGCGCACCAGCCGGGTGCCGGGCTTCAGGCTGATCTCATTGGTCGAGGTAACCTCGCCGGTCTTGCGCAAGCGTTCTGCAGCCTTGGCCAACTCTCGGCTTACCGACGCGGGCAGCCCACCATGATGCCGCTCTTGCAGACGCCAGGCGATAGCGCGGGCCATTAGCTCTGGGGTGATATCCGGCGGTGGTTGGCGGAATGTCTCGCGCCATGTCGCCCGCAACTGGGCGGGCGACATGGTGGCAAGTGCGCTTAAGCGATTCTCAGGGCTCATTGAGAAGCCTCTGAACCGGCACAGGCCGCAGCAACGGCATTGGCCACCAGTCGGTAGCTGGTTTCTCCGGACTTGCGCTCTTCCTTCACCAGGGTCCGGCCCGCCTTACGCAAACCAGACAGGAAGGCGCGGGCACTGTGGGGCTGCCAGCAGGTCGCAGCCTGCAGCTCAGCAATAGTGGCGCCGCGGGCACGTGCGAGCAGCTTCTTTGCAGTCGCTGAGTTGGCGACAGGGCGGGCAGTGGATGAAAGCGAGTCCGACGCCGGTGCTGGCTCGGGTGCAGTGGCGATATCCGTCATGAACAGGTCTCCTGTGGAGCGGCGCCTAACGCGCTGCTCCCACGACCTGATGCCCCGCGCTTTGGAAGCCGGGGCCTTTCGACTCAGTCTAGGCGCAATCCAACGAACGCTCTGTCCGGGCTGGATGTCGAGTGGAATTGAGGGCTGTCGCGCTGGCCTGGCACGAATTGATTGCATCAGACCATGAACGTCTGCTTCGCGCACTCGTTCACGTCATAAGCCCGCTTTGGATGCTTGCCCGATAGCGGACATTCGATCGGCGTTTCTCGCTGGACATTGGTGTGAACGATAGAGGGTGGTTCAGCGGACACCCAAGAATGGCAGGGTTGGGCCGGTTGCTGAATGGCAGATTTCACGGCGGTGAGAGGCGGAAAGCTGCCGTCCGATCTGTCATCGGCAGCGGCAGCTCTACACCCAGGCATCGCCATTCGCCGGCCTTAGCGTGAACGTCTAGCTTTCGCGGATGCAGTCGACCGCCCGTTGGGCACGTTCCAATCTAAAGATACGAGCGCGCTCTATGCGGCGATCCGGAAGCCATAGACCCTATCCGCAGGTAGGTGAGACCGTCTGTTCGGAACCAGTGAGTGGAGTCGACAGAATGATCGTCTCATGCGGTCCTGCGGGCGCTTTCCCAAGTGAGTGCAATGCGTTTAGGTACCGGTGTCTTTGATGCCCTTCGACGATAACTAGCCGCACACTGGGCATCGAGCGACCACCATCAATGATGCCGAACGGGGTGGATAACAGCACCATCGGATAGTCCCAAGTGCCACAATCTAATGCAAGTGCCGTCGGATGACGATCAGCACCACCCTGCCTCTGGAAGGTATCATAGTCGAACTGCGGGTCGAGTTGTTCGCCCCAGGCGCGATGGATCGACCTTAAAAGGTCGGCCCCGCTCCAAAACCGCCGCTTCCAGGTAAGGTCATCCAGCGGCAAAAAACTGAAAGGTGAGTGCGTCCAATGCCGGTATATCCATTGCTCAACAAGGTCTCTCGGCAGATGCGCCAACATCTGCCGATTGCGGTGCCACCAGTCACTGAAGGGCTCCTTCTCGAAGGTGGACTCTCCGATGGGTCGCAGCGATTCCGGCCAAGCTGTTGGCAGTACTTGATCGAGATTTAAGGGCAGCATTCCGCGAGCATACCGCACAGTTCGAAACCCAGCAGCAAACTTAGTCTTTGCCGTCCACTTGGGTAAAAGATCGCCGATCCCGCAGCGATCGGAAGCCGGTGGCTGAACGTACACATTGGAGTGGCCAAGGTTCTCTCGACGGCGGAACGGCGGTTTAGAGTTACAAAGTCGCCGAAGGTGCACGGCTAAGCCAGCCTTCAACGTGGGCCGTTACCACCCATGCGACGGGTCATCACATCGAAGGAATCTTCATCCTCCGCCGGGTCCTCGAACCGGTTTGGCCGGATGAACCGCTCCAGATGCAGCAGGGAGATGGTAAAGTCATACTGGTCGGAGGCGAGAGCGATCTCTTCGCACGGTTCAGCAAACCACGCATCGGCATCATGTTCCAGCTGGCCCTTGCTGTTGGTCAGCAAGCCCCTATGCGCCGCGAGGGACGAATCCGGAACCGGTATGGGCGGCCTACCTGCCGTCTTGAAATAGGCCCCAGTGCGAAGCGCCGTCGGGCTTGAGCGCGCCCAAAGAATGTACCCCTCGCGGGACACTACCATCACGGCCCGGCGCTCGGTATATTGCAGCCAGCGGAGCGTGGCTGCGACAAGCGACACGCCATAACGCACCGCGCATTCGCCGAGATCATCAAGGGTTGGCTTGTGCTTGGGGTCGATTTGGCGACGAAAATCGTCGAACGGCATCAGCAAACTGGCGGCAAACTCGTTCGCCTGCGCCTCCATCTGCCGATACTCGCTGTCCCAACGCATCATATCCTGGGGCGCGCATTCAATGCCGTCCGGAAACTGGAGCCGATGCACCAGATAATGGCCGAACTCGTGGGCAATCGTGAAATTGATCCGCCCCTTTGAGGCGATGCCGCTGTTGTAGATGATGCCCCAGCCCTTCTTGCCGGGAGGGGCTTTGTAGAGTGCCCCATCGAACCCTGGCAAGCTGTCGCCCTTCACTATCGCGACGGGATCGTCTGGAAAGCGATTGCGAGAAAACTCTTTCGCCAGCTCTGGCACATTGACCGGAAAGCGCTCAGGCGACGTGCCATGCACACCATTGAGCAAGAGGGTCAGATTATTGGCCCAGCGCTGCGGCGAAATGTTTTCGGTCACTCCTCATCGCCCCACAGCTTTACCATTTGCCTGATCTTGTCCTTTGTCGCCGAATCCATCTTGCGGTACTGGCGATAGAACTGTGCGTCGGCGGCTTCTTCCTGGCTTACCTCGGCACCGTCATCGAGCAAAAACTCAATCGTTGTTCCGAGCTTGTCGGCGATCTTTGCCAGCTTCTCGGCGGATGGACGCGGCGGATTTTTGTTCTCCAGCTCCCAGATGTAGCTTTTGCTGGATTCCGTCAGTTCGGCCAGCTTGTCGAGCGTGAATCCCTTCTCCTTCCGCAGTTTGCGGATCTTCTCCCCAAGGTTGTTTTGCAAGCGATCGCTCCTATCGGTGGGTGTGCGGCTGTTCGGTATAGGCGCATTTTATGTGCTTGACACCAGAATGGCAACATGAAAGAAAGTTCGGAGTAGGCGCACTTATTTTGCGTCCAGCGCGAATAGGAGTTTCTCGATGGCAGACGGCAAGAAAGACAACCCTGGCCAGGGCAACGGCAAAGATGACGACCGCGGCGAGGGCGGCGGCGGCAAGAGCAAAACGACGATCATCGTCAACACGCGCGAAAAGACGGTCGAGGGCAAGACCGTCACCTACGAACAGGTCGTGGCGTTGGCGTTCGACAACCCACCGACCGGCGAGTTCATCGAAATCACGGTCGCCTTCCGGGACGGCCCCGGCCCCAACAAGGAAGGCACGCTCCAGCCCGGCGGCTCCACCCGTATCAAGAAGGACATGATTTTCGATGTCACCGCCACTGACAAGTCGTAATCCCGACCTCGCCCGCATCGTGAAGGATGGATACGAGCTGTCCATCCTTCATGGCCACCTCGTCATCACCGGCGTGCCCTATGTGAACAGCAAGCGCGAAATTCGCCTGGGCACGCTGGTGTCCGACATGTCCTCCATCTCTGGTGATGTGACGGCTTCACCGGTGACGGCGCATGTGGCTATGTGGGCTGGCGAGTACCCCTGCGACAGTGATGGCAATCCCATCGAAAAGTTCCGCCATGCCAGCACCGATCAGGTGCTGGGGCCGAATCTGACGGTGAACCATTCGTTCTCGCACAAACCGCAGGAAGGCTATCGCGACTACCATCACAAGATGACGACCTACGTCGCGATGATCGCGCGTCACGCCCAGGCCATCGACAAGGACGTGTCAGCACAGACGCACAGGTTCATCGAGAACGATGATCCGGATTCCCCGTTTCACTATGCCGATACGGCATCCGGACGGGTCGGCATCACCAATGTGATGCGGAAGCTGGAATTGGCACGGATTGGCATTTTCGGGGTTGGCGGGACAGGGTCCTACGTCCTTGACCTAGTCGCAAAAACGCCCGTGCGCGAGATCGCGATTTTCGATGGCGATACCTTCCTTCAGCATAATGCATTTCGTGCCCCCGGCGCACCGACCCCAGAAGAATTGCAGGTGCTGCCCAAAAAGGTAGACTACTTGGCAGGCATCTATTCGCGGATGCATCGCGGCATTGTCCCTCACGCGTTTGCCATCGATGAGCATACGATTGGCCAGGTCGGCCCCATGGATTTTGCGTTCATCTGCATGGATTCCGGCACGCCTAAGCGCCTATTGGTGGAACATTTTGAGCAGCATGGTGTGCCGTTCATCGATGTGGGCATGGGCGTCGAGCTGATCGACGATGATGGTCTGACGGGTTTGGTGTGCGTCACTACCAGCACACTCGAGGCGCGCGACCACGTTCGCGCCAATCGCCGCCTCTCGTTCAAGGACGGTGGCAAGGACAACGTGTACGCGAAGAACATTCAAATCGCTGACCTGAATGCGCTCAACGCAGCCATGGCTGTCATCCGCTGGAAAAAGCACTTTGGCTTCTACCGCACTGACCCAAAGGTTGGCCCCGACAACCTCAACCGCCAGCTTGAGAAGTATATCTGGAACGGCAAGTCGCACCTGCACCTGAAGGACCTGTGGGAATATCTGAACCGTTACACCTATCTTCCCAGGGTCAAGAATCGCGCCGTGCTGCAGAAGGCCGTCCACACAGCAGTGAGTGGAATGCTGTCAGGGCCATTCGCCTATGCCGAGCGCTGGGATCAGACGAAAGAAGCCTATGTTGGTTTGGCTGTTTCGGGAGCAACCGGCGCCCAAGTTGTGATCGATGACCAGTCGGTCATCATCAAGCCTGGCATCGCCGAAGCGTATGTGCGAAAGCAAACAGCAGCGGCTGCGGCTGCCACCATTACCGAACCAACGGTCAGTGTGTACCCGGGTGCAGCGCCCCAACCAGCACCAGGGGCTGGCTCACCACCCACTGTTGATCCGAAGCCGACCCGCTTCCAAGGCACGGTGATGATTTCGCCGGAGAGACCGGCGCGGGACATCCATCAGATCGTTGAGGCGATCATCGAACAGCTCACCACGCTCCCCGGTGCCGACGTGTCCATCAAACTGGAGATCGATGCCGAAGTGCCAGCAGGCTTGGAGCGTGCGAAAGTGCGCACGCTTATTGAGAATGCGACGACGCTGGGGTTTGTCGACAAGCAGGTGAAGTAGCCGCAGCGTCGTCAATGTGGCTGTTCATCAGGTGAGGGCGGTCAATCTGTCTGCCAACCAGTAGGGTGTTTATACGCTGGGTGGTCTCATCGACTGCAAGAGGGCCATAACGTCTGCGGCGGCCACCTTGCCCGCTAAAGCGTCATCCTACGCGGTCAGTAGCCGGATGTTCGAGCTGACCTTCTACCACCTCGCTAGTCTATAGCGCCCAGGAGTGCGAGACAGGTATCAGGCTGCCTCGCAGGTCAGTTTCCGGACAGCTTCCATCAAGGCTTCGACCCTAGAGGTGTTTTCCCAAAGGTATACTGCAGGGTCGCGGAACGCGCCGAAATGTCCAAGCGACGAGGTCGCCTGGTAGATTGGCCGCTTGAGATCGAGCGCCGATATGATGCCTGCAGGCGACAGATCATAAACCTGTCGGATTGCCGCGCCGAGGAGCTCATCGGCGACAGTCCCGGTCCCATCGCAATCAACGACAATGCTCACGGGTTGCGCCAACCCGATGGCGTAAGAAAGCTGGACAGTGGCCCGGCGCGCAAGCCCTGCGGCGACAATGGTCTTGGCAATCCAGCGAGCTGCGTAGGCCCCCGACCGATCTACCTTGCTCGGATCCTTGCCCGAGAACGCCCCGCCACCATGAGGTGCCGCACCGCCATAAGTATCCACAATGATCTTCCGGCCCGTGAGCCCGGTGTCGGCATTGGGTCCGCCGACGGTGAAAGGGCCGGCCGGATTCAGATGGAGAACAAAATCATCGGTCCGAAGCTCTGCCGGAATGATCGTCTTGACCACAAAGGTCTCCAGCCACCAGCGGGCGTCTTCGACGCTGATGTGTGGCGCATGCTGCCAAGACATCACCACCGACTGCACGCCAATGAGACGACCATCCTGATAGCGCACCGTTACCTGGGTCTTCCCATCCGCGCGCAGCGGGCGGATGGGGGAGGCGCCTCGCTGGAACTGCGATTGGTGGTTCATGTACTGCGTATGGTGCACGAGCGCATTGGCCAGGCTCCAGGCCAGCGGCATCAGCTCCGGCGTCTCGTCGCACGCGTATCCAAACATGATGCCCTGGTCGCCGGCACCCAGCTCGGCGTTGCCGTCAACAGCCGTGCTGATTTCAGATGACTGGGTGTTGAAGGCGAGTTCAATACGACAGGTGGCCGGGTCGATGTCGTACTCATACGAGCTGTAGCCGATCTCGCGCAGGGTCTGGCGCACCAGCCCTTCTGCTTCCGCCAGCACTTCAGGCGTGACGCCAGCCTTTGCCTTGAATTCGCCCGCAACGATGATGCGGTCGCCAAAGGCAAATGTCTCACAGGCCACGCGGGCATTTGGGTCGCGCTTCAGGAAGGCATCGAGGATGGCGTCAGAAATCCGGTCACACAGCTTGTCCGGGTGCCCGGCGCTCACAGCTTCGGAGGTAAAAGGCCCATTGATGATCTTCATGATTTTTCAGTCCAGTTTAGCCAGGTTCGGCGATGCGCCGGGGTTGGCAATCAGGATCAAATCCCCCCAGCCCGCAGGTGGGCCAGCCCGTTCACGAACAACTTGGCGTCAGCGCAAAAGCACCAGCTCTGGCACAGCGTCCGCACCGATGCAGACGATGGCATTTTGGCCATGTGCGGCCCCCAGTGCGCAGGCCTGGACGCGAGTAATGCCGATTGCCAGCCAACTGGCTTCAGGCGCCCATGCCGGATCTGTCCCTTGCCCTTCACCGGGTATCACCAGGGCGCCGATGGCTTCGAGTTCAGCCCTGAGAGCCAGTTGCCTTCGCGCATTCTCGTCGACCGAAGTGGGGATGCTCGCCGGGTTCTCCGCCGTGATGAATGCAGCATATTCCGCGCCGTTCTGTGCCAGCAGCGCTGCCAGTTCCGGAGATTGCCGATCGATACGGAGTGAGAAGCTTTCGGGTTCGGCAAAGACCTTGAAACATGTTTGCCGATAGGCATCGACCAAGGCTTCTGGCACCAACGTATCAGACATGAAAAACCCTCCTTGCGGAGGGTCGACACTGCTCTCGCTTCGTTGTCCCGGTAGGGACCACATCTGCTTTCGCAAGACCACCTTGCCCGGAGTGGCAGGTTGGTGTGGGTGTCGACCCAACTCTTGATGACTTTATTATTCTACTCACTGCATCCGGTAGCGTCAAGCCAGGCCGTCGGCTCCCGATGCACATTGACCTGATAGCAAGCGTTGTCTAGTTACGCAACATGCAACAGCATATAGCCCCTGCTGCCCCGGATGCGCTCGGTGAGCATGTTCGACGCTTGCGGGAAGAGCGACAGTCGTCAGACCCGAGCTTTTCCTTGCGCAAGGTGGCGGTGCGCTGCGGTGTGACCCCGGCGTTCCTCTCCCGTTTCGAGCGGGGCGAGGTGGCGCCGCCAGGAGAGGAGGTGCTGATCAAACTGGCCGATGAACTCGGCGAAGACCGGGATGTGATGCTGGCGATGGCCGGCAAGATCTCGGCGGATTTGCGAGCGGCAATCCTGGCGCGACCGCGGCTGTTTGCCGAGGCGATCCGGGCAATTCGATCGATGCCCGATCATGCGGTGCTCCGCATCGTTCGGGATGTGCGTGATGGCGATTGGTGAAAGGAAGCGGCATGCCGACACTTGAAAACGACAGGCTAGTGTTCCGGTTTCCGGAGATCGAACCAGAGGCCCGCTTCAGCATCGACTTTCAGCGGACGCTGCGCATTCCAGACAGCGAGAGCACGTACGGCTTGCCGCCTGGTCTGGGTGCGTTCCCGCTCCGTCATGTCGAGGATTTTGCGGATCGGTTGCCGGAGGAAACGGCAAGGCGCGGCGGCGTGCTGATGCCCATGTGGCAGGCAGAAGCCATGTGGCTCTCCTTCACCAATAATGGTCCCAGCTGGGGCCTCGATTTCCCCGTCGCCATCAAGATTGCGGCCGGCAAATTCAATGCGGTCACAGGCGAACCATGGTCGAAGGGCCTGAATCGCGATCCGCAGGATTATGCCGTCTCGCCCCAGCAGCGATGGCTGGATGGTTTTGCCGTCGAGAAGGGCGTCATTCGCCAGTTTGTGGCCATGCCATTGGGTGAGGGCTACACGGCAGAGGAACAACTAACCGGGAAGGCCGAGTGGGGTGGGCTCCAGATCATGGTTGTTCCACTGAAGGCCGATGTGTGGCGTCGACGCCGGAAAGCCTTTGAGCGCCAGAGGGAGAAGGAGCGCCGCGAGCATGCGCGCATGCTTCAGCAGCTCTCAGGTTCCACAGCTAACAATGAGCTGCACTTGCGAGCCCACCGCCTACCCTCAGTGTCCATGGCGCCAGCGGCCATGAGCATGGGTCTCGGCGGCGGCGGACGCATGCGGCAGACCATCTACCGAGATCGGTTCCGTAGCGAAGATTGGGACCTCGCTGCCGCCGACCGGGTGTTTGTGAACCTGGTACACGCCAGGGACTGGAAGGCGATCACCGGTTCCGCTCCGCCGAACGAGCCGCCGACCGCAGCGGCGTACACCAGGGCTGGTTTACCGTGGTTCGACTATTATGGGCAGGATCAGGACGGTCTGGCGGGCGGCGAGGCGCTGTCCGAGCTGAAGTCGGTAGGCTCACTCTTTGCAGAAAAGTTCGGCTTTTCACTGCCGAACTCGCAGGATGTGATTACGGGACCGACGGTCGCACTTGGCTCCGGGCAACAGCCAAGGCCTGTGGTCTCTTCAATTGCGGATCTGGAGATCTGAGGGACAGCTCGAAGGAGAGGAGGGCTGCGCACTCCTCTCCTTCGGGTCACACAAATTTGTATGCTAGCCCGCGAGCAAGCAACACCTCGTTCAACTGTTCCTTGGTTGCCGATGTAACGATGCACGGCACTGACGAGGCTGGTCCGCCAGCGTCGGCCCACTTCATCCCCAGAGCCGTTCGATCCGCAGGCGCCAGCTCATTGAACAGCCTCAATCCAGGCGTGTACTCGTCAGGGATTTCATCGAGCATCTGTTCAAATTCAGGATCGCCGTACTCAATTGCCGTGTTCAGCCACGAGCGCACCGCCTCCGTGGTCTGGCTTTTCGGATCTGGCGCACCTTTTCTGTCGAACGATAGCCATCGAATTTCGTCGTTATCCCAGCCCAGCTGCTTCTGAATGAGCGATTTGATTTCGTCATAGGAAAGATCGAAATCGACATTGATGCCGTAGAATTCCGCAAACGTTTGCTGGCCACAATCGTTTGTGAATTCGTAGAATGTACCATCGTCGCATTCGACTTCGACGCCAATGATATCCTCATCGTCATTGTAGATAAACTCATGGTTGAATGACGATATCACTCCCTGCGAGCCTATCGATAAAAGTATCTTTGGAACTTGGGGGGCGGGGGACATTGCAGTTTACCTATCTCCAGAGTGCGGAAAATCGGGACTAGGCTTGATGGTTCGTGGCGCGCTCGCGCAGCTTCAAATTGTTCCAGCCAACCACGTGCCTTTAAATCATGGTTGGCTGACGATAATGCAAGATGGGTAGGTAGACAGGTGTGACATCCAAGTTCCGCCGAAGGCGTCCGAGCAGACCCCAGGCCAGCGCAGGTCGGCAAGCCCTTAAGGTATGTAGTCGTATGAAAAAGCGAAAATGGGCAGGCTGGTTGGCGTTTGTTGCCGGGATGGCGGCGATGCTCTTCGCCTCCGCTCCATTTGCCTTCGCCGAACTCACGATGGCTGCGGCCCAGCAGGGCGTCAACGTGATGCCCGCGCCGGTCAACCCGGCCCAATTCCGCCCGCTGCCGGGCAAGGCGGCGGGAACGGTTGTCGACGGTTACTGGCGTGTCGAGCAGATTGCGCCCGGCACCTGGGCGATCGGCGAGCCGGCCAGCGATCCCGACAATTATGCCTATCTGCTGGTGGGCACGCGCCGCGCGCTGCTGATCGACAGCGGTGCCACCCGCGATCATGACCTGAGCCGCGTCGTTGCCGGCCTGACGGCGCTGCCGGTCACGGTCGTCCCCAGTCACCTGCATCACGACCACACCAATGGTCTTGGTCATTTTCGCAGTATCGGCCTGATCGACCTGCCCGATACCCGCGGCCGGGCTGACGGCAACCATGTCCGCCTTGGCCGCTATCAATATGGCCGCTGGTCGCCGGTCGATTTCAAAGTGACAAAGTGGATCAAGCCGGGCGCGACGATCGATCTTGGCGGCCGATGGGTCACCATCCTGTCGACCCCAGGCCACACCACCAGCTCGGTGTCGATTTGGGAACCGGCCGGCCTGCGGCTCTACGCTGGGGACTTCCTCTACCCGACGACCCTATATGCCTTTGCGCCTGATTCCAGCCTGTCGACCTATGTCGCCGCCATCGACCGGCTGATTGCCTTGCTGCCGCCTGACACAAGGCTCTATGGCGCCCATTGCTGCCGAAACGATGCGCCGCCGCAAGCACCGTGGCTTTCAACAAGCGACCTCCAAGATACAAGAGCCGCCATCAAGCGCATCCAGGCCGGCGAACTTGAAGGCCGGGGCTTCATCATCCGCCGCTTTCCCGTCAACGTCCGGATGACCATGCTCACGCTCTACCCGATCGCAAATCGGTAGGGCACTGGAGTGCAACCATGTACGGACACGCCGGATTTCGAACGACCTATGAGCAGTTGATCGCCTTTGCTTGGTCAGCACCCATGCGCGATTTGGCGGCCAGGGTTGGCATCTCCGACACGGGGTTGAGGAAGCTTTTAAGGCAGTGCGGAGTGGAGCCGCCGCCGCAAGGCTATTGGTACAAGTTGCAGGCCGGAAGGCCAGTTCCTAATCCGCCAGCTCCGTCGCCGAGGCGGCCTGGATGTTATCCACATGTGTGGGTGGATGAACGTTTCCGCGGCCTGCTTGAGCCTGCGCCGCGGCTATCACCTGATGGCCCATTCGCGTCATCTTTGGTGCCTGAAGATCTCGAAGAGCTACGCGAACAAGAGATTCGTGCGATCGGCAAGGTCGTAGTTCCACGTGATCTGTCACGCCCTGCAGCTGCCTTTGCCAAGCTCCTGCAGCGAGAGGAAAAGCTGGCGGCGAAGCAGGCCGGGCCAATGGGCTATCTTTACGATGGGCCGGTGTTCTCAGGTGCATTTGACCGGCGCAGGCTGCGGATCGCCAACGGTTTGGCGCATGCGCTTGCAAAGCGCCAAGTGGGGGTGTCAGTACAACTGGCGGACGACGATTTCTCGCTCAGTTTCCGCGTTGGGAACGAACACGTTGGCGTATTGATAGACGTCGCCACACGTCGTCGGAAGGGCAGTTACGACAACCCTTACCTGCGTCGGAAAGAGCGGCAGACGCTGGAAAAGTCCACCCCGCTTGGATTGTGGTTCACACGATATGGTAAGCAGACTGTGGCTTCCGCACCTTTCGCGGATGACAATGGCGGCACCTTGGAGACCAAACTCGCTGCCATTGCCGCCGCCATTATCGTTGCTGGCGAGAGCGCGTTCAGGGAGAGCATCCGCCTGGAATTGGAACACGAGCAAGCCGAGCGCAAAAGGCGTGAGGAGCTGCGTCTGGAGCACCTCCGCAAGGCGGAGGCTGAGCGCTTGGCAGCGCTAAAGCAGTCGGGAGAATTGCTTCGGCAAGCGGACGAAATACGGCGGTTGGTGGCCGAGGTGAAAGCCGCCACGAGCAATGAGACACTTGGCCTTAGCACCGATGAACTCGCAGCATGGGAGGAATGGGCGAACGCCTACGCCGATCGGATCGACCCTGTAAAATCAGGCCAGGTAATGGCGCACCTTCGACGTCCAGAGTTCGATTAAGGGCCCGCCAAAGACGTCTGTAGTGGCCAGCGCCATTCGGTCGACGCCTGCACCCGAAATGTTCCCCTGAGTGCATCCATCGAGGGTAAGTGCTTGGCAGGTGTGTGAGCAGCTTCCAACCTTGGCCGAGAAGTCAGCGTTGCGAAATCGCTGCCCAATCCAAGCCAAAGCGCGCCAGATACTTCCGTAACCGGTCTGCGTCGTTGGTGCTGGCGCGGCGCTGCCGCGACGCGGCGAACAACAGGCGTCCTGCTTCTGACAGAGATCGGCACTGCCGGCAGGCGGCGACGACGTGGGCTAGCTGCACGCGGTCGAAGGGGTCAATGTCCGCCAGCTGGTCTTCAGACAGCCAGTGGTCCAGCCCGTCACCGGCGCCTACTTCCCCGCCCCACTGGCGCTGCAGCCGCGCAAGCTCGCCGTCGACCACGTCGGTATCAATGCGGCCCTTCGGCGCAAAGGTCGCCATGCGCGTCACGCTGGAGGCAAGATCACGGAAATTGCCCGACCATCGCGCGGCAGGCGAAGTGGCGAAGGCGAGATAGCGCTCGCGCGCCTCGCGGTTGAAGCTGATGCGCTCGCCATGGCGCTCAGCATGGCGATCGAGCTCATAATCAAGGTTGGGCTCGATATCTTCGCGGCGTTCGGAAAGGCCGGGCAGGGCAAAGGTCCA
>Ga0075157_10000856_pt1 | contig 21043 bp, 13 predicted proteins | sample JI81BgreenDNA_FD_70967 | JGI IMG/M metagenome (GOLD analysis project Ga0075157, IMG submission 70967) | Wastewater effluent complex algal communities from Wisconsin, to seasonally profile nutrient transformation and Carbon sequestration -... | ecosystem: Engineered > WWTP > Effluent > Algae...
GAGCCATGACTCTCACTGGAGATGCGACCATCGCGCCTGCTGGCCAGACGATCACCATCGACGGCGTGATTTCCGGAACCGGTCACGGGCTTACCGTGCCCGCTAACGGTGGAACGCTCAACCTGAATGGACTGAACACCTTCAGCGGCGGGCTGATCGTGGGCCCCACCTCGGCGACTGCCACGTCTGTGACCATCGGTGCGTCTTCCACCCTCGCCGTGGCGACAGGGGAAAATGTACAAGTGGGCAATATCTCCGCCAGCGGCACGGCCCTTCAGACGCTTCATGTGGACGGAGCTGTCACCAGTGCGGGCACACTGCGGGTCGCCAGGGCTGGAATCCTGAATCTCCGCAGCGGCAGCACCTGGACGCAGTCCGGTGCGGCAACGGTGGAGGGAGTCGGTGGTTACACTGCAGCGATGAATGTGAATTCGGGCACTGCCTTCACCTATACCGGTACCAGCACCATGAAGTTGAACGGAGCACCCGGCAACAGCGGCCAGGCCTTGCTTGCCATCGCGGGCACCTTCACCACTTCCGCCGGATTTGAGCAAACCACCACCACCACGGGCTATGGCCGGGTGACCTTGAGCGGCACTCTCGCACTCGGAGCCAGTGTTCCGCAGTTGACCACCGGTGTCCAATTCCAATTGAGCGGCGGTAGCGGCACCATCGACACGAAGGCTTTCAACACGACCCTCAGTGCCAACATCACCGGCGCCGCAGCCGGAGCCACCCTCACCAAACTCGGCAGCGGCACACTCACGCTCGCCGGCAACAATTCGTTTAGCGGGACTACCTGGCTGGATGAGGGCACACTCGCCGGAAACGGCACCCCCACCTCGAAAATCACGGCTGCTGCGAATACCTCGATCGCGCCAGGAGCAGGCATCGGCACGTTCTCCAGTGCCGGAGCCGATCTCACCGCAGGTGCCATACTCGCCATCGATATCAACAGCAACACGGACACGGCGGACAAACTCGTTTCCACCGCCGCCGTCGATATCGCCGGCGCGAGCGTCTCGTTCACCGAGATCGGTTCCGGAACCATTCCCGCAGGCACCAAGCTCGTGATCCTCGATTACACCGGCACCACACTCAACGGAACCTTCAACGGCTATGCCGAGGGAGCCACGGTCAACGTCGGCGCGAACTCATTTACCCTGAGTTACGTGGATGCCAACCGCATCACGCTCACGTCCACCACAGTGGAGGACGTCTATGTCGCCTGGGCCGCAGGCAAAGGCCTCGACGGTTCACCCGGCAAAGAAGCAGGCTTCGACAAGGATCCGGACGGCGATGGCATGGACAACGGTCTTGAATGGATTCTCGGCGGCGAACCGCTCGATGGCAAGAGCGGTGGACTCGTCACTGCCTCCGCATCGGCGGCAGGTGGGCTGACCCTGAGTTTCACCCGTCGTGAGGACTCCATCGGCCAAGCCACGCTCACCGTGGAATACAATGGCACGCTCGCCAACCCGTGGAACAGTGCCGGCATCGGAGCCACTTCCTCCGGCCCTGACGCCAATGGTGTGACCGTCACGATCGATACCGTGCCCAATCCGGATGCTGTCATCATCAACATCCCCGCCTCCAACGCGGTCGGCGGCAAACTCTTCGGTCGTCTCAAGGCTACCAAGCCCTAAGAAGAACAGGAGTCCGGAATACAACGCCCGCCTCGGCCCCCGGCCCTGGCGGGCAAGTTTGTTGTGTAGTTTAGTTAGACCTAGCTATCGGCACAGGTTGCGAAGGATGGTGGTGGGGCGATCGGATGATTTGTGTCTCTCCCCGCAGATGTTGGGGCGTGTTTTTTCCGGCTTGGATTCGTGCGGGAACAGCTACATGCTGATGCGGCATGCAGCAACTCATTCGCTTACCGGAAGCTTTCGCGCCGTTTCACCGGGAAATTCTCCAGCGGCTCGGCATTTCCTCAGCCAAGTTGTTAGGTCGGGAGTATTGGCTGTTTTCCGCGTCGGAAATGGTGAAGGAGAGTTTGTGGCTGCGCTGGCGCATGCGGGTGGATCATGCCTGGCCCTGCGTGCCGGAAAAGACGGAGGATTTCATCGACAAGGCGGTGACGGGGTTGGTGCGGAAATTTGCGACCGTGCCCTTGCAGCAAATCATGGCAAGCCCTTTGCTCGCCGGTTCGCCGCATCCGGTGTATAAAAAAATGGCATCGCAACTGCAGCAGCGCTTGCGGCAGGAGTTTTGTCCGCCGCGCGCGGGGATGGATCCGGAGGAACAGGATCCCGCGGGGTTGACGCTGTTTGTGTTGTTAGGCAAGGAGGGGTTGTTTGCCACGGTGTCATCGCCACGCGAGTGTCTCGGATTTTATGCCGGTGGCAGCCGCTACATGAGCCACAGGGCGGCGCATAGCATCAGTCGGGCGGGGGCGAAGGTGGCGGAGGCCTTGCATTTGCTGCGCTTGTATTGTCCGCCGCTGGCGGCATCGGCCCATTGGCTGGAGTTGGGAGCCAGTCCCGGCGGGATGACGGCGGAGTTGTTAGAGCGGGGGTGTGAAGTGACGGCGGTGGACCGCGCGCCGCTGGATGCCCGGCTCTCCGGGCATGAGCGGCTGCATTTTTTTGCGGAGAATGCGGCGACGTTTCAGCCGCCGCGCGGGGAGAAGTATGATGCGCTGCTCTGTGATATGAATGGCAGTGCCGAGATGGCTCTGGAGATGGTTATGGGCAAGGTGCCCTTCCTGCGCGCGGGGGCGCTGGTGATTTTCACGATGAAAACGCATCGCGCGGCAGGTGTGCAGGATATCCTCGATCAGCATCAACGCGTGATGGCGATGGCGCGGGCGGGCGGACTGCGGCCCTTGATGCAAACGCATCTGACCTACAACCGGCATGAGTTCACTCTCTGTTGGGAGGTGGTCTAGGGCAGGTGAAAGAAATGCCGCAGTGCTTCCACAGCGGCGGCGCTGTAACTTTGCTGGCAGTGGTAGCCGCCCTTTTCGCGAACGTGGGCGGAGATTTCCGGCACGGCATTGGCGGGGCAGGCGATCATGGAGGCGATCCCGGGGTGGAGCATTTCCAGGTCGTTATGGCTATCGCCGATGGCAAACACTTGCTCCGGAGTCAGGCGGAAATGCCGGGCGACGCGGGCGAGGCTGCTGCCTTTTTGAAAGTCGCGGTGGCCGAAGCGCAGGTAGATGGAATTCCGTTGCCAACCGAGGGCGGAGCCAGGAGGCACCATGGCCACGATGCGGCTGTGCAGCCAGCCCATTTCCTCTTCCGTGCGGGCGATAATGCCAGCGGGTTCTCCGGGTTGCTCGATCCACTCAGCACCGGTGTGCTCTTGCACCAGATGCCGGATTTGCGAAATGGTTTCCCTCATGTCGTCGAGCAAGTGCGAGATCGAGCGCGCGCATTGTTCGTTCCATTCGGTATCTTCCTGCCAGGTGCCATCGGCGGCGGGGAAGAAAATTTCGCGCTCGCGAGCGACGATGAAATGAGGAGGCGAGGGGAAATGGCTTTCTGCCAATCCTTCGATCATGTGCGGCAGTGCGCGACCGGTGTTGATGCCCCAGAGGGCGTTGTGCTCTTTTTCCAAATGCCGCAACAGATCAAATAGCTCCGGTGTGACAGGGGGATCCGTGGCGGGATTGTGCAGGGTGCCATCGAAATCAAACGAGAGGATCGTGCGGGGCGTCTGGGGAGTGGAACAAGCTGTCACGCCAGAGCATTACCTCAGGAAAGCGGCATCGGCAATGGCGGATTCGGCGGGACCATCGCCGCTTCTATGATGGTTCATGTCATATTTTTCCTCGGTGGTGATGATGATTTTTCTTGCCTTTGCCTAGGGGATGCCTATCGTGACGCCTTCCACCGATGAGTGACTCAATGATGCACTCGTCAAATTTCGTGGAAACTACAGTCGCATGGCATCGGGGGGTGCCATGCGACAATTTTTTGGCTTGAACGCAAGAGCGGGACAGAATGTTTCGCGCATTCCATGAATGATTTTCATGGAATGGTGGTTTTTGCTGGATCGATGCAAAAACTTGCTGTTTTGGATTTGATGCGGGAGAAAATTGATGTAACCTCGGTCCTGCAAAAGACTTGCAACAAGCAAGAGCTGAAAATTTCAGGAAAATCAACGATCGATGCCAGCGACAGGAAACTACATAGAGCGGATCTACCGGGCCTTGAATGCGGCTGCAGGCGAGGGGTTGCAGGATCCAGTGTCCGATTGTGCCGCCGCCTTGGATCACGTGGGAATGCGGCTGAATATCTCGCGTCTTCCTCTCTCGGAGGCGATTTGGCACGCGCATTTGGACTCTCCGGTGATTTTGTGGAGTCCAGCCCGGAGGCGATTTTTGATGGTGTTGCAGGCCGGAACCTTTCGTGTGCGAATCATCTGGCAGGGGGATCCGGTGGATCACATGGTCAACACTTCGCGAGCTGCGTTGGCGCGAAAGTTGGGGTTGTCCAGCATTCATGATGAACTGGAAGTCGGCTTGATTCATCCGAAATTCATGTCCGAGCTGGCCAGTTCCCAGACGAAGGTTACTGTCCATCACGATGAGCACAGCGGCGAGCATCATGACCACGGCGGGGCACATCACTTGCCGCCATTTCGCCGTTTGCTCAAGATCCTGCGCCCGGAAAGGCGGGAGATTCTGCTGTTGTTGGTTTTTGCCTTTTTCTCGGGAATTTTGTATCTCGCGCTGCCCTTGGTGATTGACCGGGTGGTGACGAATCTGGCGTTTGGCACGCAGACGGCACCCTACTATCAGGCGCTGTTGATTCTCGGCCAGATGCTGGCAGCCTGTTTGCTGTTGCAGGCGTTCATCATCGGCTTCCAATATTATGTGGCGGAATTGATCCAGCGCCGGATTTTTGTGAGGATCGCCGGGGATTTGTCCCACCGGTTGCCGCGCGTGGCGGCCCGGGCGTTTGACCGTATCCATGCGCCTGAACTGGTGAACCGCTTCATGGATGCGGCCACTGTGCAGAAAAACACGGCGTTCTTTCTGATGGATGGCATCAACGTGCTGGTGGCGACCATGATCGGCTTGTTGCTGCTGTCATTGTATCACTTCTATCTGATGATTTTCGTGATCATCTTGATCGCGTTGGTGGTGGTCTTCACATGGCCGCAGAGCCGCAGGGCGGTCGATACCGCTATCACCGAGTCGCTGTGCAAATACAATCTTGTGGCCTGGTTCGAGCAGGTGGCGACCTACCCGTTCATGTTCAAGGGGCGAGGCGGCTTTGAAATGGCGTATCAACGCACGAACGCTCTGGCCACGGATTACATCAACGCGCGGCGTCAGCATTTCCGCATTGTGCTCCGCCAGATCGGCGGGTTGTTGATCATTTCGGTGATGGCCAGTGTGGCGCTGCTGATCCTGGGAGTGTATCTGGTGCTGAGGCAGGAATTGACCCTGGGTCAATTGGTGGCCAGTGAGATCATCATGAGTGGCATCGTGGCCTCGGTGATCAAGCTCGGGAAAAAACTGGAGACCTGGTATGACACCCTAGCTGCCACGGACAAGATCGGTCATTTGTTGGATTTGGAAACCGAGGAGGAACAGGGCGAGGTGCTGGAAAACATCGATTCCTCGCGCGGCATGTTGGTGGAGGCCAAGGGGGTGAAATTCGGCTACAAGGAGGGTCATACGCTGTTTGAAAACCTGAATTTCAAGTTGGAACCCGGCATGCGAGCCTGCATTTGCGGCACCCATGGCAGCGGCGTGAGTTCCTTGCTGGACCTCTGTTTCGCGCTGCGTGAAACCACGGCCGGATACATCAGCTTCGATGGTCTGGACATGCGGGCGTGGCATCTGGAAACCTTGCGTGGTGACATGGAACTCCTGCGGCTCAACGAGTTTGTCTCCGGCACCGTGATTGAAAACCTGCGTCTGGGGCGCAGTGATATCACCCTGGATGAAATCCACAGCGCGCTCAAGACCGTGGACATGCTCGACGAATGCCTGCGCTACAGCGAAGGTCTGGACACCCAGATGCAGGTGGGTGGTTCGCCGTTTTCCCCGCGTCAGCGCGTTTCCCTGCTGGTAGCCCGGGCCTTGGTGCAGAAACCGCGTTTGTTGTTGATCGATGAAATTTTTGATGGTCTGGATGATGAAAGCCTGATCAAGCTCACGCGCATTGTTTTCGATGCCCAGCGCCCGTGGACGGTGGTGGTGGCCACCCGCATGAACGAGTTGCGTGAAATGTGTCAATTGTGGATCCGTCTTTCGTAATGAACACCAACCCCCCTTAAACAATCATGAGTGTATCTCCATCGCACAAAAAGAAAAAGAAGAGGGAACTGGTCAGCAGCCGTCTGCCGTGCATCAATCTCACGGGATCGAACCGAGCGCCGCATTTGTTTTGCCGTTTTCTGCTGATCGCTTTTGTCCTGCTGATGCTGTTTACCGCCTTCGCGCCGTGGCGTCAGTTTGTGAGCGGTTCCGGGCGTGTGATCGCCTTTGATCCTCTGGAGCGCCGCATCAACGTGGAGGCCCCGGTGTCGGGACGGGTGAGCAAGCTCAATATCAACGAGGGGCAACTGATCCGCGAGGGAGATGTGATTGCAGAGATCCAGGATAACGACCCCAATTTGTTAGAGAACCTGCGGGCCCAGCGCTCGGCGGCACAGAGTCGTGTGGAGTTGGTCAATACACGCATCGATGCCCTGGATGCGCAGGTCACCCAGCAGACCATGGCCAAGGAGCAGGCGCTTGATTCCGCGCGGCAGAAAGTCAACGCGGATCAGATCGCTGCGGAGACGGCGGTGCTGGACTTCACCCGGGTGGAAAATCTTTTTCAAAAAGGTCTGAGCTCACGCCGTGAGTACGAAGCCGCGATATTGCGCCGCGACTCCACGTCCGCTTCCTTGTTGTCTTCTCAAGCTGCGCTGAAACGCACGGAAAACGAATTCAACGCGCTCATTTCCGCGACCACCGCGTCGCGTCAATCCGCTCGCAGCGACATGGCCAAGGCGCAGGAGGAATTGTCCGGCCTGGAAATCCGCGTCAGCCAAAACATGCGTCAGGTGATCACCGCGCCGCGCGATGGCATCGTGCTCCAGGTTCCTGTCACGGATGGCAGCTACCTCAAACCGGGTGATCTGATCTGTGTGGTGATCCCCAACTCCGAAAAGCGATTTGCGGAAATTTGGGTCGATGGCAATGACGTGCCGCTGATCAAGGCGCGCAAGGAGGAAAACGGCGTGGTGACACCGGGCAGCTCGGTGCGTTTGGCGTTCGAGGGCTGGCCGGCGGTGCAGATCATCGGCTGGCCGCAACTGGCCGTGGGCTCCTTCGGCGGCGAGGTGATGTTTGTGGATGCCACGGATGACGGCACCGGGAAATTCCGCGTGGTGGTGGCACCGGTGGAGGACACGGTGGATCGCGGCGATGGCAAGGGGCCGGTGAAAGTCGGCTGGCCGGATGGTGACCGCTGGCTGCGCCAGGGAGTGCTGACGAATGGCTGGGTGCTGCTGGACGAGGTGCCGCTGTGGTTTGAGATATGGCGACAAATGAACGGCTTCCCCGCCATTGGCACGGGACTGAAGGAAGACCAACCCAAGGAGAAATCGAAATGAGGAAGATCACGCGTTTGCTGCCGTTGCTGGTCGTTGGGGTTTTCGCAGGATGGCCCTTCACCCTCTGCGCCGCGCCCTTGCAGTTGGAGCAGGTGTTGACCACGGTGCGTACGCAATACCCGCCCCTGCTGGCCGCGTGGTTGCAGCAGGATATCGCCAGCGGCCGGGTGCGCCAGGCGGAGGGTGCATTCGATCCCATGCTCGTCGCCTCGCTGAATTTCCGACCCCTCGATTATTACGAGGGTGCGAACATGAGCTTTCTGATTGACCAGCCGCTGCTCTCCGGCGGCAGTGTGTATGCCGGCTACCGCCTCAGCACCGGCAGCCTGCCCAGCTACGATCGCAAAGACCGCACGTCATCTTCCGGTGAAGCGGTGGTGGGGGCGAGGATACCGCTGTGGCGTGATCGTGCCATCGATTCCCGCCGCGCCAATCTCGGCAAAGCCGCGGTGGATCGAGAGCTCGCCGATCCTCTCATCCTGCGTCAATATCTAACATTTCACCGCGCCGCGCGCATTGCTTATTTCAACTGGATCGCCACCGGACAGCGCTTGAGTGTGGCCGAGGATGTGCTGCGTGTGGCCAAGCTGCGGGATGATTTTCTCAAAAAACAAGCAGAGGCCGGTGCCATCGCGCCCATCGTGCTGGTGGACAATCAACGTTTGGTCGTGAGCCGGGAAATCGCGGTGCTGAACGCGAACCGCCGTTTTGAGGCCGCGAGCATCGAGCTATCGCTTTTCCTGCGCGATGCGAAGACCACCGAGCCGGTGCTTCCGCTGCGCGGGCAATTGCCGGCGGATTTTCCCAAACCTGTCGTGGTGGATCAACTCCGTTTTGTCTCGGATCGGGCCCGTGCCACATTCCGCCGTCCCGAGGTGCGGGAAATTGATCTGCTGGTGCGCAAGGGCGAGATCGACAAGCAACTGGCCAACAACAACCTCAAACCGAATCTCGACTTGGCCATGGAGATGAACCAGGCGATCGGCAATGATGTGCCCAAGGACATCAAGGACACAGAGATCAACGGTCTGCTGCGTTTTTCCGTGCCCATCGGCAGGAACGAGGCGAAGGGTCGTTTGCAAGACATCGAGGCCAGCATCCGGCAGTTGCAGCAAAGGCGGCAATTCGCCTGTGAGCAGATCAATGCAGAGTCGAACAATACCTATCAGGAAGTGCGCACGGCATTTGAGGCACTGGATCAGACCAAGCTCAATGTCAAGCTCGCCCGCCAGCTCGAGGCCGCCGAGAGTGCGCGTTTCAAAGAGGGGGCCTCGGATCTGCTGGCCTTGCAGATCCGCGAGCAGGCCACGCTGGATGCGCAGTTGCTAGAAATAGACGCCTTTCTCGCCTACTACCGTGCCTTGGCCGATTACGAAGCGGCGGTGGCGACCGATGCGCCGAACAGCTTGTTGAGTGCCAAGCCGGAAAGTCCGTGAGGATCGCTATGTGATCTCAGCCGAGCTGTCGTGCGGCTTGCAGGGTGTTTTTCATCAGCATGGCGATGGTCATGGGGCCGACGCCGCCGGGGACCGGGGTGATGGCTTTGCAGCGGGGAGCCACTTCGTCAAAAGCGACATCGCCGGTGAGACGGAAGCCGGATTTTTTGCCAGAGTCTGGCACGCGGTTGATGCCCACATCGATGACGACGGCACCTTCCTTGACCCAATCAGCCTTGACCATTTCCGGGCGACCCACGGCGGCGATCAGGATATCGGCCTGGCGGCAAAGAGCGGGCAGATCGCGCGAGCGCGAGTGGGCCACGGTGACGGTGGCGTTGGCATTTTTTGCCATCAGCAGCAGTGCCATGGGTTTGCCGACGATCATGCTGCGACCCAGCACCACGACATTCGCGCCGTTGGTGTCGATGCCAGCGGATGCCAGCAAACGCATGGAGCCGGCAGGAGTGCAGGGCACGAACCCGGTGGGGTCTTCCAGCACCAGCTTGGCGACGTTTTCGGGATGGAAGCCATCGACATCCTTGCGCGGATCGATGGCGCGGATGATTTCCTCCTCGTGGATGTGGGGGGGCGGCGGGCTTTGCACCAGGATGCCGTGGATGGCGGGATCGGCATTGAGACGGCGCACCACGTCTAACAATTCCTCCTGGGTGGTGGTGGCAGGCAGGACGATTTTTTGGGAATGCATGCCGAGTTCGGCGCAGGTTTTGACTTTGGAGCCGACATAGACCTGCGAGGCCGGATCTTCACCCACCAGCACGACGGCGAGTCCCGGATGGATGCCCTGTTGTTGGAGTGCGGCGATTTCTTGTTGGCATTCGCTGAGAACGGCGGCGGCTACGGATTTTCCGTCAATGAGTTGCATGGCGTTGGTTTAGTGGATGGGTGCGGGTTGTGACAGGTCGTTTTCGATGGTGAGGCGCATCTGTTCAAAATCCTCGTCGGAGATTTTGCGCGGAATGTGAAGAGGCTCATCGATGCTGAGGTGGATGCAGGAAAAGGGTTTGGGGATCTCGAACCGGTCCCAGGTCTTGAGTTTCCAGGAGGCGGAGCAGGTCACGCGCAGGGAAACGAGGGCGGAGCCGGTGAGTTGGGACAGTTTCAGCGGGCCGGCCTGAAGTGTGCGGGCGGGGCCGCGCGGGCCATCGGGGGTGATGCTGATATCGTTGCCGGCGTCGAGGGTTTTTTTCAATTCCAGCAGGGCCGCCGTGGCGCGCCGCGAGCTGGAACCCCGCACGGCACCCAGGCCGAAGGTGCGCAGGGTGTGTTCGATGATGGCACCGTCCTTGCTGGCGCTGGTGAGGGCGGACAATCCGTGGGGACGCGGGCATTTTCTTGTCCAGGCGACAATGGCGGGAATGATTTGCCCGTGCCAGAAAATGAGGATGATGGGTCCGTCGATTTTTTCGAATGATTGCGTGTGCTGGAATTTGACCCGCAGGGTGAGGCCCAGAATGCGGATCATCCATCCGGCGAGTGTGCCGAGGATTTTTTCCTTGGAGCCTCCTTTGATCTGGGTGGCGCGGGCTGGGGAAGGGGTGGACGACATTCAGAGGAAACCTGCGGGGTGAAGGGTGTCAACAAGGTATTGCTGACGGGAAATCATTTGTTGATAGAGGCTGTGGCGTTGCGGATCCGGGAGGCAGCGGCTGGTTTCGTCACAGCGGATGAGATACTGCGCCATGTCCTGCACGGCGAGCGTTTCGCCATGGAGTTGGAAGAAAACGAGGGCTGCGTGGATGGCGGCGCCAAAGGCCGGGCCTTGGGGGCTGGTGAGCGCGATCACCGGAATGCCGAAAACATCGGCGAGCAGTTGACGTGAGACGGAGCTGTGGGAAATCGCTCCGGTGTGGTGGACTTCGGGGGGATCAAAACCCAGTTCGCGCATGCGGCCAAGGCCGTAGCCCAATCCGAGCGCCACGCCTTCCATGGTCGCACGGGCCATGTTGGCGGGAGTGAAATTGTCCGGTGTGACGCCATGGAGAACACCGGTGGCTTCGGGAAGGTGGGGAGTGGTTTCCCCGCTGACGTAGGGCAGAAACAACAAGCCTTCCGCTCCGGCATCACTGGAGCCGAGCATTTCCTCGAACTGTTCCGGACTCCAGCCGTAGTGACGACGGAGCATGTCGGGCGCGCTGGCCGCATTGTTCGTGGCGGCGGATGCCAGCCACTGGCCGGTGGCATCGCAGAGCAGAGCGACTTCACCACTGAGATCCACGCAGGGAGTGGAGGATACGCCGGAAAGAATCCCGCTGCCGCCCATTTCTAACGAAACCTTGCCCGGTGCCACGCATCCGGCACCCAGGCAGGCAAGCATGGGTGAGCCGCTGCCCAGCGAGATCATCAGTTGAGGATCAAGCCCCCATGCGTCCGCGAGGGCTTTGCGCAACGAACCACAGGACGAGATCGAGTCGCCCAGGGGCGGGAGCAGGCTGCCGAGCCGGGCATCGATGAACGAACAGATTTCTTCAGACCATTGGCGTTTGCGCACATCGAAGAGCCCGGAGCCTGAGGCCATGCCCGCATCGGTGACGATGTTGCCGGTGAGCCAGTAGTTGATGAAATCCTTGAGCGAGAGAATGTGAGCGGTGCGCTGGAAATGATAGGGTTCGTGACGTTTGAGCCACAGGCAGTGGGCGGCGGTGCTGTCGGCGGCGATGGGATTGCCGATCAGTTCGATGAGCCCGGGGTTGCCACCGAAGGCGCGGGCGATTTCCTCCGCTTGTCGATGGGCCGAGGAGTCGCCGGGCATTTTGGCGGGACGCACGATGCGGTTTTCCTGATCCAACATCACGGTGCCTTGCAGGCAACTGCTGACGCCGATGCTGGAAATCCTGTGTCGTTGCTCCGCGAGTGGAGCGAGGCAGGCGCGGATGGAGTGATCGACCGCCTCGATCCAGTGGAGCGGGTTTTGTTCCCGATGTCCGTCAGCCAGGCCCTCGATCCAGCGGTGCGGGTAAAATGACTCGGCGAGCACGGTGGCGCTCTCCAGTTCGAGAGCGAGCGCGCGGGTGCCAGCAGGGCTGATGTCGATGCCGAGAAATATCATAGCCGTCGTAAGTGGGGTGCGGTGCGAGCTGAGGTTCTCCGATGGTGTGACATTTGGCAAGGACGGGCGGAAAATTTCTTGTGACTCACGGTTGGCGGAAGTGATCCCAGCCGCCGTGCAGGTTCATGGAGTTCTCTTTTTCCACCATGCGGCCGATGCAGGTGAGGGGAGTGTCGGGAAACGCGCGGGACCATCGTTTTTGCAGCGACGCACTGCGGGATGCGTCAACGGTGAAGAGCAGTTCGTAATCCTCGCCGTCTTCCAGTGCCTGCCGTATGGTGCAGCCCTCGTGGCAGGGGAGAGCCGCGAAGTCAATGTCATAGCCCAGCGATGAGGCAAGCGCCAGGCGGGGTAAATCTTTCGCCAGACCATCGGACAAGTCCATCATCGATCGGGCGAAGCCATGGCGCACCAACCACTGCGACTCACGCACGCGGGGCAGGAAATCCAGGTGTCGTCCCGCCAGTGATCCGCCCAGTTGTCCGGTGACAAAAATGCTGTCTCCACATCCTGCTGTAGATCTCAGCACCAGTTGGGATTTTTTCACCACACCGGTGGCAGCTATGGAAATGCTGAGGCTTTGGGAGCAGGAAGTCGATGTGGTCTCGCCGCCCACGATGCTCGCTCCGTGTGTGCGGGCGCAGTCCGCCATGCCTTGGTAGAGAGACTCCAGGTCATCGATCACGGTGTCCTGGGGAAGGCTCAAGGTGACGAGAAACCAACGGGCGGTTCCGCCCATGGCGGCAAGATCGCTGACCACCCGGGCGATGGCCTTCCAGCCGACGCGACGCCGTTTTTCTTCTGGCAGGAAATGCACCCCTTCGATGATGGCATCCGTTTTGAGAAGTTGCCAGTGGGTGCGGGAAAAGGGCACCACCGCGCAGTCATCCCCGGGCCCCGTGTGGAGATCCGGAGGCGCGGCCGGCAATTGCGCGAGCAGGCGGCGTATCACCTCATCCTCGCCGAGATCACGCAGGGATTTCATGGCTGGGGGAGATCGGGCAACGCACCCGCGCGCATCGCCAATTGCATCGCTACCGTTGCGGAGTTGAAAAAGAAATGAATGCTGATCGCCGCCCAGATCGAGCCTGTCCACTCGTAGGCCAGCGCGAGCAGGATACCCAACACAAACAAGGGCAACAGTAGCGGGACATTGCCGTGGCAAGCCGCAAACAACAGCGCGCTGAACAGCACTCCGGTGCGGATGCCGGATATGGATTTTGCCACAGGGTAGAGGTAGCCACGGAAAATCACTTCTTCGGCGAGCGGTGCTACGATGGCGGCGGAAAAGGCCATCAGCCCCACACTCAGAAGATCCTTGCTCTCCCGCAGCAAGGCCACGGCATCCTGTTGGCTGCTGCTTCCCACCACTTGTTCCAGCCAGGCGATGTAGCCACTGGCACTCAACACCGCCAAAAACACCCACATGCCCAGCACCACCGCCGGACCGATCAGGAAAAACAGCGGCCACCGCGCCCAGCGCAAGCCCAGCCACGCGGCGGGCCTGACCCTCCAGCAAACGATGCCCGCCACCATCGCCACCAGCACCGCAAACACCGCGATATTGCTCAACAACATCGAGGGGGTCAGCGCATTTTCAGGGCTTTTGTCGGCTGCCGCCGCCGCACTGAGGCCGAATCCCACAAAAATCATGCTCATCAAGGCAAGGCCTGCGATGTCCACACGATGGCACCACCAGGTGGGCACTTTGCCCCAGCTTGGCAGCGGCGGCGGAATGGCCACCGGCGAGCCTTGTTCATCATACATCACCAGACGGGCATGTCTTCTCGTGGCACGGATCACCACCCCGACGATCAGGATCAGGAATGCCACGCTGAAGGATGCCGCCAAGATGCTGGTGGCGATGTTGATGCTGGGGATTCCGCTCTGCTGCACGGCCGAAGTTACCCATCCGCGACACCGATGCCAACTGATTTTCACTGTGAGGAATTTTTTGCGCAACTGGCTGATTTTCCTCGATACATGGAAAAAAATGTGCTAACCAAAGCCGAGAACACCATCATTTTGCACTTGTGGAAGCAACACCCTTTACCCCGCCGTCGATCGAGGCGCTGAACAAGCTCCTCCCGGCCTATGAATTTCTCGATTTTATCGCGCAAGGCGGCATGGGTGCCGTGTATCTGGCCAAACAAATTTCTCTCGATCGCCAGGTGGCGGTGAAAATCCTCCCGCGTGAGCTCAGTGCGGACCCGGAATTCCGCGCCTCGTTTCAGACCGAGGCCCGTGCCATGGCGAAGCTCAATCACCCGAATCTGATCAGCATCTACGATTCCGGTGATGTCGATGGCATGCTCTACATAGCCATGGAGTATGTTCCCGGAAAATCCCTCTACCACTCTTCCTGGAATAAAAAAGTCGATCCCGCCGAGGCCAGTCGCATCCTCATCGCCATTTGCGAGGGCCTCAGTCACGCTCACGAAAACGGCATCATCCACCGCGATATCAAGCCCGCCAACATCCTGCTGACACCGAAGATCGAACCCAAAATCGGCGATTTCGGCCTGGCTCAGGCCGTGGGTGTCAAGCACGAGGGCATCGTCATGGGCACGCCCGGCTACGCCGCCCCCGAGGTCATTTCCCACCCGGAACGCGCGGACCGTCGGTCAGACATTTTCGCCGTGGGCGTGATGCTCCATGAGCTGCTCACAGGGAAAAAACCTGAACCGGGTGAAACCGCCTCCAGCCTCTGCGGTTGCTCGAAGGACTACGATCTCGTCATCCAGCGCGCCACCCACCCGAACCCCGTGATGCGCTATCCGGATGCCTCCTCGATGGCTCTGGCCATTCGCGAAATCGGTAAACCATCCACCAAGGCCAATCCTCTGTTGACCAAAGCCTCCGCTCGCCCCACCGCCATGCAGCGCCCCGTCGGTGCCGCGGCGTCGGCCGCGAAGGTCCCGGTTCCTGCCGGAAAAAGCCCTGCCGACAGCCCCGATGACGACCTGCCCCTCCCCTCGCTGGTGGTTTCCTCGGGCAATGCGTCCTGGAGCTACGTGCGCAACTTGCTCATCATCGCCGCCCTCGCCGTGGTGGTGGTTTTCGTCTATCAAAAATTGCAAATTCACAAGCAGGAGGTGGCCAAACGCGAGCAGGCCTACATGCTCAAGCAAAAGGAAGAGGAAATGCGCCGCCGTCGCGAGGCCGAACAGGCCCTGGTGGATCAACAAAAACAATCCGCCGGCTCCCCGGGCGACGGCATCACCGCGACTCCGTCCACGACCAAGCCCTTCGTCCCGGAACCCAAGGAAGAGACTCCCATGGAGTCGCTCGAACGCCTCCAATACGATCTCTCCAAAGGCTCACGCGCCGAAATGCCGATCGGCTCGAAACGCCGCGGCGAGCTCGATTTCTTCCTCGTCACCACCCCCATGTCCTGGGACGCCGCCCTCCTGTTTGCGGAAAAACACGGCGGTCACATCGCTCTGCCCAGCAGCGAGGATGAACTCACCTTTCTCACCTCTTTGCTGAAAAACAGCGAGACGATCTGGATCGGTGCCGGTCGCAGCGGGCGCGATCAATGGATCCTGCTCGACGGCTCACCCTGGTCCATCGAGAAAACCCCTCCGGGCCTTGGCAACTACGCCACCCTCTCTCACCTCGGCAACGTCCGCGCCGGCGATGTCTCGCGCGAGTTGCCCTTCATCATCGCCTGGCATCGCGATGGCTCCAATCCCTCTTCCCTGATGAACCTGCTGGCCACGACCCGCAAGTCTCTCGACTCCCAGTCTCCTCGTTTTCCTCCCGGTACGGAGGCCGTCGGTGCTCGCTATTATCTCCCCATCGTGCGCCCCATGAGCCGGGCGCAGGCCTATGAACTGGCTCAGCAAGCCGGTGCCCACGTCGCCGCTCTCAGCAATCGCGAGGAAGGCTACTGGGTCACCGATCAGCTCGCTGCCCTCAAGGCCGAACGCGGCATCTGGCTCGGCGGTGAGAAAATCGGTGGCGTCTGGCAGTGGGTCACCAAAGAACCCTGGACCTACGCTCAATGGGCGGCGGATTCCCCCGATGACGATGAATACGCCACCCTGCTCGTCTATCTTCCTGGCAAAGGCTGGCACAATGTGGACAAAGAAGAGCAGGCCGATGGCGTGCTGCTCGAGTGGAGCAAAGATGCCAGCGCCTCGGAAAACACCAGCGTGAATCTCAATGCTCCCACCCTCGGCATCGGTCCGCTGATGACCAAGTGCCGCGAGCTGATCGTCGCCTCCGCCAAAGAGCGTGATGACAAACTCGCTGCCAATGTCAAGTCCTTCAACTGGGACCTCGATGTCTGGCTGCGCGGTCTCAAGCCGCTGGAAAAAGTGCAGTGGCAGGAAAGCGTCGAAATCATGAAAAGTCTCACCCGCAGCGGTCGCGTCCCCACCGCCCAGGAAGTGGCAGGGGCTTTTGATTCCGACGAAGGCATTCCCAACATGCACGCCGGTATCGTCAAAATTCACAACTACTGCATCACCAAACAAAACGACATCGATGCCGGATTCGAGTTGCGCAACGGTAAAATCCGCGATTCCTATGTGACCAAAATCAAGGAAATGGGAGCCAATGCCCAAAAATCCGGCCAACTCGATCTTGTGCGCCAGCTCAGGGAATACCTGGAGGATGCCGAGGATCTCCAGAGCTGGGTGGACTCCATGCTCGAAAAATAAGCACCCCTCCGTCATGGATGAAACCGCATCACCGTTGGCCGCGCCTCCCCGCTCCACCTGGAGTGACAAACCCACACGTTCCAAGGCACCGCTGATTTTTTTCCTGCTCATGGTCCTCATCGCCATGAGCGTTACCCTCGTTTTACTCGAAAAAAACAAACGTCAACCACCTCTGACGCTACCCTCCGCCTCGAGCAGGGTCGAGCCTCTCGATGTCAGAACTCCGGCCCCCGATGAGGCCGCCGCCAAAACGGCTCTCCAACAAGCCGAGGAGGATCTCAAAAGCACTGGTTCCGTCCCCGTGCAGCCGCGCCTGGAGGACCCCGTGGACCTCATCACCTCCATTGGCAACGCCCTGGCCAATCAGGACTTCGCCACCGCCGAGAAGTTGATCGGCGAACGCGCTATGAGCGATGAAACCCGCGCTCGCCTCAAACAAATGGTTTCCAGCCAACAACTGAAACTCAGGGCTCCCAATCCGGTCCGCGAAGTCGGGGAAATCGAGCTCAACCGCCGCGCCCGCTACGCTCTCGAACTGACCGACCGCGAACCCGGCCGCGATCGCATTTACTTCGATCTCCTTAAAAACGGCGGCCTCTGGGAAGTGGACAAAATCACCCTGCCACCCGCCGATGGTGAAGCCATTCCGCGCGCCATGATGGTCGATGCCCTCGGCATCACCGATTCCTTCCTCCTCGCCGTGCTCAGCCAGAACTTCACCCTCGCCCGCGAATTCGTGAACCGTGAGAAAGTGTCGGATGCCACCCTCGCCGGACTCTGCATCCTTTTTGAAGAAGGCAACTACCGGCTGCGTTCCGAAAAGCCCCTGCGTGCCATCCTGCAAAAAGACGACCTCACCTCCTTCCTCGCCAATGTCCAGGCGGCCGATGGCACCCCGGCCGGGCAGTTTGCCATCATCCTCAAAAAAACGCCCGCCCAGCCGAACTGGGTGATCGATGAGCTCAACCTCGACCAACTTCTCAGCGACTACGCCCAGCGCTTTGCCGGTGGTGATGTCTATTACACCCCCCTCATCAAAAACCCCTCCGGCGGTGACACCCTCGTGCTCTACTTCGAGTTCGATGAAGAAAAGCTCACCCTGCGCACCCAGCGCCAATTGGCCATCGTCGCCATGATCTTAAAAACCGATCTCAAGAAAAAAATCCACCTTTCCGGCCACACCGATGCCCTCGGCAGCGCGGGCTACAACCAAGGACTGTCGCAAAGCCGCGCCAACGCCGTCAAAGCATACCTCATCCAGAACGGCGTCGCCGCCGAGCAGATTCTCACCGCGGCCAAAGGCTTCACCGAGCCCCGCCGCCCCAACGTCAAAGCCACTGGCGAAGACGACCCCGAAGGCCGCCGCGCCAACCGCCGCACCGAAATCTACCTCGATTTCTAACTCACCGCTCAGAAACCCGTCACCACGCGGAAGAACTCCTGAGGTGGTAGCGCATTGCCGTCAAAGTCCATGATGATGTTTTGACCCGCTTGATACTGGAAAGCCATGCGCCGCATGCCGAAGGAGCCGGGTTGCAGGGTGGTGGAGGACTCGGCCCAGTAGGGAACGAAACGCACCGGGGTGAAAGACAGCGTGCGGGTGACCGCATCATAGACCGGCGTCACCGGACCGCTCTGGCGGCTGTTCGGATTCGTGTTCATGTGGAACTCCAGACGATTCGTCAAACCATCGCCATCGGGATCGTCGTTCGGGTGGCGGCCGGAGCCCACGGATCCCACGACTGTCGTGCCGAAATTGTTATTCATCCAGTCGTTCGGCAGTCCATCCGAGGGCGTGCTGTCCGAGTGAAAGCCCACTACTGTGAAACGGGCCACACGACTGCGGTTCACGCCATCACTCAGTTGCACACGTGCCATGTCGTAGAAAACACCGTTCACAATCTGAGCGTCTGACAATCGCTGGGCATTGATATTCCCCGATGGGGTGAAGACCAATTCGTTACCCGATAGGGAGAAAGTGCCGTTGTTTGACGATGCTGATGAGAGGATAGGCGACATAGCGGTGTTTTGCCGATCATACCCGATGACGCGGAACCGATTCATCCCCAGCACGTTGGGCAGTTGGCTGACGTTCGCTGCGGTCACCGCAGAAAACACCCGATCCACGGCGTAGGGCGGGGTATTGCTGACCGGATAGCCGAATTGAATGCGGTCCACGTCATAGGCGTTGAGCACCGCGCCAGTGGTGTTCGATAGATAATACATTGTGGCATTCTTGAGCAGCGGCTCGGGCTCATTGACGTCATTGCTGGAGTGCGCCAGGCCCAGGGCATGGCCGATCTCATGGGTCAGCACATGAGTGAATTTTCCGGCGTTTTGTAACGCGGGTGCGTTTGTCGTGCTCTCCATCACCACAAATCCATAGAGCCGCTCTTGAAATCCCTGACTCATTATCATGCCCCCGGTGAAAAGACCTACATCTGTGCGGAAACCTCCTCCGCCTATCCCCAAGGCACCTCCGCCCACCGCGTTGAAGTTGTCGTGCAACTGAATCCGCAGTTTGCCGTCATTGGCGGCCATGTTGCTGGCTGCACCAGCGAAGGCCTGCACGCCCTCAAAACGGAATTTCAGCGAGCTCACGTTTTCCCATGCCGCTAACGCATTCGCCACAGCGGCGAGCGCACCCGCCTGATTCATGCCGGTGGGGAGCTTGGTGACATCGATGTCCACCACGTAGGGAATCGCCTCATCGCCATCGCAGGTGGTCCACCGTGTGGGCACGCCACTCGTTTCACTGTAGCCCGTGGCCGTGACCCTGGATCCCGGCACGCCGTTGGTCCCTTGATCTGAGCCCTGGCGTATGCCCGCGCGCATGGCGGCAGGCTTGGTGCCGCGCGCCCCTTCCCGATAGTAGCGGCACATCTCGCCACAACCCTCGTGCACCTGCCCGGCTCTCAGGCCCGAGGCTTTCCAAGCTCCCTGCCCATCCTCGTCCATCATCAGGGCATAGGTTTCTCCCTCCTGGAGATCGAGAAAATCAGAGCGCAAATCACAGCGGTCTCCCACACGTCCACCCGTGGATCGCACCACAAATTGTTTGTCAACCTGGCCCTTGTAGGCTTCCCGCAAACGCATGACATAGGTGGTCACGATCACGCCGTCTTCGCCGAGCTGTGATGCCCGTTTCACCACCTCCGCCTTCACCACCGCTTTGCTGTGAGCAAATGCCTTTTCGTCACTGCCTGCTTCGATGCATCCAGCGCGGGCCACGGTGATCAGCAACGGGAACCATAGCAGGGAGAGAGCAAGTTGTTTCATGGAGTGCGAACGACAATCAATCGCATCACAGCGAAAATACAACTCACAAAATTCACCCGGCGATCAAATTCACGAGCGCTGCATGGATTTTGTGAGGGTTTGTGCGTGATGTGTCAGATCTGCTCGATGCGGAACACCACGGGCTCGGAGTTGATGCAGTTCAATTGGGCAATTTCCCGCAGGGCCTTTTGCAACAAGCCGAAGGGGCAACTGTGCAGCAGGAAGACCATGTCCACGAAATCGGCATCGGGATTTTCCGGGTTCACCGGGGAATGCGTGCCGCTGATGCCGATGCGGTGCTGCGCGAGCACGGTGGCGATTTCCGCGACCACGCCGGGGCGGTCCGTGACATCAAAACGCACGTAATACGCCGTGCGCGTTTCCTCGATGGGCAGCAGGCGCCCTTCCTTGCCCCAGGGCAGGAATCCGCGATGCGGCAGTTCGTGCGCCAACGAGCGTGCGGCTTCGACGAGGTCGGCCACCACGGCGGAGGCGGTGGGATCTTCTCCGGCACCACGACCGTAGAACAAGGATTCCCCCACGCCATCACCATGCACCGCCACGGCATTGAACACCCCGTTCACCGATGCCAGAATGTGATTCTTGCTCACGAACGACGGCTGCAAGCGCAGCTCGATGGCCTCATCCTCGTGCTGGCGGATGACGGCGAGCAATTTCACTACGTAGCCGAGTTGTTTGGCGAAGTCGATGTCGATGGGTTTGACCTGCTCGATGCCCGCGACGTGAACGGCAGCGGGGGAGATCGGAAAACCATAAGCCAGTGTGGCTAACAAGATCGCCTTGTGCGCGGCGTCCCAGCCATTGACATCCAGCGTGGGATCCGCCTCGGCATAACCGAGACTCTGCGCTTCCTGCAACGCGGAGGCGAAATCGAGCTGCGCCTCGGACATGCGTTGCAAAATGTAATTGCTGGTGCCGTTGATGATGCCGCACATGGCCTTGATGCGGTTGCCGATGAAGGCCTCCTGCACCGTTTTGATGATGGGAATGCCACCGGCCACGGCGGC
>Ga0075157_10000857_pt1 | contig 21033 bp, 26 predicted proteins | sample JI81BgreenDNA_FD_70967 | JGI IMG/M metagenome (GOLD analysis project Ga0075157, IMG submission 70967) | Wastewater effluent complex algal communities from Wisconsin, to seasonally profile nutrient transformation and Carbon sequestration -... | ecosystem: Engineered > WWTP > Effluent > Algae...
AAGGTCGAATCCGATCTGCCGGCCTCCGGTCAACTCGATATAGACACGGGCGAGCAGTTCGGCATCGAGCAGCGCGCCGTGCTTGGTGCGGGCTGAAAGATCAATGCCATAGCGGGTGCAGAGCGCATCCAGCGTGTGCTTGGCGCCGGGGTTGGCCTTGCGGCTGATCTCCAGCGTGTCGATGGCGCGCGTCATCGGCACGATCGGCATGCCGGCGCGCTTCAGTTCCCAATTGAGGAACTCCATGTCGAACGCAGCATTGTGCGCGACCAGCGGCGCATCGCCGATGAAGGCCAGGAAGTCATCGACCACCTGTTCAAAGATCGGCTGCCCGGTGAGAAAGTCGCTCGACAGCCCGTGCACGCGCTCCGCATCCTTGGGCATCGGGCGCTGCGGATCGACATAGGTGTGGAATGTGCGCCCCGTGACCGTGCGGTTGATCATCTCCACCGCACCGATCTCAACGATGCGATGGCCATCCCCTGGCATGATGCCGGTGGTTTCCGTATCCCAGACTATTTCGCGCATGGGCCCCATTTAGCGATTGGACGGCGCGGGGCAAGCCTTACAGACCGTCGACCAGACGTTTCACTGCGAGCCAGGTTTCGCGGCGACCGCGCCCGGTTTCGATGACCACATCAGCCAGCGCGCGCTTTTCGCGATCGGGCATCTGGCCTTTCAATATACCGGCGAATTTTTGGGGCGTCATGCCCGGCCGGGCCAGCACACGGCCGCGCTGCACGCGGTAGGGCGCGGAGACAACCACCGTCATATGGCAACGCCGCCAGCCGCCCTTTTCAAACAGCAGCGGCACATCCAGCACGATGGCGGGTTTCAGCCGGTGAGCGCCGAGGAATTCGCTCTGTGCTTCGGCCACCAGCGGATGCAATATCCGTTCCAGCGCGCGCAGTTTGGTGTGATCGCCGAACACGGCGGCACCGAGTTTTTCGCGGTGCAGGCCGCCATCATGCGTTGTTCCGGGAAACAGATCCTCGATGGCTGCCAGCGCTCGCCCGCCCGGGCCCTGGACGCGCCGCACTTCGGCATCGGCATCGAACACCGGCACGCCCAGTTTGCGGAACATGGCGGCCACGGTGGATTTGCCCATGCCGATGGAACCGGTGAGGCCAATGATGATGGTGCGGCTCATTTGGTGAGCATTGCACGCAGTTCGCCATCATAGCGGCGCGGCGGATCAGCCCCGTAGAACAGCCGGAAAGCCTCAGCCGCCTGCCCGATCAGCATGTCGAGCCCATCGATGGTGATCAGGCCGCGGGCATGGGCAGCGGCCAGCAACGGGGTTTCCAGCGGCACATAGACGGCATCGAACACCACGGCATCCGCCGGCAACGCCGAAAGATTGATCTTGAGTTCTGGCTGGCCCGCCATCCCCAGCGTGGTGGCGTTGAACACCAGGCCGGTATCGGCGGGCGGTACGTCGCCCATCGCCATCACGCCGCCCGGCAATCCCGATGCGGCCAGCAGGGCACCGGCCGCATTGTAATTGCGGGCCATCACCCACAGCGCCGAAGCGCCACTGTCACGCGCCGCGGCGGCTGCGGCCCGCGCTGCGCCACCACTGCCGATCACCAGCACGGGGCGCCCGGCCATGATCGCGCCGGCTGGCCCGATGATGCCAGCGGCATCGGTGTTGTGCCCGATCAGCCGGTGGTCATTGCCGACCACGATGGTGTTGACCGCGCCCACCGCCACCGCTTCCGGCGCCAGGCCATCAAGGTGCGCCATCACCGCCAGCTTGTGCGGCACCGTGACGTTCACACCGCGCATGCCCATCACGGGCAGCGCCCGCACAAACGTGCCAAGCTGTTCGGGCCGCACTGGAAAGCGGCTGTAATCGCCGTCCAGGCCCAGCTTGCCGAGCCAGAAACGGTGGATCAGTGGCGATTTCGAATGACTGATGGGCCAGCCGATCACCCCGGCAACGGCAGGTTCCCTCATGCGGCCAGCACTCCCCTGACCCGCAGATAATCCAGAACGGCAAGCAGCGGGAGCCCCCGAATGACGAACTGATCACCATCGATACGGGTGAACAACTGCGCGCCCAGCGCTTCGATGCGGTAACAGCCAACACAGCCGAGTACGGCATCGCCTTCTGCATCGAGATAGGTGGTGATGAAATCGTCGCTCAGCGGCCGCATCGTCAGCCGGGCTGCACCGGCACTGCGCCACACCGGCTTGCCGGCTTCGCAGATCACTGCCGCGGAAATCAGGCGATGGGTCGTGCCGGCAAGCTGGCGCAACTGCACCTCGGCGCGTGGACGGGTTTCCGGCTTGGCGATCATGGCGCCATCGGCGGTGACCACCACGCTGTCTGCGCCCAGCACCAATGCACCGGGATGCTGGCGACTGATCTTCAGCGCCTTCACTTCGGCCAGCGCGTCCGCAATGCGTTCCGGACTGGCCTTTTCCGCTACAAGCCCGGCCGTAATCGCCTCTTCATCGACATGCGCCGGCAAGGCTTCATGCGAAACACCCGCTGCATTCAGCATCGCCCGGCGCGCGGCTGACTGGCTGGCCAACACCAGCATCATGACTGTTTCTCCAACCGGGCCTGGTGCAGGTTGATGATGGCCGCCGCAGTCTCTTCGATGCTGCGGCGGGTGACATCGATCACCGGAATATCATGATCGGCAAACAGCCGGCGGGCAAAGGCGATTTCGGCCTCGATCCGCTCGACATCGACATAGTCCGTGTCTGGCGTCTGGCCCAAGGTGAGCAGCCGGTTGCGGCGGATGGATTGCAGCCGGTCGGGTGCCGTGGTCAGGCCAACCAGCAACGGGCCTTTCACCGTCCACACATGTGGCGCTGGCGGTGATTGCGGCACCAGCGGGATATTGGCCGTCTTGTAACCGCGGTTGGCCAGGTAGATTGAGGTCGGCGTCTTCGAGGTGCGCGAGACGCCCAGCAAAAGGATATCGGCCTCTTCCAGTTCCTCAAGGCCGGTCTGGGCGCCATCATCATGCACCATCGTGTAATTGATGGCATCAACCCGGCGGAAATAGGCCTGGTCCATCACATGCTGGCGCCCCGGCCGGCGGGTAGCCGCCTGGCCGAGCAGTTCGGACAGCGCAGAGATGGTGGGATCGAGCGGTGAGACCATCGGCAGACCCAGCGTGGCACAGCGCATTTCAAGCCGATCGCGCACCACCCCATCAACCAGCGTGTAGATGACCAGCCCTGGCTTTTTCGCTACTTCCTCGATGATACGATCAAGATGGCCTTCGCTGCGCACCATTGGCCAGAAATGCTTCACGGCTTGTGCACCTTCGAATCGGGCCAGGCTGGCCTTGGCCACCGATTCCAGCGTTTCGCCGGTGGAATCGCTGATCAGATGCAGGTGCAGCACATCTGGCATGGTCACACCTGACCGTGCCGGCAAAAATTGTCGCCCATGACTCTGTGGATAAGCATCAGGGCAAAGCGTTAACGCTGCTGTGGAGCATCCGGCAAGCGCCAATTCCACGGAACCGCCACGGAACCGCGGGCGGATTCATCAGGCTGCGAACATATGCACAGCCGGGCCTGTGGAAAACGGGGATGATCGCTGCGACTCGCACGATTCCGGCGAGTCGCGCAGATCCGACTCTGTGGACCAACCGGTTGAACCGATTTTATCCCCACGATTCCGCCGCCTACTACAGCTGACAATTTTCAAGGTTATTTTTAGAGTTGGTTGAAGAGCGCTGGCCAGTGCTCCGGGCTTGACCGGGGCGACGGGGCACAGGCAAGGAGGCGCCATGGCTGATCAACTTCATCAGGACCCCCCGCTGCTCGCCGTGCTGAAGGGCGAACGCCGCGACCCGCCGCCCGTTTGGCTGATGCGCCAGGCTGGGCGCTATCTGCCGGAATATCGCGCTTTGCGGGCCGAAAAAGGCGGCTTCCTCGAACTGGTGTACGACAGTGATGCGGCGGCCGAGATCACCATCCAGCCGCTCAAGCGCTTTGGCATGGACGGTGCCATCCTGTTTTCCGACATCCTGATCGTGCCGCACGCCATGGGCCAGGGCCTGACATTCGGCCCCGGCGAAGGCCCACAGCTGACCCCGGCACTGCACGATGGCGACTTCTCGCAGCTTGAGCCCAATCCGCTGCATTTCGCCAAGATCTATGAAACCGTCGCCAAAGTGCGCAAGGCGATTGATCCATCGGTGACGATGCTGGGCTTTGCCGGTAGCCCATGGACGATCGCGACCTACATGGTGGCAGGCCATGGTAGCAAGGATCAGGCCGAAACCCGCCGTCTGGCCTACAAGGATCCGGCGCGGTTCCAGGCGCTGATCGATCGCATCGTCGCAGTGACGGTGGATTATTTGTCGGGCCAGATTGAAGCGGGCGCACAGGCCATCCAGTTGTTCGACAGCTGGGCTGGTACGCTTTCGCCAGCGCAGTTCGAACGCTGGGTGATTGCGCCCAATGCCGATATCGTTGGCCGCCTGATGGTGCGCCATCCCGATGTGCCGATCATCGGTTTCCCCAAGGGCGCTGGCGCCAAGCTGGCGGCATACGCGGCAGAAACAGGGGTTGATGCCGTGGGTCTCGATGAAACGGTCGATCCGGCCTGGGCTGATTCCATGCTGCCGCCCGGCATGCCGGTGCAGGGCAATCTCGATCCGCTGGCGCTGATTACCGGTGGTGAAGCGCTGGAACAGGCTGTCACGCGCATCCGCCACGCGCTGTCCGGACGTCCCCACATTTTCAACCTTGGCCACGGCATCCTGCAGGACACCCCGATCGAGCATGTCGAGCATCTCTTTGCGCTGCTGAAGAAGCCGCTCTGAACCATGATGGAATGGGGCGTCGGCTGGCTTGGCGAAGCCTATCTGTGGGTGAAGGCGCTGCACGTCGCCTTCGTCATCTTCTGGATGGCCGGCCTGTTCATGATTCCGCGCTTTCTGGTCTATTGGCATCCGGTGGCGCCAGCCGCGTCTGAATCCGCCCTGTGGGATGAACGGTGCCGCCGCCTGCGCCGCATCATCCTGTCGCCTGCCATGGTGGTGAGCTGGATTGCCGGCCTGTCGTTGGGCTTTCATCTTGGCTGGCCGCTGTGGCTGGTGGTGAAATTCGGTTTCGTCTGCCTGCTCACCTGGTTTCACCACTGGAGCGTTGCGGCGTCGAAGCGCTTTGCGGCGGGCGAACGCCACGTCACCGAGAAGCGCCTGCGGTTGATGAACGAGATTCCGTCGCTGGTGACGTTGGCCGTGGCGGTGCTGGTGATCGTCAAGCCGTTCTGATGCTGCCGGTACTCGCCGTGCTGCCGCAGCTGCAGGCGGCACTGGCCAGCAACCAGCCGGTGGCGCTGGTGGCCCCGCCCGGCGCGGGCAAGACCACTGCCGTGCCGCCTGCCTTGCTTGGCGAAGACTGGGCCAAGGGTGGCAAGTTGGTCCTGCTCTCGCCCCGGCGTCTTGCTGCCCGAGCTGCGGCGGAACGCATGGCCGAGCAGCTGGGGGAGCCGGTTGGCCAGACCATTGGTTATCGCACGCGGCTGGACGCGCGCACGTCGGCTGCCACCCGCATTGAGGTGGTGACCGAAGGCATTTTCACCCGGATGCTGGTCAGTGATCCGGAACTGGCAGGCGTGGCGGGCGTGTTGTTCGATGAGGTGCACGAACGCAGCCTCGACAGTGATTTTGCACTGGCCTTGACCCTGGAAGCCCGCGCCGCGCTGCGACCCGATCTGCGCCTGGTGCTGATGTCGGCAACGCTCGATGTTGCAGGATTTGCCGCCATCATTCCCGGCCTTGTTCAGGTTGAGTCGCAGGGCCGCATGTTCCCGGTGGAGTTGCGCCACATCGGTCGCAATTCAGCCGAGCGGCTGGAAGACGCCATGGCCAGCGCCATCCGCAGCGCACTGGTGAGCGAAACCGGTTCCATCCTTGCCTTCCTGCCTGGCGTTGCCGAGATCGAGCGCACCGCCGAGCGGCTGGAGGCGCGGTTGCCCGCCGATACCGATCTGTTTCGCCTGCACGGCGCGCGTGAAGCCGCTGATCAGCGCGCCGCCATTGCGCCGCCGCCGCCCGGCCGCCGCAAGATCGTGCTGGCGACCAGCATTGCAGAGACGAGCATCACCATCGATGGGGTGCGGGTCGTGGTTGATTCAGGTCTGTCGCGGCGTCCGCAACTCGATCGCAATGTTGGTCTGTCCCGCCTGGTCACCGTCCGCTCCAGTCAGGCTGCCGTCACCCAGCGTGCGGGCCGCGCCGGGCGCACGGCCCCCGGGGTGGCGATCCGGTTGTGGGAAGCAGCTGAGACACTGGGCCGGGTGCCGTTCGATCCGCCGGAAATCATGGAAGCTGATCTCGCCGGCCTGGTGCTCGATTGCGCGCGTTGGGGAGTGGCTGAACCTGCCACCTTGCCGTGGCGCGACCCGCCACCTCCGGCTGCCGTGGTCGAAGCCCAAGGCCGGTTGCAGGCCTTGGCAGCCATTGACGAGAGCGGCCGGGTGACTCCGCACGGCGAGCGTCTGGCGGCGCTGCCGATGGCGCCGGAACAGGCGCACATGCTGGTGACGGCGGCGCAGCGCGGCCACGGCCCGCTGGCTGCCCGCATCGCCGTTCTGATCGGTGAGCGTGGTTTGGGTGGCCGCAGTGATGATATCGAACAGCGCCTTTCCGGCTGGGCGCGCGAACGCGGCCAGCGCGCCGAAGCCGCCCGCAAACTGGCGCAGCGTTGGGCCAAGGCTGCGGGTGCAACCGAGTCCAGCATCGACATTGAATCCGCCGGTGAGGTGTTGGCGCTGGGCTATCCGGATCGGGTGGCCAAGCGCCGCGGAGAGGCATTTCTGATGGCCAATGGCCGTGCCGTTGCACCACCATCGGATTCACCACTGGCGCGCTGCGACTGGATCGTGGTCGCCGATGCCAGCGGGAGCGCCGCCGGAGCGCGGTTACTGCTCGGCGCGCCATTGAATGGCGATGTCGAGAAGCATCTGGCCAACCGTATCGAAAGCCGGGGGGTGTTTGCCTATGATCCGGCCACCACCGGCGTGACCGCGGAAACCCAGCGCCGACTCGGTGCCATCACGCTGGCACGGCAACCGGTGGAGCGGCCCGATCCCGTCAAGGTGCGCGGTGTCCTGCTCGACGCGGTGGGTGAACGGGGTCTCGACCTTTTGCCGTGGGGTGAAGTTGCCACGTCCCTGCGCGCCCGCCTTGCCTTTGCGGCCGCCCATGGCCTCGATCTGCCCGCCAGCGACGATGCTGCATTGCTCGCCAGCCGCGCGGAATGGCTGGCGCCGTTGCTTGGCCGCCGCCTGTCTGATCTGCCGGATGCGCAGCTGGCCGAGGCCCTGCTGAACCGGCTCGACTGGAACCAGCGCCAGCGGTTGGACCAGTTTGCACCCAGCCGCTTCACCACCCCTGCCGGTAGCAGCCATGTCATTGATTATGCCGCTGATGGTGGTCCCGCGGTGGACATGCGCGTGCAGTCGCTGTTCGGCCTCGCCCGCCATCCGATGGTCGCTGAAGGGCGGGTGCCGCTTACGCTGCGGCTCACCTCGCCGGCCGGCCGCCCCATCCAGGTGACCAAGGATCTGCCGGGTTTCTGGGCCGGCAGCTGGGCGGAGGTGAAGAAGGAACTAAAGGGCCGTTACCCCAAACATCCATGGCCGGACAATCCGCTGGACGCACCGCCAACACTGCGCGCAAAGCGTCCGGGGCAGGCCGGATGACGGAGATGACCATGGATAATGTGGCAGTGGCCCGTGCGCTGTTTGACGCGCTGGCATCCGATGATGACGTGCGGGTGCGAGCCCTGTGTGCGCCCGGTTTTTCCCTGCGCCAGAACGGTGGCGCGGCGATGGATGTGGAGATGTTGTTGCGCTTCAACCGGCTGGTACACGGCGTTGTCAGCGGCTTCCGTTATGAGGATGTGGTGTGTGCGGCCACGGCGACGGGATTTGTTGAGGAACATGCGGTGCGTGGCACATTTGCCGATGGCTCGGCGCTTGCACTGGCAGCCTGTGTGGTTGGCGATGTCGCTGATGGCCGGGTGACGCTGGTGCGTGAATATGTCGATACCGCTGCCGCCGCCCCACTGCTTGCGGCGCTCGCCCGGCGCTAATGATCGGTCCCGGCAGGATGGGGCCACCAGGACAGGCTGTGCAGATCGTGCGTTGATGTCCAGATGCCAGCTTGTGTATAGCGGATGGCGCCGCTGCCGCTGGCCTTGCCCAATCGGGCGTTGATGGTGAGCGTGGCGGCATCGATCACGACATATTGCTGCCCAGCCGTGGTGCGCAGCCAGACCTTGCCGCCGCCGGTATCGATATCGCCATATTTCAGGCTGGCATCGACCTTGATGCGGCCCGTTACCGCGGCGGTTGCGGGATCGATACGTGCCACCGTGCCATCGGCCTGTTCCTGCACCCACACCGCGCCTTCGCCCGCCACCAGGAAGCCGGGTTGGCGGCCGAGCGGCGTTTGCCGGACGACCCGGTTGCTGGCAGGATCGATTTTCTGGATCAGGTTCCCGGTGCTGCTTACCGCCCACAGCGCGCCGTGGCCAAAAGCGAGGTAATTGCTGCCGGGGGCGACGACGATGCGAGCCACCACTTTGTTGCTTATCGGATCGACACGGGCGACTTCACCCTTGGCTGCCGTCGCTAGCCAGACGGCGCCCGCGCCTGCAACCACGTTCATTTCGCCATCAGCAGCAGCTATGCCGGTGGCAATCACCGCCGTGATCTTCGCAGTTTTCCTGTCGATGCGCGACAGCGTCTTCGCATCGCAATCAGCAACCCACAATGCGCCGGCGGCCAGCGCCATCGTGCCGCACGGGTGGCGCATCTTCACCGTGGCCAGCTTGCCGCTGCGTGACCAGCGCTCCACCCGGCCGGTGTTGGTGGCCCATACGCTGTTGCCATCAGCCGTGAGGAAATCAGCATAGCCGGGAACCGGAATGACCTGTTCGACCGGCGCCGCCGCCAGCAATATCGGTGCAGCGAGCAGCAGTAAGGCGCGGGCTCGGCTCAGGTGGCGCGTGCCTTCAATCGGTCGAGCCACGGCTGGAACGGGAAAAGGAACTGTTCGCGGATCGTCAGGCGCCGTCGTTCATCCTGGCCGACAACAGCGGATTCACCTTCGCGGTAGGTGCCGAAGATGCGATCATACAGAATCAGCACATTGCCATAATTGCAGCGCGTATCTTCATAGCTGAGCGCGGTGTGATGCAGGCTGTGATGGCGGATGGTGGTGAAGAAGAAGCTGTACCACGCCGGCGGATCGGATCGCACATTGGCGTGCGCAAAGGTAGAAATGGCCGTTCCCAGCGAGGCCGACGCGAAGATCGCTGCCTTGTCAAAATCGAACAGGGCAATGACGCTGAGCGAGATCAGGAACAGCTCGATCGGATTGCCGACATAGCCCTTGGCCGCGTTCAGCTGGGTAATGTGATGATGCGGGGCGTGAGTGGACCAGAACAGCGCATTGTTGTGCATCAACCGATGCATCCAATATTGCCCGAATTCGAACAACGCCATGATCATGAAGGCCTGCACCACGATCGGCAGTGTCTTCAGCCACGGTGTTGCCAGGCCCAGTGATGCCTTGGCGGCCTGCAGCGGCCCTTCCGCCAGATGGTTTGTCAGCCAGTTGATCGCGGTGAAGCCAAGGATGACATAGAAAATATCAGTGGCCAGTTCACGCCAGTTGATGCGCCAGCCTTCGTGGCGTTCGAACCGCAGTTCAAGCAGCTGGACGAAAGCGACCACGGTCAGAATCACCACGACAAGGGCACCATCGGTGTTGACGAACGCAGCAGGCACATTGGCCCAGAACAGCAGCAGCGCCGCGACCATCGCTGGCGGCAACAGGTTGAGCAGTGTCTGCTTCATGGCGTTTCCCCCGCAGTCTCCCCCTGACTGCATGGCGCCAGAGTAAATCATGGCGTGACGAAGCTGGCAATGCTTGGTGCCGGGGCGTCGGCCCGCGCCACACCAAGGGGTTGGGGCTCGGCCATCTTCTGGCAGCAAAAAATGGTGCACCCGGCAGGATTCGAACCTGCGGCCTGCGGTTTAGGAAACCGTCGCTCTATCCTGCTGAGCTACGGGTGCGCGTGGAGTCCAAGGCCATGGAGCGCGGCGGCGTTCAAGCGAAAACTTTGGCAAAAATTGCGTGTCAGGAGTCCGAACGCGCACGCGGGCGAAATGGCAGCGGCAAGAGCGGGATGCCATCTTCGCGCAGAGCCTTCACTTCGTCGGGCGTGGCTTCACCGTGAATGCTGCGGGTTTCGCCGGCATCATGGATGGCACGGGCTTCCGCGGCAAAGCGATCGCCGACATAATCACTGCTGGCTTCAAAGGCACGTTGCAGCATCAGCAATCGGGCCATCGGATCATCATTGGCCAGGCTTTGCGTGTCGCCCTTGCGGTTTGATTTGGCGGGCACCGCTGGTGCCATCACCGCCTTGGCCACCTTCGCGCTGCCGCAGATCGGGCATTCGAGCAGGCCGCGCTGCTGCTGATCATCATAATCGCCGCTGGAACCGAACCAGGCTTCAAAGCGGTGGGCAGCCGCGCACACCAGATCATAGACGATCATGGCGCTACTACCCGGAACCGCCGCGCATGCTCCAGCGCCGGCACCTTGCCGCGCGCGGCGGCAACGGCGGCCATGTCGATATGGGCAATGCCGATGCCCGGCGCTTCGCCCATATCGAGCACCACCTCGCCCCACGGCGAGATGACCACGCTGTGGCCATAGGTGGCGCGGCCATCGGCGTGCTCGCCGGTCTGCGCGGCAGCGATCACCCAGCAGCCGGTTTCGATGGCGCGGGCGCGCAGCAGCACATGCCAATGGGCTTGGCCGGTGGGCCGGGTGAAGGCGGCGGGCACGGCGATCATTGCAGCGCCGGCCTGGGCCAATGCCCGGTGCAGTGCCGGGAAGCGCACATCGTAACAGATGGTCAGCCCCAGCGCGCCCCATGGCGTGGCAGCCACTACGGCTTCCTCGCCGGCGTCATAGGCGGCGGACTCGCGCCAGCTTTCAGTGCCCAGCGCAACGTCAAACAGGTGGATCTTGGCATAGCGCGCGGTGATTTCGCCATTGGAGTCAATCAGGAAACCACGGTTGACGAACTTGTTGCCCGTGCCCTGCAAAGCCAGGCTGCCGAGGTGGACCCAGACATTATGTCTGGCTGCTGCTGTGCGCACGGCGGCAAGCACAATTTCATCAGTTTCGTGGCGAATCTTGCCGGCGGCGCGCGCCCGGTCGCGGTCGAGCAGGCCGCTCATTTCGGGTGTGAAGATAATCTCGGCACCCTTGGCTGCCGCTTCACCAATTTGTGCGGCCAGCCGTTCGGCCTCAATCGCCGGTTCAATGCCGGTATTGGTCTGGATCAGGCCGATGCTGAGCATCATGCCGCGAGCAGCGGATCCAGCCCGCCAGCGCGATCCAGCGCCTGCAGATCATCGCAGCCGCCGATGTGGCGACCGTCTATGAAGATCTGCGGCACCGTCTGACGGCCGCCGGAGCGTTCCAGCATTTCGGCCCGGCGTGGCCCGCCGGTGGAAATGTCGATCTCTTCAAAGCTGGCGCCCTTGGCCTTCAGCAACGCCTTGGCCCGAGTGCAAAAGGGGCAAAGAAATTTGGTGTAGACTTCGATCGTGGCCATTGCGTCCCATCCTTGTCGAAGCGATTTGTCACACGCGCGACATATTTCCCTGCCCCTCGCGCAGGGCATGGGCATAGGTCAAGACCTCCACTTGTCGCGCCCCGGCCTTAATGAGCTTTGCCGCGCAGGCGGAAACGGTGGCACCAGTGGTCATCACATCGTCCACCAGCACCACGGTGCGGCCTCTGATCTGTTCTGGCCGCACCACGCGGAACGCGCCGGCCACGTTCTTCTGGCGGGCGCGGCGGCCCAGGCCCTTGGTGGTGGGTGTCGGCTTGATGCGATCGATCGCATCCACTGCCAGTGGCCGCCCGGATTGCCGGGCCAACTGGTGGGCGATTTGCGCTGCCTGGTTGAATCCGCGCTGCCACAGCCGCCAGCGGTGGGAGGGCACCGGCACGATCACTGCGTCTTCGGGCAGATCACCGGCCACGCGCAGCATGGCGCGGGCCATCATGCGGGCGAGATGCAGGCGGCGGCCATGCTTCAGGGCCAGCACCAACTGCCGGACCGGACCGCCATAGGCAAAGGGCGCCCGGGCCTTGGCAAAGGGCGGTGGATCGGCCAGGCAGGCGCCGCACAGCGCAGCCGCATCGCCGTCGTGCGGCAGCGGCACGCCGCAGCAGGCGCATTGTGGTGGGCCCAGCGCCTGCAGCTCGCCAAAGCAGGCCGCGCAGAATCGATCATCGCCATCCACGATTTCGCCGCAGCCGGGGCAACGCGGCGGCAGCACCGCATCAACCACGGCACGCAAAGGGGTTGTCACCAAGGCAAGCACGGCCATCACCACCAGAGTTTGCGCCCGCATCGGTGCGGCGTAAAGGGAGGGTGATGACGGATGTCCTGCCCTTTGATGCCGCGCTGCGCCGGCGCCGCCATGCCGCTGCCGCTGCGGGCTTTGGCCAGGTTTCCTTTCTGCATGATCTGATGGCCGAAGAGCTGCGTGAGCGCGTGGCGATGGTGGCGCGCCCGTTTGTGGATGTGCTCGATCTGGGCGGGCCGCGGGCGATCTGGCCGGCGGCGACACGGGTGGCGCTCACCGCCGGCGAGACTGGCGCGATTGTGGCCGACGAGGATCAGCTGCCCTTCGCTGATGCCAACTTCGATCTCGTGGTTTCGGCTGGGGCGCTGACCACGGTGAATGATCTGCCTGGCTGCCTGGCTGGCATATCCCGCGTGCTGCGTCCTGATGGCTTGTTCGTTGCGGCGTTCATTGGTGGCATGAGCCTGGTAGAATTGCGCGCCTGCCTGTTGGAAGCCGAAGCAGCGATTACCGGCGGTGCCGGCAGTCACACCGCGCCGATGGTGGAAGCCAGTGCCGCCGCCGGTTTGCTGGCGCGCGCTGGCTTTGCCATGCCTGTGGCCGATGTGGAGCGTGTCACCCTGCGCTATGCGAGCTTGTTTGGTTTGTTTGATGATCTCACCGCCATGGGTGCGCGTTCCGTTCTACGCCAACGCCGGCCCCTGCGCCGCGATGTGCTGATGGCGGCGGCGGAACGGTTTGCCGCACTGGCCGACGATGATGGCAAGACTGGCGTGACCATCGAGATATTGCATGTCGCCGGCTGGGCGCCTGGCCCCGGCCAGCCCAGCCCCAAGGCTCCCGGCAGCGCCACCACCAGTCTGGCAGCCGCGCTCAAGAGCCGGGTGTAGCGCGGCGGGCGGAATCGCCCTACGCTGATGCGATGGATGCTGCCGCCACCTATCTGGTCGTGATCGACGACAGCCCGGAAAGCCGGGTGGCGATGCGCTTTGCCGTGCTGCGTGCCGCCCACGTGGGCGCCGATGTGCGACTGGTGAGCGTGGTGCGCCCCACTGAATTCATGCACTTCGGTGCCGTGCAATCGATGATGGCGGCCGAAGCCCGCGACGAAGCCCAGTCCCTGCTGGAGCAGCTGGCCGGTGAGGCAGAGGCAATGGAAGGTGTGCGGCCGGGTGTGCTGGTGCTGGAGGGTGACCCTGCTGCGCTGATCCTGGCGCATGTGAAGGACAATCCCGGTGTCCGCGCCCTGGTGCTCGGCACGGCCAGCCGCGGCACGCCGGGGCCGCTGGTCAGCTTCTTTGCCGGCGAACGCGCCGGCAGCCTGCCCTGCATCCTGATGCTGGTGCCGGGCAGCCTTGATCCGGACCGGCTGGCCACGATTGCCTGAATCACGACAATTATTGTCTGAATTGGCTTGAAGCGGCTGACGGGCTGCGCCATATCGGCGGTACGCGAAGGAAAGGCCCTGCCCATGTTCATCGAAACCGAACAGACCCCCAATCCGATGACGCTGATGTTCCGCCCCGGCCAGAAGGTGACCGGCGCGGACGGCGTGGACATTGCCACCCCGGAAGGCGCCGAAGCCTCGCCACTGGCGGCCGCGCTGTTCGCACTAGGCGATGTGGACCGGGTATTCCTGGGCCATGATTTCGTTTCGGTCACCCGCAATCCGGCCGGGGCCGATTGGCCGGCGCTGAAGCCGCAGATTCTTGGTGTGCTAGTTGATCATTTCACCAGTGGTGCGCCGCTGTTCACCGGCACCGTGCAGGAAGCCGCCACCGATGACGATCCCGCCGATGCCGATATTGTCATGCAGATCAGGGAGTTGATTGAAACCCGGGTGCGCCCGCAGGTGGCCGAAGACGGCGGTGACATTGTTTACCGCGGCTTCCGGCAGGGCACGGTGTTTCTGGAAATGCAGGGCGCTTGTTCTGGCTGCCCGTCGAGCACCATGACATTGAAAATGGGCATTGAATCGCTGCTGAAATATTATGTGCCCGAAGTTCTCGACGTGCGGGCGGTTTGAGCATGGCCGCATCACCGCTGGATGGCGCCGCGCTGGCGCAGCTGTTCACCGATGCCCGCACCCATTACGGGTGGGACGCGACGCCGGTAACTGAAGCTGATCTGCGCCAGCTTTATGATCTGGTGAAGATGGCGCCAACCTCGGCCAACGGCTCCCCGGCGCGGTTCCGCTTTTGCCATTCGGCCGAGGCGCGGGAGAAGCTGGCAGCGTGCGTTAGCGTGGCCAATCAGCCAAAGGTGAAGGCGGCGCCCGTCACTGTCATCATCGGGTTCGATCCCAAATTCTACGACAAGCTCCCCGAGTTGTTCCCGCATGTCGATGCGCGGCCGTGGTTCAACTGGAGCGCCGACTTTGCCCGCGAAACTGCCTTTCGGAACAGCAGCTTGCAGGGCGCTTACCTGATCATGGCGGCGCGCGCGCTGGGGTGGGACACCGGGCCGATGTCGGGTTTCGACAAGGCAGCCGTGGATTCCGCCTTCTGGGGCGATACTGGCATTGAAACCAATTTCATCTGCTCGCTGGGCAAGGGCACTGACGAGGGCCTGTTCCCGCGCCTGCCGCGCTTGTCGTTTGAGGATGCCGCGCAAATCCTGTAGCGGCGCGACTGTGACCGTCCTTGCCCTTTCCACGTCGTCGCCGGCGCTGTCGATCGCCTTGGTCGGCGGCTGCCAAGTGATTGCGCGCCATCATGAATTGATTGGGCGCGGCCATGCCGAAGCGCTGGTGCCGGCCATAGCAGCCCTGCTGGCGGGTCGCCGGGCTGATGCCATCATCGTCGATATCGGACCGGGCAGTTACACCGGCATCCGGATCGGCATCGCAGCCGCCCGCGCGCTGGGGGTGGCGTGGGGCGTGCCGGTGCATGGCGTTTCGGCGCTGTCGCTGGTGGCGGCGCAGGCCTTTGCCGCTGATCCCGCATTGGACAGCGTGTTTGCGCTGATCGATGCCGGGCGCGGCCATGCGGCGGGCGCATTGATTGGCCCGGAACTGGTGGCGCCGCAACCGGCGGTGGTCACGTCGCTGCCGGCGGGTGCCGCCGTGGCGGGTGCGGGTGCCGCCCTGCTGCCGGGCGCTGCCGCACTCCACCTGGATCACCCCGATGCGGCTTTTGCCGGCCATGTGTCGCCCGCGGCACTTGGCCTGCCGCAGGCGCTTTACGCCGGCGATTGAGCCGATTATCCCGTCGCCTGTGGACAGCGCCGTCGCCCCGGAAACCGTTCTGGCAATATTGCCGGCTGACGAGCGGCATCTCGATGCGCTGATGGCCGTCATGCACGCGGCCTTTGATCCGCGTTATGGCGAAGCCTGGTCGGCGGCGCAGCTTGCCGCCACCCTCACCCTGCCCGGTTGCTGGGCTCGCCTGGCGCTGCTGGGATCGCAGGCCGTGGGTTTCAGCCTGTGCCGCGCGGCCGGGCCGGAAGTGGAATTGTTGTTGATCGCGGTCACACCGGCGGTTCACCGGCAGGGCGTTGCCGGCCGGTTGCTGCTGCGTGCCCAAGAAGACGCCATGGCGCGCGGTGCCAGCGAATTGTTTCTGGAAGTGCGCGAGGACAATGAGCCAGCCAAGTATCTGTATAGCCGGGCCGGGTTTGTTCAGGTTGGTCGCCGCGCCGACTATTACATGGCCAAGGATGGCAGCCGGCGCGCAGCGATTACCATGAAATATTGTCTGGAACAGTTGGTAGGCTAGGGATTTTCGGTTGCAAAATTCTTTCCCGAAGCTCAATGGGGCGGTGGCGGTTGAAGATATCGCCTATGTTCAAGGGTCAAGGACATCAAAATGACAGAAAATTCACAGTCTCATACCGAATTGCTGGCGCTGACGGCCGATATCGTCGCGTCGCATTTTGCCAACAACACGGTTGCACCGGCCGAAGTGCCGGGCGTTATTGAAAGCGTCTACGCCACGCTCGCACGGTTGGGCACGCCCGTCGAAGCGCCGGCGCCGAAGCAGGAGCCGGCTGTTGCCGTGCGCTCGTCGATCAAGCCTGACTATATTGTCTGCCTGGAAGACGGGAAGAAGCTGAAGATGCTGAAGCGTCACCTGATGACGCGTTATGGCATGACGCCCGATGATTATCGCACCAAGTGGGGCCTGCCGGGCGATTATCCGATGGTTGCGCCCAACTATGCCGAACAGCGCCGGACGCTGGCCAAGTCGATTGGCTTGGGCACCAAGCGCACCTCCAAGCCGCGCGGCCGTCCGCGCAAGAACCCGGCCTGATTCCGGCCTGAACCGATTGCCGGGCGCGGGAGGGTCGCGTCCGGCAATTACCCCGCTTGCTCCTGCTCGCGATGGCCCCTAATTGAAGGGGCAGGGCAGCCAATGGGTACAGCGGGAGAATGGCAGTGACCACGCCCATCGACATTGAGGCGCTGTGCCTGAAAAAGGGCCTGCGCATCACTGAACAGCGCCGGGTGATTGCCCGCGTGCTGAGCGAAGTGACCGATCACCCCGATGTGGAATCGCTGCACCGCCGGGTAGCAGAGGTTGACCCGCGCATTTCGATCGCCACCGTCTATCGCACGGTGAAACTGTTCGAAGAAGCCGGCATCCTGGAACGCCATGAATTCCAGGGCGGCCGTTCCCGCTATGAAACCGTGGCCGATGGCCATCATGATCACCTGATCGATATCGATACCGGCGACGTGATCGAATTCCACGATCCCGAGATCGAGGATCTGCAGCGCCGCATCGCCGAGAAGCTGGGTTACCGCCTCGTCGATCACCGCATGGAGCTGTATGGCCAGGCGCTCAAGAAGTCGGGCTGAGGCCAGACGTTGAACCAGCGCCGCCCGCCCTCGGTCAGGCGACTGGGCACTGCCCGTTCCGCCATTGGTGCCGTTGCCACTGCTGCCGCGACCGTGCCGGCCGAAATGCTGCTGCGCGCCATCACGCTGCGCAACCGCCCCTATCTGCCGATCTGGTTCCACCGCGGCCTGGCGCGGTCGCTGGGCGTGCGGATCATCACGCATGGCCAGCCGCCGCAGCGCGGCAAGATACTCTATATCGTCAATCACTTGAGCTGGACCGACATTCCGGTGCTCGGCGCGCGGATCAACGCCAGTTTTGTCGCCAAATCCGAAGTGGCGGGTTGGGGCCCGGTGGGCTGGCTCGCCAGTTTTGCCCACACCGTCTATGTTGCGCGCGATCGCCGTTCCACGGCCGCCGCCCAGAAAAACGAGATCGCCGAACGCCTGAATGCCGGTGGTTCCATCATCCTGTTTCCGGAAGGCACCAACAGCGATGGCACCGGCGTGCTGCCGTTCAAATCCGCGCTGTTTTCAGTGGTGGGCGATGTGCCCGGCCTGATCATCCAGCCGATCACTCTGGCCTATACGCGCATCAACGGCCTGCCCGTCACCCGCCGGCAATTGCCCGATCTGGCGTGGGTGGGTGATACCGAACTGGCGCCGCACGCGATCGGCTTTATGGGCCTGGGCCGGGTGACGGCGGAAATATTGTTCCACGATCCCATCGATCCCGCCGAACATGCCGATCGCAAGGCACTGGCGCGGCACTGCCACACGCTGATCGCCGCCGGTTACCGCCGGTTGATGCGCGGTGGATGATAATCAGGCGGGATGAGGCGTGACCGGGCCGGCCAAAATGGCTATGGATGAAAGGCAACCCCGCCGGAGCCCGCAGCACACGTGACGTCACCAGCCAGCCCCAAGACCTATCATGTGAAGTCCTTCGGCTGCCAGATGAACGTCTATGACAGTGAACGCATGGGCGATCTGCTCAGCGCCGACGGGTTGACCGCCGTGGACTCACCCGAGGCCGCCGACGTTGTGGTGCTTAACACCTGCCACATCCGCGAACGTGCTGCCGAGAAACTCTATTCCGATATCGGCCGCCTGCGCCAACCCCGCGCCGATGGCAGCCGCCCCACGATCGTCGCCGCCGGTTGCGTGGCCCAGGCCGAAGGCGCGGAAATTGGCAGGCGCGCGCCCGCTGTGGACGTGATTGTCGGCCCGCTCGCCTATCACCGCCTGCCCGAACTGCTGAAGCTGGCGCGAACCGGCCGCGCCGTCGATATCGACATGCCGGCGGTGCCCAAGTTCGATTCCCTGCCGCAGCGTCGCATCGCGCAAGCCAGCGCGTTCCTCACCGTGCAGGAAGGCTGTGACAAATTCTGCACCTTCTGCGTGGTGCCCTACACGCGCGGACCGGAAACCAGCCGCCCGGCGGCCGATCTGATCGCCGAAGCCCGAGCGCTGGTGGCGCGCGGCGTGCGGGAAGTCACGCTGCTCGGCCAGAATGTGAACGCTTATAATGGTGGCCTCAGCCTTTCCGGCCTGATCCGCGCGTTGGCCGAAATCGATGGCCTGGAACGCATCCGTTACACCACCAGTCACCCGCGCGACATGCATGACGATCTGATCGCCGCGCACGTGGAGGTGGCCAAGCTGATGCCCTATCTGCACCTTCCCGTGCAGTCCGGCTCCAGCCGCATATTGAAGGCCATGAACCGGGCGCATACCCGCGAATCCTATCTGGCGACGCTGGCCACCCTGCGTGCCGCCCGCCCGGATATCGCGCTGTCGGGCGATTTCATCGTTGGCTTTCCTGGCGAGACCGAGGCCGATTTCGAAGACACGCTGAGCATCGTGCGCGAGGTGCGCTATGCCGCCGCCTACAGCTTCAAATACAGCATCCGCCCCGGCACGCCGGCCGCCACCATGGCCGATCAGGTGCCAGAGGATGTGAAGGACGAACGCCTGGCCCGCCTGCAGGCTGCGATCACGGAAGGCAGCCTGGCCTTCAACCGCTCCACCATCGGCCGCCGCTGCACCGTGCTGCTGGAACGGCCAGGCCGCAAGCCGGGGCAGTTGATCGGCAAGACGCCGTGGCTGCAATCGGCGGTGGTTGCCATCCCCGGTGCCGCCATCGGGGATCTGGTGGAGGTGGACATTGTCGATGCGCACCCCAACAGTGTTGAAGCCGTTCCCGTCGCTCCCTCCAGCCAGGAAAGTGCTGCTGCCTGATGTCGAAGAAAGCCCCGCGTGGACCTTTGGTGGCCACTGACCGTGTCCGGCTGGAGATCGAATTCGACAAGGTGCAATTGCTGGGGCCGCTGTTCGGCCAATATGATCAGAATCTGATCGCGCTTGAAGGCCAGTTGGGCGTCTATATCAGCGCACGTGGCAACCGGGTCGTCGTCGAAGGCCAGGCTGAATCCGCGGCCCGCGCCCGCGATGTGCTGACCACGCTGTACAGCCGGCTGGTGAAGGGCGAACAGATTGATACCGGCGACGTGCTCGGCGCCGTGTCCATCGCCTCCGATCCGTCGCTGGACGGGCTGATCCACGCCGAAAGCGGCGGCGCCCCCACCACCGCCGCCATCCGCACCCGCCGCAAGACCATCGTGGCGCGTTCGCCCACCCAGGTCCGCTATATCGAGGCGCTGGGTTCGTCGGATGTGATCTTCGCCCTTGGCCCCGCCGGCACCGGCAAGACCTATCTTGCCGTCGCTCAGGCCGTGAGCCAGCTGATCGCCGGCAGCGTGGACCGGCTGATCCTGTCCCGCCCCGCGGTGGAAGCCGGCGAGCGGCTGGGCTTCCTGCCCGGCGACATGAAGGAAAAGGTCGATCCCTATCTGCGCCCGCTCTACGACGCGCTGTACGACATGCTGCCCGCCGAGCAGGTGGAGCGGCGGCTGGCATCGGGCGAGATCGAGATTGCGCCGCTGGCCTTCATGCGCGGGCGCACATTGGCCAATGCCTTCATCATTCTGGATGAAGCGCAGAACACCACGCCGTTGCAGATGAAGATGTTCCTGACGCGGTTCGGCGAGCGCAGCCGCATGGTGATCTGCGGCGATCCCAACCAGGTCGATCTGCCGGTGGCGGGTTCATCAGGGCTGGCCGATGCTGTGCGCCGGCTGGACGGGGTAGAAGGCATTGCCACGCTGCGCTTCTCGGTGAAGGAAGTGGTGCGCCATCCGATCGTTGGCCGCATTGTCGAGGCCTATGAAGGGCCCCAGAAACCTTTGGCTCAAGACGGCTGATGCTGGTTGTTGAAACCGATGTGGTGGCGGGTGACTGGCCGGCGGCGGACTGGCCGGCCCTGACGCACGCGGCCGTGGCGGCGGCACTGGCCGAAACGCCCTATGCCGATCTGGCCGATGCGCCCATGGCGGTGGAAGTGGCGGTGCGCCTGAGTGACGATGCCGAAGTGCACACGCTCAACCGCCAGTATCGCGACAAGGACAAGCCGACCAACATCCTCTCCTTCCCGATGCTGGCGCCTGACATGCTGGTGAGTCTGGCCAATAGTGACGACGGCGAAGTGCTGGTGGGCGATCTGGTGCTGGCGGCGCAAACCGTGGTGCGCGAAGCCGGCGAGAAGGGCTGGAGCGTGGCGGACTATGTTGGCCACCTGGTTGTCCATGGCACGCTCCACCTGCTAGGGTATGATCACGAAACCGGTGATTGGGATGCCGAGCAGATGGAAGCGCTGGAACGCGCCGCCTGCGCCCGGCTGCACCTGCCCGACCCGTATGAGGAAGACCAGTAACCATGCCCGAGGGCGACAGTAGCGGCGACAGCCATTCTCGATTGCGCAGCAGCCGCTGGTGGCGGCAGCTGCGCCAGTTGATCAGCCGCACCC
>Ga0075157_10000858_pt1 | contig 21031 bp, 12 predicted proteins | sample JI81BgreenDNA_FD_70967 | JGI IMG/M metagenome (GOLD analysis project Ga0075157, IMG submission 70967) | Wastewater effluent complex algal communities from Wisconsin, to seasonally profile nutrient transformation and Carbon sequestration -... | ecosystem: Engineered > WWTP > Effluent > Algae...
CGTGCTGCGATCGCCATAGTCTTCGGGATAGACCCAAAAGACGATCGGGAGCGGCCCATCGCGCTCTGGGTTGTAGTCTGGCGGCAAATACAGCGTGGCCGACAGGGGCACCCCGTCAGCACGTTGGTAGCGAATCACCTCTTTGCGGATGCGGGCGAGCTGAGGCATCGGGTCACGATACTGCGTCAGGGGGCGAGCCGTGTTGGACGATCGGCGATCGCGCAGAAAAAAATTGGGTGGTTCCTGTTGCGATTGACGCTGGGTGATGAACTGCTGCTCGTTGTCGAGCAAGTCCACCACCAATTCGTAGTAGGGATCGGCGGACTGCCAGAGGCGCTCCGTTTGCCCCGTTGTTGGATTCCAGCGATCGAGAAAGGGATGAACCCCTTGGGGCGATGCGCCTTCCCCAACGAAGTACAGGGATTGGCGATCCGGGGCGAGGCGCAGCACGGGTTCACCGAAGGGGCCAGGCGTGACCAACGGGCTACCAGGATCACGGTAGCGGTCTTGAGCGTTGCGATCGACCCGCAATTGGGGAGGCATTTGGGGCTGACTGGGATCGATTTGCCACAGGCGGGTGCGGCGCCGATCGTACCAACTGTCCGCAATCAGGGCCAGGTGATCGTGTCCCCACCACACCCGCTCGAACCGATCGGTGGAGCGCCACAGCTCGACGGGGGGGCGATCGGGCTGGTCGGCATCCAGGGTATACAGCGCATCTCGCCAAGGGGCCGGTTGCTCCGGATCCCCACTGTCGAGGGCTTCGACCCAATAGAGCGTGGCAGCGCGATCGTTACGCCAACCAAAGCTGCGGCGGCCCGATCGCACCGCATCAAACCGGGGCGACAAACCCTCCGCGAGCGGCAAACTCGCCAGCAGGGTGGATGAGCGGCGGGCCAGGCTATGCAACACAAAGCGACGGGCAAAGCGCGAGATTGGCACCTGATACGAAAAAGGGCGCTGAATGATCTCGGCGATCAGGTAATTGCCATCGGGCGACGGCATTGCGTTGTAGTACAGATCCGGCTCGAGCAGGAGCGATCGCTCACCCTTGAGCGAAATGCGCTCGATCGCGGATTGGAAGTAGTACTCAAAGAGCGCCTCGTCATGATTGCTCTTGAGCAGATTGGTGTAGGTGCGGGTGGGCGATCGCTGGCCGTCGTTGTCTGAAATCAGCGGCCCCATGGGGACGGATGGCGCGGGCGGCGGTGTGCCGCGCTCGTCGGGGATGGTTCGGCACACCAGTCCAGCATCCCCCGGCAACCAGTCGCAAGGGTTGCCCGCCGCCGCGTTCAGAATCGAATTGCTCAGGCGTTTTGCTTGGGCCTGCTCCAGATCAATCACCCAGAGCTCCAGACCGCGATCGGTTTGGTGAGTCGCTGACAAGTAGCGCCCATCCCGCGACCAGCGCAGGTGATCAAAGTCCACATGATCGGGGACGCTGATCGGGCGCTGTTGGCCGCTAGCCACATCAATCACCGCGATCGGACGGTAGGTGGTGTCTGAGATTGGGCTGTTGGTGCGCGGATTGATGGTCAACCCCGCCAAGGACAATACCGGTTGCGCCAATTCCGCCAAGGACAGGGGGCCCGACGGTCGAATTTCCAAGCCATATCGACGATTAGGCGACAGCACAACGTCTGGCAACTGGGGTGCCCGAAACATTGGCTCGATCGGGTTGGGAGGGGATTGCCAAGAGGTGCCCGTCACTGCCATTGAATGGGTGGTTTGAGCCGCGATCGGCGACCCAGTACTACCAACCCAAACGGAGCAGCAAACAATGGGCAGTGACCATTGCAGCGATCGATGAAACAAGCGGCGTCCAAACCCACTGAAAACGAGTTGCCGGCAGGAACATCGATGCAATTGTGACAATTTTGTAACCGCACCCCATCGCCGATTTTCGGCAATTTTCAAGCCAACTCCATCAGACACGCTGCCCCACATCCCTCAAAATCATAGAAGACCCACTCCACCGAAGATTCCGCTACTGTGTTGCAATCAACACGCCTCAAAATCGCTCATTGAGCAAGTTGTGATCGTGAGCTGACTAGCTCCAAAATGACTGAGTTAATCTCCGAACAAATTCACGTTGCGATCGCAAGTCCTAACTGGTTCGGAAAGTGTCTACTGTTACATCGATGCCTAATTGATCGATATCAGCGGTCATGAGACGATTAATCTTGTGCCACTTTTTATACTTAAATATTGCTCATTTGAGTCGATCGTTTGGTCCAAAGAATCGGAAAACGAAGGCAATAGAAGCGCTGCTAGATTCAATATTCCCAAAAAATTGCCATCTTCAACAGACTCTCTGGGATAAGTCATGACAAAAGCGCATTTTCTGGGATGAAAATCCGCAAGCAAAATGTACTATTTTATACATCACTAGTCGTATTTTTCGGCATTGTTTCTGGCCATAACAATGCCCTGTAGCGCACGCTCTCAACGGCGATCTCGTAGGGTGGTTTTCCAGCCCAGCCATCGCAGTCAGTGATGGTGATTCCTCATTGGTTTCCGTCGGATAGTGGCAAACCAGACTGATGTGAAAAGGCTCACCAGCAGCATTTGACGGGTCATAAGGGCATGGACGGCCGCTTGCTCAAGCCTCCTGGGCGAGCGATCGCCTGCGGCGTGATTCATCAATCATTGTTGCTCGATCGTCTACCAATCAGCCCTAATTCAGCCTCAAATGATCAAGATCTTGCCAAGGACTAGACGTTCTTTAAATAACACGAAATGTTGTGGTCTCACGCCATTAACCAGATGCCCTTGGTCGATATCTAAACACTTCAGCCCAGCCCCATCCAGACATTCAACACAACCCCCGAACAAGCAACCTAGCAATCACGCTATTCCAGGCTATTGATTGACCTGGGGGTCGAATTTAGGTCTAAAACCGAGAATTTAAGCGGCAGGGCGCTGTTCTGCTCAACCCAGCGAAGGTATCCAGGTCTAGCCAACTCGGGTTGGGTTGAAGCGCCAAGGCCGAAAGTCAAGGAACTGAGCAACCCAGCACGATATCTGAGGGGGGATGGGGGCGGCTGGTGACGCAAGCTTGTGGATCCAGGTCTGCCTGACCAGGATGCATGGCCCCCTCAACGATTACAATTCGTCACTCACTTCTGAATTTTGTAACTAGTATCCCGCCCGATCGGCACCGAGAAATTGCAAAGCGTTGCAGTTCGCTACAAGTTTGTGATTTTTATTCAAGAGGGCATAGGAATCGCCGGGGATCGCGGTAGGCTGGCCTCAAAACCACCTGCATCAAAGTAGCGATCATGAGCGAATTTTTAGACTTCCTAAAACACCAATTTGCCTACGTGGCGATCGGGGAATTCCGTCCGGGCAAATTTGCAGAAGCGCAACAGCTTTTTGAAGCAGCTGTTTCGACTTACAAGCAAGGTTTCCAGGGTGCCTACTTGTTACAAGAAAGTAATAGCGATCGAGGAATTGCCGTTATTTTCTGGGACAATATCGACGATATGGATGCCAACCGCAACGATGTTTGCGAGGCGATCTTTGCCAAAATGGCTCATTTGTTTGTGCGCCCGCCTGTCACGAATTTCTATGAGGTTTGCAGCAAAATCCAACCCGAACAACGGGAATTAGCTGCGGTTTAGATTGCCTGCGAGATCGTTTTCCGCTGAATTGCCGTTCACTGTGCCGATATAGTCGATCGATTGGAATCACCTGAATCAATCATTTGAATCCATGGATGATGGGCACGATGAATGGCAACGGGCGCGATCGCTCTTTCAACGCCTATGGGGTTACGACGGATTTCGATCGCCCCAAGGGGATATTATTCGCGCCTTGTTGGCGGGGCGAGATGTGTTGGCGATTTTGCCGACGGGGGCGGGTAAATCCGTTTGCTTTCAGTTGCCCGCCCTGCTGCGATCGGGGCTGACGGTGGTGGTGGCGCCCTTGGTGGCACTGATGGACGAGCAGGTGGCCGGCCTGCAAGCGAAGGGGCTACCGGCCGCCACGTTCCATAGTGAGATGCCGCGATCGCACCAATTCGAGGCCCTCAACCGTTTAAAGCAGGGGCAGCTACGGCTGCTGTATCTGTCGCCCGAAAGTTTGTTCAGCCAGCGCATATGGCCGTTGTTGGCCCGTTCTGAGGCTCGGTTGCAAGGCTTGGTGCTCGACGAAGCCCACTGCCTGGCTCAGTGGGGCGAAACCTTTCGGCCGGCCTACCGCCGGTTGGGGGCGGCCCGCCAAGCCTTGGCGACGGCGGCGGGCCACCCGTTACCGATCGCCGCGTTTACGGCCACAGCAACCCCCACCGATCGCACCACGATCACGACGGTGTTGGGGCTGAAGGATCCAGTGGTCATTGAGCGATCACCCTACCGATCCAATCTGCGGCTGCAAGTCCAGCGGTGTTGGGTGCCGGCCCAGCGGTGGTGGCGACTGTTGGCTTGGCTGCGATCGCATGGGGGGCAGTCGGGCTTGATTTATGCCCGCAGTCGCCGGGATTGCGAAGACCTGGCCGCTCGACTCATCGATCGCGGCCACACCGTTGCGGCCTACCATGCGGGCCTGCCACCGGGCGATCGCCGCCGCCTCGAACGGGACTGGTCGAGTGGCACGCTGCCGGTATTGGTTTGCACCAGCGCCTTTGGTATGGGGGTCGATCGCGCCGATGTGCGCTGGATTGTCCATTGGCACCTCCCCCTGCTCCCGGCGGAATATATCCAAGAAATCGGCCGGGCCGGGCGCGATGGCAAAACTGCCGAGATTCTGTTGCTGACCAGCGAACCCACGGGCTGGCTGGAGCCCACCGATCGCCAGCTCAACCGCTTTTTTCAGCAACGCCAACAACAACAAGCCCGCGAGTGGTGGCGCATTGCTCGCCAGTTGCCACCAACTGGGTCGATCGCCGAGATTGCCGATCGCCACCCAGACGGCCCGATCGCCCTCAGTTGGCTGCATGCCCTCGATCGGCTCACTTGGCAAGATCCTTTTCACTACCAATTGCTTGATCCATTACCCCGATCCGCGCCGTTACCGGCCTGCCCCGATCGCCTCATGCAAGGTTATGGGGGTGATCGGGGATGCCGGTGGCGTTACCTACTGACCGCGCTCGGCTGGCCGCCTGATCCTGGCTGGCGCTGTGGCCGGTGCGATCGCTGTCGTTAAAGGCTCCCATCCATCCCAGCCCATGCCTTCTTGATCGACCAACCGGATCCACCAAAAAGAAAGCGATCGCCACAGGGCGATCGCTCTCTCAGGATTTCAGGGTGGGATTTGATGGGCCTACCCTGATCAAGCTGGCAACTACTTCTTCAGATCCTTCGCCATGTTGCGGAAGGCATCCAAGTTGCGATCGGACTTGCGGCGCTCCAGGGTGTCGCCCGAGGTGCTGGCATTGGCGATCGGGGCGCTATCGGTGGACTTGCTCGAGCTAGCCTTGGGCTTAGCAGGTTGCTCAACCGGCGTGGTGCCCTTGGGGAAGCTCTTGTGCACTTCCACTTCCTTGCGCATCCGCTCAATGTCACCAAAGGTGCGAGCGCTGTCAAAGTCGAGGAAAAATTCTGCCGTTTCTTTTTTGGGCTTCGGTTGGGGAGCGACTTCCTCTTTCTTGCCGCCGCCAAACAAGCCGCGAATGAATCCGGTCATGGGGTTTGCTCTCTACTGCTCTAAGGGTGGAAGGGGACTGAAAAGAAAATTAAGAAAATTTCATTAATTTCTATGAATCAATTATAAGGAATGGTTCTACGAGTTCCCGCAAAACCTGATCAATTTCGTCAGTGTTTCGTCAACATTGGCTGACCTGGCCCCGAGTCCGGGTGCGGCCCCTACAATCGGGATGCGATCGCCCGCGCCGATCGCCCGCATGTTGCGTTTTAACAATCCACTCTTCAATCCCTTATCCCTGACCTGCCATGTCTTCCGATCGCCTCGATCTCAGCAGTCCGCCGATCGCGCCCTCGGTCGATCACCCCGCTTCGCCACCCGCCCCGCCCAAACTGACCCTGCCCACCATGCTGCGGTTGGGCCTGTTTCAAATGGGGCTGGGCATGATGTCGGTGCTGACCCTCGGTTTACTGAATCGGTTGATGGGCAATGAACTGGCGATTCCGCTGGATGTGGCCGCCGGGGCGATCGCCATGCACCAAGTGATTGCTCCGGCCCGCGTCTGGTTTGGGCAACTATCCGACGCCAAGCCACTGTTCGGGCTGCATCGATCGGGCTATGTCTGGACGGGAGCGGCGTTGCTGGCGATCCTGTCCTTCGTGACCGTGCAAGTCATGTGGCAGTTGGGCGCGGCCGTGGCGGCAGCGGGTCAATGGTCTTGGGACGGCTCGGTGGGTCTGTGGACGGTGGCGCTAGGGGCCTTGTTTGCCTGCTATGGCTTGGCCATTAGCGCCAGTTCCACGCCCTTTACGGCCCTGTTGGTGGATGTGTCCGACGAGGACAATCGATCGAAGCTGGTGGGTGTGGCTTGGTCGATGCTGATGGTTGGGATCATTGTGGGGGCGATTCTCACCTCCATTCTGTTGAAAGTAGCCGAAGCGACCGCCGATCCCGCCGCGCTGCAGGGGGCAATCAATCGCCTATTCGTCGTTGTGCCAACGGCGGTGGCGGGGCTGGCCCTGGCAGCCACTTGGGGAGTCGAAAAACGATTTTCGCGCTATGGGCTGCGATCGCACCTGATCGAGCGGGAAGACCAAATCACCATTGGGCGAGCGCTGCGGGTGCTGACGGCCAGCCGCCAAACCGCGATCTTCTTTTGCTTTTTGCTGGCCATGACCTTGGGGCTGTTTTTGCAAGAAGCCGTGCTGGAAAACTACGGCGGTGAGGTCTTCAAAATGCCACCGTCAGCCACCACCAGCCTGAATGCCTTTTTTGGCACGGGCACGCTGGTGGGCCTCATCGCCACCGGATTTGTGTTGATTCCCAAGCTGGGCAAGCAACGCACCACCAAGCTGGGCTGTCTGCTGACCACGGTTTCTTTGGGATTGATTGTGCTGGCGGGCTTTTCGGCTCATCCCGATCCGGCCGTGCTGGGCGCGGCCAACCCGAATGCGCTGAAGGCCGCCGTGGGCATTTTTGGGCTGACGGCGGGAATGGTGACAACCGGGGCCCTGACGCTGATGTTGGATCTGACGGCGGCGGAAACGGCTGGCACCTTCGTCGGGGCTTGGGGATTGGCGCAGGCCTTGGCTAAGGCCGCCTCGACCTGGCTGGGCGGTTTGCTTTATCAGCGAGTGGGCTTGGCGCTGTTTGGGCAACCGATCTATGGCTTTGCGACGGTGTTTGGGGTGGAGGCGATGATGATGTTGGTGGCGATCGGGCTGTTGTGGTGGGTGAACGTGCGCGAGTTCAAGACCGATTCCCAACAGGCGATCGCCCAAGTGTTGCAGGTGGAGCTGGACTAGACCCGTGGTGCAGGTGATTGCCCATCGCGGTAGCTCTGCTGCTGCTCCCGAGAATACGATCGCGGCGATCGAACAGGCGATCGCCGACGGGGCCGATGCGATCGAACTGGATGTGCAAGAACTGGCCGATGGGACGCTGGCGATTTTGCACGACCTGAATTTGCAGCGCCTGGCCGGAGTTGATTGCCCCAGCTACGCGCTGACGGCGGCCGACTTGGCGGAGCTGGATGTGGGCCGCTGGTTTAGCCCAGCCTTTGCCGCTGCCCGGATTCCTACCCTGGCGCAGGTTTTGGCGCAAGTGGGCGATCGGGTGGCCTTGAACCTGGAGCTGAAGGTGCATGGCCACGAGCGCCGCTTGCCGGAAGCCGTGGTTGAGCTGTTGGGGCAGTTTCCCCGATCGCGCGTGGTGCTCACCTCCTTTGACTGGTCGATGTTGCGACGAGTCCGGGCGATCGCCCCACACCTCCCGATCGGGCCGATCGCGGCCCAGCCGATCGATTGGTCAGCCCTGGCCGCCACGGTGGGGCCCGTGGCCGTAGTGTCGTTGCACCACCGCCTGCTGGAACCGGCGATCGTCGATCGGGTCAAGGCCCTGCCCGCCGCCCTGTGGGTCTGGACTGTGGACGATCGCGACACCCTGGAACGGGCGATCGGCCTCGGTGTGGATGGCGTGATGACCAATTGCCCCCAATGCTACGCACAGCCGCCCCAACTCCCACCCCGTGGCGAACCCATACATTCATCACATGCATCAGCAGCGCTATGGGAGACCCAGCATTGCCTCCAACTCCCACAGCCCTCGTGACTTTTGCCAACGTTCTATTACTAATGACCCAACTGTTCATAACCCAAACAATGCCAACAGAATTGCTACTATTGACGAATGTTGTGAGTTTAATGAGTCAGCTTGTTGCCATCTAACGCTATACAAAACCAAGTTGATTATTATCTGAATGTATACAAGCGATAGAAAAAATAATTAAAAAAGTCAATTCAATAGCCAAAACCATTTTGATGCAATCAATCAAGCATCATCAAGATGATAGATTGTGCTGTCTTGTGATTTTGTTCACGAGTTTTTCACGATTCCCCGATAGAGTAACCCTGCATCAGGGGATAGCGTGCCATCCAGCAGCTAATTGCAGTCCGACCAATCGCAGCAATTCCGTTTCAAACCGTCGAACCCGTTGTCAGAAACGCTACAGCACTACTGGTTAGGCATCCTCTACAAGATAAGCATCGGAATCAGGTGACGCCACGGTTGGGATCCCGATTTTGACGCTGGTGTAGTCTCTGCCAGCCCCGATCGAGCTCCGACCATTTCGACTCTGCTACGCAGTTATCCCCTATGAACGTCTTAAGCCCCACCCTCGATCGCCCCTTCAGTGCACCCGACCAGACGGCAGACTATGGGCGAGTCGATACCAACGCCCAAATGGCCCTTACGGCTCTCAGTCAATGGGCCCTAGTCGAACCGAGCCTGGATGCGCTGTTTGAGCGGACGATTCGGATGGTGGTAGACGTACTCCAGGTTGCTTACGGTAGCGTTTGGCGAGTCCTATCCGATCGGCAATCCCTGCGTCGTGTGGTGTCCCTGCCCGCGGCCGCTGAGCATGATCTTTTAGAAATCACCGTGGCCAGCGAGCCGCGTGTCCAATCCCTGTTAGCGGCTGAAGCGCAACTGCTCGTCGCCAACAAGCCCCTGGTCAACGACATTCAAAACTTCCCGCTGCCCTTACCGCCCAACAGCCAAAGTGGTTTGATTTTGGGCATTGTGGGGCGCGACCAACTGCTCGGCTTGCTGGAAATTCATCACGACCAACCCCGGGATTTTTCGCCAGAGGACGTGTACTTTTTGCAGGCGGTGACGAACGTGCTGGCCAGCGCGATCGAACGCAAGCGATCGGAAGCGTTGATTGCCACCCAAAGCCGCGTTTTGCAGTCGATCGCCACGGGACACAAGCTGGATGCCATTTTCCATCAGCTTTGTGAACTGCTAGAGCAAGACTTGCCCGGTGCCTATTGCTCGATTTTGGTGCTCGATCGCGCCGAAAAATGCCTGAGGGCCGGTGCCGCCCCCAGCCTCCCCGCCGAGTTTGCCCAGGGCGTTGACGGCTTGATGATTGGCGAATGCGCTGGATCCTGCGGCACAGCGGCCTACCGGGGTGAGCCGGTGTTTGCCGCCGACATTGCCAACAATCCCCTGTGGGCTCCGTTCCGCGACTTTGCCCTCAGCCATGGCATCCGCGCCTGCTGGTCATCGCCCTTCTTTTCCGCAGAGGGCGACGTGCTCGGCACCTTTGCCCTGTCCCATCGCTTTGCTTGCCATCCCACGCCCTACCACCTCGAGGCGATCGCCACCGCCGCCAACTTAGCCAGCATTGCCGCCGAAGCCTATCATCGATCGCAGGCACTACAAACGGCCAATCAGCAACTGGAACAGAAAGTGCAAGAGCGCACCAGCGAACTCAGCAGCACCCTCGTCCGTTTGCGCCAAACCCAAGCCCAATTGATTCAAGCCGAAAAAATGTCCAGCTTGGGGCAAATGGTGGCCGGCATTGCCCATGAAATCAATAATCCTACAGCGTTTATTTCTGGCAACTTACACCATGCCGAAAGCTACTTTCAAGACCTAGTGGAAGTGCTGCAAGCCTATCAAGCCGAATATCCCAACCCATCACCGATCGTGTTGGATTGCTTGGAGTCCGTTGATCTGGAATTCCTCATGAGTGATTTACCCAAGGTGTTGGGATCACTGCATTCAGGCTGCAACCGAATTGCCAATATTGTGATGGGGCTTCGGAATTTCTCTCGTCTTGATGAATCGGCGATGAAAGCCGTCGACCTGCATGAAGGGTTAGAAAATACCCTGATGATTTTGAATCATCGCTTGATGGGTGCTGGTCAAGAACCGATCGTGCGGGTGGTGAAGCAATATGGCAATTTGCCCCTGGTGAGTTGCTATGCCAACCAGCTTAATCAGGTGTTCATGAATCTGTTGAGCAATGCGATCGATGCGCTCTATGAACGCCGACTACAATTGCTGGATGATTTTGTCCCTTATCTACTGATCGAAACGGATTTGGTCGCCACCGATCGCGTGCGCATTTCGATTCGCGACAACGGATCGGGCGTGGATCCCGATGTGCAAGAGCGAATTTTTGATCCGTTCTACACCACCAAGCCGATCGGTCAGGGCACTGGATTGGGCTTGGCCATTAGCTATCAAATCGTGCAAGAACAGCACAACGGTCGGCTCTCTTGCCATTCAACCCCGACGGACGGCACCACGTTCACGGTTGAAATTCCGATCGCCCCGGTTCCGGCGCCTGCGAATTAACAACCCTGGCCCCGATGATCGATGCGCCCTGCGAGGTCACGCGGTGCGATCGCTCGTGGCGATCGCCCGGCCAGCAATCCAGCCCGTGGACCAAGCGCTCTGGAAGTTGAACCCGCCGGTAATGCCATCAATATCGAGAATTTCGCCCGCAAAGTAGAGCCCAGGGCAATGGCGGCTTTCGAGGGTTTTGAAGTCCACGGATTTGAGATCCACACCGCCACAGGTGACAAATTCCTCTTTGAATACGCCTTTGCCGGTGATCTGAAATTCCCCTTGCACTAACTCGCGCACCAACAGTTCGATCGGCCCCTTGGGCAGATCAGCCCAGCGGGTGTCGGGAGCCACCCCCACCGCAAACACCAATTGCTGCCAGAGCCGTTTCGGGAGTTCGGGCGGGCCGGAGGTGGACACGGCTCGCTTGGCATTGGCTTGCTTGAGCACCCGTAGGCGATCGCGCGCCGCATCCGCCGACTCTTCGCCGAGCCAGTTGACTTGGAGGGTGGCGCGGTAACGGGTGTCGTGGAGCGATCGGGCTCCCCAAGCCGACAACTTCAACACCGCCGGGCCGCTCAGACCCCAGTGGGTAATCAGCACCGGGCCGATTTGCTCCAAGGGTGGCTGACGTTTCTTGGCACCGCCATCATTGGGCAACAGCAACCGCACCCGGCCCCGCTCCACCGACAGCCCCGCCAAAGTATCCAAGCGCGGATCGGGAATGGCCAAGGTAAACAGGGAGGGCACGGGCGGCATGATCGGATGGCCCAAGGCGGCGGCCCAGCGGTAGGCACTGGGTTGGCTGCCCGTGGCCAACAACACCCGATCGGCCCACAACACCTGGCCCGATCGCAACTGCACCGCAAATTCCTGCCCGTCGTGGCGCAAGTCGCTGACCGGCGCGCGCAACCGCAGTTCCACCCCAGCCCGTTCCGCCGCCCGCAACAAACAGTCAGCGATCGTGCTGGAGCGATCGGTGGTGGGAAACATCCGGCCATCGGGCTCAGTTTTTAGCAGCACGCCCTCCGCCGCAAACCAGGCGATCGTGTCCTGGGGCTGAAACCGGCTGAACGGGCCGCGCAAGGCCCGATGGCCGCGCGGATAGCTCTGCACCAACTGCGACGGCTCAAAGCAGGCGTGGGTGACGTTGCAGCGGCCGCCACCAGAAATCAACACTTTGCTGAGGAATTGGGGCCCCGCTTCCAGCAGCACTACTTGGGCGGTGGGGTTCGATCGCGCACAGGCGATCGCCCCAAAAAACCCTGCTGCCCCGCCCCCAATCACCACCACCCGCAGGGGATCGGAGTCGAAGATTGCCGCGCGATCGGCCGCCACCATGCCCTAGCCCCCCGTAACGATCGGCCAAAAATGCGCCCCAATCCGAAACAGGCTCAGACCAATGAAGCTCAACAGCGCCACGAAAATCACCGCATTCGCAATTTCAGACAATTTATTCACAGTGCTGTTCTATCTCGATTCGCTACCGCCATTATCTGGGCCGAATGCCCCGCTTGGCCGATCGCTGGCGATCGCCCCTCAGGATCATGAGTCGGTTTTCCCACCTCAACATCAGTTCGGCTGAAGCGCCACCCACCGTGGAATGAATTCCACGGCTCACAGCCCAAAACCACTCAAGTGGGTTACCCGGAGATTTCTGTCCCTCCAGCCCGCGCATCTGGAACCCGTTTCAACGGGTTTTCTCCGGTCAGCCCGGAAATTGATTGCCGGGCGGGTATGGCCACAAAACCAGGATGGGCTGGCTGCAATCTCAGGGGTTCAACCCAACCCTGAAAGGCTCCCCTGATCCCGAACTGACATGTGCTTACTACAGCGACAAGCAAAAACGACACACCTTGAAAGGGTAAGTGGTCATCATGGTGCTAACGCTCAATGCTAACGATCATTAGTTAGTGGCTGGGGCGCTGCTCCATCAACATTTGCACCAGCTCTAATTCCTGAGCCCGCGCCCGATCCTGAAAAATGGGTACGGGCCGCTCGATGCCCTTAAACCGAAACTCACCCATTTGCATCCAGTTCATCTTGCGCGAAACCAACTCGTGGGTGTTGGCGCTGATGATGCATTGGCCCACGGGGCAAATGCTTTCCATGCGGGCTGCCAAGTTTACTGTGCCACCCAGCACCGTGTAGTCCATGCGTTGGGAACTGCCCACATCGCCCACCACGGCTCGGCCACTGTTGATGGCGATTCGGAGTTGCAACTCTTCGCCAAGGACTTTGCGTTTGTTGAGGTCATCTAGGCGCTCCAGCATCCGGCGAGCCGCCACAACGGCGCGATCGGCGTGATCGGCCTGGGGCTCCGGCGCTCCAAAAAACGCCATGATGCAGTCGCCAATAAACTTATCGAGCGTGCCGCCCAGCGCAAAAATTTCTTGCAGCATTTCCTCAAAGAACCGATTGAGCAGGTCGGCTACTTGGGAGGGGGTCAGCCGCTCTGACAGGGCCGTGAATCCCACAATGTCAGCAAATAGGATGCTAATTTCGCCGTCGGTGGTGGGAATGCGGCCATCTTCGTGGGCGCCAGCGGCGATCATTTGTTGCACCACAGCGGGCGAGTGATAGCGCTCGAGCTTTTGACACAGGCGTTCTTCTTCCTGGAGCTTGCGGGTGAGCAGCCACCGCTGAACACTGGCGGCAACCAGGTTAGCCAGGGCCGAAAAGAAGCTGAGGTCTTCTTCGCCTTCTTGCACCCAACTGTCGGATGAGAGGTTGGCATCGGCATAGAGCACGCCGACGACTTTATCTTCATTCCACAGAGGCACGGCCATGGCGCTGCGGATGCCTTTGTAGAGGATGCTTTGCTCGGAGCCAAAGCGCTCGTCGGCTTGGGCGTCGGCGGTTTGCAGGGCAATTTTTTCTTTAAAGACTTTTTGGCAAATGCTTTGGCTGATCCAGCCGCTGTTGAGGGTCAGGTCGCGGGCGCGTTCGGTTTCGCGGGCGGCGGCGTTGAGCAACTGCAGGTTGCCGTCGCCTTCGACATCCACCAGCAAGGCCAAGCGTTCGATGCTGGTCAGGTAGCGAAACACGACTTCTTGGACTTGCTGGAAGATGGCGTTGCTGCTGGCGGCGGAGGTGAGACCTTTGGCAATTTCTACCAGATCGCGTAGACGGGCAATGGTGCGATCGCGCTCATAGAGGCTGTCACTGCCGCTTTGATCCGCACTGAGCCACTGCTCTTGGAGGGCGCGGGCGTTGCGGGAAATCCGCATTTTGCCGTCGGCCAGGGAGTCGATCGCGGGGAGTTGCACCATGCCGGACCGCTGAACGGACAGGGTGGGGGTGCTGGTATAGGTGGGGTTGCTGCTGGTGTGGGTGGGGTTGTTGCTGGTGTGGGTGGGCGATCGCGTGATGGTGGGGGTGATCGATGGGGTGACCACACCCACGCCCGCGAGGGAGATGGTGATGCAGACGTTTTCGATGTAGATCCGATCGCCATGCTGAAGGGGGGTGGGGCGCTGGAGCGGCGATCGATTCAGGCGAGTGCCATTTTTGCTTTTGAGATCTTCGACCACCCAGCCGCTATCGGTTTCCGCACGGCTGATGCACGTGTGGTAGCGCGATACCCCGTAGGGCGACAGGATCAAGTCGCAGTCGCTGGCACGGCCAATCGTGTAGCGATCGGCTTCGACTGAGATGAGTCGATCGGGACTCCCCGGAACTTGAAGGCGTAATTGAAGCTCAGCCATGCCATCCACTCTGCTTCACAGCAACGCAACCGATATCACTCAATCCATTCCATCTAACGCGCGATCGCAATCGGCTCTGCCCCTGTAGTACCCAACGCTTGAACTGCCACAGTCTTGCCGGTTGCGATCGACACGATTGTTCATGGCCAGTGACGTTGGATCGTTGCTGAACAATCCCAGGCGGGGTAACCCTTTGGGCGCGAGGGGCGCCATGTGTCAGTGACAACATGGGCCGTCCAATCCCCAGTCCCCGGAGGGTTGTCGAGATCCAGTTGGTGAATTGACCGTTGAGGACGATGGCGACTAGGTCGATGGGCGATCGCCTGCAACGTCAATTCAGACCCGGATCAAATCTCTGATAAGGGGTTTGACCCCTCATGGGTTTTACACCCTACAGAGTAACTTCGATCGCAGAACCCTGTCTTGAGTTGTAACGCCAAGTTGCACCCACCCAAGGGCCAAGGGCCCGAATGCCCGTGAGATCCAGCGATCGATCCTCAGCAGACAATCATTCGTTGAAATCCAGGGGGTAATTGATGCATCAGGCTGATGAATTCGGCCAAAATTCAGCACAATTCAGCAAATTTTCAATAGACTGCCGACGAATTGCTAATGGATGTCTAGGAGCAATTGGGATTGCAAATTGCATCGCCATTCATCGCTCGTTCACTAAATTGCTAGATGATCCCTCCTGCAAGATTGGCGTTCGATAGGCCAGAAATGAACCCAAGATGAACCTGGAGCAGATTGTGTTTACTGGTTGCTGATATGCCCGTATTCTAGCGCTCCCTTTGAGTAACGAAATTTACTGATAATCAAACCCCGATCGCCCTTGCCAGAACGCTCGATCGCCACTCTTAACCTAATCTTCCGATCCATCCCTAGGGGATCGGGCTAATCTGAGGGCAATTTCTTACCGATGCCTTGCCTCGTCAACGTCTTGTCAGGCGAGACCGCTAGCAAGGGTTGCTTTTGTCAGTGTCGTTAGAACGGTGACAAAAGAACGTTGACTCACCTTGCTGATCAGGACTCCTGTACACCGAACGGTCGGCTGCTGGCTGCCCTCAGTCACAGGCACGCTTCATTTGACCCGAGTGATACCTAGCCAATCTAATTTTTCCTATGGCTCAAAGCTTTGGACTCATCGGTCTTGCTGTGATGGGCGAAAACCTCGCCTTGAACATTGAGCGGAATGGTTTTTCGATCGCCGTTTATAACCGCAGCCGCGACAAAACCGACGCATTCATGGCCACCCGCGCCCAGGGCAAACAGGTGCAACCCACCTACAGCCTGGAAGAATTCGTGGCAGCCCTTGAACCCCCCCGCAAAATTTTGATCATGGTCAAAGCCGGTGCGCCCGTCGATGCCGTGATTGACCAACTGCAACCCCTGCTGGCCCCCGGTGACATTTTGATCGACGGCGGCAACTCGCTCTACGACGATACGGAGCGCCGCACCCGCAAACTCGAAGCCCTTGGCCTGACCTACATCGGCATGGGTGTGAGTGGCGGTGAAGAAGGCGCGCTCAACGGCCCCAGCTTGATGCCTGGGGGAACGCGATCGGCCTACGAAAAAATCGAGCCGATCGTCACCAAAATTGCCGCTCAAGTGGATAACGGCCCCTGCGTCACCTACATCGGCCCCGGTGGCTCAGGCCACTACGTGAAGATGGTGCACAACGGGATCGAGTATGGCGACATGCAACTGATCGCCGAAGCCTACGACCTGCTGAAAACCGTTGGCGGTCTCAGCCAAAGCGAGTTGCAAGCCACCTTTGCTGCCTGGAATCAGACGGATGAGCTGAACTCGTTCTTGATTGAAATCACGGCGGAGATCTTTAAAGTCAGCGATCCCGATACGCATCAGCCTCTGGTGGAGCTGATCGAAGATGCAGCAGGCCAGAAAGGCACCGGCCGCTGGACGGTAATGAGCGCCCTGGAATTGGGCGTGTCGATCCCGACGATTATTGCGGCGGTGAATGCCCGGATTGTGTCGTCGATTAAGCCTGAGCGGATGGCAGCCTCCCAGGAACTGAGCGGCCCCGGTGCGATCGCCGCTGTCGATCGCGCCACCTTCATCGACCAGGTGCGGGATGCGCTCTACTGTTCCAAGATCTGTTCCTACGCCCAAGGGATGGCCCTGCTGGCCAAGGCTTCGGCAGAGTTTGACTATGATCTGAAGCTGGCGGAGCTAGCCCGGATTTGGAAGGGCGGCTGCATTATTCGGGCGGGCTTCTTGAGCAAAATTGAGCGGGCCTTTACGGACAATCCCCAGTTGCCCAACCTGCTGCTGGCTCCGGAATTTAAGCAGACCATTCTCGATCGCCAGGCCGCTTGGCGCAATGTGGTGGCCACGGCGGCCCAAACGGGGATCGCCGTGCCGGCCTTTAGTGCGTCGCTGGACTACTTCGACAGCTACCGGCGCGATCGCCTGCCCCAAAACCTGACCCAGGCCCAGCGGGACTTCTTTGGGGCCCATACCTACCAGCGCATCGACAAGCCCGGCACCTTCCACACGGAATGGGCCGCCCTCGCCAAAGGCTAAGGGCGGCGACCAGCGAGCAACCCATCAGACTCACCGGGTCGCGCGGGTCGAGAGTCAGGGCGATCGCCCCAAAGGCGTGCGATCGCCCTCTGAAACCCGTGATCCCCCCCGCTGAACAAGTCAATTCCAACGCCTATTACTCCCGCTCAGCCCGCTCGGTTTCGATCCGGAGCGGGCTTTGAGCATGGGGGAAGGGATTGCCCAGGGGCGATCGTGCTGGCCGGGTGATCCCAGCGATTGGCAGGGTGGCAGAACCTCAACGAATCCGGCACAATCGTAGGCTAGGATCCGCGAGTGGTTGGGAGCACCGCGCACCCGAATCGCCACCCGTGTCGATAGCAACCGATCGGGGGATCGATTGTCCCTCGGACTTGCGCCGTTTACCGTTTTCATTTCCCCATGACTCTTTCTCCCGAGCCGAACTCTGCGGTGTCTGCATCGACGGACTCGACATCGACGGACGCTTCATCCACGTTTTCGCGCCGCACGGCTTTACAACTACTCGGGGTTGGCGCAGTGGGCAGCGCCCTCGGCTATTCCCGCTTTGCCAAGCCCGCCCCCAGTGAATACCAGCCCGATCGCCTGGCCCTGCCGATGCAACTCCCGAGCGATCGCCCCAAACGGGTGGTGGTCGTGGGTGGTGGATTAGCAGGCTTAGCCGCCGCCTATGAGCTGAGTCGTCGGGGCTTTGGGGTAACGCTGCTGGAGCGGGCCCCTCACCTAGGCGGCAAAATTGCGAGCTGGCCGATCGATGTCAATGGCGAGCCGCTGATGATGGAGCATGGATTCCACGGCTTTTTCCCGCAGTACTACAACCTGTGGGCGCTCACGGAAGAGATGAATATTCGCCAGGATTTTGTGTCCCTGGAGCGATATTCGGTGCTGTACAAGGGCGACACCTACGAGCCCGAAGTCTTTCGGCCCACCCACTCAGCTTTTCCCTGGAACATTGTGGACTTGGCAATTTCGTCGCCCAACCGCCTGCGCTGGGGATTGAATTTAACCAGTCCGGCCCACTGGGGGGTGTTCCGGGCCATTACCGGCTTCGAGCCCAGCAAGACCTACCAAGAACTGGATACGATCGCCGTAACCGATTGGGCCGCCAATGATTTTCCCAAGGGCTTGTACGATCTCTACTTCTTGCCCTTTGGTAAATCCACCCTCAACTCGCCGGATGTGTTGAGTGCGGGCGAACTGATGCAGTTTTTCCATTTCTATTTCTTTGGCAATCCCGAGGGGCTGGCCTTCAACGGCACCAAGCAAGACATGGGGCGCACCCTGGTGGAGCCGATGATCCGGGCGATCGAGGCCAATGGCGGGCAAGTGATTGCCAATGCCCAGGTCGATCGCGTCCAGTGGCAAGGCGAGCGCATTACCGGTCTCAGCTATCGTCAAACAGGATCGGCCACACCCGTGCCCTTCTGGGTCGATCGCCACAGCTCGTTGAACGAGTCCCTCGGCACGTCAGACCAAGCGGCTGCCACCAAACCAGCCCAACCCGTTGCCACCACGCCAGCGCCGGAATACTTTGGCGGCGGCGATGATGTCTATGCGGTGGCGGGCAACGCGGCCCTGTCCTTGACCTGCACCCACCAAGGCTGCACCGTTGCGCCCCAGGCCGATGGCACGTTCCAATGCCCTTGCCACGGTGCGCGGTTCGATCGCGACGGCAAGGTGCTGCAAGGGCCCGCCACCAAGCCCCTGGCTCGCTATGGCGTGGAGCAGCGATCGGGCGATCGGGTTCAGTTAGCTGCCGCAGCGGTCGATCGCACCCCCAGCGAGGCGATCGAAGCCGATTACTTTGTGTTTGCTGCCGATGTAAAAGGTGTTCGTCATCTATTTGATATTGCCGAAGGTGACGTGGCCGAACCGACCCGATCGCAAGTGGCGCAACTGGCCGTGGCGGATCCCTTTGCGGTGGCGCGGATTTGGTTCGATCGCGACTTTGATTGGGATCAGAGCGAATTTACCTCCCTGTCGGGCTACCGACTCACGGACAGCATCACCCGCTACCACAAAATCCAAGACGACTACAAAGCCTGGGCCGAGCGCACGGGTGGCAGCGTGGTCGAGCTCCATGCCTACTGCTACAAGGAAGCAGAGTTTCCCACCCAAGAAGCCCTGCTCACCACCTTTGAGCAGGAACTCTACGAACTCGTACCCGCGCTCAAAGAAGCCCAGATTCTGCATCGGGAACTGGTGAACCAAAAGAACTTCTCAGGTTTTCCGCCGGGCAGCTATGAGCAGCGGCCAGCCACGCGATCGGGCGCAAGCAACCTGATGTTTGCGGGTGACTGGGTGAAGATGCCGTTTCCTTGTGGCTTGATGGAACGAGCCATCAGCAGCGGACTCTTGGCGGCCAATGAAATTTGCAATGAGGAAGGACTGCAACGGCGAACGCTGCTGACCGTTCGACCGGAAGGCGTGTTGCAAATTTAGCCCCTGGGCTTAAATTTAGCCCCTGGGATTAATTGAACGAGGGCTGATCAGACCGGGGGCACGTGCCAGTAGGCAATTGGCCCAGGGGCCTTAGCCCAGATGCTGGGCTGTCACTGGGTCACCGGACTCGGCGATCGCGGTTTCTATAATCGCGGCAATTGAGGGGGACTCCCCCCGTTTTGGTTTGCCGCTGATTCAGTCTTCGTCGATCGTTGAGGAGTGCAACATTATGGCTTTGGCAATCGATTCCCGTGCGCTGTCCGGCGTGGCGGCGGCACTGACAATTGGGATTGCTGCGATCGGGCAACCCGCCCAAGCGCGCCCGACGCTGGAGGACTCAGTTCCTGCGCTCGGATCCCCTGAAACCGTTGAGTCCGTGCCTGATCTGCAGGTTGCGAGTGAACCGATCGCCCTGGATCGCTTCAGCGCACCCGCCACGACTGCCCAAGAATTACAGGGCCCATCGCAAGCGTTAGCCGTGGCCCCATCGGCCCTGGCCCCGGATCCAACCTTCGATCGCCAACTCGCCCAGCAGCCCGATCGCGCCGCCAATGGCCGTCGTAACAGCTCCAAATTCAGCTACATCGGCATTGGTGGGGCGATCGGCCTCAGCGATGATGACGAATCCAGTGCCTTGGGTGAAGGCGGATTTTCCCTGCTCAGCAAAACCGCCTTCACCGATCGCCTATCCCTGCACAATGCCAGCGTGCTCGGTGACAAGGGCACCTCTGTGATTGCCCTGACCGTTGACTTCCCGATTTACAACAAAGCTTCCGAATCGATCGCCGCCGTGCCCTTTGTGGGTGGTGGCGTCGCGATTTCTGACTTGTTTGGTGACGACACCGACGTGGGGTTTGCCTTAACCGGCGGCGTAGACGTGCCCCTCAGCTACCGTTGGACGGCCACGGGCCGGATCGCCGCGGGCTTTTTTGACGACAACACCGATGTGGCCATTTTGTTGGGGGTTGGCTACACCTTCACCGGCTTCTTCAAATAGTCAGCGATCGCGGGGGGAAACACTCCTCGCAACACTCGTGAGGCATATCCTTTAGACCCGAGGAGGCAAGAGCCGTCGTGCTCCGCCACCTCGGGACGCCTCGCCCGTTGAGCGCCCTTGGTCTCTGTTTGCGGCTCACAGAAAGGGTGTTTGGGGGGTAGTCGTTCTGGCGTTGGTTCTACAATTTGTTGATTCATAACTGGAAACCCCATCGGGCGGGATCGCTCGATGGGGTTTAGTTGTCCTGCATTACGCTGCATTCAATCGCAACCGGCTTTGACTCGAATTGTTAAGTAAACGCCGGACAAACTCTCTTGAATTCTGATGATTTGCAACGCTGTGCTGCGAATCACAGCGCTTGGACAACCCTACCCATACACTAGCCATCAGGGTGTAAGACCCCTTAGTCACCGCACTACCCCGCGAGAGCCATGGCTGCCCGTTCTGCTTGTGTTGCATCCAACGACCTGCGTGCCCGCAGCCTAGAACTGCTGACGGCTTATCGGGCATCTCCTTCCACTGATCTCAGAAATCGCTTGGTCGAACTCAATTTCGGTCTTGTCAAAAAAGAGGCCGCCCATTGGGTTGCTCAATGCCAAGAAAGTTATGAAGATTTGCTGCAAAT
>Ga0075157_10000859_pt1 | contig 21026 bp, 14 predicted proteins | sample JI81BgreenDNA_FD_70967 | JGI IMG/M metagenome (GOLD analysis project Ga0075157, IMG submission 70967) | Wastewater effluent complex algal communities from Wisconsin, to seasonally profile nutrient transformation and Carbon sequestration -... | ecosystem: Engineered > WWTP > Effluent > Algae...
CATGATGTGTATCAAATCCAAAAATAGTTGAAAAATTCTCCTAGAAAAACTCATGATGTTGGGTATTCGACTGGATGGTTTAATTATCAATGCAGATGCTGCTTTTGATTGTGTGGAACTCAGAAAAATTTGTGCTCAATATGGAATAGAATGTAATTTCAGGTTTAATCCTAAAAATGGTAAAATCAATCAAAGAAATGACTATTACAATGAACAATTTTATACCCATCGTTATGTCATTGAAAGAACCTTTGCTTGGATGGATGCTTTCAAAACATTGCTGATTAGGTTTGAAAAAACTACTCAGAATTGGATAAGTTTTATCCTTTTAGCTTGTATTACATTAACTATCAGGCAGTTTAAATAATGTTAGACAAGCTCATACTTTAAAAATACATATTTAAAACCTTCTTTGCGAACTCTTTTTTTATCTATATTTGAATAATAAATATAGTTTTTTCGCAGACTGACATTGGTGGCAATGTTAAAACAATGACTTAGAAAACATAACCATAAACTGAGTTTAAAAAGTTTTATAAATTTTAGAATCAGTTCAAACATTGGAAAATATTATGGAAGACAATTTTAAGCAAAATCTTTTGATTTTGAGAAAAAATTATCCTATTGGGCTTCAACATGGGCTTTTTTTACTTAAAAAGGCTAATGGAAGCATTAAAAAAGCCGAAAACTTTTTTAGAGAAGAATTACTATCAAAAATAATAGATTTAACAGGTGTAAACCGAAAAATAGCAAAAAAGCACTTAACTAAAAATAAATTTGATATTACTCTGGCACTGCAAAGTATAGAAAATGAGCTATTTACATTCACAAAAGTAATTTTAAAGAACTCGAAAACGGATAAAGAAGAGACTCTAAAGAAAATAAAAAGGGCATTCCACATTGAAAATAATCTGTATTTGGGTTGGTATGATTACTATTATAATATAGATTATTTAAAATCAAAAGGCTTATCTAATGAAATTTTTTGTTTTTTGACAACAATGGACTGGCTTGAAAATGAAAGAGGGAGAGGTCTGCTGGATGCTTTAAGTTTTAATTTAGAAGTAATAACAAAAAACCTTGACGAAGTATTAAAATTACCCGAATTATCTCTTTTATTGAAAGAAGCAAATGAATATCGTATTCAATTAGATTCAAAAATCATTTACCCTAAACATAATTACCATAAGAGAAAAGAAAAATTACATAAAGATAAGAAATTCAAAAAATATACAGATGATTTCAAATTAGGAAGGGTATTGATTATAAATCAACTTTTTAAACTTGTAGAAAATAACCTAAGTCAATTTCCTCAATAAATCAACTAATATAGCCAGTGATATTGTTCACCGAATGAATAAAACACTGCCAACACGGGCTCAAACCCATTAAATTAAGGAAAAACACTGGCATGCATCTTATTAAAAGTCTCATTTTCTGAAATATCTTCAAAAAAAGCATATTTCTCTCAGCCGTTTTTTCATCAGTCTAAAATTTGCCACAAGTAGTTTAATAAAACGGGCAATTTTTTGAACTACTTTTTTTAGTTTTTAAATAATTTTATTGTAAGCATTTCAGGTTAAATGCTTTTTTCTTTTTATCTTGATTATGAACTTGTCTAACATTTCTAATAAAAGCATCTTTTTTCTGTTAGACTATCGTCTTACAAGAAAAAATTAGGCATAATACTTTCGGTCTGGCTACCATCTGATCATGTTTGAAGATAATTTCTCACTTATAAAAATAATGTTAGACAACCTCATTGCTTTATAATAGGAATAACAAGTTTTTCACCTTGATATATAATATGGATAGTATATATTCCTTGAGGTAGTGAGGACATATCTATTTTTTGATATTCTTCTAGAGATGTTCCCTTTAATAAAGTTTTACCCAAAATGTCTTGAAGATACCATTGATAAGGAGTATTAGATTTATTCTCTATAGATACATCTCCTTGTGTGGGATTTGGAAATATCTTAAAGTTTTTATTTTTATTAATACTTAAAGCAGTAGGATTTATACCATTTCCTTTCACTCTAAAACTATTGTTTCCAGCTACTTTATTACTTTGTATAATAATATTACCCTCAAATGACTCTACATTAGTTGGAGTAAAAATAATACTAATATTTTTACTTTCATTAGGAGCTAAAGAGAATGTATTTGGTTGGGCTGTGAATGCAGGGGATGGAAACGAAAAGCCAAACACATTCATAACCTCACTTCCAATATTTTTAATAGTAAGAGTTTTAATGGATGATTGCATGAATAAGACATCTCCAAAATTCATAGTTTCATTGTTTGATATGTCTATTAAAGCTCCTCTAGGTACGACAGAGATTGTATAATCTTTATAAAACCCACAAGGTCCTTTTGTTACCCAAATCCTAAAATTACTCACCTGAATAGAATCAGGAGTTCCTGAGATAATACCTGTATTTTCATCTAATGAAAGTCCTTTAGGAAGTTCACTGGGATATGCTATTGACCACCTTATTGACCAAGTGGATGTTCCTATGAGCCCTGTTTGACTAAGAACTTGATTATAAGGCAACCATAAGTTAGCTTCTGGTAAAGATGGAGGTGTTATCATTCCAGTTGGACAGAGTACAGAAATTGTATAAGTTTTTGTTTGAAAACAAGTTGCCTGAGCTACTTTTACAGTAAAAGTATATATCCCTGTCATATTACAAACACCACTTATGACCCCTGTTGAGGAATCTAAAGAAAATCCAATAGGAATAATACCTCCTATAACAGACCATACAACATTATTTCCAATTAAACCTGTTTGACTGAGAGTTTGATTATATGAAGTATTATGAATTGCATTAGGTAAATTGTCAGGTGTTATAGTGATGGAAGCTGGACAAATTCCAAAAGTATAGGTCTGTTTTGTGCTACATCCATTTGCTTGCAAAGCTTTTATAGTATAAATTGTAGAAGGGGTAGGCTGGGTAGGAGTGCCTGTCACCGTCCCTGAAACCACATCAAAATTTAAACCTTGTGGTAAGCTTGGTGATATACTATAACTGATAGGTTGTGTGTTGCCTGTGATGCTTACATCTAAAGTATAAGGCGTTCCAACTATTCCATCAACAGATATCACATTATTAAAATACATTGTATTGATGCATTCAGATGCTAACTGTAGTTCTCCATACATAGGATTTGCTCCATTCTCTCCATTAAAATTTGCTTTTTTTGTATAAATATTGGTAACTGGATCCCACTCAAAGATTGAACCAAAACCATTTTCTGAATTATACATTGTTATTCCATAAAACTTGCCATCTAAAAATTTTAGTTTTCCAGTGGGACACCATCCTTCATCGTTAAAATCTATTTTCTTAGTATAAATATTAGTAACTGGATCCCATTCAAAAAGGACTCCATTATCATAAAGCCCCCCTCTACAAGTTGTACCATAGAATTTATTTCTCACCAATGTTAGAGTAGAATTGGAGCTTTCGCCATTTGTACCAATAAAGTCTATTTTCTTAGTATAAATATTAGTAACTGGATCCCACTCAAATATAACTCCACCAAGAATACCAGTCCCTCCAACTCCTCCTAAATATGTAGTACCATAAAATTTACCACTAAAAAGTGATAAGCTACCATGAGGAAAACCTCCACTAGAATTACTAAAATCTACTTTCTTTGTATAAATATTGGTAACAGGATCCCACTCAAATATAACTCCATATAAGTTAATTCCTCCTCCTGTTGTCATTCCGTAAAACTTTCCATTATGTAAAATTAAACCTCCTATGGGTCCTCTACCATTTGTACCATTAAAATTTATTTTTTTTGTATAAATATTGGTAACAGGATCCCACTCAAATATAACTCCATAACCAAAATCACCACCTTGCTCTGTCATACCATAAAATTTACCATTTAAGGATGTTAGAGAACTCAAAGGGGAATATCCATTAGTGCTATCTAAATTTACTTTTTGGCTATAAATGTTTGTACTGGGATCCCATTCAAATAAAACTCCTTGATTATTTGTTCCACCTATACGAGTTGTACCATAAAATTTACCTGCAAAATAAGTTAATGAACTATGTGGGTTTTCCCCATTTGTAGAATTGAATTCTATTTTTTTTATAGGTTGATTACTAGTGGTATTCCATTCAAAAATTGTTCCTGAATTATTTACCCCCCCACTTTTTGTCATCCCATAAAACTTTCCATTGTATGTTAAAAGTCCTCCCAAGGGGTTCATTCCACTAGTAATAAAATTAAAAGTAGCTTTTACTGTATGAGTACTTGTAACAGGATCCCATTCAAAAATTGTCCCAGGACTATAAACTCCTCCAGATGCTGTTGTGCCATATATTTTATTATTAAAACTTATTAAACTTCCTGAAGGATGTTCTCCTAAAACGCCTGCAAAATTCACTTTTTTTGTATAAATATTGGTAACAGGATCCCACTCAAATAAAGCCCCTTGTTGCGATCCTCCATATTGTGTTGTACCATAAAATTTTCCTCCCCATTCTATCAAACTGCTTGTTGGTAGCATCCCTGTAATGTATTCACTAAAACTTATTTTTCCTACACATACATTGGTCACAGGATTCCATTCAAAAATAGCACCTTCATTATCTGTACCACCATAAGTAGTCATGCCATAAAATTTCCCAGCAAAATAAGTTAGTTTATTATTATTGGGTCTACCACCATTACTCATATTAAAATTTACCCTTTTTGTATAAATATTAGTAACTGGATCCCACTCAAATATAACCCCCACATCACTTGTTCCTCCTCTACTTGTCATACAATAGAGTTTATTATTAAATAATATAAAACTACTCAAAGGTTCATAGCCTGAGTTGTAATCAAAGTCCATTTTTTTTATATAGATATTGGTAACTGGATCCCACTCAAATATAACCCCCATATCATTAGCTCCCCCTTTGCTAGTAGTGCCATAGAACTTGTTATTGAATAGAATTAAGTCTCCATATGGATTTTTTCCATTTAATCCATTAAAATCTATTTTTTTTGTATAAGCATTGGTTACAGGATCCCATTCAAAAATAACTCCTAAGTTACTTTTACCTCCATTATGTGTCATTCCATAAATTTTACCTTGATACTCTACCAGCTCAGTATAATATGGATTTGCTCCAAAAGCCTGCTTTTTAAAAGAAGGCACAGAAGTTATTTCACTTGTATTATTATCATATTTGAATATAGTACCTACTCCATCCGCTCCTCCTTTTGTTGTGATTCCATAGAAAACTTGAGCAAAGGATTTTAATGAGAAAAAGAATATTAAAATGATTACATTTCTTAGTAAGGGGAAAAGAATGGTTTTCATAAGATTTTATTTATAGTCAATTATTTGTTATTCAATATAATTACAAGTGATTTAAAAATTCCTAAATTTTCTTTTTTCATAATATAGTTAAAGCATAATATTTTTATACTATAAAAAGCTTATTTGTGATTTTTTTGCAAAATCTCAAATTGAGTTGATAAACTAGAACTTATTTTTTTATCATAAACAGTCTATTGCTTTAATAATTTTTTGAAAACTTTTCCTTCAATGGTCTCTACTTCTAAGATGTAAACACCAGTGCCAAATTTTTCCAAAGAAATATCCATTGTGTTTGTTTGTACTTCATTAATAAATAATCGTCTGCCTTGTATATCATAAACACTTACAAAAGCATTAATAGTATTAATATTACCAAAGTCTATATGAAAATTTCCAGTAGATGGATTGGGGAAAACTTTAATAAGAGTTGCTAAATTATTATCAAAGGATAATATTGGATTATTGTTTATGATGTCAATAGTATAACTCTGAGTTTTTGAACAATTGCCATTTGTAACTTGGATAGTAAAACTTGACGAACCTACTATAGTAGGTGTACCACTAATAACACCTGATGAAGTATTAAGGCTTAAACCATTGGGTAAATTACCAGAAATAATAGACCATGTAATAGTTCCAACAGATAAACCTGTTTGGGTAAGTGTTTGTGAATAAAAAGATTCTAAATCTCCATTTATGAGAGAAGAAGGTAAGATATTTATGCTAGGGCAACTAATCACTATACTATAAGCTCTTGAAGCAAAACAACTTCCACTACTAGCTTGAATGGTAAAATTAAATATTCCAATTGATGTAGGAATACCATTTATTTCACCTGTGGATGTATTTAAAGAGAGTCCATTGGGTAAATTACCAGAAATAATAGACCATGTAATAGTTCCAGCAGATAAACCTGTTTGGGTAATAACTTGATTATAATTATTCCCTTCCACTCCATTGGAAAGAGTAGTTGGGGTTAGAGAAGCTGATGGACATACCACAGCAAAAGTATAATTTTGAGAGACAGTACATGAGCCAGAATTATAATTCTGATTAGCTGTAACAGTATAAGTTGTAGAAGTATTTGGACTCATAGGTATTCCACTTATTTGTCCATTAAAAGGATTCAAAGTTAAACCAGCAGGTAAGGCAGGGCTGATGGAGTAAATAACACTATTTGTATTTCCTGAAACGCCTGCATTAAGGTTGTAAAATGTACCTAAAATAGCATTAGAAGCATTTGTATTGTTAAAAACAAGTGGAGGACAATTAATGACTAAGTTATAAACTTTAGTCTGTTTGCAACCTCTTCCATCTATTACTTGGACAGTAATATCAGCTGTTTCTACGTGTATGGGAGTACCACTTATTTGTCCAGTAGAAGTATTTAGAGAAAGCCCAGTAGGTAAAAACCCATTGATGATAGACCAAGAAGTTATCCCTGATAAACCTGTTTGAGTGATAGTTTGATTATAAGAGGCTCCTATTACTCCGTTAGATAAATTATTAGGAGTAATAGTTATTGAGGGGCAAATGGATATTGTATAATTTTTGATAGCAGAACAACTAGCATTCTTAACTTTTACTTGAAAGTTAAAAACACCTGTTTCTGTAGGAGTACCACTTATTTGTCCAGTAATAGAGTTAAGAGTTAATCCATTGGGTAAGTTGCCATTACTAATAGACCAAGAAACACTACCTGGAAGCCCAGTTTGGGTAATATTTTGATTATATGCAACAAAAGGCTGGCTATCTGGTAATAAAGCAGGGCTAATTACAGATTCTGGACAGCTAATAAGCTTTGCTATCCGATTTCTAGCAATATCATTATAGTAATTAAAAATTCCCACAACCCATATTTTTTCATTTGAATCTTTAAATATGCTATAAATAGGACTATTGAAGCCTTCTCCAGAATCAATAGCTCCATCAACATCTCCAACACTATTAAAACGAAGAATATATGGATGATTATGATTATTATATTTTGTAAAATGACCCACTACTAATATTTTTCCATTAGATTCCACTACGGCATCCTTTATGGAACCATTTAAATTCTCATTAAATCCTGTTATTTTTTTAAAGGTATTGTCTAAACTTCCATTACTATTTAATCGAATGATAATTGATTGATTTATTAATACTATTTTTCCATCTGGCTGAATATATATCTTTTTAGCATACCCAGCACAATCACAATTTAAAAAGGTATTATCTAAACTTCCATCAGAATTTAAACGGTATAATCTAAAACCATCTCCTCCCAAGATTATTTTTCCATCTGGTTGTATAGCTATGTGATAGATTGCAAAGGAGGGAGAAGGAGGATTAAAGGTATTATCTTTTGAACCGTCTGGATTTAATCGAATAATAAAAGGATTATAATTACCTTGGAAATTAAGAAAAGACCCACCCACCAATATTTTTCCGTCAGGCTGGACTTTTATGTAATGGACATCATTACTAAAAGCAGTGCCTGGATTAAAGGTGTTGTCTAAACTTCCATCTGAATTGACTCGAAGTATTCTATTATGACCATTATTTCCATTAAATCTTGTGAATGTTCCACCTATTAATATTTTCCCATCTAATTGTACAGCAACAGTGGTGATTCCACCATTATTTGTTCCTCCACTAATATTAAATGTGTTGTCAACTGTTCCATCCATATTTAAACGAGTGATATAACTACAAGGAACATCATCATATGATGAAAAAATACCCGCAACTAATATTTTATTATTATCTTGAGGAATTATAATTGATGGAGATCCTGAATGATGAATTCCTGTGTTAGTTTTAAAAGAATTATCTATAGTTCCATCCAGATTCAATCTAGCAAAAGCATTGATAGGTCTTATATTATTAATTTGACTCATACTTCCACCTATTAATATTTTTCCATCTGATTGAATAGAAATAGTATGTACACCACCAGCAAGATTATAAGACACAAAGAAAGATGTGTCTAAACTTCCATTAATATTTAATCTAGCCACTTGACAAACAGATGAATAATTGGTGTAATTACCACCAACTAGAATTTTTCCATCTGATTGCATTGCTAGACTCAGAACAGTACTACCAATTATCCCATTTGTATTAAAAGAATAATCTACACTGCCATCCATATTTAATCTAGCGATATTACTGAAGGTTATTCCGCCAATTTCTTGGCTGAATGAACCTGCTATCAATATTTTATTATTATTATCTACTAAAAGTGTATGAATAGTAACTGCAGTTGAGGGACTATCAAAAGCAGATTGAAAAGTATTATCTAAACTTCCATCACTATTCAATCTTATTACATTATAATGTCCATTAACCTCAAATCTACCTCCCAATAATATTTTTCCATCAGTTTGTACATATACCTTACGATAAGAAACACTATAAATATTTGGTAAATTAGATTGGAAAGAGTTGTCTAAGCTCCCATCAGGATTCAAACAGTAGATATTCATGCCTAAACTATAAACTGCAATGACCTTGCCATCAGATCTCAAGGCTATACTACTCACATAGATTAAATCCGAAAAATTATTAAGCAAACTTGGAGGATTAAAAGAAGTATCCAAACTCCCATCTGAGTTTAATCGAACCACCATTTTACATGGTACATTATTATATTCTCTCAATCCACCTGCAACCAATATTTTTCCATCTGGTTGTAATACAATAGATGTTACCAAATTGCCTGAACTCGAATATCTAAGCATTCCAAAACCATTCCCTATTTGGAAAGATGGATCAATGCTCCCATCCACATTAAGCCGTAGTATTCCTTTTGCAAAATCTCCACCTATAATAACTTTCCCATCAGGTTGTATAACAGACGTTGTAACAGGAACAGATTCTGCAAAAAGATGCATGAGTTGCAAACTATTATCCTCTGTATGAAATGTTTCATCATTTTTAAATGATTGAGCTATTCCATCAAAGTAATAAAAAAAAATAAGTAAAATGCAAAATATAAAACGCATGTGCTTCAATTTTAAATACCTACAAATTTAATTCTCTTCAAGAATATGTACAACTGTTATTATAAATTAATTCGTTAAAGTTTTTTGATAAAGTTTACAAAAACGTGGATTTGCTTTACCCTTCTGAAAATATTCAGAATTTTATTATTTAAACAGGTTTTTTGTGTAAATAAATTAAGTTAAATATTCTAAGTTAAGTTTCTATATCTGTTTTTTGGGTTTATTTACCAAATAACTCAAATCTCCGTTTTCTTCCTTTTACTATGAGATCCTCAATTTTTATCATTCTGCCGCAACGCCTCTTTCTCTACTTTTTGTTTGCAGTTCCAGAAATTGAGGGAGTAAGTAGGTGTTTCTCAACATTTAGGGAAATTTTTGAGTAGAGACTTGTAAGAAATTTCTTTCAAATCTCTTCATGAAAATATTGATACTGCTACTTTTTCAGGAAAACTCATTTTTCATATTTTTGAAGCACTTGCTGAGTTTGAAAGAAACTTAATTGTGGATAGAACCAAAGCGGGTTTAGAAACTGCCAGAGCAAGAGGTATCAAAGGAGGAAGAAAGCATAAATTAAACCTCAATCAACAAAAAACACTTCAAGCTATGTATCACTCCAAAAATCATACCCTCAAAGAAATTTGTCAAACATTCAATATCTCCAAACCCACACTTTATAAATATCTTGAAATCAGAAAAACTCCTATTTAAAACTAAACTGTCATCTTTCTCCTTTTATAATTAGAACCACTATTTTTATCTTGATAAAGTCTTAAACTTTTTAGATGGATGGATTTGTTTAAATACCTTGAGTCTGTTTATAAAATAAGTGAAGAAGCTCATAAAGCTTTAAGTCTATTTATATCAGAAAAAACCTATGGAAAAAATGAAATCATTCAACCAATAGGAAGCAGATGTAGAACAGTTTATTTTGTAAAGGATGGCTGTGCTCGAATTTTTTATTTGAAAGAGGGTAACGATATCACAGAACATTTCGCTTTTCAAAATGAGATAATTATCCGTGCTGAGAGCCTTTTTACAGGAAAACCCACTGCAAAAGGGATACAAACCATTGAAAAAACAACCATGATGGGTATTGATTCTGATTCACTTTTCAAACTTTACGATCAACACCATGATATAGAACGATTATGTCGTTTACTTTTTGAAAAAGAGTATGTAAATACAGTTAAAAGAATTGAAAGTTTACAATTTAAGTCTGCCAAAGAAAGATATGTTGAACTTCTGGAAACAACTGATTATGAAAGAAAAATACCCTTGAAATTGAAGAAGTAAAACAAGCTATTCAAGCAAATAAAAAAATTCAAATCATTGATGTAAGAAGCAAAGAAGAATATGAAAAAGCACATATTCCAAATGCTTTGAATATTTCCCTTCAGGACCTGGAAAACAATATTTCACACTTTGATAAGAATTTTCAATTTGTAATAACTTGTGGGAAAGGTGGTGGACGTTCAACTGATGGAGCAAGAATTTTGAAAAAATTAGGTCTGGATGCTATTTGGCTTTGTGGTGGGACAAATAAATGGCTAAACATAGAATAAACAATACCTTAGTTCTGAATGAAATATTTCCTGAAATATTCTTTTGTCTTTGAATGCTGAAATTTCTTTCAGAAAGGTTCGCTAATCTATAAACAAGATGAGCTCATAAGGGATCACAACCCCTCTAATAAAATGACGATTTACTAAATTTATTTAAAAAAGAAATATTTATTTATTCATAATACACTCATTTACAAATAGTTTTAGAGTAAATCGTCACTTTTCGCAGTTTTGCAGGAAGAACCTCTAGTTTGGCAATATTGGAACGTTCATTGTTCCACTCTACAACTTTCATCTTTCAAAAATAAGAGTTTTTTGTCTACTAACTCTTTCTCCCATCTAAGTTACCACTTCTATCTTGAAATGTATAATGTATGATGAAGATTATTAAAACCATTACAATTAATCCTATAGATAACAAAATACCTGAGTAGGTAAATATAATAAACCAAGGACTCAGGTTTTCCATCATCTTACTAAATGATATAGGATTAAGGCTGTTCACTTGCCAAATACCTTTAAATATACCTGCTACATTTAAAGAAAGCCAGAATATCCCTAAATTAATTTGAATAAACCAAAATGTAATATTGATGATTTTTTTATAATTTTGAAGCCAATTTGGATGTGTTAAAAATTCTATACAAGCAGCTAATAATATCATTGTATTGATTCCTATTGTTGTACCCATTGCATGAGCAACAGTTATATGTGTACCATGTGTGTATAAATTCAAAATTGGTATAGACATTAAAATAGCTTGACCCATATTTATAAAAATCCAAAATTCAGAGGCTATTAGAAATTTATAAGAGATTATATGATGATATTTTCTTATTTGTTTTAATGTAGTTTTCCAAGAATTAATAATTCTTATAAAAAATATCCATTCTGTCATACTTACTGTATAACCAATATATTTAATATAGGATTCTGTTGGTATAGGATAGATATGATGTCCCCAATTGAACATTAAGTTAAACAACCCTAAAAAATACATTATAAAAACAATAGGTTTGTAAGCAAATTTTCTGTCACCACTAATTTTTCCCATTAAAAAGAACGATGTTCCATAAATTAGCTGGTTCCATGCTCCTACCAAAGAACCATTTGCTTTCCACTGAATAGTTATATCAGTAGCTAAATGTTCTCGAAAATAGGGAAATAGCCATAAATAGTTTTCCAAAAAGGTAAAAAGAAAAAAGACAATGCCAGTAAACCACATCCATATGTAAACAGGTTTATTCAATAGGCTTCTAACTTTTTGAATAAAATTAAGTAAAAATAAAACCCAAGCAAGGAATAGAGGAATAGACCATATAGGGTTGAATTCCCAATACTCCCTTCCTCCTAAATCTTTCTGACTATAAGCATATAAAATGCCTAATATTCCTATTATCCATAAAAATAGATGAATAAAACCTCTTTTTTTATTTATACTACTTAGTATACAGGATTCTAGTCCACAGTAAACAGCACCCACAGCTACTGAGATTATCCAAAAAACAGCTGTACTTACATGTATAGGGCGTAAAATCATCAAACCTCCCAAGTCTTTCAAAAAATTGGGGAATAAATAGATATGTGCTGATAAGATACCTGCTAATAAGGCTATCAATAGCATCCAAAAACCAAATATAATGAAATATTGACCTATTTTATGTGAATGATTATCTGTGTTCATATTGCGTCATACCATTAGATAATATTTTAAAATTCCTGATTTTATAGCTACCTGACTTATCCAAACTTTTAAAAAAAGCTATCAATTGATTTGCTTCAAGACTATCCATTTTAAAAGCAGGCATTTGATTTGTTCCAACTTGAGTAATAGCTCTAATTACATTTTCTCCTTTCTCCAAATATACATTTGTAAGATCGGGACCTAAATACCCTCCCAAGCCATAAATTTGATGGCAAGATTGGCAATTATATTTTTGCCAAATTAATTGTCCTTTCAAAGCTAATGTATCCTGTAACTTTACTTTTTCAACTTTTGAAGGAAGATTATAAATATTTATTGTATAAAGCAAAAACAAAGTACAGAGTATTCCAAAAATATAATTATTCATCGTTTGATAAATTTTTAGCCAAAATGAGTGGAGCGATTGTTAGTAAATTTCGTACTTCAATCGAAAAACTATCATAATAATCAATGTAAGAGATTTTTTCAGAGTATTTTTTAATAAAATATTTAATTGAATCTGTTTGAATAGAATTATTAGTATGATAGTATAAACTCATCATATTTTGTAATTCCATTTTAGTATCTTTTAAATCGCTTCGACTTACTATTATTTTTTTATCATGTGATTTTTTTATATGTTTATTTGTAGAAAGAGAAATGCTACTAACATTATCAATAATTTTATTAGAAGCTTCATAAGCAAAAACTAAAGCCTCTAATAAAGAATTTGATGCCAAACGATTTGCTCCATGTAAGCCTGTATCAGCACATTCACCTATTGCATATAAATTAGTGATATTGGTTTGAGCATATTCATCTACACTTATGCCTCCACATTGATAATGAGCCGCAGGTAAGACGGGAATAAGGTTTTTATTACTTTGTAATCCAAGTTGTATAAGTTTTTCTTGAATAGTTGGAAATTTTTTTGCAAAGTCAGAAGATGATATATGCCTCACATCTAAAAAAATATATTTTTCTCCACTATTTTGAAGCTCTTTGAAAATAGCATCACAAACTACATCACGAGGTGCTAACTCACCTTTTTCACTATATAGGAAAGTAAAACGTTCCTGTTTGTGATTAAGTAAATATGCTCCATATCCTCTTACTGCTTCTGAAATTAAAAAGGCTTGAGTTTGAAACTTTGTTTCTTCATAAAGGACAGTGGGATGAAACTGAAAATAATGCATATTAGAAATTCTAACATTTGCCCTATGAGCCATAGCAACCCCATCTCCAGTAGCTTCTGATGGATTACTTGTAAAGCTAAATACCTGACCACTGCCTCCAGTAGCTAATACAGTAATAAAAGCAAAAAAGTAATCTATATGCTTTTCATTTTTATTCAGAGCACAAACTCCTATACATCGTTGTTCATCAATTAATAAGTCTATTGCTTGAAAATGAGTAAAAAAGAAGACATTCTGATGTTTTTGTGTTGCAAGTAGTAATTTTTGCTGAATTTCCCAGCCCGTTAAATCTTTATGATGTAAAATTCTATTTTGAGAATGCCCACCTTCTCTACCTAAATTCCATTGACCATTTACATTTTTATCAAAAACAACTCCCCACTTTTCTAAGTCTTGAATTCGAGCAGGAGCTGTTGTTACAACTTTTTCTACAATATCCCTTTTACAAAGATATCTTCCAGCTTCTAAGGTGTCTTGAATATGCTGATCAAAAGAATCTTGATAAAAATTACTCACAACAGCTATTCCTCCTTGTGCAAATCGAGTATTTGTTTGGTATAGAGTATTCTTACTAAGAACGTAAATCTTTAAATCTGGACGTTTTTCTGCTATTTGTAATGCTAAACTTAAACCTGCAATACCTGTTCCAAGAATAAGAATATCACTTTGATAATCCATATGTTCAAAAATTAAGCATTTTCTGCAAAGGCAACAGAGCCTCTTTCCGTAAACTTTCCTCTATAATAATTTCAGGATTTTCATCTCTCAAACAGATATAAAGTTTTTCTAAAGTATTTTTTTTCATATATGTACATTCACTACAAGCACAAGTATTATCTACTTGTATGGGTGCAGGAATAAATATTTTTTCGGGTGCATGATTTCGCATTCTATGTAAAATACCTGCTTCTGTTGCTACAATAAATTTTTTAGCTGTGTCTGTAATTACAAAAGTAAGTAAGGCAGAAGTAGAGCCTATAAAATCCGCTATAGTAAGGACATGTTCTTCAGATTCAGGATGAGCTATTATTTTGGCATCAGGATGTTTTTTCTTTAAAATATTAATCTTTTCAATAGAGAAGTCTTGATGAACTATACAAGTACCCTCCCAAAGTATCATATTTTTTTTATTGGTCTGACTTTTTAAGTACCTTCCCAGATTTTTGTCTGGAACAAAAATCACCCCTTGTTCTTTGGGAATACTTTTTAAAATTTTTAGTGCATTGGAAGATGTACAAATAATATCACTAATAGCTTTTATCTCAGCACTACAATTGATATAAGCCATAACAAGATAATCAGGGTATAGTTTTTTAAGTGTTAAAAGGTCTTGGCTTTTGCAAGAGTCTGCTAATGAACACCCTGCTTCTATGTCAGGTAATAATACTTTTTTAGAAGGGTTCAGAATTTTAGCAGTTTCTGCCATAAAGTGTACACCTGCAAAAACAATAATTTCAGCGGAATTTTGATTTGCCTTTCGGGAGAGTTCAAGACTGTCTCCTACAAAATCTGCTATATTTTGAACCTCATAATTTTGATAATAATGAGCTAATAATACAGCATTTTTTGCTTTTTTTAGTTCCATAATGTGACGTATCATCACATCTCGACTAATATCTAATAAATTATCTATCAGCATAAAGGTATAAGTATTTATCATAAATATTACAACTGACAAAAACTACTATCACAGAATTTTTCAGCTACAGTGTCCTCCGAAATTTCTAAGAAATCTGTTTTTCTAATAGCTTTCATCATTTCCTCATATTTCTCTTTGCTTATAGCTTGATAGGGCATCTGTGGATAAGCTCCTTGCTCTATCCTTGGTAGAAAGCTAATAGATTTAAGATCATACTTAAAATAATCTAATATAATACATATCTGATTTGCTTCTTCTGGTTTGAATGTAATGGTACAAGAAACTTGATTATCTGCCCAGTATTTTTGTAAAAATATAGCCAGACAAGTTTGTTCCCAAATACTTACATTTTGTAAGTTTTTACTTTTTGTGTGAATAGGAAAGGAAACTACCATAGATGACAAATCCATAATATCACTTTCAATCTCAAAACCTGCTTCTATTATGTAGGGTAATATTTTGGAATTTTTAGCAATACGTATTCTTCTTATATAATACTCATATTCAGGAAAATGACAACCAGGATTAACACCTGCTAATAAACTAACAGTTCCTGAAGGCTTTATACTAGTAGTTTTAATACTTCTAGGGACACATAACCAAGAAGAGTAGATTTCATCCCACTTTTGAATTTCAGCATATCCTTGCTCTAACCATACTTTGAGTGTATGTAAAGAATGATTTTCCATAAAATTAGTAATACCAGAAACTGATGTTCCAATTCTTCTATTTCTTTTTTGTACTCTATTTGTTTCTTGCCAAGTAGTAGTAACTAAAGTAGCAGTCTTACCAATCATATAAGCAAATTTAAGTGTTCGTAAGTAATCCTCCATTGATTCAGCCAAAGAAGGAAAAGTCTCAACTAAACAACATAATTCATAACTTTCTAGTGTTTGTTCACCACAAGGATTAGTACCCTTTGCTTTTATGTCTTTAAAGTCTTCATCATCACACATTCTTGAAAAAGCCTTTATATTATCCATAAAGATATACCCAGGCTCACCATTAATAGCAGTTTGCATAGAAACATCTTTAAAATTTGTTAAATTATTTACTAATACACTATTATTAGATGTCCACCCCCAAGATGCTCTATAAGCTTGACTTCCCTCATATGTCATTGTTTCAGAGTTCCATGTATAATCTTTAAGCTTACGATATTCTTCATTATCTACATCTCCTAAAGCAATTTGAGCTGTTCGGCGAACATTTCCAGCTACAACACATTGCCCTATTAAATTCATTATATCAACAATAGTAGTAGCGGAAATAAGTTGTTGGTCAAGCGGATTCAAAAGATTTCTAACTTGTTGATGCATCTTTTTAAGAGGATCCGCTCCCGAAGAAATTCCTCCAAACCCCTTAATTGGTAAACCTGCGGGTCTAATAGCATCATAATTAAAATCAATACTAGAAGAGGCTCTTCCTGAAAAGTGTGTTTCAAAATAACTTTGTAACAGTAGTCGTAAACTTTCTACCCAACCTTCTCTAGAATCAGGTATCTCAAATATTTGTTTAACTTCAAAAGGTTTATGAATTTTAATACTATTTTCTCCTGATATGTCAAATCCCACACCTACACCTACCATACTCATATCCATCATAAAAAGAAAAGGTTTCATTGATTCTTCAAGGGATTTTCCTAAATCATCTGTTGAAACAAAAGCACAATTAAAAAGAGCTTGTCCTATTTTTTTTTTATGAATAAGAGCTGTTCCTAAAGTCCACAACATACGCCCTGGAGGCAAAAACTTCATTTTAAACATTCTATCATACATTTCTTGTGCAGAATGTTGAGCTTTATGGTCATTCCACCCTAGTTCATTATCTAATATATGTTCTTTTTGAAGACTGTAACAACCTTCAACAACTCTTTTAACTGTTTCATACCATTGTTCATTTTTGCCATCTTCTTTTAATCTGGAATAAGTACGATAATAAGTAAGCATTCCCAATCCATTAAAACCAAAGGGAGGAGTAATATTTTTATAAGCATTCACAAACTGCTCATCTAATTGAAAAGAAAGTTTCATAAAATTGAAAGATTTAGATATTTTGAAAACATTTTTGTTTGGAAAGCTCTACTGTGAAATCTTTGAGATGTTCTAATTCCACGTGTTCCATCAAAACAATTTTGTACCATTGATTATTTTCATTGTGTTTTTGGGGTACTAGATTATACTTCTTTGCTATTTTGGGACTGATATATTCTGCCTGTATAGTCACAATATTCATTTTAGGTTCACGAAAATAATGAATTCCCAATAAGTCTAATTGCTTACACAACCAATTGGTTCTCATTTTGAGAACGCTTACTTTTTCAAACCATTTATGAGGTCCGTAAGTAGTAAGTATTGTCCAAACTGCTACAGCATTTGCTCCCGAACGACTACCACATAGCGTAAAATCAAAACCTTCTATATATTCAGCATCTTTTGTCATCACATTTTCCATCAAACCTTTTCTACAAATAAAAATACCCGTACCATAAGGGGCTTGTAACATTTTGTGTGCATCAATAGTCAAAGAACTAATTTTGTCATTTTCGAAGTTAATTGTATTCTCTTCTTCACTAAAAGGGTATACAAAACCTCCATAAGCTCCGTCTATGTGTAATTGGTAAGATAAATGATATTCCTCTAGGAAATCTGTGTAAATATTAGGGTTATCTACTGAACCAAACATTGTTGTTCCCATGTTAGCTACCACAATAAAAAACTTTTTCCCCTTAGCTAAAGATGCTAAAACTATATTCTTAAGCTGATTTTCATCTATTTTTCTAGAAAATTTATCAATAGGAATTTTCAAATAATCTAGCATTAATAGGTTTGCAGCTTTAGGAATAGAATAATGAGTATCCTCTGAAGCAATAATTCCTATTTCTTCTAATTTTGCTTGTTCTTGCTTCATAAAAAAATTTCTATACATCCAAATTGCCTGAATATTTGCTTCTGTACCTCCTGGTGAAATATATCCATCAAAATTATTTTCTTTAGCCTTGAATAAATCAATAGCTATCATCTTTAAAACCTCCCGTTCTATTTCTTGTGTACCATTAAATGCTGTTTCTGAAGAGCCTATTGTATGACAACCAATATGATTTGGATTAGCTATAAAACTTTGCAAAACAGGCATTTCTTTAAGAAATAAAGATTCATTTGTAAAAACTTTTTCATCTAATCTAGAGGCAGGATACCCTAAAGAAGCATCTTGATTAAAATCTATGTTTTCTTTTAGAGCTTTTTGAATTCGTTTAAGTCTTTCATTAGCACTCAACTTTTTCCAGTATTTCATTTTGATAAGCATAATCTCTTTACATTTATAGTGAGTAAAAAATAGTTTACAGCTTTCTTATTAATCAATATAAAGCAATTCAAACATTTCTTTAGCCATTGGAAATAAAATATTGTTCTCAATATGAATGTGAATATGTAGATCTTGTTCAAATTCTTTAAGCATTAAAAAGACTGTTTGATAAGTTTGACAAGCATCAGCAGGTAAAGTATAATTGTTACTAATTTTAGAAATCAATCCCATACGAGTACCTTCTGCCTCATGTTCCATTTCCATCATTTTAATTGGATTTTCAATGTTTACAAAATGAGGAGGAGTTAGGTATTTTCCACTTTCCTTTAACTTCTGCATAGTAACTATGTATGGAAATAAAAATCGTTCCTCCTTCTGTATGTGTAGTTGTAAGGAATCATTACATTGTTCAAAAAGCATTCTTATATCTAACAATTCAGGATGGTTTTTACCATGTACTTTAGCTATTTTCTCCAAATAAGTATTTAATATAGGTATTGTATCTAAAACATAACGATGATGTATAGAAACTATATGTTCAATTAAAGACTTAGCATCCATTGCTTGATAATTGGGTGTTATATCACTTTTCTTTGAACTCTCTAAGTCTCTTAATAAGATTTCAACACTAATACCTTTGTTAGCACATACCTCAGCAATAGATATGCCTCCTTTACAACAAAAATCTATACCATATTTGGTAAATACTTGAGCAGTATGGAAGTTGCTGGCAACTACTTCTCCTATTGTATTCTCAGCTAAATGAATCATAATTGTATAATTTAAGATTAAAAGATCTTTTTATCTTTTTTTAATTTAAAAAAATTAAATTTTTAGAACGCTTTGTTCTAAGATCATTATTTTCTCTATTTCATCTATAGTTGTTTTGTTAAGAATGTCAATAAGATTGTCTTTAATAGGTTTGAATTTGTAATGGACAGGGCAAGGATTGATGGAAGAGCACTCATGTAAACCCAATACACAGTTTTTAATTATAAAATCACCATCTATAATTTTTACAATTTTTGCGATAGAAATATCTTTTGCTTCTATCATTAAATCAAATCCTCCTCCTGGACCTTTCAAAGATCGTAAAATGCCTTCTCTAACTAACTGTTGTAATATTTTGCCAGTAAAAGCTTCTGGAGAATCAATTGCTTGGCATATATCTTTCAATCCTACTTTTTGACCTAAATTTTTTACACTAGCAAGGTAAATAACAGATTTGAGGGCATATTCACAAGCCTTTGAAAACATAATTAATTATACTTTTGAACAAATATAAAAAACCTTTTAATAAAGGACAAGATTATCCGATATTTTTTTCAATGATTTTAGTCATGTCTTTTTCCTGCCATTACTCTAAATATATGCATAACTTCCGGAAAAATGGCGTCTACAGACTCCGAAGCACCTTTGGTTGAGCCTGGTAATGCTATGATAAGAGTTTCTTGTATTGTTCCCACAACACTTCTTGAGAGCATAGCATAGGGCGTTCTGTTTTGCCCATATGCTCTTATGGTTTCTTCTACCCCAGATATTCTTCTTTCTAAAAGTGGAATGAGGGTTTCAGGAGTTATATCCCTTGATGATAGTCCTGTACCTCCTGTAAAAATGACCATTGAAATCTTTTGTTCTACATAATGGTGTACTTTAGATAATATATCATCCCTTTCATCAGCAATAATACAATAATCTTTAATTAATATTTGAAACCCCTCTAATTTTTCAATAATTACTTTTCCTGCACTATCTTCTTTCAAACCCTGTGAAATACTATCAGAGCAAACTACAATGGCTGCTGTAAGGCCTAAAGGAAAATTCTTTCTTTCTGATTTTCCACCTGTCTTTTCTATCAATTTAATTTGCTCAATATAAACACCTTTATCAATAGGTTTTAACATATCATACATAGTTAATGCCGCTATAGAAACTGTATACATCGCCTCTACTTCTACACCTGTTTTATAAATAGTATGTATCTCAGATTCAATCAAGATACTATTTTCTTGTAAAGTACTCCTTATTTCCGTAAATTCTATGGGTATAGGATGACAATCTGGTATATTATCTGATGTTCGTTTAGCTGCAAAAAGTCCTGCTATTCTTGCAGCTTCAAGTACATTACCTTTAGGTACTTTATTGTTTTCAATTGCTTCTATTGTTTTTCTATCACTAACCTTAACAATTGCTTGTGCAGTAGCTTTTCTCAAAGTGTTTTTTTTATGTGTAATATCTACCATTTCGCTATAAGTTTTGCTTCCAAATTTGTTCCTGACTTTGTAAAATCTCTTTTCCCCAAATAGGTA
>Ga0075157_10000860_pt1 | contig 21000 bp, 17 predicted proteins | sample JI81BgreenDNA_FD_70967 | JGI IMG/M metagenome (GOLD analysis project Ga0075157, IMG submission 70967) | Wastewater effluent complex algal communities from Wisconsin, to seasonally profile nutrient transformation and Carbon sequestration -... | ecosystem: Engineered > WWTP > Effluent > Algae...
CATTCGTTTGCCGGGAACGGGAGGCGGATTTGTACAAGCTACCGGTTTCTGAAGAGAGTTCTGCCTCTAGGTTAGCTAGCTCGGACAGGCTGAAGGTTCCCCCAGAGGGTATACTAAACCCGGTTTGCCAGTTCGGATCGGTGAAATTTGGGATGAGCGGCCCTCTGGTGGCGCAGCAGACTTGGACTTGGGGGGCGAGGCCTGCTAAGGCTAGCAGGTGAAAAATGCCGTGGGTGAGGTGAGCAATCAGCACGGCGGCAGATTGGATTTCTGTGCGATCGGACAAACGCTCCAAACGGCTCAAATGTTCGCCCAGCAACCAAAACAGGTCTTCTTGGGGCTCATCGGAAAGGGCGCTGGCGATCGCCAATTCCGCCAGATATTGCGACGCTGCGAGTTTTCCGAGGTTGCGGCTCAAACCCGGATGGGATTCTACGGTGTTGGCTTGGGTAATTTTGTCGAGCGATCGGCCTTTGGCAATTAGCAATTCGTTGACGACAAATAATTCGCTTCGGCCGCCAATGGTCGATCGTTGTTTGCGAACACCGGGTGCTACGGCTCGAATTAAGCCGAATTCCCGCGTTAAAATTGTCAGCAGTCGATCGGATTCGCCGATGGGTGCACTCTTAAGATTGATTCCAGTTGCTTTGTAAGTTCGAGTCACTCGATTTTAGATTTTAGATTTTAGATTTTAGATTTACAAGGACAGTAGCAAAAACAGTCCGCGACGCAGAACTTTTATTAGATACTCGTTACCAGGCTCTGCCTGGTAACGCAGATCCGGAGGCTCTGCCTCCTAATCCCAGCCGAGGCAGAGCCTCTAAATATGGGTTCCCAGGCAGAGCCTTGGAACCAGTTAAATTAGCCATTGCTAATAACTAATAACTAATAACTAATGACTAATGACTAATGAATTCCCCATTAGCCATTACCAATTAGCCATTGCTAATAACTAATAACTAATGACTAATGACTAATGACTAATGACTTTTATCTAAATTATCGCGCTGGCGCATTAATTCCGGGCCGCGAGAAGTCCCCAAACGAGTTGCCCCAGCTATTACCAAATCTAAAGCTTGTTCGTGAGTACGAATTCCGCCGGCAGCTTTAATCCCAATCCGTCCCTTCGTAACTTCCTTCAGCAGTCGCACATCGTCAACTTTCGCCGGGCCAAAAAAGCCAGTGTTGGTTTTGATGTAGGCGGCGCCGGCTTCCATGCAAATCTCAGCCGCTAATTGTTTTTCGGCATCGGAAAGGAGCGAACTTTCGATAATTGCTTTGATGGTGAGATTTGTTTCTTCGCAAATTTGGGCTAACTCCCGGTGGAATTCGTCGATTCTTCCCGCTTTCAACAATCCTAAGTTAACAGAGACATCTAACTCTACGGCTCCATTATCTGCTGCTTCTAGAGCTTCGTAAACTTTCACCGTTGAAGTCGAAGCACCGGTGGGAAAACCTATAACTGTACAGACTTTGGGACGTTTGCCGTGCAGCAGCTCAACTGCTTGTCTGACGTAGGCGGGATACACGCAAACTGTGACAAAGCCAAATCTCTCTGCTTGTTGGCAACAGTGTTCTACTTGCTCTGGCGTAGCGGTGGGGTCGATCAGGCCGTAGTCGATCAAGGGGGCAATATCGATGTCTGCCTGGTTTGCAGCCATTGCTGTTTTTTCTCCGAAGTAACTACTTTATTAAGTATGTATCGAATTTACCAATCTAAAATCTAAAATCTAAAATCTAAAATCGATCGACTTTACTTTGACCCCGATCGAGCATAAATACTCAATTTGCTGCTCGCAAAAACTCTTGTGGGAATTGGTTTGCCAATTTATGTCAAAAAATTATTTTGGTATCTGCCTTTAGATACATTTTTGATCTTTCTTTAGGTATACTTTGTTAAAAGGAGTTGCGGTAGAGCCTGCGTCAGCTACGCTAGGGCAGAGCCTGGTAGCGGCTACTGTTTTTACTCTGAGTAGTGCTTTAAAAACATAAAAGCCAGTGCCAAGCATGAATCATTTAGAACTCGAACAAGAAATTGGGAAGATGGCTAGAGCGATGATGACTCGCAATAGTTTAATTGGTAAGGATTTGATTGCGGATCTCAGAGGGCGGCTGTCTGTTGACAGTGTAGCTGCTTTGATGATTGTCAGTATTGAGCGTTTGATTTGGTATGACTGCGAGTCCGTAATCTGGAGTTTGAGTTATTTGATTCCTGCTGACGTGATGGAAGAAATTCGCCGGATTACTGCGCTGGTTGTTTGCCAGCGGTTGATGGGCAAGGGTTTTCTGCTGGGGAAAGATTTTAGTATTGATGCAACAGGCCAGTTGATGTTGAGTGAGAATGCTAAAACAGCGGTTGTGATTGCTTGAATTGGGCAACCAGAAGTAGAAGCTATTAGCACTAGGAGATTTGCAGTTAGACTTGGGGCGCCCTAGAACTTTTTGTGTAACTGCAAACCTAATTCGGGATGCGGTGGTAAGAGTTGCGCGATTCACCAAAAAATTGGGTCTGAAGCCCCGTCCTTTTAGGACGGCTTTCCCTTAACCTTGAGGCTCCTGATTAATTCTCTCTAAGTACATCAGTTTTAGTTCTAGCTACAGCTTTGCAATGTTCTTCAATAATTGCAAATTCAGATTCCTGAATCCGAAAAAATAAACGTTTATTCAGGAAATTTTTCGAGTTTTTGCTGTAGGATTATATGACAACAAAGAGGATGACTCATGTTGGGCTGTCAACAAAATTTCATTCGAGTTGATTCAGATATTCAAGCTATTATTGAATACCTGTGTTCTGAATCTGCAAAACTTTCTAATTGTGGGACTTACTATTCCCGCCAGCTATACTTTAAAACTGGTAAAATCCCAAACCGTGCTCAGTTGCACAAAGTTTTGGGGACGGAAAACCGAAACCGACACTATCAAGCGTTCTACTCTGATACTGCTCAACAAATTCTGACGGGCGTAGCAGAGTCTTTTAAGTCATTTATGGGATTACTAAAGGCTTTTAAAAATGGCGTAATTACGGAACGTCCGAAGCTACCGAAATATCGTCAAGGCGGAATGGCACTTGTGACATTTACGGGTAGGTCGGTAAAACTCAACGACGGAATGTTGAGATTCCCTTTGGGTAGCAAGGTTAAAGCGTGGTTCGGTCTAGATGCGTTTTTCCTTCCGATGCCTTCTAATCTTGATTTCAAAGCGATTCGGGAATATCGCATACTTCCCCGGAACGGCTGTTTCTACCTAGAGTTTGTCTACACAACGACCAATGTCCAGGCAGATATAGACCCTGCTAAGTGCTTAATGATCGACCACGGCGTAGATAACTGGTTAACTTGCGTGAGCAATGTCGGTACAAGTTTTATCGTCGATGGCAAGCTTTTAAAGTCGCTTAACCAGGGATACAACAGACGAGTTGCATTTCTCATGAAGGGAAAAGTTAATGGCTATTGGTCTAAAAGGCTTGCCAGCTTGACCGAAAGACGGAATCGTCAGATGCGAGATGCCGTTAACAAGGCAGCAAGGAAGGTAATTAAGCACTGCTTAAAAAATCGGATAGGAACGGTTGTATTCGGTTGGAATAAGGGACAAAAAAATTCTGCCAACATGGGAAGCAAAACTAATCAAAAGTTTGTGCAAATCCCTACGGGAAGACTGAAAGATAGAATTGCTCAACTCTGTGAGCAGTATGGCTTGAGGTTCGTTGAAACGGAAGAATCTTATTCGTCAAAAGCTTCTTTTGTCGATCGTGATTTGCTACCTACTTTCGGCGAAAAACCCGAAGGGTGGCTTCCAATTGGCACGCGGATTAAACGTGGTTTGTACCGAACGGCGCAAGGCTGGCTAATTAATGCAGATTGCAATGCTTGTGGCAACATTGGTAGAAAAGTAGCGGTGATGCTTGGACTTGATCTAAGCGGAATCAGTAGAGGCGAGTTGTCAGCGCCTTTAAGACTTAAATTATGGTCTTAAGAATCCCCATGCCTTCAGGCTGGGGAGTGTCAAGCAGAGTTAAAATTCGCAGCAGCTCTAAAAAACGATGAGTGCGGTTAGCTAAAAGAGCTTTTTACGAGAGGAAAATAGTTAGTTTCGACCGCAAATTGTTGAGGTTGTTACGGGTACTGTGTACGGGCGATCGCCCTGTATCAAATTTTTCATATTTTTAGTGGAATTACAGTTTTATTCCAGGTATGGTTTCATGTAGAATCATCCCTAAGATAGATACAAAATATTATGAACTTAATTCAAAACTTGGAAGCGGCTTGGTATTACCATCTGGGATCGCGCCACCTCGAAGCTAAGGATGATCATGGTGCTCTGGCGAACTTTAACAGAGCTTTGAAGTTGCAATCAGATCATTATAAGGCTTGGTTCGGCCGAGGTATGGCTTTGGGGAATTTAGAACGGCACTTAGAGGCGCTGAAGAGTTTTGATGAGGCTTTGGCGGTGCAGCCGAATGCGAGCTTTGGCTGGCACAACCGGGCTATTGCTTTAGGAAAGTTGGGCGAGTGGTTGGAGGCTCTCAATAGTTTTGACCGGGCTCTGGAGTTCAGTCCGTGCGCGGCGAGTATTTGGCACAACCGAGGACTGACGCTGATCGAGATGGGGCTGTACGAGAAGGCGGTTCTGAGTTTCGATCGCTCTTTAAATTTGTATCCGGAGGCTGCTTGGGCATGGTACAACCGAGGTAATGCCCTGTTGGAACTCAAGCTTTACTATCAGGCGCTCAACAGTTTTGACCGGGCGATCGAGTTTAAGCCTGACGATGCGAAGGCTTGGTACAATCGCGGTATAGCTGCAAACTCTATGGGACTTTACAAACAAGCAGTAGCTAGTTTTAGCCGATCGATCGCTCTACAACCGGGCAGAGCCGAAGCTGTGGGCGAACGGAGAGTTGCTTTGGAGAAATTAGTAGGTTTAAATCAGAGAAATTCCAAGTTTACTCCCACATCTGAGCGTCCCTTGGAAGATTATTTAATTTGGTACAACCGGGGTGTGGAATTGGCGCGAAAAGGCTGCTACTCTGAGGCGATTGCTTGCTACGAAACAGTCTTAGAAATAACTCCTGATTTTGCTAATGCTTTTTACAATAAAGCTTGCTGTTATGCGCTACTGGGATTTGCTGATTTGGCCCTTGACAATTTGCAGCGGGCTGTTGAGTTTATCCCTAATTTGTACCGAGAGCTAGCTTTAGCTGACCCGGATTTAAGCTGCATTTGGAAACAAGAACGTTTTGAAGCGCTGATCCAAGGTTGATTTTACACAAAAAACAGCTCGCCAATGGGGCGAGCTGTTTTTTTGGGCGGCGCAAATTCGATCGCCCTCAAGAGTATTTGTGCAATCTTTGCTATTGCACAGAAACTCGGATTGAGGGCTTGACCGGCCTCTTGGCAACTACGATCACCCGGTAAGTGCCGGATTCCGGTAGTTGAGCAAAAGTTTGACCTTCGCCTTGATCCAAGAGTTGTCCCGACGGAGATTCGATCGCCAGATCGAGATTTTTGGTACTAGCTGTCACCCTAATTGTCTGTCCCTGTTTGCCTTGAACGGTGATAGGCTGGATTTGGTAGCCGGACATTTTGAGTTTGACTGTGGCTTGTGTTTCCTTGAATGCTATGGGAATTGCGCGATCGGGCCGATAAGTCCACTTGGCGCTAAAGTCGCGTCCGATTACGAAGCTGGTGGTTTCACCTTTCGGGGTAACTCGCACGCGATAGATGCCTGACTCTGGCAACTGGCCAATCCACTGATTATCTCCTTTTTCAATAACCCCCATATTTTCACCATTGGGACTGTACAGTTCGGCTGTTAGTTGTCCTGCCCACAGCGAGAGAGTGAGTTCTCGCCCTTTGATGCCTTCAAAAATATAGGTGGTGGGTTGGTTGATGGTTTCTCGGAGTTCCGAGGTTGACATTCGCTTGATCGGTTCGAGGTTTGAAACTGATTCAGAAGTAACGGGTTTGTTAAGGGTTTCTGTAATTTCCGAGGCAGCCATCAGCTCGCTCGGTGCAATTTTGGGGGCTACTGGGCTGGCAAATACTGATTTTGCCGTCATCATGAGTAGCATTCCAGTCAGTAAAATTATTTTTTTCATGTCGCACTTCCGAGGGGGGGGTAAGGAGTTGTATATGGTTACTTGTGTTTGCCTGTTTTCACCGGATTAAATCTGGCGATCGCACAGAGGCTACAGCAGCATATAGGATACAAGTAAATATCCCGTACTTGCACAAAACCTGCTGGTAGCAAATTGGCAGTGCGGGAGCTAAGTAGTAGCCTCAATTTGTCGAGACATTTCAATGATACTACCTACGCATAATATCATCAGAGAATATTACTAATTTAGTCGAGGAAAATTAAAGCTTTTTCCGAGGTTCTTGCTCAAGAAATGCCCACACCCAAAAAACGCCGTCTCTGGGATTCTGGCTCTGCCTTGCTACTGGAAAACGGCTAGCACCAGCAGGGGGTGACAACCCTAGTGTTACTTCATTGTTGACAATTCCCGCATCCAGGATACCCGCCACGTGATTCATCCGTCCAGAAATAAAAAACCTGTATCCGATGAAACTTGCCGAACGTATTTATCCGTGGTCAATGCTTCAATGCTTCAATTCTAAAATCTAAAATCTAAAATCTAAAATCTAAAATCTAAAATTGATTGACGATCGCTTAATTATCTAGGGCGCTGCGAACCCCACCTTAGCATATTTCTAGCGTATTAAACCATTTTTTGCGTAAATTTTGATACTGTATCTTGGTAGAGCGGATTGAGTTATTATTTCTGACAAAAACCAGTTAATCACTACCAAATCCGCCCTACCACACGAGGTTAAATTGTACTACGAACCTGCCAGGATTTGCAGATAAGCTTGTACTGTGTTGGACAACCCCATTTCTAGCGCTTCCGCAATTAAAGCATGACCAATTGATACTTCTAGTATATCAGGAATAGAGCAAAATTTAGCTAAGTTTTGCAAATTTAAATCATGTCCGGCATTCACCCCTAAACCGGCTGATTGAGCCGCTTTAGCTGCTAAGACATATTGTTGAAAAACAAAGTCTACTCTACCTTCGCGAAAAGCAGTTGCGTAGGGTTCCGTGTACAGTTCTACTCTGTCTGCTCCAACTTCTTTTGCTAGCGGCATGAGAGCAGCATCTGCGTCCATAAACAAGCTGACTCTGATGCCGTTGTCTTTTAATTTTTCAATGATTGGTAAGAGCCGATCGCGATTTTCGGGAATATTCCAACCGCTATCCGATGTTAGCACGTCTGGAGCGTCCGGCACCAAGGTACACTGAGCCGGTTTTACGTCGCAAACTATATCCATAAATGGCGGCTGAAACGGATTTCCTTCGATGTTGAACTCAACGGTTAGCATTTTAGCTAATTCGTAAACATCGGTGGCTTTGATATGCCTTTCGTCGGGGCGGGGATGGACTGTAACGCCATGAGCTCCGGCAGCAATTACTGTTTTTGCGGCTTCGGTAACGCTGGGGATACCGATGTTTCGAGAGTTTCTGAGGAGGGCGATTCTGTTGATGTTGACGCTGAGTTTTGTCATGGGATGTTAATCTTTAAAGTTGATCTCACATCTTGCATCTTTCTCAATAACGGGCTCTCCGGCCCGTTCCACAAAGAGTAGATTTTCCTGTGGAACAGGCCGAAAAGCCTGTTCAAAAAAGGAGTATTGACAATGGTGCAAGATATAAGTTGATAATACTATATTAATCGCTTTCGGTACTAAATTTTGAGCCTATTGCGGTAGTGTCAGGGCATTGTCAGAGGAAAAATTAGCTTGTGCAAGCGGTAAACTTTCTGCAAAAAAAGCCTCAGCTATTTGCTGTTTTACTGCCAAATCTTCAAGGTTGGCAATGCAGAAAAGCGGTGTGACGCGATCGACTATTGGGCGCGGAAAATCTCTGCTAAAATATTTTAGTTCAAAGTCGTATCTGTGGGGACGGTAAATCATGCCCAACAGTTCGACTAATGGTAGAAGCGTCCAGTTGTGATAGTTGCCGATCGCATCTACTAAATGTTCGCGATAAATCTCTTTTTTAACCAGAGGTTGCAGCAAATTAAAACGGATTTTAAGGTCGTTTAATCTCGACTGCATTGTAGATAAATGTTTGCTTTTATCGACAGGATGCGGTACAATTAGATTAGCTTTGTCAAAGGCGATCGGCACTTTCCCGTGTCTCTCTATTTCCAGGAAATCGTTGCGGCGGCTGCGCCGGAAAACGGCGAAATCAATTAGCAAAAACGGCGGGGTTTCTTTCAGCCGCCAGAAGCACTGCGACTGACCGTGCCAAGCGGGTTCGGGAACTCGATATTTGAGTTCGATTTCGGCAATTTCTGCGAGGGCTTTTTCAACAATCTCAAATGCTTCTTCCACGCAGTCATCTTCAACCACAACCGCAATATCGAGGTCTGACCACTCGTCGGTGTATCCGTGGGCTGCTGAACCTCCTTGCCACAAAGCGAGAACAAAATCTAAAGGTTGTAAGGTTGAAACAATCTTTTCGAGAATGATTTGTCTCATGGAATCAAGCTATACTGTTTGTTTTCCCTGGCTTGCACAAGTTTAACAAACGATCGCGTGTTGAGAGAGCTCCGCGACTGTTCTCCGAGGAGTTGCTAATGCTTCCGGTTGTGCACTCCTGCCAAAAATTACACGGGAAGCTGCAAGGGAGAGTGGCAATCTTTGAGAAAGTGCGATCGCCCTTGAAAGTGAAAATCAGCCTTATATTGTCAGAATCAGAAACTTGCCCGCTGTCCGGTAACATGAGAAAGGATTAATTTTTAACAGCGCGGCATGGCTACTATTTGGGAACTCGACTTTTACAGCCGTCCAATCATAGACGAGCGAGAGAAAAAAAAATGGGAAGTGTTGATCTGCGAAAGCCCGCTGAATGTAGGCGACAAGGCCGAATCTCTGTTTCGCTACTCGCAATTCTGCTCCAGTTCTACCGTAAATTCCCTGTGGCTGGCGGGTGCTATTAAAGATGCGATCGCCGCAGCACCGAAACGCCCCGAAAAAATCCGCTTTTTCCGCCGCCAAATGGCGAACATGATTACTAAAGCCTGCGATGACTTGGACATTCCCGCCGCCTGCAGCCGCCGCACCCTCGCCCTCAGCCTGTGGCTGGAAGAACGGATGCAAGACGTTTATCCCGCCGAACCGGGCTATCAACCGGTTGTGAACCCCAGCGTTCAATTTGTACCCGAAACGCCAGTTGCGCTGCCGGATGCTTTAATCGGCGAAAAATGGGCGTTTGTGAGTTTGCCGATCGCAGCTTTTGACGAAATGTCCGAGTGGGATATCGGATTTGGCGAAGCTTTCGGACTGCCGATGACACGCCTCGCCCCAGAAACGCAAATTCCGGGACTAATTATCTACTCGTCGAGAGCAACAGCCCTGGCAGGTTGGATGTCGGGCTTGGAGTTGGCTTTCCTGAAATTTGAGAGCGGCCCACCCGCTAGGCTGGTATTAGATACGGGAGCTAACGATCGCTGGATTTTAGCGAGTGTCAGAGACGCAGCAACTGAGAGAGAAGCGAAAGGATTTGAAGCCGCGAAAAACCAAGCAAAAAAAGTACATTTCTTAGCAATTCAGTCGAATCCCGAATCGGAATCTTTTGCAGGATTTTGGCTGCTGCACGAACTAACTATTTAGTCATTAGTCATTAGTCATTAGTTATGAGTCATTAGTCATTAGTTATGAGTCAATATAGCTGTTAACTCTAGACTAATGACGGTAGATTATTAACTGATGACTAATGACCAATGACTGTAAAATCTGGTTATAGCCAATTACACCAGTTTTCCCAAAAGAATCTAAATGTAGACCCGTGCACCCAACCCATATCCAGTAAGTTATTGCCAATTCTTTAATCGAAAATCCAAAATCGAAAATCGAACCGCCCATTACCAACCACCGAGAACAATGACCAATCACCAATCAGCAGAACAACTGTTAGAACTAGCCACCAAAGCAGGTGCAGAAGCTGCTGAGGTATTGGAATCGCAATCGCTCTCGCGGCCGGTCTTTTTTGAAGCAAACCGCCTCAAACAGCTAGAAACCGCCCAAGCAGAAGGTATTGCCCTGCGGCTGTGGCGGGATGGGCGGCCGGGTTTGGCGGTGGCCTACGGGCCCGTGGAAGCGCAAATTTTGGTGGACAGGGCGATCGCGCTTTCGCAACTTAACGAACCGGAAACCATCGAACTCGGCACCGGTGAGAAAGTTGTTTATCCCGATCGCGGAGTGTCGGTGCCGGCCGAACAGCTAGTAAACTGGGGAAAAGAGGCGATCGCGATCGTCCGCGAAGCTTATCCAGAAAGCCTCTGCACCGCCGAACTCGACTGCGAAATCGAGAACACGCGCTTGGTGAACACCAAAGGCTTGGATTCCAGTCACACCGACACCACCCTCAGCGGTTACTTATCAGCAGAATTAGTGCGGGGAGAAGATTTCCTCAACATTTGGGAAGGCGAAACCGAACGCGGCACCCTCGACTTAAACACCAGCGCCAAGCGGGTTTTGCAGCGTTTGGAATGGGCGAAAGAAAATGTAGCCCCCCCCACGGGCCGGGTGCCGGTGCTGTTTACAGCCAAAGCCGCCGACTTGCTGTGGGGGACTGTCTGTGCGGCGTTGAACGGCAAACAGGTACTCGAAGGCGCTTCGCCTTGGAACGATCGATTAGGCCAACAAGTGACATCGCCCCTTGTCACCCTCTCGCAGCAGCCGGATATCGGGCCCTATAGCTGTCCTTTTGATGACGAAGGTACTCCCACTCGGGCGATCGTCTTTATCAACAGCGGAGTGTTGCAGCTATTTTATACCGATCGTACCACCGGTCGAGCCTTGGGCAGTGGCACCACCGGCAACGGATTTCGCCCAGGTTTGGGCAGCTATCCCACGCCGAGTTTATTCAATGTTTTGATTAAACCAGGTTCGCGATCGCTAATCGATTTAATCGCTAAATTAGACGACGGAATTGTAGTCGATCAAATGCTTGGCGGCAGTGCCGGAATTTCCGGCGATTTTTCAATTAACGTCGATCTCGGCTACCGAGTCAAAAAAGGTCAAATAGTCGGCAGAATCAAAGACACAATGGTAGCTGGCAATGTTTACAGCGTCCTCAAACAATTAGTAGAATTGGGAGGAGACTCCGAGTGGAACGGTTCTTGCCAAACACCGTCTCTAATTGTAGAAGGATTGTCCGTCATCGGCAAGAATTAAAGTCAGTTGTTAGTAGTCAGTTGGCAGTTGGCAGTTGGCAGTTTTTAGTAGCCAGTTGTCAGCAATCATCCGTTAACAGTCAACAGTCAACAGTCAACAATTCCCACACATAATATGCGTATTTGTTTTATCGGCGATTCTTTTGTAAACGGTACTTGCGATCCAAAATGTCTCGGTTGGACAGGACGGATTTGCGCGGCCGCTTGCGGACAAGGACACGATATTACCTACTACAATTTAGGAATAAGGGGAGAAACCAGTGCCAATATAGAAACTCGTTGGTTCAACGAAGTTTCTTGCCGCTTACCTCACTACGCTGACGGCAGAATAGTATTTTCCTTTGGCGTCAACGACACTTACCGAGAAAACGAAAAAAATCGCATAGAAGTTGAAAAATCAATTGAAAATGCTCGCTCTATTCTCACGTCAGCCAAAGAAATATTTCCAGTATTAATGGTAGGGCCACCGCCAGTTATTGATGCCGATCGCACAAGGCGGATTGCCAACTTATCCGAACAGTTTGCCCAAGTTTGCAACGAGTTAAATGTGCCTTATTTAGATGTTTGCACCCCGCTGCAAAACTCGGAAATTTGGCATAAAGAACTTACCGAAAATGACGTTTCCCATCCCCGCGCCGCCGGTTACGCTGAATTGGCTAAAATAGTTCACAATTGGGACGGTTGGAAAGCTTGGTTTAAAAATATCAATATATCAGATCAAGAGACAGTAACGCTGTTCCGAGCCGTCGGCAAAAAAGAAATGGAACTGATTAAAGAAAGCGATTTTCTGGCATTTCCGCCGCGACTGTCTTTTCAGCCTATTTTTTATCCCGTACTCCACAAAGCATATGCCATACAAATCGCGAGAGATTGGAATACAAGAGATGCAGCATCGGGATATTTCGGCTATGTCACGCGCTTTCGGGTTGCGGCAGAATTCTTAAAAAAATATCCAGTTCAAAATGTGGGCAGTTCGATTCACCAAGAATATTGGATTCCGGCAGAAGAATTGGCTCAATTTAATCAAAACATTGTGGGAAAAATTGAAATTTTTGCGGAATATCAACCCTAAAATCGAAGCAAACTATGCTAGAAATTAATCAATTTGAAGTAGTGAGTTTTGACTGCTATGGCACTCTGATAGATTGGGCAAGGGGCAAGACGGTTCAGTTAATGTTTTTTTTGTCCTTGCGAGCTTTAGGCGAAGCATAAGCCCTTCGGGCAGGCTTCGCCAACGCAGTGTATGTTTTTCACATGGTTTGGTCTCCATGAGTGTCTTATATCAATTCGGGTTACACCGGAATGATTGTTGACTGTTGACTATTGAGTGTTGACTCTTGACTCGGTGTCGAAAAACTGAATATTTGAGTGTTAAGTGTTGACTAAATTTTATGATTCCGATGCAACCGGAAACGCTATTATCTGAACCGTATTGAGTTATATTTTGCTAAGTCGAAGGATTTTTTGCTAAAGTGCGATCGAGCAGACAATTCTCAGGTCATCTACGCTATTTATGCCGTACATAACTATCCCTAAACAATTTAGGGAACCTTCCAGGGTTATCAAATCTCAACTTTTTTTACGGCCGAAACGCCTAGCCATTTTTGAAGCTTGTCTGATCGGCTTAGTGGCGGGACTGGCTGGTGTTTTGCTAAAGTCGGGAGTCGGATGGCTCGGCAGTTGGCGAGTTGCTACCTCGACATTAATCCCAGCTTGGATATTACTGCCCAGTGTCGGTTTAGGCGGCGGGTTGCTGACTGGTTTATTGATTGAGCGTTTTGCTCCCGAAACTGCCGGCAGTGGCATTCCTCACGTCAAAGCTGCTCTTGGCGGAGTCAATCTTTCCTTAGATTTGCGAGTAGCTGTCGCCAAACTTCTGACGACTATTTTAGCAGTTGGTTCCGGTTTAACTTTAGGCAGGCAAGGCCCTACTGTGCAAATAGGAGCATCTTTGGCTGGCTGGATAGGTCACTTGATGCCGACTTCCCCAGACTACCGCCGACAATTGATTGCTTGCGGTGCTGCTGCCGGATTGGCTGCTGGTTTTAATGCTCCCATTGCAGGAGTTTTGTTTGTAGTTGAAGAACTGCTGCACGACGTTTCGGGATTGACTTTAGGGACTGCAATTATCGCTTCATTTATCGGTGCCGTTGTCTCGCAGCTTTTGGGCGGCGATAGTTTAAATTTGAACCTTCGCGCGTACCAAACCAGTTTTGATGCTCAGGAAATCCCGTTTTATATACTATTAGGAGTTTTAGCGGGATGGCTGGGAGCTTTGTTCACCAAAGGGATTATGGCTAGCTTGCAATTTAACAGGCGATCGCTCAAATTAGCTTTGCCCGTGCGAATGGCTCTAGCTGGCATAATCTGCGGTTCAGTAATAGCTTTTCTCCCAGCAACTTTCCGCGATAATACGGGTTTACGGGAGTTTATGCTGACAGGCGAAGCAAGCGGGATAACGAGTTTAATTGCTTTTATAGCTCACTTTTTTCTAACAATTATTTCCTCGGCTTCTGGAGCTCCGGGAGGATTGTTTTCCCCTGCCCTAGTTATGGGTTCTGCACTCGGTCACATGGTGGGAATTGTGCAGGCAGATTCCCTGGGTGTCGGTTTGCCGGTAACTTACGCTTTGGCGGGAATGGGAGCGTTTTTTTGTGCGGTTTCTAGGGCGCCGATTACTGCGGTAGTGATTGTGTTTGAAATTACGGCGGATTTCAAATTAGTGCTGCCTTTGATGATCTGTTCTGTAGTTGCTTATTTGGTGGCGGAAAAGGTGGACAGTGGCTCTTTTTACGATCGCCTTTTGGAGTTTAACGGCATTCAACTGACAAAGGCAAAAGCTGCCAGCAATACTTTGAGCGACTTGCACGCAGATGACGTGATGCAGCGCCGAGTTGAAACTCTTTCGAGTCTGCTGACTTTCGATGAAGTGATGCAGGCTTTTTCGCGATCGCACCACCGAGGATTTCCAGTAGTTGAAGATGGCAAATTAGTCGGAATTGTCAGTCAAACCGATTTGGCAAATGCCAGCGATCGCAATTTGTCCGGCAACTCGCTGCTTAAAGAATTTATGACTGTAGGGCCGATCGCAGTCAAAGCAAGGGATACTTTAAGCGAGGTATTGTACAGGCTCAACAACTACAATATCAGCCGTTTGCCAGTCGTAGAAGGCCGGCGTTTGGTGGGAATTATTACCCGCAGCGACATTATCCGAGTTGAATCCGATCGCCTCACCGGAGAAACAACCCAGGGCCCGCATCCAGAACCTTCCTATGTTGTCTATCAAACCAGGGCTCCGCAAGTCGGAAACGGCCGCTTATTAGTGCCGCTTTCCAACCCCCAAACAGCACCCGCTTTGCTGCGGCTGGCGGCGGCGATTGCGCGCGATCGTAATTACGAATTAGAATGCCTGCAAATCATCATAGTACCGCGCAACAGTTCCCCCTCCGAAAGCGCAGTGCGGACAACCAAAAGCCGCCGCCTGCTACAACAAGCCGAGCGAATTGTTCGCAATTTGAACTTGCCAGTACACACCCAAATACGGGTAGCTCACGACGTGCCTAACGCGATTTTGGAGACAATTAAGGAGCGACATATCGATTTGATTTTGATGGGCTGGCAAGGCGAATTATCCACAAAAGAACGCATTTTTGGCGATGTGGTCGATACCGTAATTCGGCAAGCAGGCTGCGAGGTAATTTTGGTTAAATGGAGCGAAAAACTATTAGCAACACGTCAGAAAAATGAGTTTTCCGGCGCTTTTAGCGGCCGGAAATATACCTCTATCGAATGGGAGTTAAATCCCGAAAAAGTTGAGGGCGCAGATAATCCCCCATTGGCGAGATCCTCAGATTCATCAGCAACTCCTGACACTGAACTTTCCCTGCCGAATTCAGACATTCCAGCCCCAGAATTGGGGCTGCATACGCTGATGGGTTTGCACCGCTGGTTGGTGCCTATTCGCGGCAGTTACAAGCAAGCTGCGGCTTTGCGGTTGCTACCTGCTTTGGTGGCTGCGAGTGCTGTACCGGAGATTAAATTGTGTCAGGTTCATCAGCCTTCTGTTGCAGAACCCGATCGCGGAGAATTAAAGCAAGCAGCGGAGTTTATCAAGCGCCGGGTTAGCTGTTCGATAATAGCGACTTCGGTTTGCGCTAAATCGGTTTCTGATGCTTTAATTGATTTGGCTCAGAACGATCAGTGCGATGCGATCGTCCTGGGAGCGAGCCGGGAAGGGCTGCTGAAGCAGGTGATTCACGGGAATATCCCGGAAGCTGTGGCGCGCGGGTGCGACTGTACAGTCATTTTAGTGCGATCGGCCTCTTAGGAATGATAATTAAATAACTTCCACTCTTGAAAGTGGGATGGGCCTAAGAGCCCGTCCACTCATGACGGGCTCTTAGGCCCATCCCACAATAACAATTAAAATTGTAAGTTATTTAATTCGCGATCCTTAGCTAACCAGACGGGAATCCCCATTCTTCCTAACATCTCAGTTAAATCTGACATCTTGCAGCAATATCAATAAGAGGATTTTTCGTGGGGTCGGGCGGGTTTATAGAACCTATTTGCAAGCTTTAAGGCTGTTGGCGAACCCGCCCCTACGGCTAATTGAAAATGGTGCAAGATATCTGTTAAATGCGTTGCAGAATTTCCTTCTTCTTATGGCAGCCAAAAATCGGGAATGAAAGTTTTAGTCATACTGCGAGTAAACTGATTAATCTTTCTCCCGATTTGAATGTGCGGTTCGTCAGCTTCCACGGGAATAATTGCCGCTTTGTTTCCGATTCCGAAACGCGAAATCACCAAATTAGCCGCTTCCAAACCAGTAACATAAGCTTTTTCCTGCGACCAAGAACCGTGGCGGGTCACAACCCAATCGCCGCTCATCAATACATTATCATAACTTGTTACTGCCGGCAACAAATATTGATAGCTACCAGGGGCAAAATGCGTCACAGCCCGCGACAGCCGAATCGCGCTGCTGTCAATTACTTTTGCCTCCCGAAAAGCCGGAATGCAAGTCGCTAAATCCCGCTGAACTAAGGAAACTATTTCCTCATCTTTTAGGGGAATTAATTGATTTGCGTGATAAAAGTCAGCTTCGACAACTGTTCCCGGTTCGTCTCGAAATTCGTCGTGCAAAGCATTCAAATCAAAAAACGTCCAACCTGTAGTTGAACTAAATCCAAAACAGGCATTAGAAGGCAGGGGAATGTCAATTTTTCGGTCAAACCACAGGCGAACCGCTAACACGTCAACTGCACCCAAATTCATCGCATCCCGAAACTCTTGGCGACTTTGCAAAGCTGGGCTGCTGCTGATAATTTTTTGCATTCCCGTGACGCCAACTGCAAAAATAACTGCATCTGCCTCGAAGGTTTCTTCGCCGCAAACAACGCCTGTTGCTCGGTTGTTGCTGTCAACGATTAAATCAGTAACTCGCTGCTTTGTCAATACTTTTGCGCCGATTGTTTCCAGGCGATCGACCCACGGGCGAAAGATTTTTTCTCCGACTGTGCCGCGACACCAAACTACATCAAAATCCGGTTGGTGTGCTAATATGAAATAATAAAGCATTCCCAAAGCGGCGGCGGCAGAACATTGTTCTCCGGGTGCAAATAAACCTACTAATAACATAGGCTCAAAAGCATCGCGGTAGAGTCTTGCAGAAACGCCAAACTGTTTGAAGAGTTCGCGGGCTGTGACGCGATCGTACCTGCGCCAAGCTTCGTCGGAATTGTCGAAATCTAGGACGGCGTAGAGTAAGGGTAAGGCTGAAAGCCGATCGACTAATGGCAGCCTTTTAAATCTGGTGTAAAGAAAGGTTCCTAACGGTGTGGGAAGGCGCGGTTCGTCCTGAAAAATTGGCGATTCTACTTCCAATCCCGCAGGTGAATACTGACAAGAACGAGTCCAAGGTGTGAAGGGATCGAGTCCTAATTCTTTGACTAGGGAAAAAATATTTTTGTAGGGATACCAGAAGCCATGAATCCCAGCTTCTACGGAACGCCCGCCGGCGGTTTTCCACCCTGCAACTAAGCCACCCGGATAAGGGCCTGCTTCTAGCAGGGTGACATCATAGCCTTGCTGGGCTAGGTGATAGGTAGCGCCTAAACCGGCCCATCCTGCACCGACGACGACTATTTTGGGGGTTGACGATTCTGCTGACATTGCGTACCTCTTGATAATTTATTAATGATGACATAATTCATAAAATGCGGATTTGATATAAAATGTGTTGCATTATGTGCTAAATTTCGCTTGAGTAAATAATGAGTGTCAAAAACCGCCAGCAAACTAACCTGTTGCTGCTCTTATTTCCCGCTACAGCCTGGCTGATGGTTTTCTTCATTTTGCCCGTGCTAATTGTACTGTTGTACAGTTTCTTAGAACGCGGTACTTACGGCGGCGTTACTTGGATATTTACTCTCAGCAACTACCAGCGTTTGTTCAGTGGACTTTTCTTAGGAGTAATTGGGCGATCGCTCTGGCTGGCTTTTCTAACAACAGCCACTTGCTTATTAGTTGGCTATCCCCTAGCATTCTTCATCGCCACCCGTTCTCCTCGCTGGCGAAATGCTTTGCTTTTGCTAGTAATTATTCCATTTTGGACTAATTTTTTAGTGAGAACCTACGCCTGGATCATACTGCTGCGTAGCGAAGGAGTAGTTAACACAGCCTTGCAAAGCCTGCAAATTATTAGCGAACCGTTAAATTTGCTTTTTACGCCTTTCGCTGTGGCGATCGGTCTTATTTACGGCTATTTACCTTTCATGGTTCTGCCTTTATATTCTAGCATAGAACGCTTCAATTTTTCATTGGTAGAAGCCGCTCACGATTTAGGGGCAAATGATATCCGCACTTTCTGGCGCGTATTTTTACCATTAACAACTCGCGGTATTGTGGCAGGCTCTATTTTAGTTTTTGTTCCCGCTGTCGGCGCTTTCATCACACCGGATATATTAGGTGGTTCTAAAACAGTTATGGTGGGAAATTTGATTCAGAATCAGTTTATGAGAGCCCGCGATTGGCCTTTTGGTTCGGCGCTTTCTATGCTGTTAACGGTAATCATATTGATTCCGGTGTTAATTTACTTCCGCGTGTCTGATGAAACTTAAACAGGTAGATTGAGATTTACAGTTGGGTGGGGGCGGGTTTATGAGATTATTGGTCTTAGGCACAGATTGTCTGTAAAACCCGCCCCTACAGGCTAACCTATTTTTGACTAATGACTAAACTAGATTTACTCGTGCGGGCGATCGGCAAAAAGTGGCTTTGGGTACAAGCTGTACTAGCATTAGCCTTTCTTTACTTGCCAATTCTCATCTTAATTATTTACTCCTTTAACGCCTCCAGATTCAATGCCGTTTGGCGCGGTTTTACCCTCGATTGGTACCGCAGTTTGTTTAGCAATGCAGGCGCGACGATTGCTACGAGTAGCAGCGCCGGAATCTGGACAGCACTTAACAACAGCTTGCTAATTGCAGCTATTTCGACGGTGTTAGCGACAATTTTTGGTACAATGCTCGCCCTAGCACTCGAACGCTTTCATTTTCCGGGGCGCAAAGCTGTAGAAGCTTTACTGTTTTTGCCGATTATCATGCCCGAAATTACGATCGGCATTTCGCTGCTAGTTTTCTTTACCCTAGTATTTCGGATCGTAGAAAATCTCACGGGAATTCGCCTGAATCTCGGCTTACCTACCGTAATTATAGGTCATGTTGTCTTTAATATTTCCTTTGTGACTATTACTGTCAGGGCGCGTTTGGCGGAACTAGATCCTCAATTAGAACAAGCAGCTTTTGACTTAGGCGCTAACGAATGGCGAACTTTTTGGCGCATCACTCTCCCTCTGATTTGGCCCGCTATTTTCAGCGCGGCACTGCTGGCTTTTACTCTGTCGCTGGACGATTTTGTCGTGACATTTTTTACCACTGGCGTCGGTTCCATGACGCTGCCATTATTTGTTTATGGCATGATAAAATTTGCAGTCACACCAGCGATTAATGCCATTTCAACTTTGATGTTGTTGGCTTCCTTGTTGCTCGTTGTATCATCGTTAAAAGTTCAGAAAAGTTAAAAAAAATGCTTTCTGTGTCATAATTATTTTTGTCTGCAACTAACAAAACCTATGAAACGCCTGCTGACTTTCCTACTTTTGTTTGTGATGAGTGCAACGGTGGCTTTCGGCTGTAGCCCCACAGGTGGCAACCAACAGCAAGTGCTCAGCATTTACAATTATGCAAGTTATATCGCCCCAGAAGCGATCGCCCAATTCGAGAAAGAGAACAATGTTAAAATTCAATACGACACTTTCGAGAACAGCGACGCACTCTATGCCAAACTCAAACAGGGAAACCCCGGTTACGACTTAATATTTCCTGCCGATTACATGGTGAAAATCATGATCGCGGAAAATCTAATTGAGCCGCTGAATTTAAACAACATTCCCAACCAAAAGAACCTAGAACCTAAGTTTATCAATCAAGCTTTTGATCCAGGCAACAAATATTCGCTGCCCTACCAGTGGGGAACTATGGGAATTGGCTACAACGTGAAAACAATCCAGGGAGAAATTAACAGTTGGGGGGTGATGTTCGACCCTAAATATACCGGAAAAGTAGCGTGGCAAGACGATGCTAGATACACATTAGCAGGAGTTTTAATGTATTTAGGGTTTGATCCAAATACAACCAATCCCGAAGAGATTAATAAAGCCCGCGATTTGCTGATTAAAAGTAACAATATCATTGCAGCTTTTGTCCCCGACACCGGGCAAAATCTGCTGGATCAAGGAGAAGTAAATTTGACAATGGAATGGAGCGGTGATATTTTCCAAGTGATGACAGAAAATCCTAATCTCCGTTACGCTATTCCCAAAGAAGGAACAATCATTTTTTCTGACAACATGGCTATTCCCAAAGGTGCGCCCCAGAAAGAGTTAGCGGAGAAATTTATTAACTTTGTTTTGCAGCCAGAAGTTGGCGCCCAAATTTCCAATTTTACCCACTTCGGATCGCCCAACAAAGCAGCAATTGATAAAGGTTTAATTGACCCGAACGATTTGAAAAATCCTCAAATTTACCCGCCGGCTGAGGTGTTTGGCAAAATGAAATTATTGGAGGATGTCGGGAAAGCAACTGCATTGTACGATCGAGCTTGGACGGAAGTTAAAGCAGGGGCCGGAAAGTAGATATAAAATAGGTTTCTGCCGGGGCTGGTTTACTTAATTTTTTAGCTTGTTTTGGAGTTGCACCATTCTCAAGAACAGGCAAGATGCCTGTTCCACAAAGAATAAATTTATTTCTTGTGGAACGGGCAAGATGCCCGTTCCTAAACCAGTAATTGAGAATGGTGCAAGATATCAGTTTAACCGGACTAGAACTCAGCTTTTTATACTCACACATACTAACACAATGCACTCTGTCGAAGTTTTAGAAGTTTCCAAAATATTTAAAAGTGCCCGCAGTAAAGATTTCTTAGCTGTAGATAACATCAACCTGCAAATTTACGATCGAGAATTCTTTTCTTTACTCGGCCCTTCCGGCTGCGGCAAAACTACAACTTTGCGAATGATCGCTGGTTTTGAAATTCCCACCGCCGGCGAAATTTACATTCACGGCCAAGCGATGCAAAATCGCCCGCCATTTCACCGCCCAGTAAATACGGTATTTCAAAACTATGCTTTATTTCCGCACATGACAGTAGCACAAAATGTCGCTTTTGGGTTGGAAATGGAGAATTTGCCTCAGAAAACAATT
>Ga0075157_10000863_pt1 | contig 20860 bp, 21 predicted proteins | sample JI81BgreenDNA_FD_70967 | JGI IMG/M metagenome (GOLD analysis project Ga0075157, IMG submission 70967) | Wastewater effluent complex algal communities from Wisconsin, to seasonally profile nutrient transformation and Carbon sequestration -... | ecosystem: Engineered > WWTP > Effluent > Algae...
TATATTGTGACAATGGGCACACTCCATATCAGGCAAGTCTGGATCATCATCAAAGAACAACCCTAAACCTATTAATTCCATATCGGAATAGAGCTCCTTGCCCTCCTGAATTCTATCAAATTTGGAGTCTGCAGAAATGATAGTACGTTCAAACTGAGCTATGGCTTTAGCCGCAAGTTCTTTAGATATTTCTGATTTATCCTGTATACCAAATGCTTCTCTAAACATTTTTGGATATTTGGGATGTGCCTTAAGTTTTTGAGTAACTTCCTCCCAAGTAGTGTTGAGTTCAAGCGGATCTTCTATAGGTAAAAGTGCTTGTTCTTCCAAGGTTTTCACCCGACCATCCCAAAACATTCCTGCTTGCGTAAAACCAACGTTAATGAGGCTCATGCTACTTCTCAAACTCGGCTTACCTTCTATGCCAAAACTAAAGGCTTTACCATCTGTAAAACTTAACTCCGGCATATGGCATGTAGCACATGACATCGTACTATCTCCTGACAAAATAGGATCGTAAAACAAATGCCTTCCCAGCTCAATGCCTTGTTTTGTCATAGGATTGTCGGCAGGTATATACATTTGTGGAAAATGCTTGGGCAAATTGAAAGTATAGTTTTCAGGTTGGTATGTGATGTGGGTCAAATCGTCATCCTTTTTTTCATCAGGATCACAAGCCATTAACCCAATTAATGCCATAAAAACAATGATCTTTAGAAACCTCATAAGCTTTTATCTAAAAATGTCCTTGGTAACATAACCACTATTATTTAACAGTCAAAATTGATTTTATGTTTTGCCCTATTGCTTGAGAAATACTATCTTTAGACCAATTCAAATTAACGTTATCTAAAAGCACTTTATAATCAGCTCGTATTGTAGCTTTAAAATCTGCTCCTTTTAAGGTGGTACTAAGGTTGACTTTATCTTTTACAACGTATTTAAACGAATTTCCACCCAATGTTTCATAAGGAATAGCCACATTAAATATAGAATCTTTTTGGCTAGGGCTTTTGAATTTATACCTCAGTGTTAAGACAGCCGTTTCGTCATTATTGTCCAAAAGTTTTCCCGTTGGAGACAATACATGATTAGTTGGGAGATTTACGAAAGTATTGGATAATAAATCTTTATTTAAACCTAAATAAAAACTTAGGCTATCAAATTGACCATAGGCTTTTATGGTACCAATTTCAAGACTGGCATCCACCGACCTTAATATTTTCATATCATTTTTGGCAATAAAAGTGTTATTTGCCGTGCCGATGACTTCATTTATTTTGATTTGATTCTGATTTTGATATAAACAAAATTCAGAAATATAAAACCTGACATCTTGGATGATATAAGCTTGATTAAACTTATTGAATAGCGTAGTATCTATGCTGCCAATTTTTCTGACTTTATCAATGTTTAATATCAATTTGGGATACGTACAACATGCAGTGCATGCATCATCTGAGGCTACATCATAGTTGGAAGCTAGGGTATCCAAACAACCTTCTTTTCTAGTGTAGCAACTACCCAAAACCAAAATGGAAAACAAAACAATGTACTTGGTCATCCGAATTAACTTTTTTTCATTTCATCAAATATTTTTTTAATAATCTGTTTTACCTGTGCTGAAAAGTCTTTTTCCATCATCCAATGATAATAATTGGGTTCCTGAGTGAATACATCATACACTGTTTGCCCGGCATACTTTCCAAAATTAAAGATGACTTGTCCTTTAGCATTGAGTTTTAGTCTTTGCGTCACATCCAACGCTGAATCATCCTTAATAAAACTAGCTATGGCGTCGATATCATTTTTGATGGGTGCTGGATGTACAAAACCATCTCCGTCTATATAATCCATATCGGTATATCTCATGATCTGACCTTTGAACACTTCTACTGTTGCTTTGGTGTCTGCCAATGCATCGTGGGCATCATTGAGGTCTCCTTCGCAATACAACTTATATGCTGCCTTCAGAGTCCTCGGTTCCATTTTGTAAAAGATCTTTTGTACATCAATAAGCCTACGCTTACTAATGTCAAAGTTGATTCCAATCCGGTGAAACTCTTCCATCAGCATAGGAACATCAAAACGATCTGAATTGTACCCTGCCAAGTCTGCATCACCAATAAAGTCATAAATTTCTTTTCCTAGTTGTGCAAAAGTAGGCTTATTTCTGATCATCTCATTGCTGATTCCATGTACTGCAAAAGCTTCATCAGAAATAGGAATACCAGGATTGATCAGTAAAAATAGTTCTTTGGGCTCAGGAACTCCTTTGGAGTACTTGATAAAAGCAACTTGCAAAATCCTGTCTTTAAGGACATTTAACCCTGTAGACTCGATATCAAAAAACACTAAATCCTTCTCCAGGTTAAATTGTAAATCTATCATTAATTATATTTTAAAATTATTTTGTTTTAAATTTTTAGCTATTGTTGTTCATTATGGAGGTAAAATTTCGAGAATCCGTTACTCACGCTGAATTCAAAAACGCCATCTCCTTCATTATCATATATAAAACATGCTTCTATGCCATTTAATTGTTCTACCAACTCCAAAGATTTTTTTAGCCCAAGGACCATAAATGCAGTGGCATATGCATCAGCAGACATACAATCATCAGCGATTACAGTGGCACTAAGTATATCCGTAGGCTGACTTATACCGGTGATAGGATTAATGATATGTGCAAATTTCTGACCTTTGGATTCGTACATATTCCTATAGTTACCACTGGTAGCCAATGATTTATTAGAGATCTGTAATGGCAATTCTATTTCCGTTTCCTTAGCACCTTCCTTGGGTTTGTTAATACCGATGACCCACTCTTTGTTTTTGTCATTTAATCCCATAGTTCTGACTTCCCCACCTAATTCTATCATAAAGTTTCTCATACCTGCCTTTTCTAAAAATCTGGCAATGACATCCACAGCATAGCCCGGAGAAATGGAGTTGAAATCCAATTTTATATCTTTATTGGGTTTGTGAATACAAATCATATCCTGCGAATCTTTGGAGATAAAAACACTGTCAAACACCAACAACTTAAGTAATTCTTTGATTTTCAATGTATCCATCGCCTTCAATGGCTTCTTTTCTTTATATCCAAAACCATAATAATCTACTAAAGGAGCTATAGCAGGATTGAAAACGCCGGATGTTTTTTGATAAACTTCCTTGGATTTTTCAAAAATGGGTACAAAATAAGGATCAGACGCAGACGAAAAACAAAATACACTATCCGCTGCATTGAAAAATGATAACGTACTGGTGTCTATGTATGACGACATCGAAAGATTGAAATGATTTAGTATAGAATCAATAGATGCCTGAACCTTTTCAGGATTTTCGGTTTGAACTGCAATATTGTATTTGGTGCCCATGGTAGGACCTGTTAGCTTATAAAAAGGCGTAACTTTGTCTTTACAGCCAATAGCAAAAATTAGAAGTATTAATGCAACAATCTGCTTTAAATGCATTTTAACCAACATGAAACGGGTTTTGATTTTAAAGTTAAGTGAAACTAAACGATTTTCGCTTATTGGTGGCAAAGGTACATATAAACTTTCAAAAAATATGAAGTATCTCAGAATTGTAGTTTGAAATTAACCTAGTTTTAATTGTTTTTCCAATTTATATTTTCCAATGAATTGGTGATATTTATGCCATGACCGCAGAAATCTATACATTTGTGGCGAAACATTTAACGCCAAAATGATATGAATCTCAACAATTTCATTCCATTAAATATAGTACATAAATCTTCTGAAGAAATCAAAGAATCAGCATTAGATTTTCGTCATAAAATGAGTCATCGTAGGTCCGTCAGATTCTTTTCAGATGAAGAAGTACCCAGAGAAGTCATAGAAAATATCATCATGTGTGCTGCATCTGCCCCATCAGGCGCGCACAAGCAACCTTGGACATTTTGTGCCATAAATGACCTAGAAATCAAGAAAAAAATAAGAGAAGCTGCTGAAAAAGAAGAATATGAAAATTACCATGGTCGTATGTCAGAAGAATGGCTCAAAGATTTGGAAAAATTTGATACCAACTGGCACAAAGAATTTTTAACTACTGCTCCCTACCTTATTGTCATATTTAAAAAAGCATATGATATCGATGAAAATGGCAACAAGCACAAAAACTATTATGTATCAGAATCAGTAGGTATTGCCGCAGGCTTTCTGATCACTGCTATTCATATGGCTGGCCTAGTGACACTTACTCATACGCCTAGTCCTATGAATTTTCTGCAGGAAATACTCGGTAGGCCTGAAAATGAAAGACCATTTTTATTACTGCCGGTCGGCTATCCTGCTAAAAATACGCAAGTACCTAAACTAACCAGAAAAAGTGCAGAAGATGTCATCTCATGGTACATTTAGAAAATGAACCAAAAACTGATTGTAGTGTTTGGAATTAGACAATTCATTTCAAATCATTTATCATAAAATTAAATAATAAAATGGCTTTTACATTACCACAATTAGGATATGCCTATGATGCTTTAGAACCACATTTCGATGCAAGAACTATGGAAATCCACCATAGTAAACATCATCAAGCTTATGTGACCAACCTAAATAACGCGATCACGGGTACAGATCTAGAAAACAAAAACATTGAAGAAATTTTGTCCCACCTCGATATGAACAATATGGCGGTCAGAAACAACGGTGGAGGACATTGGAATCATTCATTGTTTTGGGAAATCATAGCCCCTGAGAATAAAGGCAGGCTCTCTGGCGCACTTGCTCAAGCTATAGATGATGCCTATGGCAATAAGGAAACATTTATGGAAAAATTTGCTCAAGCGGGTATGACAAGATTTGGGTCAGGATGGGCTTGGCTGTGTGTGCATGAAGGTGGAAAAGTAGAAATTTGCAGCTCTGCTAATCAAGACAACCCACTTATGCCTGGCATTGGGTGTGGAGGTACACCTATCATGGGTTTGGATGTGTGGGAGCATGCATACTACTTAAATTATCAAAACAGAAGAGCCGATTATATCAGCGCCTTTTGGAATGTACTCAACTGGAATGTAGTGGAAGCTAAATACGAAGCTTTTACAAAATAAAGATCTAAAATCAAATTTTAAAGATTTTTTGAAAAGGTTTGGCATAACGTCAAACCTTTTTCATTTATAATATTTTAAATATATAATAATATTTAAATGTTACATTTATTTACACTTTCCCTTTCCCAAATAGTGTCAAAATGACAATTTGAATTATTTTTGCGGCTATTTTCAGAATGAAAATTCGTTTCATTTGGATTTTTGTTGTTTTTAGTTAACTCGATTTTAAAATTAGTATTATGTTATCAAAGTCCGATATATTTGGATACACGCCAGACAAAAAATATTCAAAAGCTGTGGCTTATTTTTCCATGGAATTCGCCATAGATCAGTCCCTAAAAGTTTATAGTGGTGGTTTGGGATTTCTTGCAGGGTCTCATATGAGGAGTGCATTTGAGTTAAAACAAAACCTGGTAGGTATAGGAATGTTGTGGAAGTATGGATACTATGACCAAGTTCGAAGTCTTAATGGAACGATGAAAGCAGAATATGTCCAAAAGTATTATTCATTTTTAACGGATACGGGCATTGTGTTTCCAGTTGAAGTACACAGCGCTACAGTTTATGTTAAAGCCTTCTTGTTAAAACCTGATGTATTTAATAGTGCACCTGTGTTTTTACTATCTACAGATATTGAGCAAAATGACCCGATCTCTAGAACAATAACCAATAGATTGTATGACTCTAACGAATCTACAAGAATAGCCCAATCCATAGTTTTAGGTACTGGAGGTGCCAAACTTTTGGATATTTTAGGCTTAGGTACAGAAATATATCATATGAATGAAGGTCACGCGATACCGCTTTGTTTTTATCTTTATTCAAAATACAAAGATTTGGCGGAAATCAAAAAACGTGTAGTCTTCACCACGCATACACCTGAAGAAGCGGGCAACGAATCACATGATTTCGATCTATTGTCCAAAATGTCTTTTTTCAATGGACTGGCTGACCACGAAATTAAATCTATTCTTACCATCAATAATAATAGACTTAATTATACTTTAGCAGCACTACAATTTGCTAAAATATCTAACGCTGTTTCTGCAATGCATGGCGATGTATCTCGTGAAATGTGGTCAGGATATGATGATATTTGTGAGATTACTCACATCACCAACTCACAAAACAAAACTTATTGGAAAGATGCTGAATTAGAAAAGGCATACGAAAATAATGACGACAAAGCGTTGATGGCCCGTAAAAAAGAAATGAAAAAAGCCTTATTCAAAATCGTGGCAGATCAGTCGGGAAAGGTTTTTGATGAAAATGTACTGACTTTGGTTTGGGCTAGACGATATGCAGGGTACAAAAGGGCAGACTTAATCACCAGAGATGTCGCCAGATTTGCAGCTTTGGTAGCAGATGTAAAAATGCCTATACAAATTATATTTGCAGGTAAGCCATATCCAGAAGATTATGGAGCGATTGATACCTTCAATCAATTATTCTGGAGCACACTTGACCTACCTAATGTTGCCGTCCTTACAGGATATGAATTGGGCCTTTCTGCTGCACTGAAAAAAGGTTCAGATGTGTGGTTAAACAATCCACGTCTATACAGAGAAGCTTCGGGTACCAGTGGCATGACAGCTGCCATGAATGGATCAGTAAACTTTTCTATACCAGACGGTTGGATACCTGAGTTTGCCAAACATGGTGTCAACTGTTTTCTGATCAATCCTGCTGATAGAAATATTTCTGTAGGTGAGCAAGATTCGATTGAATGCACAAGGTTATTGGATGTCTTAACCCAAGAAGTGCTTCCTACCTATTACAACAAACCGGCCACTTGGGCAAAAATTGTAAAATCAGGAATGAAAGATGTAGCGCCCGCATTTGAGTCAGGCAGAATGGCTGATGACTACTATAAAAAATTATTCCATGCAGAAGTAAAAGTTTCTGAACTTGTAAGATAATCTTTGAACGTATTTTTTTATAAACAAATTAAAATCCAATAGTTTACCGTTTAATGAACTATTGGATTTTGTTTTTTGTTATGGAATAGTTTTATACTTTAATCAAATTATTATCAAAAATAAGCAGATATAAATATGTCAACAAATACAATGATACAATCCGCTCCTATCTCCCTAACGGAAGGTGCTTTGACCCATCTCAAAAGAATACATCAGGAGCAAAACTTGAGTTCTGAATATGGAGTACGTATCGGTGTTAAAGGTGGTGGATGCTCAGGCTTTAGTTATGTTTTAGGTTTTGATGTTCAAAAAGAAAAAGATGAGGTCTACGAAATCTCAGGTTTCAAAGTCTTTATGGAAAAGGCGCACGGTATCTATCTTTTAGGAATGGAAATAGATTGGAAAGATGGTTTGGACAACCGAGGATTTACCTTTAGCAACCCAAATGCTAAAGAAACATGTGGCTGCGGAACATCTTTCTCTGCCTAATAATATACATCAATGAATCAAAACCTGGATCCCACGCAAGCACATTTCAAACCTGAAGACAAGCAGGTAGAGAAAGCGTTGAGACCCAAAGAATTGCTAGATTTCAGCGGTCAACCGAAAATAGTTGAAAACCTCAACATATTCATCAAGGCAGCCAAAATGCGCGAAGAAGCCTTAGACCACGTATTACTCCATGGGCCACCAGGGTTAGGTAAAACCACGCTTTCGCACATCATTGCTCATGAGCTCGAAACGAACATGAAAATGACTTCAGGGCCTGTTTTGGAAAAGCCAGGTGATCTCGCAGGATTACTTACCAGCCTAGAAGAAGGGGATGTTCTGTTTATAGATGAGATTCATAGGCTCAATACTGTGGTAGAAGAATATCTTTACTCTGCCATGGAAGACTATCGAATTGATATCATGATTGATTCTGGTCCCAATGCTCGTAGTATTCAAATTAATTTAAACCCATTTACTTTAGTGGGTGCCACTACTCGTATGGGCTTACTGACCGCTCCAATGAGAGCTCGATTTGGTATATCTTTTTTATTGGATTATTACGATGTGGCTACACTTAAAAAAATAATATTTAGAAGTGCTGAAATACTCGAAGTCGCTATAGATGAAGAAGGAGCCATAGAAATAGCAAGGCGGAGTCGAGGTACACCACGTATTGCCAATGCTTTACTCAGAAGAATTAGAGACTTTGCACAAATCAAAGGTAATGGTAATATTGATCGGGAAATAGCTAGGTATGGTTTGGATGCACTCAATGTTGACGAAAGTGGACTCGACGAGATGGATAATCGTATTCTTTCAACCATCATAGAGAAATTTAAAGGTGGACCTGTAGGTATTTCCACCATAGCTACTGCTGTGGGTGAAGAGTCAGGTACCATTGAAGAAGTACATGAACCTTTTCTCATCATGGAAGGATACATCCAAAGGACACCACGAGGCAGAGAAGCTACTGCCAAAGCATACAAACACGTTGGAAAGGTACCACCCGCTATTACAGGAACATTGTTTGGGTAGATAAGACTTTAAGTTTGAATCTAAGAACAAATGAAAAAATAACATCATTAAATTGAGAAACGGCAGTATATATTTCAGTTATTTACAAGTAATATTGATTCTGCTTTTTGCTGAAAATACTAAAACAACAGCTCAACCATCAATCGATGTCATAGATTCTGTATCAGTTATTACATATCGAATAAAGGGTAAAACGGCCACAGGCCATAATACTTATAAAGTAAGGGAACCATTTGTCGCAGTTTCCAGAGATCTCATCAAAAAATATCCGTTGCATTCATATATTACGCTCAAAAATTGCAGATGGCAAGGTACTTACAAAGTATTAGACCTGATGAACAGTCGACATCAAAAAACAGTAGATGTATTTTACAGAAAAAGGGGCAGATTCAATAAAGTAAATTGTGTATGTACAAAAAACGAAGACTAAAACGAATTAAGAAATGATCTGGGGAAATAGAAAAATCATCAACAGCAAAAGTAACTGCAAGAATAAAAAAGGAATGATACCCTTATACATATCTATAGTCTTGACTTCAGGCGGTGCTACACTTTTCAAATAAAACAGGGCAAATCCAAATGGTGGCGTTAGAAAAGATGTTTGTAAATTGACAGCTAATAAAATACCTATCCAAACAGGATCCATTTGAAATTTCACAAAAACAGGAGCCACGATAGGCACTATAATAAAGATAATTTCAATAAAATCGATAAAAAATCCTGCTATAAAAACTACAAGCATCACCCAAAAAAGAAATTGATTAGGTGTCATTTGTCCATCAGAAATCATACTAATTAACATCTTATCACCACCTAAACCACGAAAAACTAAGGAAAATATAGTAGCACCAATTAAGATCATAAATACCATAGAAGTCAGGAAAGTGGTTTCTTTACACACTTCTTTCAACATGGAAATACTCATTTTTTTCTGTATCAAAGCAAGAATGATAGCGCCAAACGCCCCAACAGCTGCGGCTTCAGTTGGAGATGCTATCCCTGAAAAAATAGTTCCGAGTACCGCAATAATCAAAAACATGGGATATAAAAAGGACTTTACCAATTTGCTTACATAATTTTGTTCTTTAAACGCTGATATCTCCGCTTCTGGTAGCGCAGGCGCCTTATCAGGATAAATCATTGAAAACAAAATAACAAATATGATATACAATCCAACCAACATCAATCCTGGGATCAAAGCAGCTTTAAATAAATCTCCAACAGGTACATTTAGGACACTACCTAACAATACCAATACAATAGAAGGCGGTATGATTTGTCCCAATGTACCAGAACTTGCGATCACTCCTGTGGCCAAAGGAATGGAATATCCCTTTTTGATCATCAACGGTAAACTAATCAGACCCATAGATATCACCGTAGCACCAACAACGCCCGTAGATGCAGCCAATAAGGTACCCACGATAATAACAGATATCGCAAGCCCTCCTTTTACTTTACCAAACATGATGCCCATACTTCTGAGTAATTCCTCTGCGATACCGGATTTTTCTAAAATCAAACCCATAAACACAAACAATGGTACCGCCAGTAAAACATAATTTTGGATGGTACCCATTATCCTTAAAGGAAGGAAATCCAAAAAATCTGGTACAAAAAAGAACCCAACCAATACAGACAATCCTCCTAGTACAAATGCAACAGGATAGCCAGTCATTAAAACCAAAAAAATGGCAAGGAAAAGAAAAATGGCAATGAATTCCATACTCATGATGCTATAGTTTTTATTTGTTTCCAAATATGAATTAATCCCTGCAAAATGAGCATCACAAAACAGAACACCACAACGTACTTAATGACATACCAAGCTGGCAAACCTCCCGGATTGGGTGAGTTTTCGCGAATATAAAAAGCATTAGAAGCGTACTTGTAACAGGTTACTACACCTAAAGTACACATAGGTAATAACAAAAACAAACTACCTAACAGATCAACAATAGCCTTATTTTTTGTAGAAAACTTATGGTAAAAAACATCTACCCTAACATGTTTATCATTTTGAAAAGTGTAAGCACTTCCCAGTAAAAAAATGAGTCCAAAAAAATGCCATTCTAATTCCAGTACCCAATTGAAGGTCTGATTAAACAAATACCTTTGGACAACATCCAAACAGATAAGTAAAATCAATAACAAATTGAACCAAGAACTATAAACTCCTACGTTTTTAATAAAGCTTTCGATGGCATTAATGATCTTTAACATACACTTTAAAAATAACTCCTAAAATTATTAAAATTTTAAATACATGGTGGAATTTTTATGACTTATATTCAAATGTTCGCAATTCATCCAAAAGCAAATTACAACCTCTCCAATCTGATGCTTCTAGTCTGCCGGAAATTTCAAATTCTCCATTTTCGTACAATATTCCAATGTCTTCAGTCTGTATGAATGCGCAGGAGTCAATATTTGCCAAATCTGAAATACAAATAATTCCTGGCTTACCTACTTTTTCTGGCATTAATGGATCATTGATTTGGTGGGTAACCATTCTTAAGGACAGATTGGGTTTAAATTTAGTAGTACCGTCCGTGTATGCTTGAGACATCAATTCGGTCATACCATATTCTGACAGGATCTGGAGACATTGGGTTCTTTCATAAAGTACCTGATGTAATGCTTCTTTGGTCATTTCCTTACGCATTCCCTTCATGCCTCCAGTCTCAATGATGATCAAATCTGAATAATCATCACTAAAACGCTCTGTAAAGTCCAATAGACCGTAGGTGACGCCAAAAAGTACTACAGGTATGCCATCCTTCTGGCAGGATTTAATAGTTTCATACAACTCCTGATGATCTCTGAGAAAGAAACCGCTTTGTGAAAACTGGGATTTCTTAACAAAATAATCTACCATGCTAATAAGAGATGAACCATCCCTTTCTAAATATCCAGGAAGCAATGCCAAGAAACAATATTGACTCAAGTCGCCAAAGCGAGACGACCATATCATTTCGGTATTTTTATGATAATGATCCAAATTTCTGATATGATGGATAGACCGAATAGACCCCGTAGTCCCACTGCTTAAAAATACTTCCTGACTATCAAAATCACCCGTTTTGACTCCATGATGCTTAAATGCAGATATGGGCAAATAAGGAATTTGACCTATTTGTGCCACATCATCTAATTTTATATTCAGATTTTTGCAATAACTATGGTAAATGGTGTTATATTTGTATTGAAATGCAAACAGTTGCATCAAATATTCATCCGTGGGACTTGTGTTTGTCTCCAGAAAATGAAAATATTGTGTGTAAAGTTGATTTCGGAGCTGATCAAAATCATTTTGCATCATCTTTTGTTCAGTTATGATCAATTATTGTGCAAAGTAATCCTATATTTTTTATAAAATGTGTATTGAATGCATAAAATTTTTAGGTTTTCTTGATCAGTTCTAACGATTACCAGATTTTTATGGTAGTTTTTTTCTTTTAAATCCAATTTCATGAAATTCACTCTTTATATTGCTTGCCTATTTATGTTTGTTTTGACTTCATGTACCAAAACAACAGAGTCATCAAATATTCCATTTTTGGAATTTAAAGGGTTTTCTAAATCGACTATGAAACAAGGGGCATTTCAAGCAGACTCATTGTTTATCACCATGTCATTTACTGATGGTGACGGCGATTTTGGTGAGCAAGCCAATAGCAATAAAACAAACATATTTATTAAAGACTTGAGAACCAATGATACCCTGAGTCAATACAAAGCACCTTTTGTTCCCCTAGAAGGCGTAGGCAATGGTATTTCTGGCAATATACAGATCAAATTATACTCGACTTGTTGTAGATATGAACCATCCACAGGAATCACGCCATGTACCCCAAGCTTAACGTTTCCTACTAATATTTTACCCTTAGAAGTACAGATTGAAGACCGGGCCGGCAACAAGTCAAATATAGTAAGGCTAACGGATATTACATTGCTGTGTCAGTAGGCTCTATGGATAATTAAAAACGGTTCTTTCATTCACCCGGGTTTGAGCGTGGTTTGTGCTCGGGAAATGTATTGCGCGTTGAACTGTGTATTCAAATCCTTCAGGGTGGATGAGGATACAATTTTTATGCTTTTGATAGAAACTTGCGTCATAATTCAAGACATTGCAGAGTACTTAAAGAAACTTGTGAAGTACTCGAAAGAGCATAAGAAGTACTCGAAGAAGATTATCAAGTACTCGAAGAAGCTTGTAAAGTACTTGGAGAAGCTTGTAAAGTACTCAGAGAAGGTTATCAAGTACTTAGAGAAGCTTGTAAAGTACTCAGAGAAGCTTGTAAAGTACTCGGAGAAGCTTGTGAAGTACTCAGAGAAGGTTATCAAGTACTTAGAGAAGGTTATCAAGTACTTAGAGAAGCTTGTAAAGTACTTGGAGAAGCTTGTAAAGTACTCAGAGAAGCTTGTAAAGTACTCAGAGAAGCTTATCAAGTACTTGGAGAAGCTTGTAAAGTACTCAGAGAAGGTTATCAAGTACTTAAAGGTACAAATCTTTGGAAATCTATATGGCTTACGGTATGGAATAATCCCCTAAAAAAGTAAGTGACCCCTTATAACACAAGGCACAAACATTTCCATTGATATCAAGAATGCTTCTACAAATGTAAGATACGTCATGGAAATTTACAAGTCTAAATTGATCATGATTTCATTGGCTGGCTTTTGTGTATATCATTCACCCTATCTAAGATTCATGGCACAGCCATTATAATAAACTACCCAATGCTGGCGCAAGTTATAACTTGTGCCCCGATCAACTTCAACAACATTACGCCAACAGCAAAAACACGACACAACCTGCTAAGTAGCCCGCTGCTGTCAACCAAGTGATTTTTTTGAAATACCAGATGAAATCTATTTTTTCCATACCCATAGCTGCAACACCTGCCGCTGAACCTATAATCAACATACTTCCTCCAGTACCGGCTGTATATGCTATAAAATGCCATAGATGATCATCCATTGGATTATTGTACATACCCATAGCAGCAGCTACTAAAGGAACATTGTCTATCACCGCTGATAAAAATCCAAGTAATATAATGATAATATTGGTGTCCGGTATCGCTGCAGAAAGCCCATCAGCACCACTTCTCAATAAACTCACATTACCAACAACTACGGATTCGAAGGCTGCGATGGCCAATAAAATGCCCAAGAAGAAAAGAATACTGGAGATCTCTATTCTAGATAAGGCTTTATGAGGAGAATATTTATGCTTAATATCTTCATTAAAATTTTCTTCAGGATGGATGTATTCGGATACCAACCAAACGACACCTAAACTGAGCATCATACCTATATATGGCGGTAAATGTGTCAATGTTTTGAAAATAGGTACAAATACAATCATCGCCAAACCTATGTACAACATTTTTCTGCTACTCAAGACCTTAACAGCTTTTTCATCTATTTCCAATTTAATATCGGGTATATCACCTTTAAATATTTTATTGAATGATGCCAAAAAGTATGGAACAACAAAACAAACTACAGCCGGAAGTACAATATATTCCATCAACTGTATAGCAGATACTTTTTTGCCTATCCAAAGCATGGTTGTAGTGACATCACCAATAGGAGACCAAGCACCGCCTGCATTGGCTGCAGTAATGATAAGGGCCACATACCAAAGCCTATCATTACGATCATGGATAAGTTTTCTTAATATACTTATAAGTACAATAGTTGTCGTAAGATTATCAATGATAGCAGACAGAATAAAAGCAATAATTCCTGTTATCCACAATAACTTTTTCTTATTCCTAGTAGTAATCCATTCCTTAATAATATCAAATCCTCGGTGCAAATCTATGAGTTCGACTATGGTCATAGCGCCGATTAAGAATATCAATATCTCTGCTATTTTCCCCAAATGATGCAGCAACACACCAGTAAATCCTTCTTCCTGTAACTCAATACCGGCGGCATCAGTGACTCCACTCATACTAAACAAATAACCATGTCCGTCTATTACTGACAATACACCATTATGAAAACCTACAGCCAAGACAGCCCACATCAGTGCTCCCATCATCAGGGCAGGAACCGTTTTGTCTAGCCTAAGCGGGTGCTCAAAAACAATGGCTAAATATCCGATAATAAATACTAAAATGATTCCTGCTACCATGGCTATTTGATATTTTTATTTACTTAATGGTTTTGACCCAAAGGGTCAGATCTTTTATATTGTATTCTGTTTTACCTTTATTTACTACCACAGGCATTTGTACAGAATTGCCTTTAAATCCTGCATTTTGCAATATTTCAAACATTTTTGTTTGATTGGGATCATGAATGGTGGTATTCAATTCTAAAAATGGAATGTTGTTGTCCTTTAGATATTTTATTACGTATTCACACCTGCCACAGCCATCCTGAGTAAATACATTGATTTTGGTAGGGTTGATTTCAGTACCCGTCATCCTACTTTTCGAATTGAACTCCGCATTGGCTACTTGCTTTCTTACTTTTTTGTAAGATACTGATGTTTGGTATTCGCAAGGTACACCTTTGGGTGCAGTCAAAGTCAATACCAATTCTTTTGCCTTGGGAGCTAAAATTTTCTTTACAGGATTGGCGTCTTTGGTCTCGAAACCTAAAATCTGCGCAGTCAAAGTCATATCCAACTCTTCGTCTGTGTTGTTCTGAGCATAAAGTTTGACTACCCTATCCACCCTTTCTTCTATGAGTTCAATGTCTTGTGCTTGTGCATAAACACCTGTAAAGGGCAGAAGAAAACAAAAGATGAGTAATTGAAACCTACTTTTCATTAATCTTCCAATTTTAGTACTTGTAAAAATGCTTTTTGTGGAACCTCTACATTTCCGATTTGACGCATCTTTTTCTTACCTTTTTTCTGTTTTTCCAAAAGCTTACGTTTTCTGGAAATATCACCACCATAACACTTAGCTGTTACATCTTTCCTAAGTGCAGAAATGGTTTCACGTGCTATGATTTTTGCTCCGACAGAAGCTTGGATAGCAATCATAAACTGTTGTTTAGGGAGCAATTCTTTGAGTTTCAGACACATCTTTCTGCCTACGTACTCAGCTTTTGACCTATGCACCAAAGACGAAAGAGCATCTACTGGCTCACCGTTTAATCTTACATCCAACTTTACCAAATCAGAGGCTCTATAATCAATTGGATGATAGTCAAATGAAGCATATCCTCTGGATATCGATTTTAATCTATCATAAAAATCAAAAACAATTTCTGCCAAAGGCATCTCGAATGTCAGCTCTACCCTTTCTGGTGTCAAGTAAGTTTGCTTCATCAGCACACCACGTTTGTCCATACATAAGGTCATGATGGAACCTATATACTCTGGTTTGGTAATGATGTTGGCCCTAATATATGGTTCTTCCACCTTACTAACTAATGTTGGATCTGGTAAATCATTAGGAGTATTGATTAGTGATTTCACCCCTTTTTGATCATAAGAATAATAAGATACGTTAGGGACGGTGGTGATGACTTCTTGGTCAAATTCACGAGAAAGACGCTCCTGTATGATCTCTAAATGCAACATCCCCAAAAATCCACACCTAAATCCAAAGCCTAAGGCTATAGATGATTCTGGCTCAAAAACCAATGATGCGTCGTTGAGCTGAAGTTTTTCTAAACTATCTCTTAGATCTTCAAAATCTTCATTTTCGATAGGATATATACCTGCAAATACCATTGGCTTTACTTCTTCAAAACCATGAATGGCTTCTTCACAAGGCGCTAAATGATGCGTGATAGTATCCCCTACTTTGATTTCTTTGGACTCCTTGATACCCGTGATGATATAACCCACATTCCCCGCCGACAATTGATCTTTGGGTATCTGACTCATTTGCAGTATACCAATTTCGTCTGCTTCGTAAGTTTTTCCTGTATTAAAAAACCTTACTTTATCACCTTTTTTCATGGTACCGTTCAATATCCTGTAGTAAGCTATCACGCCTCTGAAAGAATTGAACATCGAATCAAAAATCAAAGCTTGCAAGGGTGCATTTACATCACCTTGAGGCGCAGGAATGCGCTCAACTATAGCTTTCATAAGCTCCTCTATACCAATACCTGTTTTGCCACTGGCTAAAATGATATCCTCCTTTTTACATCCTATCAAATCAATAACCTGATCAGACACTTCTTCGATCATAGCAGATTCCATATCTACCTTATTCAGAACAGGAATGATCTCCAGGTCGTGCTCAATAGCAAGATACAAATTGGAAATGGTCTGGGCCTGAATACCCTGCGAAGCATCTACCAATAACAACGCTCCTTCACAGGCTGCGATAGACCTACTCACTTCATAGGAAAAATCCACGTGACCAGGGGTATCGATCATGTTAAAAGTATATGTTTCACCATTAGTATGATGATAATACATTTGTATCGCATGACTTTTTATGGTAATCCCTCTTTCTCTTTCGAGATCCATATCATCCAATGCCTGATTTTGCATATCTCGTTCAGAGATAGTTTTGGTAAACTCCAACAACCTATCCGACAGCGTACTCTTACCGTGATCTATGTGTGCTATGACACAAAAATTTCTTATATTCTTCATTGCCGCAAAGATAATGAATAGTTATGATGTGAAGAATAAATAGAAAAAAGAAAATGTTATAATTATAAAACTGCAGCACATGCTAGGTATCAGTATATTGGTTTTACACTTTATGATTGAGATATTCGATATCATTATCATCAAAAATGGGCACACCTGCATATCGGAGTGCTACTTGCATCACTGTCACCACATCCTTCTGGCAATAAGTTACTATTCTATCCAAATCATCATCCTTCCAATAAACTTGACCTACCATACTCCCGTCAATATCGTCTTTAGGAGATTTTACCCCTAAAGTTCCTGCCAAAAGATTGAGTGATGTATAGTTTTTATAATCGCCAAACCTCCACATGTCCATGGTATCCAAAATCTGAAAAGTTTGCCAAGGCTTTTTACCGCTGATATCCAACAAAGGAGGAAACCTTACATGATTCACCACCATTCTTCTACATAGAAAAGGGATATCAAACTCCTTAATGTTGTGTCCACAAATCCTACTATTTTCAGGATCATTGTAATGATTGATTAGTAATCTTGAAAAATCTTCTAACAGTACTTTTTCATCATGTCCTGCCAAAGATTTAATTCTGATTTTGGATGGAAAATCATCTTCAAAGCTCAAAAACCCCATAGATATGCAAGCTACCTTAGCAAACTCTGCAAAAATCCCTGCTTTTTGTACATAAAGATCTGCCGGAGTGATATCTTCTGATGACGGTGGTAATGATTTTTTGATTTGTGCCGATTTTATATCCCACAAATACTTCATATCTTCGGGAAGGTCGTCATAATTTGGATATTCGGATACAGTCTCTATATCTACAAATAGGCATTTTTTCAGTAAAAGATAATCTAAAAACATAAATTTAAGGGTTTACACGGTATATCAAACATCATGGAATATAACTATTTTCAAATTTTTGTGCTAAATTACAAAATAAGTCTATATATTCGCATCGTTTTAAGTTAAATAAATTTTAAAAATATGAGTACATCACAATCAAAACAAAATTTTCAAGCCATTGCTATTGCTATAATTATTGGACTTTTAGGTCTTAATGCGTATCAATGGTATGTAAATTCAAAACTTTCTGGTGCTAATCAAACTCAAAAATCAGAAATGATGGAGCTTCAAAAAGTACAAGAAGAATTGGATCAAGATTATCAGACTGCTTTGGAAAGTCTTGAAGAAATGCGCGGGGACAATACCCAATTGAACGCACTGATAGATAGCCAAAAAAGTGAATTAAAAGCTCAGAAGGATAAAATCAACAATTTGATCTGGACGAAAAAGGAACTGGACAAAGCCAAAATGGAACTTAAAACATTGAACAGTAACGTCACTAAGTATTTGGCAGACATACAACAGCTTAAAGAAGAAAATCAAATCCTCACTGAAAATAATCAACAACTAACATTGAGAGTGGAGGATGAAATAAAAGCGAAAGAAGAAGTCATTCAAGCTAGAAATGCACTGAGCGAAGAAAAAGAAAACCTTACAAAAACAAATACTGCTTTAGGATCTAAAGTGGATATGGCCAATGCTATCAAAATAAATTTCATGGAAGTCAAAGGATATGAAGTCAAAACAGGTGGCAAGCTTAAGGAAAGAAATAAAGCTAAAGATGTGCAGATGCTTAGAATTTGTTTTCTTACAGAAACGAATATGGTAACACAAGCAGGACAGAAGAAATTCTTTATCAGAATTATCAATCCTCAAGGGGAAACCATAGCAACTGATGACTCAGGAGCAGGTGTGCTCACCAACAAACTAGACAACTCTCAGGTAAGATATACCACATCTGGTGAAATATCTTATAAAAATGAAGACACCAATGCTTGTATAGATTGGACAGTGCCAAATACACTCGTAAAAGGTGACTACAAAGTAGAGATGTTCAATAATAGTTTTTTAGTAGGAAAAGGCGCATTTAAATTGAAGTAAAAGGGTTTTTCATATCCATGAAGAGCAAACAGATATTATATTTGTTTGCTCTTTTTTTATGCATCTTATTTGGTATGCATTTAATATAAAAATTAACTTGACACCTTTATTGCAATATAAAAGACACATCATATAGTATTGCCATTTTACGTTCAAACTTCATCACTTAAAAAATAACTCAACCATGATGGAATTTATCAATTTGATCAGTGATACCGTCACCAAACCATGTCCCAATATGAAACATGCCATGATGCAAGCTGAAGTGGGAGATGATGTTTTTGGTGAAGATCCGACAGTAAACAAGCTACAGACTATTGCAGCAGCAATGTTTGGCAAAGAAGCAGCTATTTTCTGTCCGTCAGGTACTATGACCAATCAAATCGCCATCAAAGTGCATACTATTCCACTGGACGATATCATTTGCGATGTGGATTCACACATTTACCAATCGGAAACCGGTGGGTATGCATTTCACAGTGGCGCAGGTATTACTTTGATACCAGGACAACATGGCAAGGTCAATGCAGATCAAGTGAAAAATGCCATAAAACCAGGATTTGACTGGCAGACCACATCTAAATTGGTAGTACTTGAAAACACTTGTAATAAAGGAGGCGGCAGCTATTATACTTTAGAAGAAGTCAAGGAAATCGCTACTATATGCCGTCAAAATAATCTCAAACTTCACCTCGATGGTGCACGGCTATTCAATGCTTTAGTAGAAACTAATGAGTCTACTCAAGAATGGGGCTCCTATTTTGATACTATTTCTATTTGTTTATCCAAAGGACTTGGTGCACCTGTTGGTTCATTACTCATTGGAGATCTGGAAACTATCCGTGTAGCCAGGAGATTTAGAAAAGTAATGGGAGGCGGTATGAGACAAGCAGGTTTTCTGGCAGCAGCAGGTATTTACGCTTTAGAAAATAATATACCCAAACTTAAAGTGGACAATCAAAGGGCTCTAAATATTGCTGATGTTTTGAACAACTGTTCTTTTGTCAAAGAAATAAAACCTGTGCAAAGTAATATCATCATATTCGAGCTTAGAGATGATTTGAACGCCAATGATTTTTTAATCACCTTAAAATCAAACGGAATTCTAGCAGCTCCATTTGGGGGCAACACCATTAGATTCGTCTTTCATTTGGATATTACAGATGAAATGATGAATCAAATACCCAAAATACTAAAATCAATTCTTGTATAAAGAAAAGGCTGTCTCAAAGGTGCTTACAAGCTTAATGTTATCATTTACTTTTGAGACAGCCCTTTAAATGACTATATTTTAATAAACCGGGCAGGAGCAAAGCCGTCCACTTTCAAATAATACAATCCATTAGTAATGGAGCTGATATCTATTCTGAAAGTATGAAAATCTAGCATACCGGATTTAACAGTTCTTCCAAGGCCGTCCATTATTTCATATTTCGAAGATTGCGTTTGACTAAAGTCATTAGTACGAACTATGAGACTATTTTGAGCAGGATTGGGATACAACTCCATCTCAGGTAAAGCGACTTCTACATTTGAAGAAGGTGAAGATGAGATAAAGAAATTATCAAATCCCGCTTCCACGATATGACCACTTCCTGCTAAATCAGATGCTTCTACCACTAATTGCAAACTATCTTCAGTACCTATGAATTTTTCTATTTCTACATTGCGTATACTCAACCATTCACCGGTAACCGAATAAATTTTATCTACTACAACTTCTTTTTCTTTATTTCTGAGTTTTATAGTTAAAGTATCATTTAAAGGTGCTGTTCCGCCATTGTAAAACCATGCGTCAT
>Ga0075157_10000864_pt1 | contig 20858 bp, 16 predicted proteins | sample JI81BgreenDNA_FD_70967 | JGI IMG/M metagenome (GOLD analysis project Ga0075157, IMG submission 70967) | Wastewater effluent complex algal communities from Wisconsin, to seasonally profile nutrient transformation and Carbon sequestration -... | ecosystem: Engineered > WWTP > Effluent > Algae...
ACCTGCGTGTGGCCAAGGAGCTTGCCGATCATTGGCAGGCCTTGACCCGAAGCCACAGCCGTGGATGCGAAGGTGTGGCGCAGGTCGTGGATGCGGACGTCCTTGACCCCGGCGCGGGCACGGACGCGCTGCCAGAAGGGTTGCAGATCACTCAGGGGCTTGCCGGGCAGAGTGCCGGTGATCACCCAAGGGTTGCCGTCGATGCGCTGGGCGCCCCGCAGCAGGTCTGCCACCGGCTGTCCGACGTGCACGACCTTCGCCCCGGTCTTGGAATCCGGCAGGCGAAGGGCAGGGACGTCGAGATCGATGTAGGACCATTTCAAGGACATGATCTCGTTCAAGCGGCAACCCGTAAGGATCAGCAGGCGCGCCGCGAGGATGGCCGAGGGCAGCTCCACCCCTTCTGCTTCCATTTCGCGCAGCACCTCGCCAATCCGGCGCAACTCGGCCGCGCTCAGGAAGCGTTCGCGCTTTTCCTCGGGGTATTTCCGGATGTGCTTGCGCGGGTTAGTTCCGTCCGGACGCAGGCCCCACATTTCCGACAGGCTGAACATCTTCGAGATCACCTCGAGGCAGCGGTTGGCCTGATAGGGGATGTGGCGCAGGTCGTGGTGGAACTTCGCGACATCCGCCCGGGTGATCCCTGTGACCGTCAACTGCCCGAGGGCGGGTAGGATGAAGCGCTGCAGGTTCCGGCGATACTCCTTTCCCGTGCTGGCCTTCACGCGGATGGCGATGTGTTCCTTGTCGAACCGTTCCGCAAGTTCCTTGATGGTGATCGCCTTGCGCCCGGCGTCGCGCTCGGCCGCAGGGTCTTGCCCGTTGCGCGCGGCGGCGACGATGGTGATGGCGCGGATGCGTGCCTGTTCGCAAGTCAGCACGGTGGTGGGCCCGAGGCTGATCCGCCGGGACCGGCGTCCGGCGCGATATTGCACGACGTAGCCTTTGCGCCCGCTTGGCAGCACCCGCAATCCGAAGCCCGGGATGTCGTTGTCCCAGACGAAGTATTCAGCGGTTTGCGCTTCTGCGGCGTCGACGATGCGCTTTGTGAGTTTGGGCATGGGAGCGGCTTCCGGGTTGACTGGCTTCCACAGTGCGCAACGCAGAGGGATAGTCAACGAACACATTGATATTGCGTGGAAAAAGGAAAATCCACGTAATGGCGCGCAGGGGCTGAATCGCAGCCGAGAGCGGAAGGGATGGTCCGCACGAATCAGAACGCAGGTTCCGGTCGCATGGCCGCACTGCTAAGGTCCGCGAAAAGAACTGGAATCCCGATGGCGTCGAAATCCACCCTCAATGCAAAGAACCTGGAGGCGCTGGGCGCCGAACGCCTGGCGCAGCTGCTGATCGAGATCAGCGCGGGCGATGCAGCCGCCAAGCGTAAGCTGCGCCTGGCGCTCGCCGGAGCGGAGGGCCCGAGGGAGGCGGCGCGGGAGATCACCAAGCGGCTGACAAGCATCGCAAAGGCGCGGACCTTCGTGAACTGGCAGAACCGCAAGCTGCTGGTGAAGGACCTCCAGACCCAGCGTAGCGCCATCATGGAACAGATCGCCACAAATGATCCGGATGAGGCGCTGGCGCTTCTGTGGCGGTTCATGGGGCTGGCCACGCCGGTGTTCGAACGCTGCGACGACAGCAGCGGCACTGTCATCGACATCTTCCACCAGGCTTGTGCCGATCTGGGCGAAGTGGCCAAGGCGGCAGGCGCTGCGCCCGAGGCATTGGCGCGGCAGGTTCTCGGCGCGCTGCAGGACAACGGCTTTGGTCAGTATGACGGGTTGATCGCCATCATCGCCCCGGCGCTGGGCCCCGATGGCGTCGCGCATCTGAAGGCACTGGTCGAGGAGCTTGGGCGCACGCCCGTGCCGGTGCCGCCAAAGAGCGAGTGGCAGGCCGTCGGCTGGGGCAGCGGCGGCACGCGCTATGCGCACGAAATGGACGAACGCGCGCGGCAGAGCACGGTCGAGATGGCGCTGAAGGACATCGCAGATGTCCAGGGCGACGTCGACGGCTTCATCGCCCAGTACGACCCGAAGACGCGCAAGGTGCCGAAGATCGCCGCCGAGATCGCGCAGCGCCTGCTGGCGGCGGGCAGGGCAGGGGACGCGCTCGGCTTCATCGAGCGGGCCGAGGTGAAAGATGCGCGCTGGATCCCGCCCGAGTGGCAGGACGCGCGCCTTGCGGTGCTGGAAGCGCTTGATCGGAAAGATGAGGCACAGGCGTTCCGCTGGGCGTGCTTCGAGCGCGACCTGTCGGGTGAGCACCTGCGGGCCTATCTGAAGCGTCTGCCGGACTTCGAAGACATCGAGGCCGAGGAGCGCGCGATGGCGCACGCCGCCGCGCACCCGGACCTGCTGGCCGCCTTGGCCTTCTTTCTGAACTGGCCATCGCTTGGCCACGCCGCGCGATTGCTGATCGACCGGCAGGACGAGGTCGATGGCGATCACTACGAGTTCCTGGCCCCGGCGGCCGAGACATTGGCCGAGAAGCATCCACTGGCCGCGACGGTGGCGCTGCGGGCGATGATCGATTTCACGCTGAACGAGGGGAGGCAGAAGCGCTATGGCTATGCCGCCCAGCACTTGGCAACCTGTGCCGACTTGGCTGGACGGATCGAAGACTTCGGACCAGTCGAGCCGCACCCTGCCTATGCCGCGCGCCTGAAGGCCGAGCACAGCAAGAAGAGCGGCTTCTGGTCTCGGATGGACGGATGATTGCCGTGCTACCTGAAAACCATTCCGCCACCCAATGGAAGCATGGTGGAAGCACGAGGGCGAAAACTGCTGCGCAATCCTGCCAATCCGCGCGCAGTTTGGGCTTGTGGCCCTATCTCGCAACTGGCACGATATGCGAAAGAAAACGCGATTCGTCGCGCCTGATCGTGTTTAGTTTGACACGACTCATAACCTGAAGGCCGCAGGTTCAAATCCTCCCCCCAAAACCAGTTTTAATAAGCGAAAACAAAATTTTAAGAGCCGTCCAAGGGGCGGCTTGTTGCGTTCCAAACCGCGGGTCAACAATAGGTCAACAAACGGACGGATTCCGCGCGCGATTCCAGTCGGATAGTAGCCGCGCAGGATCAGAAACGCGCGAAAGCCGCACCGGGCAGCGGTCGACAGGAAAGGCGGCCTACTCGGCCGCCTCAAGCCTCTCAGCCTCGTCTTCGACCATGTCCTCAACGTAAACGTCCGATCTGACCGTCCTGCCGCGTGTTGAAAGAGGCGGATGGTGCTGGCGTGGCGCGTCGGAAAAAGCGACTTTGGACGGAGGAGGAGAAGCGCTCGATCTGTTTCCGGACGGTGGCGCAGCGCGTTTGCGTCGCTCGGGTACCTAAATGGTAAAGCGCAGCAGACGGCTGTTTGCGTCCAGGGTTCCTTGATCCGGCTCGACATGGATGCTCAGGCGGCAGGCAGGAAGGACATGGGCGACCTCTGCCTCGATCCGGTCACAGATGTCATGCGCGCGGTCCACGGTCATCTGTGCGGGCACAACCAGATGGAACTCGGCAAAAAGGGAAGCGCCGGCTTGCCGGGCGCGCAGGTCGTGAACTTCGGTCGCGCCGGTGGCGTTGTTCAGAATTGTCTGTTGCAACACCCGCAGGGTTTCGGGCGGTGGCACTTCGTCCATCAACTGCCGCACCGCCGACCACAGCACGCGCAGGCCCGTCAGCAGCACATGCAGAGCGACCAGCGCTGCCGTGGCCGGGTCAAGCACGGACCAGCCTGTCAGCATGGCCGCCGTTGCGCCCACCAGGATCCCGACCGAAGAGACGACATCGGACATCAGGTGGTGGCCATCGGCGCCCAGAGCGGGCGACATCAGGCGCCGCCCCTCGCTGATCAGGAAAAGGCCCCAGACCGCGTTCAGCGCAGATGCGGCGGCATTGATCCCGAGGCCAAGTGGCCCCGCCGCGAGATCCGGAGGTGTGCGCAACCCGTCCAGGGCCTGATGCAGGATGACAAGGGCCGCGATGAGGATCAACAGGCCCTGAAGGGCTGCGCTGAGAAGTTCGGCCTTGTGATGCCCGTAGGTGTGGTTGTGATCGACCGGACGCGCGGCGTAGCGCAGTGCCATCAAGGTGGTGATGGCGGTCGCCACATTGATCATGCTTTCCAGGCCGTCGGACAGCAGGGCGACCGACCCGCTGACCCACCACGCCAGAAGCTTGAGCGAGAGCACGGTCACACCGACCAGGATACTGATGCAGGCGATGCGATGCAGGCGGTTTCCGGGGATCATGGGGGGATGGGGCTGCATGAAGGTTGGGCCTTGCTGTGGAAGAAACGCCGCCACGGCGAACCGTGGCGGCGCAGAGAGGGAGCGGTATCAGGGGCCGGCTTACGGCGCGGTGATGGCCGTCGACAGGCCGACATAGTTCAGCGGGTGCGGCACGTAACCCGCGATCGTGTTGGCGTTCACGTCGAAGGCGGTTTCGTTCACCACGAAGACCGACACGACGTTGTCGTAGAGGTATTGCGCCAGTTCCGCATAGCCTGCGTAGCGCGCGGCAGCGTCGGGGTTGGCATTGATCTCGGCCAGCCTTGCATCGAATTCGGCGTTGCAGTGCTGGCTGATGTTGAAGCTGCCCTCGCAGCTGTAGTCGGCCCCGAGGAAGCCGCCGGGTTCGGGCGCGTCCGTCAGATAGCCGCGCGACATGAAGGCCATGTCATAGTTGCCGGCCAGCATGTCGGGCTCAAGCGCCGCATATTCGGCCAGCCGGATGTTGGCGACCAGCCCGACCTCGGCCAGCATGGCCTGCACCACCTCGCCCATAAGGGCCAGTTCGCGCTTGGTGTTGTAGATCAGGAAGGTGACTTCGGTGCCTTCGGCCACGCCGGCCTCGGCCAGGAGGGCGCGGGCGGCGTCCACGTCGCGGGCGGGCGGTTCGAGGCCTGCGGGTGCCCAGGGTTCGCCGGACCGGAACGGCGAGGCGGCGGGGCTGTAGAGCCCTTCGAACACCGCATCGTCGATGGCCTGCGTGTCCAGCGCCAGCCGGACGGCCAGTCGCACGCGTTCGTCGGCAAAGATGCCGGTTTCGTTGTTCAGCAGAAGCTGGATCACCCGCGGCGTCGTCACCTCGGACACGGTCACGCTGTCGTCGGCCCGAAGCTGGGCGACCGAATGGGCGGGGACATGACGCACGATCTGCGCCTCGCCCGCGCGGACCATGGCGGTCCTCGTGTCGGCATCGGGCACGAAACGCACGGTGGCGCCCGCGATCTGGGGCGCGCCGCCCCAGTAGGCGGCGTTGGCTTCGAGCGTCATCGACTGTTCGGCATCGACGGCCGTGATGCGGAAGGGTCCGGTGCAGGTGCCCACAGGGTTGATGCCCGCGTCGGTATAGGCCGCTGGCGACAGGATCGCCGTCGGCGGCGAGGCCAGCCGGCCGGGCAGCGTGACCAGCGGGGCCACGGTCGTGATGGTCACGGTCATGGGGCCCGACGCCTCGACGCTGGCCACGACACGGGGCGAAAAGGCGCGCGCCGGCACCTCGGCTGCCAGAAGGCGGCTCAGCGCATTGGCCACGGTTTCGGCCGTCAGGGCCGTGCCGTCGTGAAAGGTGACCCCCTCGCGGATGGTGAAATCCCAGGTCAGGTCGCCGGTCTGGGTCCAGCCCGTGGCCAGCGCCGGCTCGACCGTGATCCCGTTCGAGATGCGGGTCAGCCCCTCGTAGCAGCCGGCCCGCATCGCCAGCCAGCTGTCATCGGCGTGCAGCGCCCAGTTGGCTGCAGGGCCGAAGGCTTCGGTCAGGGTTATGGTGGTTTCTGCCGCGGCGGGCAGGGCCAGCAGCACCGGCAGGGCGACGCTGGCAGACAGGCGGGCAAGCATGGACATTTGGGATCCCCTGAGTGAACGTTGCAGGTCTGAGGCGCCGATTTCTTGCGGCTCGGCTGCCGTCAGGGGTCAGGTTAGAAGCCCTGCGCCGCAGCATTTGCCGTTTGCCGACGGCGGCGCAGAATCTTTTGCGAATGTCAGCCTTGCGGCGGCATGACGGCCGCGTGGGTGTTCCAGTGCCGGCAGCGCACGAAATGGCCCTTCTCCGCCTGCTTCAGCGCGGGTTCCAGCGCGGTGCAATCCGCCTGCGCATAGGGGCAGCGGCTGGCAAAGCGGCAGCCTTCGGGCATGTTCAGCGGGCTGGGCACGTCGCCGTCGCGCAGGTGGCGGGTCAAGTCGATGCCGCCGCGCTCCAGCAGCGACGAGGCGATCAGCGCACGGGTATAGGGATGGGCCGGATGGTCGAACAGGTGGTCGCGCCCGGCCAGTTCCACCACCTGACCGGCATACATCACGGCGATCCGGTCGCACATGTAGCGCACGACGCGCAGGTCATGGCTGATCATCAGCATGGTCAGCCCGCGTTTCGCGCGCAGGTCCATCAGGAGGTTCAGGATCTGCGTCCGCATCGAGGCATCCAGCGCCGAGGTCGGCTCGTCACAGACCAGAAGCTGCGGCTCCAAGAGGAGGGCGCGACCGATGACCACGCGCTGCAACTGCCCGCCCGAACATTGCGCGGGCAGGCGGTCATGGAAGCTGGCGTCCAGCCCGACCTCGGCCAGCATGGCCAGCACGCGGTCGCGCCGGTCGGCGGGGGTGCCGATACCATGCGCGGCCATCGGGGCCGCCATGGCGGTGCCGATGGTCATGCGCGGGTCCAGCGCGCCATGGGGGTCCTGGAACACCAGTTGCACGCCGGGGCGCTGGCGGCGCAGCGCCTCGCCCTTGGGTGCCAGCCAGTCCTGCCCGTTCAGCGTGATCTGCCCGGCCGTGGCTGGTGTCAGCCGGGTGATGACCTTGGCCAGCGTGGACTTGCCGCAGCCGCTTTCGCCGACGATGCCCATGATCTCGCCCCTGGCCACACGCAAGGTGACGCCATCCAGCGACTTGATCGGGCGGCTGCCGCGAAGGCTGCGCCAGGTGTAGTACTTGCACAGCCCATCGACTGAAAGGAACGCCGCATCCGCCCGTGATGTTTCGGCATATTCCGGCGCGGCACGGCGGGCGATGGCGGTGATCGGGGCGTTCATCATGCGGCGCTCGCGGGCTGGCAGGCGTGGCAGCGGACGGCGTGGCCGTGACCCGACAGATCGGGTTCGGCCCCGCAGCAGCGGTGGTTCAGGTGGCTGTCCTGCGAGGCGAGGCTGCACCGCGGCGCAAAGCGGCAGCCGCAGGGCAGATCGCGCGCCGTAGCCCCTGACCCGGGGATCGACAGAAGCCGCCCGTCGGCTTCGGGCTCCAGCAGCGAACAGCGGATGAGGGCGCGGGTATAGGGGTGCTGTGGCGCGTCCATGATCCGGTCAGCGGGGCCTTCCTCGACGATGCGGCCGGCATACATCACGGCGATCCGGTCGGCGAAGGCCTGCACCACGGTCAGGTCGTGGGTGATGAGCAGGATGGCGAAATGCCGCCGCGCCTGTTCGGCCTTGAGCAGTTGCAGGATCTGCGCCTGCACCGTGACATCGAGCGCGGTGGTGGGTTCATCGGCGATCAGCAGGTCGGGCTCGGCGGCCAGCGCGGTGGCCATCATCACCCGCTGCGCCATCCCGCCCGACAGTTCATGCGCATAGGCCATGGCGCGGGCCTCGGGCGCGGGGATGCGGACGGACCGCATCAGGTCGATCACCCGGGCAAAGGCGGCGCGGCGGGGCATGCCCTTGCCGATGGTCAAGGGCTCGGCCACCTGGCTGCGGACGCGGGCGGTGGGGTCGAGCATCGCATGGGGTTGCTGGAACAGCATCCCGATGCCCGCCCCGCGCAGCTGGTTCAGCTCTGCCCCCGTCATCGCGCCCACATCGCGCCCGGCAAAGGCGACTTTACCCCCGGTGATGCGCAGGCCGCGCGGCAGCAGGCGGGTGATCGCCAGCGCCGTCATGCTCTTGCCCGACCCGCTTTCGCCCACCAGCGCCACGATCTCGCCCCGCCGGATGGTCAGCGACAGGCCGTCGATGATGGGGGCGCCGCCACCCGATGGCGTGATTTTCAGGTTGCGGACCGACAGAAGCGCGTCAGGATCATGGGTCATGGGGCGCCTCATCAGTGCTGGGGTTTGGTGCGGTCGATGTCCAGGCCATGGCCGATCCAGGTCACCGACAGGGCGGTGACAAAGATCGCAAGGCCGGGGGCGATCATCAGCATGGGCGCACGGTCCAGATAGGGCTGGGCGGCGGCCAGCATCAGGCCCCAGTCGGGTGCAGGTGGCTGCACGCCCAGGCCCAGATAGGACAGCCCGCCCACGGTGATCAGCTTGTGGCCAAAGCGCAGGAAGGTGACGGCCGAGATGGGCCGGATCAGGTTCGGCAGGAAATGCCGGATCAGGATGAACCGGCGGGTCATGCCCAGCACCTCGGCCGCGCGGATATAGTCCATCGCGTTGACCTGCAGCGCCAGCCCGCGCGCAAGGCGTGCATAGGGCGTCCAGCCCACAATGGTCAGCGCCACGATCAGCGTGACATGGCCGGGGCCGAAGATGGCGACCAGAAAGATCGCGATGACCGTATCGGGAATGGCGATCAACAGATCGACAAGGCGCATCGAGATTTCCTCGAACCAGCCGCCGACGCGGCCGGCGAAGACCCCGATCGCGACCCCGATCACGACCGAGATGATGACCGAAATGGCGGCGATGGTGACGGTAAAGCGCCCGCCTTCGACAAGTCGGGCGAACACATCGCGCCCAAGGTTGTCGGTGCCGAGCCAGTAGTCGGCCGATGGCGGCTTCAGCCGGTCCACGATGTTCTGCGCGGCGGGGTCCAGTGCCCAGACCCAGGGCCCAAGGATCAGCACGGCCAGCACGGCGCCAAAGATCGCGCAGCCTGCGGCAAAGGTCCAGTGCCGGGTGGTCAGCAGCCGGCGCAGCGCGCCTTGCGGCGGTGGTGGGGCAAGGGTCAGGTCAGCGGCCATGGGCGCCCCGCAGCGACGGGTTGATGACGACATAAAGGATGTCGGCCAGCGTGTTGATCATGATGGCCAGCGCCACGATGGCGACGAAACCGCCCTGCAGCAGCGGGATGTCCTTGTTGATGACGGCCTCGTAGAACAGCCGCCCCATGCCGGGAATGGCAAAGATCACCTCGATCACCACCGACCCGCCCAATAGGCTGGCGAACCACAGCGAAAAGAAGGTGACCACCGGGATCGATCCGTTTCGGACCCCGTGGCGCAGCACGGTCTGCGGCATCGACAGGCCCCGGGCGCGAGCCGCCGTGATGTAGGAGGCGTTCAGCACGTCGATCATCGCGGCGCGGGTGACCTGGGTGAAATAGGCCATCGGTCGGATCGAAAGGGCCAGCGCGGGCAGGATGACCGACGAGGGCCCGAACCAGCCCGACGTCGGCAGGACGCCCAGATGCAGGGCAAAGACAAGGATCAGGATGGGGGCCAGCCAGTATTCCGGGATCGCCACGAAGGTCTGCACCATCAGCGTCACCGCCCCGTCGACCTTGCCGCCGGGGCGCGCGGCGGCCAGCGTGCCCATCGGCAGGGCCACCGCCACCGCCATGGCCAGCGCGGTCAGCGCCAGTGTGGCCGAAACCAGCAGGGCGCGGCCGATCTCCTCGATCACCGGCTGGCGCGAGGCGAAGGAATTGCCGAAATCGCCTTGCACCGCATTGCCCAGCCAGATCAGGAACTGGGTGGGCAGGGGTTCGTCCAGCCCCAGTTCCTCGCGAAGTGCCGCGACCTGTGCGGGATCGAGCGCAAGGTCACTGCCATGCGACAACAGGATGGTGCGCGCCGGGTCGCTGCCGCTGGCCATCGGCACCAGAAACGCCAGCAGCGAGACGGTCAGCATCATCAGGACCAGCATGGCCAGCCGTTGCAGGGCGATTTTCCACATGACAGCACCTCCGGCCCGGGGCATCCCGGCCATGGGCGATGGTGGGTCCATGGCCTTGGCAAATGATTTCGTTCTGCCCCCCGCCAATAGCAGGTTCTGCCGCGTTTCCGCATCGTCCGGCATGGCGTTGCCGGGCGCACAGGGTAGGTTGGACATCAGGCGCCGCAGAATATGCCGCCAGAGTCGCAGATTCCTGCCGGGGTCGCAGCCAGGGCGAAGGGGCCTCAGCCAGATGCAGCAGCAAGGCAATGATGTGCGGGGCCTGTCACGGGGGGCGCGCGGGGCCGTGCTGGCGACGCTGATGGTCACGCAGACCTTCGGCTGGGGCACCAGTCTGGCCCTGCTGGGCGTGCTGGGCCAGCCGATCGGGAACGATCTTGGCCTGTCGCCGGGCGTGGTCTTCTCGGCGGCGGTGGTTCTGTATGGCTGCGCGGCGATCTGCGCGCCGCTGGCCGGGCGGCTGGCGGACCGGATCGGCGGGGCCTGGCTTCTGGCGCCGGGGGCGGTGGCGGGCGCGGCATCGCTGGCGCTCCTGGCACAGGCGCAGGGGCCGGTCGGGTATTTCGCGGCCTGGGCGGTGCAGGGGCTGGCCTTTCATTTCATGCTGATGACCGCGTGCTACACCACCATCGCACAGGTCTGGGGCGCGCAGTCGCGGCGGGTGATCGGGCTCTTGACGCTGGCCACGGGGCTTTGCGCGACGGTGATCTGGCCGCTGACCGAGTATCTGCAAGGTTTGATGGACTGGCGGGGCATCTGTCTGGCCTATGCGGCGGTCACGGTTCTTGTGATTGCTCCGGTCAATCTGGGGCTGGCCCTTGCGCTGCGCGGCCATGCGCGCCTGACGCCGGCACCAAAGGCGGATGCAGCAACGGCAGAAGCCCCGGCACACCAACCGCCCAAGGGCACCTTTCCCCTGCTGGCGGTGCTGTTCGCGATCAGCGCGGCCATCGGCAACTCGGTGGGCATCCTGATGATCGACATCTTCTACGGGCTGGGCCTGACGCGGACGGATGCGGTGCATGCGGCCTCCCTGGTGGGGATCGCCTTTCTGGTGGCGCGGGGGGCAGAAATCACTTTCGGCAGCCGGCTGGACCCGGTGCGCATGTCGGTGCTGATCTTTGCCGCGCTGCCCATCCCGTTCGTGCTGCTGCTGGGCTGGGCGGTGGCCGGGGCGGTCCTGCCGCTGTGGCTGGCGGCCTTGGCGGCGTTGGCCTATGGCGCGCCGCAGGGCCTGTCGGGGCTGATGCGGCCTGCGCTGGTGCAGCACATCTTCGGCACGCAAGGTTACGGCACGCGGCTTGGCCGCCTGTCGCGCGTGTCGGATGTGGCCAGCGCGCTCACGCCCGCCATTCTGGCCGGCATCCTTGCCCAATCCGTCACGCTGGGGCTGGCCGTGATCAGCGCCATGGCCCTGACCTGCCTTGTGCTGGTGCTGCGCCTGTCGCGCCTGCCGTGTCCCGATCATGTCACCCTGAAGGAGTGTCCTCCATGTCCCTGATCCAACGGATCGACCACAACCCGACCTTCACGCCCAAGCGCGCCTATCCGGCGCCGGATCGCCTGATCGAAGGCGCGCCCGAGTTCGACACCTGGGCGATGGATGACAGCCGCGACGGGCAGGTGAAATCGGGCGTCTGGCGGGCAACGCCCGGCCTGACCCGATCGATCAAGGGCGAGACCTTCGAATTCTGCCACATCCTTGAAGGGCTGGTTGAAATCACCGCCGAGGATGGCGAGAGCTGGACCTTTGGCGCGGGCGACAGTTTCGTGATGAAGCCGGGCTTTGTCGGCACCTGGCGCACGATTGAAACAGTGCGGAAAATCTACGTCGTCGTTTACTGAGACAGGTCTTCCGCCAGCCTGGCCAGCATCGCCATGCAGGACTGCAGCTCGGCTGGCGTGATGTATTCGTCGGGGCGGTGGGCGCGGGCGATGTCGCCCGGCCCGCAGACCACCGACGGGATTCCCGCGCCATGGAACAACCCGGCTTCGGTGCCATAGCTGACGGCCTGTCGGGTGGGCTGGCCCGTCCAGTCTGCCAGTTGCGCGGCAAGGGTTGTCGCCTCGGGCGGCAGGGCGGGGTAGCGGGCAAGCTCGGTCACTGAGCATGACAGCGCGCGGCCCTGGGCCACCAGTCCCTCGGCCAGCGCAAGCACCGGGTCCATGATCCGGTCGGCAGACTCGCCGGGGATGGTGCGCACCTCGAGCGACAGGGTGGCGCGGTCGGGGATGATGTTGACCGCCGTTCCCGCCTGCATCACGCCCGCCACAAGGGTCGAATGGTCGGGGGCAAAGCGCGCGTCGCGCGTGCCGTGCCGCGCCAGCGTCTCGGCCGCCTGTCGCACACCGTCCACAAGGTTGGCGGCCGCATAAAGCGCGTTCACCCCGGCGGCGGGGTCAGAGGAATGGGCGGCGCGGCCGGTCAGCGCCACTTCGATCGCCAGCTTGCCCTTGTGCGACAGCACGGGCTGCATGGCGGATGGCTCGCCGATGATGGCGCCTGCGGGACGGGCGCAGAGGCGGGGCAGGGCGGCGATCAGGTGCGGAACCCCACGACAGCCGATTTCCTCGTCATAGGAAAAGGCCAGATGCACGGGGCGGCGCAGCGCGGCCTTCTGAAACAGCGGCACGGCGGCGATCATGCAGGCGAGAAAGCCCTTCATGTCGGTCGTCCCGCGCCCGTAAAACCGCCCGTCGCGCGCGGTCAGGCGGAACGGGTCGCTGGTCCATGCCTGCCCGGTGGCCGGCACCACATCCATATGGCCGGACAGGACGATCCCGGGCTGGTCCACGGGGCCGATGCTGGCGAACAGGTTCACGCGGTCGCCCTCGGGTCCGGGCAGGCGGTGGACCGGCACGCCCATGGCCGCAAGCTGGCCCGTGATCCGCTCGGCCATGGCGGCATTGGGCTGGCCCGGCAGGCAGGGCAGGGCGACCAGTGCGGCAAGGATCGCTTCGGGCGTGGTGTCGGTCATCGGCGGTCTCCGGCTGTGCCGCAGATCATCGCAGGGCTGCCACGCAATCCCTGCCGAAGATGCCGTGCGCGGCACAATTCCCTGCTGCAGAAGCCTGTGCCGTTCGGCCCCCTGCAAAAGGGGCAAAGCACTGTGGCGGCGGCCCGCATGACGGCACGCCTGCGGCGCGCCCTTGCTAGGTTGGCGCCCGAGAGGAGACGCCCATGACCCTTGCCTTTCATCCCGATACGGTCACGCTCGACCCCCGCCACTTCATCGCGGGTGCGCGGGTGGCGGATGCGCCCGCGCTGGCGGTGATCCGGCCCTCAGACGGTCAGGCGGCCTGTGACATCCCCGTGGCCGGGGCCGAGATGGTGGACCGCGCCGTGGCCGCCGCACGTGCGGCACAGGCCGGCAGCGGCTGGGCCACCTGCCCGCCGCGTGACCGCACGCGGGCGATGCAGCGCTGGGCCGACCTGATCGAGGCGCATGCAGAAGAGCTGGCGCGGCTCGAGTCGGTGGTGTCGACCCGCCCTGTCGATGAACTGCCCAAGGGCGATATCGCGGTGACGGCGGAACAGATCCGCTTCTTTGCCGAACTGGCCGACAAGGAAGGCGGCACCGTCGCGCCGACGCGGGATGCAAGCCTTGGGCTGATCCTCGATGCGCCCCTCGGTGTGGTCGGGGCGATCACGCCGTGGAATTTCCCGCTGTCGATGGCGGGGTGGAAGATGGGGCCTGCGCTTGCGGCGGGCAACGCCGTGGTGCTGAAGCCGTCCGAGATGACGCCCTTCGCCACCCTGCGCATGGCCGAGCTTTCGGTTCAGGCGGGCATCCCGGCGGGGTTGGTCAATGTGATCCTGGGTGACGGGCCGGTGACCGGGGCGGCGCTGGTCGCGCACCCGGATGTGGCCAAGGTCAGCTTTACCGGATCGACCGGGGCGGGGGCGGCGATCATGGCCAATGTGGCGCGAACGGGCGTCAAGCCCCTGACGCTGGAACTGGGCGGCAAGAGCCCGCAACTGGTGTTCGCCGATGCCGATCCGGACCTTGCCGCCGATTGCATCGCGCGCTCGATCCTGTTCAACGCGGGTCAGGCCTGCGTGGCCGGGGCGCGGGTCATCGTGGCGCGTAGCGTGGCCGAGGCGCTGCTGTCGCGTCTGGTGGCGCGGATGTCAGGGCGCCGGCCCGCGCCGACATGGGGCCCACAACCGGGCCATTACCCCATCATCAGCGCCCGCCAATGCGCGCGGATCGACGCCATCGTGCAGGCCGCGCGTGCGGCCGGGGCCGAGGTGCTGCTGGGCGGTGCCGCTCAGGAGGGGCCGGGGTTCTTCTACGCCCCCACCATCCTTGCGCCGCCCGATACCGCAAACCCTGCGGTCACCGAGGAAATCTTTGGCCCGGTCCTGACGTTCGAGGTCTTTGACGACGACGATCAGGCGCTGGCCATGGCGGATCACCCGACCTACGGCCTGTGCGCCGGGGTCTATACCCGCGATCTGTCGCGCGCGCTGCGCGTCACGCAGGCACTGCAATCCGGCACGGTCTGGGTCAACCGCTATGGCCGGTCGCGCGATCATATCCTGCCCACGGGCGGGTGGAAGCAATCGGGCCTTGGCCACGATCTGGGGCGCGAGGCCTATCGCGCCTGCCGCCGTCTGAAATCCGTCCTGATCGACCTGTAGGGAGGGCCCGATGCCCCATCGCATTGCCGTGATTCCGGGTGACGGGATCGGTGTCGACGTCACGTCCGCCGCGCTGGAGGTGCTGCACCGCGCGCTGCCGGGCGGCTTGCAGGTGCAGGTGTTCGACTGGTCCTGCGCGCGGTATCTGGAAACCGGTGCGATGATGCCTGCGGATGGCATCGAAACCCTGCGCGGGTTTGATGCCATCCTGCTCGGGGCGGTCGGCTGGCCTGCGACGGTGCCCGATGCCGTGTCGCTGCACGGCCTCTTGCTGCCGATCCGAAAGGCGTTTCGGCAATACGCCAACATCCGCCCGCACAGGTTGCTGCCGGGGGTGGAGGGGCCGCTGCGCAAGGGGGATTTCGATATCCTCTGCATCCGCGAGAACACCGAAGGCGAATACTCCGGCGCCGGGGGCCGCGTGCATCAGGGCACCCCGGACGAGGTGGCGGTGGAAACCGCGATCTTCACCCGCGCAGGCGTCGAGCGCATCCTGCGCTTTGCCTTCGGGCAGGCGCGGGGGCGGAGTGGGCGGCTGGCCTCGGTCACCAAATCGAATGCGCAGCGTCATTCGATGGTCTTCTGGGATGAGATGACCGACCGCGTCGCTGCCGATTTCCCCGATGTGACCGTGTCGCGCTATCACGTCGATGCCATTGCCGCGCGGATGGTGATGGCGCCGGAAAGCCTTGACGTGGTGGTGGCCTCGAACCTGTTCGGCGATATCCTGACCGATCTGGGGGCGGCGATACAGGGGGGGCTCGGCTTTGCCACCTCGGCCAACATCAACCCCGAACGCGACGCGCCAAGCATGTTCGAACCGGTCCACGGATCGGCCCCCGATATCGCGGGGCAGGGAATTGCCAATCCCATCGCGGCGGTCTGGTCGGGGGCGATGATGCTGGATCACCTTGGCGAGGGCACGGCGGCGGCGCGCATCATGGCGGCGCTGGGCCGGGTGACGGCGCGCGGTAACCCCACCCTGCCGGGCCGCGACAGGACCGGGGCGATCACCGCTGCCATTCTGGAGGAGATGTGATGGACGGATTGCAGGACGCGGGCCTGTTCCGGCAGGCAGCGCTGATCGGTGGCGCGTGGATCGCCGGTTCGGGGCTGTCGGTGACCGATCCCGCCACGGGCGATGCCCTGGGCGCCGTGCCCGCGATGGGGGCGGCTGAAACCGCGCAGGCCATCGCGGCAGCCGAGGCGGCCTTTGCCACATGGCGGCGCGTCCCGCATGAGGCGCGGGCGGATGCGCTGATGCGCTGGCATTACCTGATGCTGGCCCATGCCGATGATCTGGCGCTGATCCTGACGCGCGAACAGGGCAAGCCCTTGCCCGAGGCGCGGAGCGAGGTGCTCTACGGCGCGTCCTTTGTCCGCTGGTTCGCCGAAGAGGCGCGGCGGATCGACGGCGCGGTGATCCCCGCGCCAGATGCGGGCCGCCGCATCGTCACCTTGCGCGAACCCGTGGGGGTGTGCGGGATCATCACGCCGTGGAACTTTCCCAACGCGATGATCACGCGCAAGATCGCGCCTGCGCTGGCGGCAGGCTGCACGGTGGTGGTGAAACCTTCGGACCTGACGCCGTTTTCGGCGCTGGCGCTGGGCGTGCTGGCGGAACGGGCGGGGATACCGGCGGGGGTGGTCAACATCGTGACCGGCCCGCCCGAAGGGATCGGGTCCGAGCTGACCGCCAATCCGGTGGTGCGCAAGCTGTCGTTCACCGGGTCCACGCGGGTGGGCTCGCTTCTGATGGCGCAATGCGCGCCGACGGTGAAACGGCTGAGCCTGGAACTGGGCGGCAATGCGCCCTTCATCGTGTTCGATGATGCCGATCCTGACCGCGCCGTGGATGGGATCATGGCGTCAAAGTTCCGCAATGGCGGGCAGACCTGCGTCTGCGCCAACCGCATTCTGGTGCAGGCGGGCATCCATGATGCGCTGGCAGACCGGCTGGCCACGCGGGTTGCGGCCCTGCGCGTCGGCCCCGGCACCGCGCCGGGGGTCGAGATTGGGCCGATGGTCAACGCCGCCGCCGTGGACAAGATCAGCGCCCATGTGACCGATGCCCTGCGCAATGGCGCGAAGGTCGCCGCGCAGGCCGAGGCACCGCAGGGGGCGAACTGGGCGGCCCCCATGCTGCTGACAGGGGCCACGCCGCAGATGCGGCTGGCGCAGGAAGAAACCTTTGGCCCCATCGCACCCCTGTTCCGGTTCGAAACCGAGGCCGAGGCGATCGCGCTGGCCAATGCCACCCCCTTCGGCCTTGCCGCCTATTTCTTCACCGCAAACCAGTCGCGCGCCTGGCGCGTGGCCGCGGCGCTCGACTTCGGCATGGTGGGCCTGAACACCGGCAGCGTGTCCACGACAGTTGCCCCCTTTGGCGGGGTCAAGCTGTCGGGGCTTGGCCGCGAGGGCGGGCGCGAGGGGATTGGCGAGTATCTCGAGACCAAGGCCTTTCACATGGTGGTGTGACGGGCGCTATTTCACCAGATCCAGCGCGCGGTAATACATGCCCACCAGCGGCAGGAACCACGGGCTGCCGGTATGGCCCGGCACTGCGGCCCACGGCAGATGGTCGAAGGGGTTGCCCTGCCGCGCGCCGATGATCTGATCGGCCACGATCTCTCCCAGATGGGTGGCAAGCTGCGCGCCGTGGCCGGAATACCCCATCGCATACCACAGCCCCTGCGCCTTGCCCGCGCGGGGGTAGCGGTCGGCGGTCATGTCCACCAGCCCGCCCCAGCAATGGTCAACCTCCACCCCTTCGAGTTGCGGAAAGACCCGCAGCATGGCGGCCTTCAGGATGCGGCCCGCCCTGGCGTCGCTCGTCTGGTCGGACCGGGCCGAAAACCGCGCCCGTCCGCCAAAGATCAACCGGTTGTCGGGCGACAGCCGCCAGTAATTGCCGATGTTCATCGAGTTCACGCAGGTCCGGTTGCCCGGCATGATCGCCTGCGCCTCGGCCTGCGACAGGGGGCGGGTGGCGATCAGGAAACTGCCCACCGGCACAAGGCGGCGGCGGAACCACGGAAAGGCTGCCCCGGTATAGGCGCCCGTGGCCAGCAGAACCTGCCGGGCCGCAAGCGTGCCTTGCGCTGTAGTGAGGCGCCATGCGCCCTCATCGCCGTCCAGGGCGGTCACGGGGGTATTTTCGACCAGCGTGGCACCATGGCGCGCAGCGGCAGCCGCCAGCCCCGCCACAAAACGGCCCATGTGCATCATGGCGCTGCGCCTTTGCAGCATCGCGCCGTGAAAGAGGTCGGACCCGATTTCCGCAGCCAGATCGGCCCGCGACAACAGCGTAACATCAGGGTCCACCTCGGCCCGGATCGCTTCGAAGTTGCGGGCGATGCTGTCCATATGGGCGGGCTTGGACGCGAGCTTCAGCTTGCCCGCAAGGCGAAAGTCGCAGTCGATGCCTTCCTCGGCGATGATGCTGCGGATCGTGTCGATCCCGTCGTCAAAGGCCCGCCACATGGCCTGCGCGCGGTCCGCGCCAAAGGCGTTGCGCGCCGCCAGATAGGAATGCGCGAGCCCGTTGTTCAGATGCCCGCCATTGCGGCCCGATGCGCCAAAGCCCACCTGCCGCGCCTCGATCACCGCCACGCTGCGCCCCGCCATGGCCAGCCGGCGTGCGGCCCCAAGGCCGGTGAACCCGCCGCCGATCACGGCCACATCGACCGCCTTGGGCAGCGCGGCGCCACCCTGAAACCGGGCCGCGCTGTCGTGCCAGTAGGAACTGAAGCGCGTCACAGCCCGAACACCCCCGGCAGGCCGCCGATATCGGCAATCTCGGTATAGCCGTAATAGGGGTTGGCCGGTTCATGGCCCCGGTTCACCCAGACCTTCGAGGTGATGTTCAGGTCATGCGCCGTCATCAGGTCATAGCGGAACGAGGACGACACATGCGTCACATCCTGCGGCCCGCAGCCCAGAATCTCGAACATCCGATCGAACCCGTTCATCTGCGGCTTGTAGCTGCCGACCTCTTCGGCGGTGATGACGCGGTGGAAGGGCGCACCCAGCTTTTCGACATTGGACATGATCTGGCTGTTCATCGCGTTGGACAGGATCACCAACGGAATGTGCTGCGCCAGTTTCGCCAGCCCCGCCGGCACATCCGGGTGCGGGCCCCAGGTCGGCACCTCGTTGTAGATGCGCAAGGCGTCTTCCGGGCGGAAGGGCACGGCGTGGCGGCGGCAGGTCCGCTCCAGCGCGTTGTGGACGACCTCGGCATAGGGCTTCCAGGCGCCCAGCACTTCATCCAGCCGAAAGGCGGAAAAGCTGCGGATGAAGGCGGCCATCAATTCGGGCGACAGCCGGTCGCCATAGATGCGGCGGGCGGCCCCGGCCATGTCGAAATTGATCAGCGTGCCATAGCAGTCGAAGGTCACGAATTTGGGGCGGAATGTCATCGGATGCCTCTTGTGCGGTGTGCGGCGCGCCCGGCGCTTTGGTGCAGGATAGTCTGCCCCCGGCGGCACCCGTGCGCGGGAACATCCGGCGGCGGGGGCAGTTTGCACCGTTTCTGCCGCCCCTGTCGGCAGCATCTTCTGCGGTGCCTGCCAGTGATTTGCGCCGGGCCGGTGCAGAGGGGCGATTCCCGCGCGACGTGGCATATCCTTTCGCGCCGGGGGCTGCCTTCGGTCAAAGATACCGCCGGGAGGGTGTGGTCAACACGCCTTGCGCCGCGTGGGGCGATAGCTTGCGCGGGTAACGTCACCGATCCCGGACCCTGCCCATGACGACCTTGACCTTCTGCCCGTTTGAGAACGGCCATATTTCCGGCGCGCTCGCCCTGTCGCGCGCAGCGCAATGGCCGCACCGGGCCGAGGATTGGGCGCTGTTCCTGTCCCTGTCGCACGGGGCGGTGGTGCTGGACGGGGCGGATGTGGTGGCCACGGCGCTGGCCACGCCCTTTGGCCGGGTGGCCTGCGCCAACATGATCATCGTCGATGCCGCGCGGCGCGGCGCGGGCCTTGGCCGCCGCGTGATGGAGGCCGCGATGGCGCAGGTGGATGTGCCGGAATGGCGGCTGGTCGCCACGGCGGATGGCTTGCCCCTGTATCGCAAGCTGGGGTTCGAGGTCTGCGGCGAGATCGTGCAGCATCAGGGGATCGTGACGGCGGCCCCCTCTGGCATGGCGCTGCCCGACCGGGCGGGACCCGGGGATCTGGCGGCGCTGGCCGCGCTCGATGCGGCGGCGACCGGCATGGATCGGACCGCGCTCCTGGCGGCGCTCTTGCGGGTGGGGGCCGTGCATGTGCTGCGAGAGGGGGGCGCGATCACCGCCTTCGCCGCCCTGCGCGCCTTCGGCCGGGGCGAGGTTCTGGGGCCGGTGATCGCCCGCGATGTCGATGAGGCGCAGGCCCTGATGGCACCGCTGATTGCGTCGGCCTCAGGCCGGTTCCTGCGGGTGGATACACCTGTGGCTTCGGGGCTGGCACCCTGGCTTGCCGCGCAGGGCATGACCCATGCCGGGGGTGGCATCCAGATGCGGCGCGGGGGCAGTGCGGCGGCCGTGGGGCCGCAGCAGGTCTTTGCGCTGGCCGCGCAGGCCATGGGGTAAGTCATGCTGGCCAATGATCTGATCGCGCTTGACCGCGCCCATCTGGTGCATCCCGTGGCAAGCTGGCGCGGCCATCAGGCCGCGGGTGCGCGGGTGCTGACGCAGGCCCGGGGCGCCACGGTCACCGATGCCGAGGGGCGGCAGTTGCTGGACGGTTTCGCGGGGCTGTGGTGCGTGAATGCGGGCTATGGCCATGACAGCGTGGTGCAGGCCGCGGCCGAGCAGATGGTGCGTCTGCCCTATGCCACGGGCTATTTCGGTTTGGCATCAGAGCCGCCGATCCGGCTGGCGGCGCGGCTGGCCGAGATGGCGCCGGGCGATCTGGACCATGTCTACTTCACCCTTGGCGGGTCGGACGCGGTGGACACGACGATCCGGCTGATCCGCTACTACTGGCAGGCGATGGGCCAGCCGGGGCGGGATCAGTTCATCTCGGTCCGCGCGGGCTATCACGGGTCCAGCACGACGGGCGCGGGGCTGACGGCGATTCCGCTGTTCCACCATGGCTTCGGCGTGCCGCTGGACTGGCAGCACAAGATCGCCTCGCCCGATCCCTATCGCCACCCGGCGGGGCCGGACGGCGCGGCGATCATCGCGGCCTCGTTGGCCGAGTTCCGGGGGCTGATCGAGAACCTGGGCGGGCCCGGCCGCGTTGCGGCATTCTATGCCGAGCCGATCCAGGGGTCGGGCGGGGTGATCGTGCCGCCTGCGGGCTGGTATGCCGCGTTGCGGGCGGAATGTGCCGCCCATGGCATCCTGTTCGTCGCCGACGAGGTGATCACCGCCTTTGGCCGCACCGGCCC
>Ga0075157_10000866_pt1 | contig 20838 bp, 16 predicted proteins | sample JI81BgreenDNA_FD_70967 | JGI IMG/M metagenome (GOLD analysis project Ga0075157, IMG submission 70967) | Wastewater effluent complex algal communities from Wisconsin, to seasonally profile nutrient transformation and Carbon sequestration -... | ecosystem: Engineered > WWTP > Effluent > Algae...
CCATTCAAGGAGAAAAAATAGCTGCTTTGGGTGTTAGTGAACCTGGTGCAGGCTCCGATGTATCCGCTCTTAGAACAAAAGCTGTGAAAGAAGGAGATTTTTATATTATCAATGGTTCAAAAACATTCATTACCAATGGTACCTACGGTGATTTTATCACTTTGGCAGTTTCAACCAACCCAGAAAACAAGGCTGGAGGTATCAGTTTGATTGTTGTAGATTTGGATAGTGAGGGGATTACACGTACCAAACTGAATAAAATGGGCTGGCACAGCTCTGATACAGCCGAAATTAGCTTTGATAATGTAAAGGTTCCTGCTGAAAATTTGATAGGTATGGAGAACTTTGGATTCTATTATATTATGGAAAGTTTCCAGCTAGAACGTTTGGTTGCAGGGATTATGGCTGTTGCAAGTTCACAATGGATTTTAGATGAAACTATCCAATATATGCATGAGAGGGAAGCTTTTGGTAGAAAAATAGCTAAATATCAAGCTCTTAGACATACTATTGCAGATTTATCAACAGAAGTAGAAGCTGCTAGACAACTTGTTTATCATACTTGCTGGCTACAAGCAGAAGGAGAAGTAGCTGTCAAACAATGTTCTATGATTAAACTTTATTGTGCTGAACTTTCTAATAAAGTAGTAGATAAGTGTTTACAAATTTTTGGTGGTTATGGCTACATGGAAGATTATTTCATATGCCGAGCCTATAGAGATTCGAGAGTTGGCACTATTGCTGGCGGTACATCTGAAATTATGCGTGAAATTATTTCTAAAATAATTATTGATGATATTGATTACAAGCCTGTTTACAAAGGTAAATAAATCTATTTTTTTTGTAAATCTTGCAAAACTTTTTGAATGGAGTCAAATTCTTTTTGATTCCGTTCAATTTTTTTAGCCCCTTCTATACTATCTAATTTTCGCTCTTCTGGGCTACGTTTGTCTTTATACTTTTCTAATCCAGATTTTAGCATCAAAACTAAATAAAGATATGAAGAGAATAGCAAAATACCTGCTATACCTATCCCTCCTATTCCATAAACTATGTACTTCTTATTCTTTTGAAATAGCTGAAAGATAATCCATAATAAGCTTGCTCCACCTATTACCATCGACATAATTTGTAATACAACAACTATCATGATTTTGGATGATTCAATATATCAGAAACACTATTAGGATCAATTTTAATCATTCTTGTAGGGAATGCAAACTCTCCTCCATTTTGTTTTACAATTTCATATATTTTAAAATTGATTTCGTCTTTTATGCTCATATATTCAAAAAAATCATTGGTAATGGCAAAAAAGAAAATGGTCATTTTAAAAGCATTAGAGCCAAATTCAGAGAAATACACATGACTATTTTCATCTGTTTTGGGGTGTTTTTGCAAATAATTATAAATATCTGTTTTTATTTTTTCCAGATTAACAATAGGTGTTTGATAGTTAATTTCTATATCAAATCGGGAACGCCACACATGTCTTTCACTCCAATTATCTAAAGCTTGATCTATCATCATTTTATTGGGCAATGTAATTAAAGAGCGTTCTGCCGTTCTTATTCGAGTTGTTCGGAATCCTACTTTTTCAACCCTACCCAAAATACTGCCCACTTGTACCAAATCACCCGTAATGAAAGGCTTATCCAGAAAAATTGTAAATGAAGCAAATAAATTTTCTAATGTTTCTTTTCCTGCTAGTGCTACTGCCAAGCCTCCTATTCCTAGACCAGCTACAAGGGTTGTAACATTAAAATCTAATACTCTACTTAATGTAAAAAATAAAATTACAAGAATTGCTATTACCTTAGTAATTTCTTTGAAGAATGGAGTTAAGTGATCATCAATTTTACTTTCTGTGTATTTAGCCTTTTCCTGAAAATAATTTCCCCAGAAGCTGATGACTCTTAAAACTAAAATAGTTCCCAAAATAACTAAAAATACTTGGTAAGTCTTATGCAGAAACATTTGTAACCCAAACTCTTTAGAAGGAGCTAAATTCCAAGTTTTAGGAAATTGTAACTGATTGAATGCTATGTATATAAATGCAAATACAAGCAATCGACTTAAATGGTTTTTTGTATATAAAACAAAATTGGTAATTAAATTCTTTTCCGTCTTTCTCATAAAAATTTTAGAGAAAAGCCTTATCATCAAGGGAGCTAATACACCTTTAAAAAGTACACCAACAAGCACCAATGCTAAAAAATTAGCAATATGTGACGGACTATTATCTAAAATATCGCCTTTAAAATATTGATTAACCCATTCAAACATGATTGAAGAAAATAAAATTGTGAGTAAAAAGTCAGGCGAGTGTATAACTACTCGCCTGACTTTTGTATTTTATAAATTACCTCTTAATTCTTGTTCTCTTTCGATAGATTCAAACAAAGCCTTGAAATTTCCTTTTCCAAATGAAGTGGCTCCTTTGCGTTGGATAATTTCATAAAATAGTGTCGGTCTGTCTTCTACAGGTTTTGTAAAGATCTGAAGTAAATATCCTTCATCATCTCTATCAACTAAAATGTTCAAATCTTTTAATTTTTTAACATCCTCATCTATTTCTCCAACTCTGTCATACAAATCTTCATAATAATTATCAGGTACATACAAAAAGTCCACACCTCGTTTTCTTAATTCGCTCACTGTATGAATAATATTATCTGTTGCTACTGCAATATGCTGAACACCAGCACCATGATAAAAATCTAAATATTCTTCTATCTGAGATTTTTTCTTTCCTTCAGCAGGTTCATTGATAGGAAATTTAATATAACCTGTTCCATTAGAAACTACTTTAGACATCAAGGCAGAGTACTCTGTCGAAATATCTTTGTCATCAAATGTTAAAAGTAGTTTAAAGCCCATCACATTTTCATAGAATTTTACCCATTCATCCATCTGACCAAGCTCAACATTCCCCACACAATGATCAACATATTTTAAACCAATAGGTTCTATTTGCATGGTACTTTTAGCAGGTGCAAAACCTGGCATAAAAGCCCCCTTATAATTTTTTCGTTCTATAAAAGTATGGATAGTTTCTCCATAGGTATGAATAGCCGACATAACCACTTCCCCATGCTCATCTGTTATTTTTTTAGGTTCAAAAGCAGATTTAGCACCTCTGCTCATGGTTTCATAATAAGACTTTTCAGCATCATCTACCCATAAAGCCAATACTTTTACACCATCCCCATGTTTTTTTACATGCTCAGATATTTCACTATTGGGATCAAAAGAGGTAGTAAGAACCAAACGAATTTTATCTTGTTGTAAAACATAGGAAGCTTTATTTCTGACACCTGTTTCAGGACCCGCATAAGCTACTAGTTGATAACCAAAAGCAGACTGATAAAAATAAGCAGCTTGTTTTGCATTCCCTACATAAAACTCTATATGGTCTGTACCGAGAATTGGAAGAAAATCTTGCATAATTGTAAATATTTTAGTAAAATGAAACTATTGAAAGTTTTAGAAGCCTGTTCAAAAGTACAGTTTTTTATTTTTTTTTCAAAAAAAAAATGGTTTCTTTGAGTTTATAGCAAACTTATAGATGTAATATGATTGTTAATCTCCAAAAACTGAATCAGGATTTAGTAGAAATAGTAGAAAAAAGAATTCAACTCGCTGATTTAAAATATGATGACAGCCGTTATGATGAAATAGAAGAACAACTTCATGTATTAGAAGATGATTTTCTAAAAAAATATGATGATTATTTAGAAGACATTTTGTTGGATATTCATGATGAATACTGTCCTGAAACTGAGGTTTTATCACCTATTGCTTACTTAGCAAAAAACTATCTGCGTAAAGATGATAAATCCTATGACACATCCGAAGATCAAGGTGTTTGGGTTGAAATTGAAGAAATACCTGAAAAAGAAGCTCATTTAGTATTATTACCTAGCCCATTACGAATTGTATTGGCTTCAGGAAGTTTTAGAAAGTCCGTTTGGAAAGCAGAAGAGAAATAAAAATACCTACTCCATGAAAAACTTTAAAATTCGCCAAATAGCTTATTTTTTTGGTTTTATTTTGTTAATAATGACATTTGTGAATTTCATTGTTGTAAATTCCATTGCCATTCATCCAAAAGAAACCCAAATTATTGGTTATACTTTACAAATACGTGAAATTGCAAACCAATTAAAGCTAACACTTACCATTTTGGCTAATCAAGAGTTTTATAATGAAAATCTAGCTGATGATATAAAAAGACTTGAAGGTGTTTATAATACAAGACTTTCTGTTTTAGAAAAAGGTGGAGAAATTACCCACAACGAACAAAAACTCTATATTCCTCAACCCAATGAATCTGCTAAAGTTTTACTTTCTAAAATCAGATACCAATGGACTAACTACGGAAAAGATGTAGATTTAGTTATTGACAAACTGACCAAAGGTGCAAGCACAGATACTCTTAAATTAGACGAAAAATGGGTTGCCGAAAAATATAGTTTATTTGTCAATTTGCATGACAAGCTCACTACTTTATACCAAGAAAAACTGGAAAACCAATATACAAACTTAAACATTGCGTTTATTTTGTTAGGGATTTTCAATTTAGCCATTATTGCTTCTATTTATTATACCGTCAGAAATCTAATACTTCTTCCAATTCAACAAATATCTCTGACATCCAGAGAGTTGGCTCATGGAAATTTGAGTAAAAAGATTCGGTTTACCTCTAAAAATGAAATAGGTTACATTGCACAAAACATCAACGATTTAGCAGAAATTGTGGAAAAAGCTACTGACTTTTCCAAAGAAATTGGTCAGGGGAATCTCGATGCCGAATACAAAGGTGATATTAGAATCTTAGAAAATAAAGGAAGTATTGTGGCTGCTCTACAACTTATGCGGAATCAGCTTCGAGAAATTGCCCTCAAAGACCAACAAGAACGTTGGCTGAGTGCAGGTATTGCCGAATTCTCCGAAATGCTCCGAAATCTTGATACGAAAAATATTAATGAAATGTGTTATCATATCATCAGTTTTGTTGTACGATACATGGAGGCTAATCAGGGACTTATGTTTGTGTTAAATGATGATATTCCTAATATCAATGAGCATTATTTAGAAGCAATGGCTGGTTATGCAGCCAATAAGAGAAAAATATTCAATCAAAAAATAAAAATTGGTGAAGGATTAATTGGGCAAAGTTTCTTAGACAAAGAAACGATTTTACTTGATGAAGTCCCCAGCTCTTACGAAAAAGTATCTTCTGCCTTAGGAATGGCTACACCTCGTAATGTACTAATTGTTCCTTTTACTTATCATGATGTTGCTTTAGGTGCTTTAGAAATACTTTCTCTCAAAACCATTCCTTCATATAAAGTTACTTTTGTTGAGAAAATAGCTGAAATTTTTGCATCTACAGTTTCTGTTTCCAAGGCTTATAGCAAGAGTCAGAAATTATTTGCAGAATCTTTAGAAGTTGAGAAACGCATCAGTAGAAGAGGTTAGAATTTAGCTTGCTCTAAAAGGTTTATTCTTAGCTATTTAATTTATAATGTTTTTTTACTATCTTTACAGCAAAACAACTAGAACTCTATGAAAATTACCCCCATAGAAATCAGACAAAAAACTTTTGAAAAAAAAGCTTTTGGTGGTTATGATAAAGATGAAGTTACAGCCTTCCTCCAAGCACTTTCTCAAGAATGGGAAAAATTAAATAATGATTTAAGAGAATTCAAATTAAAGTTAGAAATGGCTGAAAAAGAAGTTGGTCAGCTTCGTCAAGTTGAATCATCTCTTTTTAAAACCCTCAAAACTGCTGAAGATACAGGAAGCCATATTATAGAACAAGCCAAGAAAGATGCAGAACTTAAAGTAAAAGAGGCTCAATTAAAAGCGGATGAAATTTTAAATGATGCCCGCATGCAATCTAAAAATTTAGTTCAAAAAGCAGATGTAAAAGCAAAATCCATGCTTCAACAAACATTATCCGAAATGAAAAAAATGAAAGGAGAATGTAGCATGCTTGAAGACTATAAAGAAAATCTTCTTTCTGAACTTAAAAATATTTCTTATTCTATTTTAGACAGAGTCAATCGTAGTGAAAGCAAAAGTATCTTAGATACTTTTGATACAAAAATAAAAGAAACTGAAGCCGAATTAGAAAAACAAACTGAGGATTTTGAGCAAATCGCTGAGAAATATAAAGATGATATTCCTCAGGCTGATACTCCAAAAACAGACACAAATAATTTAGCCTCATTTTTCGATTCTATTATTTAGGCAATTTGCCTTCCAATATTTCTTTTAGAGGTAATATTAAGGTATCAATATCACCAGCTCCAATTGTTACCACTATTTCACAAGGTAGCGACTGAATAACATGAAAAATATTTTGTTTATTACAAAGTAATTTCTCTGTAGCCTGAGCTTTTCCTAAAATCATTTTAGAATCTACTCCTTCTATTGGCTTTTCACGAGCTGGATAAATATCCAGTAAAATAAGCCTATCTGCCAAAGATAATGTTTCAGCAAATCCATCTGCAAAATCTCTTGTTCTTGAATATAAATGAGGCTGAAAAATAGCTGTAATATGCTTTTCGGGATATAACATCCGAACTGCCGTCAAAAACGCTCTTATTTCTTCAGGATGATGAGCATAATCATCTATCTGAACAATGTGAGGTGTTTTTAAAATATATTCAAAACGTCTTTTTACACCTTTAAAGCTTTCCAAACCCGACTTTATCAAATGTGCTTCAATCCCTACATTTTCAGCTACAGATAAAGCAGCTAATGCATTTAAAATATTATGATATCCTGGTACTGTTAATACAATATTCGTAATGGTTTGTGTGGGTGTTTGGACATCAAAAATAAAATTTCCATCTTGGATGCGTATATTTTGAGCATAATAATTGCATTGTTGCAATCCAAAAGTAAATACGTCTATCTGATTTTCAATTTTTAAATTCAGAGATGATTTTAGAAAGAGTTTTCCTTTTTCTTTTATTTTCCTCACAAACATCTCAAAAGATTCTTTCACAGCATTCGGATTCTGATATATATCCAAGTGATCAGCATCTGTAGATGTTATAATTGCAATATCAGGATGAAGTGTCAAAAATGATCTATCATATTCATCAGCCTCTACCACTATCAAAGCATCTTTATCTTTGCTTAATAATAAATTTGTTGCATAGTTCTGGGTTATTCCTCCTACAAATGCAGTTACAGGCTTTTGGGCATGATAGAGTAAATGAGCCACCATAGAGGACGTTGTGGTTTTTCCATGTGTTCCTGCAATGGCTATTGTGAAGTTATCCTGAGTAATAAGTCCGAGTGCCTCCGCTCTTTTAAGTATCTTAAAATCGTTTTTTTTGAAGTATTGCCATCCCAAATGTTCTGTTGGAACAGCAGGAGTAAACACCACTAATGTATTATCTCTTACAAAATTATTGGGTATTAAATCAGGATTTTCTTCAAAAACAACAGACATTCCTTCTGTTTGTAATTGAGTTGTAAGGTGTGAAGGTGTTTTATCATAGCCTGCTACTTCATATCCTTGAGCTTGAAACCAACGGGCTAGTGCACTCATGCCAATCCCTCCAATACCCAAGAAATAAACTTTTTCAAAATCTCTAAGATTCATAGAATAATTTTAATGATGTAAGTTTTGGCAATTTAATTTAAAAATTTGGTTTAAAACAAAATTTATCTTTATAAAAGTTAGAATTTAGCATAAAAATTGTTATATTTATTGTGATATCTAAAATTCATTGTTTATGAAAAACTATAAGCTTTTTTCGGGTCTGGTATTGGGAATCAGTACCACTATATTGGTAGCGTGTGGAGTGGGTGGTGGCTCTACTCTCTCTGTGAGTACTGTGGGGTGGTCGGCAGAAACACCCGTTGATGCAAAGTTTACTCCAACAAATGATAACTTTAAAGAGTTTATAGGAAATTTTCAACAAGCAAAGTTCCCTATGCAACTTGATGAAAGAAACATTGCATTTTTCAAAGCCAAAGCATCTTGGAAAAATGACCAAATGCAGTCTCAAGAACCTTCATGGAAGAAAAAACTGATTGCTGATAAATTTGAAGAATTTGTTCCCTCTATAAACGAAGGACGCTTCAGCAGAGTACCCACGCATAGTGAAACTCAATATGTAGCAAAACTTGCTGAAAACTCTCAGTATGTAGCTGTTATTTATAGTATTTCTACAGCCTACGGCGATTACGATTATGCAGATGCCTCTGACAATACTCCTGTTCGTTTTATGCTCAGCACTTACAACCATAAAGGCGAGATTATAGATGAGAAAGTTATTGCATACAATGATAGAATGGGTATGTCTACAGCTACTATCGAGAAAAATCTTAAAATAAAAACTCAGAAATTTGAAAATGTATTTGGAACAGATGAGGATGGTAACTCTAATTATATCCCAACAGGTAAAAAAGTAAAATCAGAAATTACTTATCAGATTTCTAAAAATGGTACAATTGAAACTATTGGCGAAAGTAAATCAAAAGATAAAGAAGCGAAAGATAGAACTGATTATGTTTTTTAATATTGCTCTTTAAATGCTAAAAAATAATAAAGCCCCACAAATTGTGGGGCTTTTTGTTTTATTGTTTATAGATTATCTTTGATATTCTTCCTTGTGAGCTTGTCAACTCCATATAATATATTCCTGATGGTTGATTACTAATATTAATTGAAAATGAATATGTTTCAACAGATTAAAAAAATGATTTGAATTCTATAATTTGAAGTTGTGAATTTAATATTTTAACATAAAATGTTTTTGATATATCATTTGTAAAATCATAAATACAAAACAAGCCATATATTATATCAAAAATAAAAAACCTCAACTTTGATAGTTGAGGTTTTTCTTTATAATAAATTATAATTATTAAGGGAATACTACGCCTCTAATATTACGAGCATTTACATCAATCAAAGGTATTTGAGCAATGTAAGTCGTATTAATTGCTTTGATAAATTGGTTTGCTACAACTGCATATCCTTTAGGAGTCAAATGTACACCATCCAAAGAAAATAAACCACCACTAATAAATGCAGAGTTTATAGAAACACCATCAATACCATTATTTTGGATAATTGAGTTGAAAATTGCATCAGCATCTACGATTGCCAAACCTTTGATTTGAGCTGCAGAACGAAGTTTTGTATTGAAAGCACTTGTTGCTGTACGAATTGTTGCAATTTCTTGTCTATCTAATACAATATTATCTGCAATTGGGTTAGCAAGAACAGGAAAGTTTGCAGGTCCCACAGGGTTTGCAGGGTTAAAACTTGGATTAGGTCTTACAACTCCTAAACCAGCAGATAATCCACTAGTAGTGCTTGTAAGTGCTGTTTGTCCAGAAAGTAAAAAGAAATCAGTTGCAGGGTTCATTTGACGAACAAACAATCCACCAGATATGTAAACAGGGTAATTATTTGAACCTGTAGTAAAACCAGGGCTATTATAACCTGCTAATTGGTATGCTAAGTTTGCTTGAGCTGCTGTTAAACCACTTGACAAAGGGAATGTAATTCTTGGGAAAGCTCCACCAGCTCCCGCAGCAATTAAAGGATTTAATGCTCTCACAAAAGGAATAGTTGCCACATCAGGAATAGTTGCCACAGCACCTTTTGCACCATTTGCAGTTAATTTATTAATTAAACTATCTGTACTTGCATTAAATAATGGAGTAGCTGTAATAGTGCCTGGGATGCCTTGAGTACTTGTTGGGTATTGACCAGATACAAATATACCTGTAGAATCCCCACCACGAGTTGCATAACCCAATACGTCGTTGTTACCTAACCAACAAGTAAAGAATGTAGGGTTTGATTCACCTACAAAATCAGTATATTTTTTAGCTGTAAGAGGAGGTAATAAACGTTCGAAGTAAGGGTTTAATTGAGCAACAGAAGCATTTGTTACTTCTACCATTCTTAAACCTGGGATACCTAAGTTATTGTTAGGACCTTCATGGCGAGCCAATTGTCCTGTTGTAGTATTTGTTACAGCCAATTCTGTTGTTACAGGAGTGATGATAGGACTACCAGTAGATGTCCAGCCTGTAATTTGTAAATATCCAGAACCATTTTTTTGAGCTTCGCTAAAAAGAGGTTGAGGGAAGTCCCCACCACCTACCAGTTTAAACTGACCAGCAAGGTAATTAGGATATGACTTCATTTGTACCTCTCTGTATAAACCACCATCTGCAAAACCCGCAGTAAGTGAATTACCCACAGCCACGTATTTTGTAAAATCAAGGCTTTTTCCTTGTGAAATGGTTGTCTGCTCTAATTTAGGCTTGCAGGCAGCAAGAGCCAATGTTCCAAGAGCTGCGTATGCAATTTTTTTATAAGATATCAATTTCATATTAATTTCAAAATTTTTAGATACGAGTTAAACATTTTAGAAACTGTAAGATACACCCAAGCTACCAACAATTACTCTTGTTTTGTAAGTTCCTGCAGGACCAACTGGAGCATTTCTGTTATCTAGAGCTACATTAGAATTTGTTCTTTTAGCTTTATCGCCATAAAGTACACTTGCATCAATGTTTAATTTACCAATTTTATATCCTAAACCACCTGATAAATAAGTAGTATTTGCATCAGGAGTCTCTGCTGTCATATAACCATCAGGAACAGGAGTAGGATCAAAGTAACCACCAGCTCTTAAGCTTAAGTCTTTGATTTTGTACTCAGCACCTACACCCAATACAATTCTATCTTTATAGTTACGAGGAGAAGCTGAAAGTGTTGAACCAGCTACGGCATCTTTAAATGTAAATGCTAACTCTTGGTAAGCACTCCAGAATGTGTAACGAGCATCAAAGTTAAATGTAAAGTTCTCATTAGGTTGTAATGAAGCACCAAAAGTAAGAACTGCAGGTAAAGGAAGCTCAGAAGTAAAGCTTGTTGTAGATGTTCCGTTTGCTAAGTTCGGGAAGTTAGCAGCAAGACTCGCTCCAGCAGGTCCTTGTAAGTTAGGAATATTAGAGAATGTAGCCGTTCCATCTTCTACTTTTGCTTTAATTTCTGAACGGTAAGCAACACCTATACTAATTTGCTCAACAGGTTTGAAAGTAACACCAAGATTCCAGCCTATACCATTTGCTTTTCCATCCAATTCAGAATCAGCAAAAGCTCCGTTTACAGGCAATGCTGTTTTTCTTTGAAGATTTACACTACCTAACATATATTGGAAGCCCGCACCCACAGAAAGTTGTTTGTTGATACGATAAGCCAATGTAGGCTGAATGTAAATTGCTCTTAATGAAAGTTGTTCTAAGGAAGTTTGTCCAACCCAACCATCTTCCCATTTTACTGTAGAGCCATAAGGGGTAACTACGCTCAAACCAGCTTTAAATGCTTTGTCTTTACCAAAACCATAAGCTCCATGTAAATAGAATGGTAAACTAATAGGGTTTTCTGTTTTATAGATTTCGCTGCCTAAGGTAGGAGAGAATTCTATGTTAGAAAATACAGAATTTACACCTACTGCAACTCCTCCAGACTCAAGGAATCCAATAGATGCAGGGTTATAAAAAGCATTGCTTACATCTGCAAGAGCAGACCCAGTATTACCCATCCCTGTCTGCCTAACTCCTTGTAGCACTACCTGAAATCCGCCTGCTTCTGCCCATAATGCAGTACACAAGCCCAACATTGTAAAAATTACTTTTCTCATAATAAGATAGCATTAAGTTTAAGTTAAGTAAAATTAAATTTGGACAAATTTAAAAACTATAGTATAACTTTTGCAATATATCTTTAGTTTTTTTTATTTTTCAAAAATCAGTATTTTTTTTTTATTCAATTACTCTGTCTATTGCATGGATAACCCCATTTTTAGCCGAAACATCTGCAACAACTACTTTCGCATCTCCAATAGTTATATTATCTCCATTTACAACTACTTTTAACTTTTTGCCTTGCAATGTAGTTATTTCAGGTGTTTTTTGAAGGCTTGCAATATCAAATTTACCTTTGATAATATGTCCTTTTACAAAGTCTGCACCTTGTTTAAGTAATTTTGTCATTTTTGCTTCGCCTAATTGTTCTATAGCTTTATTATTGGGCACTAATATAGTATATGTTTCGTCTTTACCCAACATCTGAGATGTGTTGGTATTGAGGTAAGAAGCAAACAAAGAAAAGTTTTCATTTGTATTCAACATATCTATAAGTGTAGGTGCTTCCTGAGTATTTTCGATGGGTTTTTGTTCTTGGCGGACTTTTGTAGAATCTTGCTCTGTAGCTACTCCTGTTGTTTGTTCTTGTTTGCTTCCACAAGAATAAATAAGAGCAGAAATTAAAACCAAATAAATAATTTTATGATACATCCTTAATTATATTTTTTTTGAGTTATAAACAAAACGTTAGCAAGTTATAGAAAATTTGTATAATTTTTGTGCTTTATTTTTCAAAACTTTTACGCTGCCTAAATTGTTAAGAAATGGCAATAATACCATCCTATGAAACTATTCTCTATTATTCTGCATTTCATACCTTTTATTTGTTTAGGACAAGAATATCAATTTTATTTTGATAGCACTCATCATGTTCAGCAAGGAGATAATATCCTTGAAAATGCTTGGGCTGGAGGATTAAATTCTCCACAAATTTCTTCTATAGACCTCAATCTTGATGGCACTTCGGATATTTTTTTGTATGATCGTACAAATCAAAAGACATATACTTTTATAGCATCCCCTACTTTAAAAAAATATATTTATCAACCTGAATATGAATCTTTTTTTCCTGATTTGAATGGGGCTGGTTGGGTTTTATTACACGATTTTAATCATGATAATAAAAAAGATATTTTTGTTGGTTACAATTTTGGTGTGCAAGTCTATAAAAATACGTCCTCTTCTGCTTTAACTTTTACCAAACAATATGAATTATTAGAAACAGAAAGTGTGGGTATTCCTTTTAAATATAATCTTTCTATTTTTAGTACAGATATACCTGCTTTTCAAGATATAGACTCTGATGGAGATTTGGATGCTCTTTTCTTAGATTTTCATAATGGTCAAGTAGAATTACACTTAAACAGAAGTAAGGAAAGATACGGAAATCTAGATTTTTTGGAATTTGAACGGATTAATTATTGTTGGGGAGATTTTTTAATTCAGGAAATTAATTGCGATGATATTGTATTTAATATTGCTTGTCCATTCAACAATTTGAAATGGCATGATGGGCGACAAAAAGTAAATCATACAGGAGCTTCTGTACTACTTTTGGATTTGAATGGTGATGGATTACAAGATTTATTGGTTTCGGGTGTTAGTTGTAATAAAACATATGTAATGATTAATCAGGGAACAAATAAAGGTGCCGTATTTAGAAGTTTTACAACTCAATATCCCAACTCTTTTCCTATTAATTTAGGAATTTTTACAGCTCTTTATGCAGAAGATGTTACTTTTGATGGAAAGAAAGACTTGATTGCAACATCCAATCTGTATGAAAATGAAAATAATTTAGGTAATTTTAGTGAATCAGTTTGGTTGTATAGCAATGTAGGTAGTAATAGTACTCCTGAGTGGAGTTTTTTACAAAAAAACTTTCTACAAAATGAGATGCTTGATGTTGGACAAGGGAGCTCTCCCAGTTTTGTAGATATTGATGGTGATTCAGATCTCGATTTGTTTATAGGTAATGAGTTTTTTTATAGTAAACAAAACCCTTCTAAAGCTACTTTAAAGTTTTATAGAAATCAGGGTAATGCTTCTCAAGCAAAATTTGTATTAGAAGATGAAGATTTTATGAACTTATCAAAACATAATTTTTTAGAAATTCAGCCCCAATGGAAAGACTTGAACAATGATGGTAGTATTGATTTAGGCTTTACCTCAACTGACTCCACCAATAAAAAAACGACTTTTTATTTCTTCTCCAATAATGCTCCTAAAAATCAATCTGTTAAACTAAATTCACAGCTTTTACCCTACCCCATTACCCTTGAAAAAGGTGACAAACCTTATTTTTATGATATAGATATTGATGGTGATTTAGATGTATTGAATATTAAGCCTTTAGGCAATATTGTTTTATTGGAGAGAAATAGAGAAAGTTATAACGAAAAGAATAAAAATGTCTTAAATATTCAAATTTCAGCATTAGGAAGAAATCCAAGCATAACTATTGCCGATTTTGATTTAGATGGCAAAGATGATTTGGCTTTTATTAATAATGTAGGTTTTTTAGAAATTTATGCTGATATTAAAAATAATTATGATAAAAATGTTTCTCCTCAAAAAGAAATCATAAAAAACTCATTAAGCTCAACTATTTCAAAGCATTTTTTTGGTTCTTTTTCTAAAATATCAAGTACAGACCTCAATGGAGATTATAAGCCAGACTTAATTATAGGTTCACATACAGGAGGAGTTCAAATTTTATCAAATACTATTACAAAAGAGCCTTTACCTTTACCCCAAAAAACGGATTTAGTATTAAGTCCTAATCCTGTTAAAAACTTTTTGTATATTAAGCCTTGGGATATTGGAGACATAGATATTTATAGTTATACAGGACAAATTCTCTTATCTTCTAGAATTAAAACAGATAAAGAATTTGTTATAGATGTAGAAACATGGGCATCAGGCTTATATATTGTTCGTTTCCGAGATTCAAAAGGTGTTATAAAAACTGCAAAATTTGTAAAAATTAACTATTAATATCATTTATGAAGATACTACTGAAACATAGTCTACTATTTGCGTTTTTATTTCTGATAATCCCCTTATCAGGATATGCAACACACTTACAAGCAGGACAAATTACACTGACACGTCTCGACCCAGTTCAACTTACTTATAGAATAACCTTAATCGTTTATCGAGATAAAGTGAATCTCTTTGGTAATGGGCAAACAGCAGAATTGGCTGATATAGCTAATATTGTTATTTATGACAATAATAATAGAGAAATAACAAAACTTGAAGCACGACTTGATGGTCGTTTAGTGGACTTAAATACCGACGTACAACAAGGTACTTATGTTATCAATTATACATTTGCAGGAGCTGGTGCATTCAAAATAACTTTTGCAGAAAGTTATAGAAATGCATGTATTGTAAATATGAATAACGCTGATAGTACAGACTTATATGTTGAAAGTCAAATCATTATCAACTCTTTTTTAGGAGTAAATAACTCTCCTATTTTACTGGCTCCTCCTATTGATTATGCTGGTTTAGGACAAAAATTTTTACACAACCCTGCAGCTTATGATCCTGATGGAGACAGTTTGGCTTTTAAGTTAGTTACTCCTCAAAGTGCCTTGAATACAAATGTTCGTAATTATAGAGATTTAGTAAATTTTTTAGGTCCTGCTGAGGGTGGTGGACCTGGCTCTGTAAGCATTAATCCAACTCAGGGTACACTTACATGGAACACTCCAAATACTATTGGTTGTTTTAATATTGCCATCAGAGTAGAGGAATGGCGTAAAAACTCAACAGGCAGATATGTTTTTTTAGGTTATGTGGTAAGAGATATGCAGATTATTGTGAGAAACTCCACGAATAGGAGACCCATTCTCACTTTACCCAATAATCTTTGTGTAGCCGCTAACGAGACAATCTCTACACAAATTTCAGCATCTGATCCAGATTTACATTGTGTAAAAATAGAAGCTACAGGACAAATGTTTGATGCTAACTCACCTGCTCCAAGAGCTTTCTTAACGACTCTTAATGGAAATAATTACAACGGAACTTGTTTGCCATCTCCTGCAAATGTTCTTTTAAATTGGACTCCTTCATGTGATTATATCAGACAAAGACCTTATCAAATTATTTTTAAGGCAACAGATGGACCACCACCTGTTGTAGGTCCGAGTTTAGTAGATATCAAAGTTTTAGAAATTACTGTTGTAGGTCCTAAACCTCAAAATCTACAAGCCATTGCAGATAACACCAATGATGTCATTAACTTAAGTTGGAATCCTTATATCTGTTCTACCAAAGCTCGAGAAATGATTATTTGGAGAAGGGATGGCTGTCCAACGAATAATCCCGCTGTATGTGATGTTGGTGCTCCTGACGGACAAGGCTATTATGAAATTGGTAGAGTACCTATTGGCACAACAAATTTTGTAGATAGAACTGCCAAAATTGGAGCAGTTTATTCTTACAGAGTTTCTGCTATTTTTCCAGCACCTCAAGGTGGAGAAAGTTATGCCTCAGACGAATCTTGTGTTGCGTTAGCAATAGATGTTCCCTTGTTTACAAAAGTGGATGTAACGGAAACTTCAACCACTACAGGAAAAGTAAGAGTAGAATTCATACAGCCTTTTGAGTTTCCATTAGGCAAACCTTCTGATCCATTTGGCTATAAAGTTTATAGAGCCGAAGGCATTAATCCTGCCAATAGAGTTGGGAATTATGCAGAAGTTTTTAGTTTACTCAATAAAAATTCAAATGATACAGACATTATTGGTTTTACTGATAATAATCTGAATACGACTGAAAAACAATATCATTATCGAATTGCCTTCTTTTCTAATGCTACTACTGAAGGTAGTAAACAGTTTAGAGACTCGTCTGATGCTGCTTCTAGTGTCCGTTTAGATTTAGAATATGCCTCTAGTTGTTTACGCCTTGTTTGGAAATATGATGTACCTTGGGGAAACAGAAGATTTAATCATGATATATTTAGAAGTACAGGGAATGCCAATAATTTTAGTGATATAGGCGACTATTTTGTGAGTTTCCAAAGTAGTGGTTTATTTGATGATGGAACAGTTTTGCAACAAGTAAATTATTTTTACTATACAACTACAAGGGGCTGGTATTTCAACAATGCTATTAGTGCAAGATACCCTAGTTTAGCCGTACCTTTAGCAAATAATTCTCAAATAGATAATGACACTCCAAAAGATGTTATTAAGCCATGTCCTCCTATTTTGAGTATTACGCCCATAGATTGTAATAATTTTACACAAACTGAGCCTTATACCAATTTTATTAGTTGGATCAATGATCCAGAGGGAAGCACAAGTCCAACATCTTGTGGTAATATAGGTGATGGTTGTGAATTTGAACCCAATAATATAGCTTTCTTCAAAGTGTATTATAAACCTACGCTGCAAGCTCAATATACATTTATTGGGCAGGTATCAGGTACTACATTCAATTTTGAACATACTGGGTTATTGTCTTTAGCTGGTTGCTATGCAGTTTCTGCTGTAGATAAAGCTGGTAATGAAGGCGACTTAAGCAATGAGGTTTGTGTAGATAATTGTATTAATTTTAACTTACCCAATGTTTTTACACCCAACGGTGATAATGTAAATGATGTATTCAAACCTTTTGAACCTGTAAGATTTGTAGAGAGAATAGAATTTGAGGTTTATAATCGTTGGGGTAAAAAAGTTTTTGAAAGAAGTAATGATATTAGAATTAATTGGGCAGGTAATGTAGCCAATACAGTAGAAGAAACTACAAACTCTGTATTGCCAACAGGCACCTATTATTATGTTGCCAAAGTTCGATTCTTGCAGTTAGATGCCTCTAATGCTGAAAAAGTCTATAAAGGCTGGGTACAAATCATGAAATAAAAATAAAAGGCAAGTTTTTTCTTGCCTTTTATACTTTTTGATATGTATTTTGTAATTCTCTTATAAAGAATTATACATTCAATGTCCTCACTTCGCAGATTAGCTTCAGATACAGTTTGGTATGGTTTGAGTAATATTATTAGTCGTTTTGCTAATTATTTAATCACTCCTATTCATACAAAAATATTTTTACCCAAAGAATATGCGATTATAGGAGATTTATATATTTATGTTACTTTTCTAAATGTGATTTATACCTTTGGTACAGAAACTTCTTATTTTAGGTATGCAAATGATGTTGATGAAAAGAAAATTTACAGTCAGAACTTCACTTCATTACTTCTATATAGTTTTTTACTTTCAGGGTTAATTATTACTTTTTCTACACCCATTACAGAGTTTTTAGGATACCCCAATAAAGAAAAGTATATTATTTATTTAGGAATTCTGATGGCTGTTGACACTCTTTTAAGTTTACCCTTTGCTCGTGTAAGACAGCTAAAAAAGAACAAGCTTTTTGCTTTTGCTAAATTATTTAATATAGGTATTTATTTATTTCTCAATATCTTCTTTTTGTGGTTTTGTAATGACATTGCTCAAGGTAAATATCTCAATTTTTTACAACCCTTTATTTCCTCTTGGTTTGACACCAAAGATTTAATAGGCTATGTTTTTCTATCTCAGTTATTAGCTAATATTCCTTTATTCTGGTTATTAAGAAAAGAAGTATTTAATTATTCTTTTGTTTGGGATAAAGCTTTAGTAAGAAAAGTATTTATTTATAGTTATCCCATTACTATATTGGGTTTGGCAGGAACTCTCAATTCTGTAGCAGACAGGTTTTTTATTAAAAATTATCTACCTAGCCATTTTGGTGATAGAGAATATCTATTAGGTATTTATTTTGCCTGTATTAAATTTTCAGTATTCATTTTAGTTCTTATTCAAGGATATCGTTTTGCAGCAGAGCCATTTTTCTTTTCTAAAGCCAAAGATAAAAATGCTCCTGATTTACTTGCAAAAGCTATGGAATATTTTGTTATCATTTCATGTATTTCAGTTTTGGCTGTTAGCTTAAATATTGACTGGCTTAAATTTTTATTATTAGGAAAAAGAGAGTATGATGCAGGCTTGATAATTGTTCCTACATTTTTGTTTGCCAATGTACTCTTAGGAGTATATTATAATCTAACAGCTTGGTTTAAAATTAGTGATAAGACTTATTACGGGACTTACATTTCTATTATTGGTGCTATTATTACCATTATTGGCAATTTAGGTTTACTACCCATTTTTGGAATTTTAGGTTCTTCTATAGCAAGTTTGATTACATATAGTTCTATGGCTTTTTTGTGTTATTATTGGGGACAAAAATTTTATCCTATCCCTTATAATCTTACTAAAATATTAGGTTATATTGTTTTATCGGCTATTTTGGTTTGGATAGCAAGTCAAATTATTTTAGAAAGCTTATGGTTTACTTTCTTTATCAAAAATGCTTTTCTGGTTTTATTTTTAATTTTTGTTATTTTTCTTGAAAGAAAAACTTTGATGCCTTTTATCAACAAAATTAGAGGTAGAGTTTCTTTGTAAAAAAATTATTATTATTTTTGCGGAAAATTTATAATTCACTATTATTCATTATATTATGGCAAAGGCATCCGATGTATCTAGAGGCAATTTTATTCGTTTTGATGGAGAGTTGATGCAAGTTGTGGAGGTACAACACCGTACACCAGGCAACTTGAGAGCTTTTTATCAAATGAAATTAAGAAACGTAAAAAATGGCAAATTAGCAGAGAATCGTTTCAGACCTGATGAATCTGTAGAAGTTGTTCGTGTAGAAGTAAAAGAAATGATGTATTCATATAGAGAAGGAAGTAGCCTTGTTTGTATGGACAATGAATCTTTTGAGCAAGCATATATTGATGAAGTTGCATTTGGAGATGGTCTTCAATTTTTAAAAGAAGGCATTACTGTGAAGGTTAGTTTCGATGATACCAATAGTGCCATTTCTGTAGAATTACCTGCTTCTGTTGAGCTTTTGATTACATACGCAGAACCTGGTGTAAAAGGAGATACAGCTACTAAAACCCTTAAACCAGCAACCTTAGAAACAGGTGCAACAATTAGTGTTCCTTTATTTGTCAATGAAGGTGAGCTTATAAAAGTCAATACCTCTACTGGAGAATACATGGAAAGAGTAAAATAATTGAATAAAAACCTTGCATTTGCAAGGTTTTTGCTTTCAGTAAGATTATTTTTAAATTTGTGTTGATTATTTAACCTAATTATTTTCAAGTATGAAAAAACTTATCTTATCAATGTGTTTGTTGTTGGTGTCTTTGTCGGGGTATTCACAAAAGGCAGAAGATTTGTATCAGGAGGCTTTAGCACGATTACAGGCTAAAGAATACAGAGAAGCTATCGAAAAATTAGATTTAGCGATTACTATCAATCCTCAATATCAAGATGCTTTTCTACAAAGAGGCTTTGCAAAAAAAGCTCTTTTACAGTATCAAGGAGCTTTAAATGACTTTACAAAGGTATTAGAGATTAACCCTTCTTTTACAGATGCTTATTATGAAAGAAGTAGTCTTTATATGCAAATGGGTAAAGAAACAGAAGCTTTACAAGATTTACATAAAGTAAATCAACTAGACTCAACACATGTTCATGCTTATGTGGATAGAGGCAATATTTATAGAACAAAAGGTGATGGTAAATCCGCTATTCAAGAGTATGAAAAAGCTATTAAGGTAAATCCAAAACATGAGGTAGCTTATTATCGTTTAGCATTGCACCACTATAATATTGAGCAGTATGCAAAAGCTATCAATGAATTAAAAAGATTGCTTGTTATTAATCCCAAACATGCTGGTGCTTATTCTTTAAAAGGGGAAATCGAACTCACACAAAAGAAGTATAAAGAAGCTCTTGTAGACCTAAATAAGTCTATCGAAATAGATAATAGTGTGGGAAGCACATTTACATTTAGAGGAATTGCTCATTTATATTTAGCACAGAAAAAGCTTGCCTGCGAAGATTGGAAAAAAGCCCAAGAATTAGGAGATATAGAATGTGAAGAATATTTAGAAAAACATTGTAAATAAGCAATAAAGCCTAACAAATGTTAGGCTTTAATTTTTTATAACAGTTTTAATACTTTCTATAACATAATTTATTTCCTCTTGACTCATTGGCACATACAAAGGTATAATAATACTTCTATCACATAATTCTTCTGAGATAG